>BNJS01001477.1_pt1 | contig 107539 bp, 119 predicted proteins | sample 8540461 | NCBI WGS metagenome assembly BNJS01 (sample SAMD00202454, study PRJDB9452) | human saliva metagenome | isolation source: human saliva | place: Japan
AGGGTGATATGCCCAAGAGTGGAGCTTCGCCGTTGGAGGGTTGTGCTAACTGCCGATTGGTCAACTCTGGTAATCGTCAATGGTGATGCGCGCTACCAGGTTGCTAGCGTCAACATCGCCTGATCCACGCTCCTTCCCCCGACGGTTCGTGAGGACGCAGAGATGACACAACCACCTACCGACGGTGGCGGCTCGGTTGCCGGAGTCGCCCCGCATCATCCCAATCCCATCGCCCAGCAGGCACCCGCCTGCGAGGTGCCACAAGTCGGCACCGTTGCCCTGATCGATGACCACGATGTCATCGCCCTGGGTGTGACAACCATGCTGGCGATGACCGCCAGTCTTCACTTTCGGGGCGGCTACCCCAGTGTTGCGCAGGCTGCTGGAGGAGACGGCCGCGACGAAGATCGCTTGCCCGATGTGGTACTGCTCGACCTGCGCCTACCGGACAACTCCGACCCCTCACGCAACGCCCGCACCCTGCGCACGCGAGGTGTGGCGGTGATCGCTACACCAGCGGGGATGACCCCTACCTGATCCGGCGTGCCTGTGAGGGCGGCGTCCTGGGTGTTGTTCGCAAGTCCGAGACGCCGGATGTCCTGATCAGCACAATCTGGGCGGCGCTGCGTGGTGCTGACGCCATCACTGGACTGGGCAAGTGCTCTGGATGCAGACAGCGCATTCGTCACGTCTGCCCTGACGCCCAGCGAGCAGGAGGTGCTCTCGCTCTACGCCACCGGCGCGGAGGCGAGCTTCGTCGCGCGTCAGGCTCAGCCTGTCGATCCACACCGTCAACACCTACGTCTCGCGAATCCGCCGCAAGTTCATGGACGCTGGCGTCCCCGCTGGTAGCCGCGTCGATTTGCTTGTACGGGCCCAGGCCGAGGGGCTCGTGCCCACGCTGGATCTCCAGCACTCGTTCTGAGCGCTATGGCAGCCTCCGCCGCTCCGTTCGCCGCCGGCACCAACTCGGCTACCGCTTCCACTGCGATAGCCGCCCATGTCACCCCAACCGATGCTTCGCAGCCGAAGCGAACCGGCTTGGTCAACCGGATCCTGCTTGATGGCACGAACCAGGACGCGTATCAAATCATCCTAATTATGGGGGCAAGCCTGTTTGGAATGCTCTTCGAGCTGTTTCATCAGGAGCCGTCGCTGTTTCAACAAGTTGCCGAGGCACCCCGATGGTATCGCTGGGCAGCTGGCTACCCGTATCTCGTTGGCTTGCTGATCCCGCCAGTGCTGTGCCCGCTGGCGGCATTCACTGTTTCGCGCCAGCATATGTCCCGCGCGTCGGCTGCTGCCGCTGGGTCACGACTGGGGGCATGGGTTTATCTTGCGCTTCATGGCTGGGCATGTGCCGCCATACTGACGCTGCACATTCTCGATCCCGATCAGCCACATCTGGCATCAGGTATCCACCCGCTGCCAGCCTTTGGGATGGTGATCGCCGCTGCGCTGCTCGCGGCGGTGGCGAGCTGGCGGACGACGGTGATCGGCCTGGCGGTGCTGTTCTTGCTCGAGTTCATCGTTCGTCTCTATGCCGGAAGCGAGGGGCTGCTCGAAGCGCTGACCCGAGCCGGTTACAGCACGACCTTCGCGGGCTGCTACTGCCTGCCGATCAACTGGCTGATCGGCTGCGCCAGGCAGATCGACACTGAGAGCCAGCGCAACAGCCACGAGGAAGGCCTCGCCACGCGGCTGAGCGCCCAGCTGGCTGGAAGCCGCCATGCCCGCAATCTCGTCCACGATCATGTCCTGGCCGCGCTCGTCTCGTCCTTTCCGGAACGCGGGATGCCGGCAAAGCGACTCCGCGCCGCCGCAGCCGATGCACTCGAGCTCCTGAAGCGGCCAACACACAGCGATGACCACCACACCACCACCGAGCTCGTCGACCAACTGCGCTCATGGTGCCAGCAGCACGCGCACCCACAGGTTGAGTACCAGTTCGCTTCTGCTGTCGATCCTGAACTGGGGACTGAAGCAGGGCTCAGCCTGTCCGAGGACGAGTTCGTTGAAGTTCTCGCCGCGAGCCTAGAGGCACTGCGAAACGTCGCAGCGCACAGCAGCGGCGGCAACCCGCAGCGCCACGTCCACTGCACGGTATCCACCCAGCAGTCCGCTGGCACCCTCACCATCACGATCACTGACGACGGCGTCGGCTTCGACACCAGCCGCTTGAGCCCGCTGCGCCTTGGGCTACGCCAATCAATCGTTGGACGGATGCGCCACTTACCAGGCGGGCACGCCAGCGTGTCGTCGGAAATCGGGCGTGGTACCACCGTCCAGCTCGGGCTCAGGAAAGACACTCCCGAGGCTCACACCGCAGACGCTCTCCCACTGACCGGTGATGGTCTGTCAGCTACAGTACACGGGCGCTGGGGCCGCATCGGGCTCGGCTGCATCGTCCTCACCGCCTGGGCCCACGTCATGCGCAGCAGCGGCACGCCCGCCCACGTGTTGGTTTCCATCCCCAGCGCCGTCGGCGTCACATGTTCTTTTCTTGCCTTGGCCTGGCCGCCGCGGGGTCTAGCGCGAGCACTTCAGCGCTGGGGCATACTCTCCACCTCAGCACTGAGCACAGTTCCGTTCCTCACCTGGGGCGCCCTCACACCAACGCTTGAGCTGGCGTCATGGCCCCAAGGGTATAGCGCCATCTTCACCGTGCTCTTACTCCACCAGCGACGATTGAAACTGGCCTTAGTCAATCTCGGAGTCGTGGGAGCCGCCCACCTTCTGCCAGTGGTCATGATCGGTGCACCAGCAGCCCCATTCGTTCGCTCGTTCGGATTTCAGTGCATCAACATCCTGACGGTCGCCACCGTCATCGCATTGGTACGCTCCATCGAGCCACGCATCACCGCCGTCCAGCGCCAAGCCCACCAGGCACAGGTGCTCCGCACCGCTAGGCAAGCCCGCCTCGAGGCCGAAACCACCCTCCTGGCCGACGTCAGCCAACGTTCGCGCCCAGTGCTTGAGCAACTACGTTCACTCACCGACGCTCCAAGCGATGCCTTGGTGCGACTGGCCCGGCGGGTCGAAGCCGAGTGCGCGATCTCATTCGCGTGCCGCGCCTGGCGAGCCAGCCTGCTCTCGTCGCTGCCGTTCGGCAGGCGCGTGATCGAGGCGTCGACGTCGTCCAGCTCGACGACTCCCAGCAGGACACAGACCTCACCATCACACCACCACCGCTCCCCACCACGCTGGTCGACACCGCCACTCGCATGCTGCACCGCGCGAAGGACGGTGAGTCAGTCGTCCTTCGCCTCTGCCCGCCGCACTCGCCGTACGCCGCCACCATCCAGCGACGCGGCGCGGCGGGGGCGATCGCGCTGGAGCGAATTCGGCGCACGAGTTGACGTTGGCATCGGCGATTGAGGCACCCAGATAGCCCACGAGCCGCAGCAGAGGCGTTCAGCGCCGCTCAGCCACAACTCACCAGTCAACGCACACGCTGTAGACACTCTCGAGTTCTCAGCCGCCAGCAAACACACACGTAGCGCCCGCATACATGCATGACTCGTGCTGTTGCGAGCAGATCGATAAAGACTTCGAATCAAGTTTACGAGACCACGCTGCACGAGGCCTTCCCACCATTTGTCTAACAACTTGCAGTTGATGCGACACCCAGCCTGGGACTTCCACACAGGACGCACCACTCACTTTCACGTATCCCACACACCGCGTTAATACCACACCGCAAACCACTGTCTCAGTACTCAGACTGGTCGATTACGCCACGGTCTCACTAATCTCGGTTCCGCCAAGCGAGTGCAAATCAGACGCAGCACCGGCGCCTGCGCGCAACGATGCGTCTACGACTCGCTTCGCTTTCCTCTCCGAATCCCGAATCGTTGAGTTAGGAACCCCTGAGATGGCACATGAGCAGACGAACGCAGCGGTCGACTACTACAAAAAGTTCAGTCAACGTAATGCGATGCAGCCGCTAGCACTAATCAACGACGTAGGCACTCCGGCCTACAACTACCATGCCGCCCGGCACTAAACGTGTTACTTGCAAACAAGGCGAGCTTTCAGAAATCCCGACCGATGCGGTATTACAAAACACCACACATACGCCGTCTACAATGGCATACCCGACTTCGAGTCGTCACGCTTCTGGCGGTCTTCTTCGTAGGCGCGTGCAGCAATCACGCAACTAGCCCTGCTTCTCCGTGGACTCGGCCTGTGATGCCTATCGAGGCACCAACACTGCCCGACTTGCAGTGTGTGCCGAACGGCGACGGATCATGCACCGCAACGTTGGACTCCGACACGCTCTTCGACACCGGCAAAGCGACATTGACGGCGGAAGCGATGACGATCGTCGACCAACTAGCAAAATCCGTACAATCACAGAGTGCCTATGTACAGCTTGTCGGTCACGCTGACGGACAGGGTGACCACGCCAGCAACCAAGAGCTGAGTGAAGATCGCGCCAATAGCATCAAGCGGGCATTGATCGAGCGTGGGATTGCAGAAACCGCAATTAGTACTTGTGGCGTCGGCGATACTGGAGCTGCGCCACAACAAGACGATCAGTCCTTCCGACGCGTTGATGCACTCATCGCCAAGAGTAAACCATCCAGCTGTCCGGCACGGTAGGAGAAACCGTGAAAAGAAGTCCACTCTCCCTCTTAGTAGCCGCAGCATTTAGCTTTGCATGCTGCGCCCCTATTGCCGCCTGTGAGCAGCAAAGCGCAGATTGTAATGAACTTGGCGTTAGCTCGTCCGACGCACCCACATCTACCAACGCGCAGAGCGCAAACGTAGTAGTTCTTATCGATTTGCCCAACAACACTCAAGACACCATCGACAAAGTCGTCAATCAGGTCTACAACACCATTGCACACCAACTTGACGGAATAACTGAATTCTCCCTGACAGCCGGCGTCTACACCGGGCAGTCCAACAACGTTACTACGGTGACTTGCATGGACGGAACAGCCCGATCGTTTACATATGTTGAAGGAGAGAACAACGAGACCAGACAGAAGCGTGAACGCAAGGAATACTTCGACAGCACAAAAAAAGCAACTAGAAAACACCTTGGCCACTTCCACACATAACAAAAGTACTTCAGGAGATTTCCGCAGCCTATTATCCTGGAGCAAAGACAAAATCACACAAAACAACACAGGCAACACGAAAGTAATCCTTTGGAGTAATTTCCTATCAAACGGCACTGATTGCTTGAATATCGAATCACCTTCGTCTGGGTCGAGCGCTTTAGCAGATGAAATTGCTCAACGTTGTCAGGACGCAGACTTATTACCTACGCTAGGCAATACTGATGTGCAGGTGCTTGGTTCTGGCTATGGGACTGACACATCCTTGGCTTCCTTTAGCTCACAGCTCGCAACCGCATTCTGCAAACGTATCTCAACCAACTGTCGCGTTTCACAAGGAAAATAATGACCAATCAAGAATCGTCCACGCAGTACGATGGGCAAATAAAATCGCTTCATCTCTCAACCGCAGTTCTAAGCGGAATCTCAGCAGGTGTCGCATTAGTGGCGTCGACACTATCACTATGGATCATACGCGACCAGGTACCGGGACTACTCTGCGCTACTTCAGATCTATTTGCTTGCGGAAATGCTTTCTTGATGGGCAATACCTTCCGTCTTCGTGACGCACGGGCTCGAGCCTGGGTTCCGCGCTCGCAAAACAGGCCGTTCTCCCATAGATACCCTTAGCGCGCTTCCACCACAGCATGTCGTCAGCGCCCGGATAAGAGTCGCACGTCGTGGCGTGTTCGCATCTCTAGCAATGTTGCTTGGAACATTCTTGACCATTGTTTACACTCAGGACAATATGCGCACACTCGCTGCGATCGCCATTCTCGGTGTCGTTTCGTCCACCATTTGCTACCTTTGCGGGATGTGGACCCGTCCCCTCGACTAACATTTACTAGCAACTAAGGAACACACTCATGGCAAAAGGAACGAAACTCGGTGGAACAGCTGCGCGAGTCGTCACAATAGGTGATCTCGATGCCCTAGTTGATCGTACAGGCCACCAAAACATCCTTAACGGCATCGAAAAAGTGGAACTGTCTGAAACGGCCCAGCGCGCTGAGCAATACGTTGGTCAGACGGAGGCACGCATACAGCGAGTCAAACAAAGAATCGCGAGTCGATCGGAACGACGCCAAGAAAGGAATGCTCGCCAGCAAGACAAAGCGGACTTATCCGAAGCATGGCGTCGTGTAGGAATCCGATCAAAGTTCGTACTAGTCGATGCGCCTTTTGCAGTGCGAATCGGCGCATGGTTCCTGTTTGGGACGGTAGACTTTTACCTGTTTGCTACCGCAATGGTCGTAGCTATGAATGCCTCCGAACGAGACAAATCCGGATTCTTGGGATATTCTTCCCATTTCTGGACCGGTGGCGTTATGGGCCTAATGGTCTTTGTTCTGGGGATCGCATTAGCTCACTTAGTTCGTCAATCTGACTACATCCGAGCACAGCAAGATCTGAAGCGAGAGCTTCAAGAGGAAGGACAAGACACACGCTCACTCATTCTGAGCGCAAATAGCCGAAATCTTCAAAAGTTCATTGGGATTCTTTTTGGTATTCTGAATTTCGTCGCACTGCTGGTCCGAGCGCAAGGAGTAGACTTTCGATTCTGGCCACCCGAGCTAGACAAAATAGGCCCTCTTCTTCTGCAAATGCTGGTACCAGTAGTTGCGGTAGGAGCTGAGGCCATCATGTTTGACCCGACAGAGGTGCGTCTTCGAGAGCCAGGTCCGGTAGATTGGATACTCGCTAGACGTCAACGCGGCCTAGAACAACAACTTACAGAGCGCCACCTTCGCGTAAACAAACTACGTGACAACATCGTCGCTAGATACGACGTTGAGCGAGCTTCTCTGCGGACCTTCCACGATAGTCAGGGTTTCCCTAATAGCAACATGATAGAGGAGTAATTGCGGTGCCTTTCCTTTTGCCTCCGGGACATATACCAAAATTGCTAAAAGCGCCCAAAATACACAAAGATGCGCAATCGCTACGAAAGTATGTAGAGAAGCAATTTTCATTAGCAAAGCTGGAAAATTACCCAAACCTTCCAGGGCGCATTTCGGCTACGCGAGCAAAGATGTGTTTGAAGGGTTCAAATTCGGTTTTTTAGGTACCAAGACACCCGATAAGGTATTTAAACTGAAAATTGCGAAGCAATCCGATGGGACCGAACGCTCCATTCGAGGTCCTGCAAAAAAGAAGTTTACAGGCGGTGTTAAGCAAGTCAACCTTCAAGGCTGGTGGAAACGACCGTCTTCGCAATCCCAGCAGAACTGGCTGAAAGGCAATTCGTTTATCAATGGACACTTGACCTTTTTTCCAGGTTCCGAAGACATGGATGTAAGAGGCGAGGACTCGTTTCGACGTGATTCGTAATTCTCGTATACATGAGATTATAATTGACGTTGTTTTGTAGAAAATGTATCATATATATGTATATGAACTCCCACTACAGAATAGCTCGTCTCTTAACCTGGGATACCGCACGTTTTGTCGGTATGGGGTGGGAGATTGATTGGCCATGGGTTCATCAACCTGACAACCCAAAGAGCCCCTACCTGTCATTTGGTGATGCACGCTGCCCGTGGGCGATTGAGGTTGGTGTCTGTATCGCACCGCGCGATAAGTCAGTCCGTGAGAAGATGGACGTCTCCCCTAATCAGGATGTTGGTGTTGGCACGACCGAGCCAGGGCGCTATATCCTCACTGTGTGTTCCCAGTCATTCTTGGATGACCCTGCTGGCGCAGAGTATTTTGATGGTGACCCAGTTACACCACTAGTCATGCCCCAGCTTGACTTCGTCGAGATAACAGCATTTGTTGAAGCGAAGCTTGCCAAATACCGGCATGTTCCAACGGTCGATGATCCGTTCGGTACCGACAGAGAGTTCTATGAAGCAACGAAAGACTGGTTGTACGACACTGAGTACGACGAGTGGACGGCCTATGAGGCGACGATTGCGTGCCCAGCGAGTATGCTGGAGTAGCTGCATACCTTCGAAGTCTCATCCTCTCATCTTCTCGTCCCTACTAAAACAGAAATGACAACGACATAATAGGCCCTGACATTTTCTTACCGATGTGATGGTGCTGGCTGTCTGAGCATTGGAATGGTGAGAATGAGCCGATAGGGGGTGTATCGGAGTAAAGACACCCGTACGTCACACCACGGTCTGTTCCCGCCCAACCTGAGGTTTCTGGGACTGGATGTGGAGCAGGTACATTCGTTGGGCTCGACATCCATAGAATCCTGGCAGAGATCTACTTACCGTCATGATCGTTGTTTATACGTTCCCCTGTTTAGGAATTACTTGTTTTACTCTGTCAGTAATCTTCAACGAATAATACGCCGTTGTTGTGGGGTGCCATACAGCAGTGGTATGGCACCCCACAACAACATCGATAAGCAGGATGGCGCGTTGGGATTCTCGTCAGAATGCAACCTCGCGCAGATTTGGGTCAGCATCCCTAAGAGCCTCTTCGATATCACTCTTAAGCTTCAAACTTGCCCCTTTAGAGATCTGAGTACCGATGTTCTGCTTAAACGCAGTGGCGAGGAGAACTTCGGCAACCCGATGCCACACCGCCGTGACGTTGATGACATTTGCATTCTCCTCTGGGTCAGCATTAACGGAAATCTGCACTCCCCCAAAGCTCCGAAAACTCATCTTCTGCTCTGCATAAATTCCAATATCGTCCGGCTCTGCCAACGCGTCGTATCCCAGCGAGTCGATGCTCGCGTTGGATAGCGGTCCTCGCAAAACGCTGCGGATGTCGGACTGCGAAAGACGCTTGGTGACAAAGGTAGATGTCTCTCGGTCGGCTGCCATGATCGTCCCTCTCTGTTGAAACGGCGCGCCACCCAGTTCTTGTCAACCGCGGTAGCAATGTGTCACCTACCTGAGCGGTAGGCGCTAACACAAAATCAAGCACGAGAAACAATCCGCTCGCAAGGCTTTGCAAAAGTCGTCTAACAACTTGTACCGCCAGCCGATGCCAAACTTGCGAAACGCAACACAAGTAGGTAGGCACGCTTGTAGCATCGCGACAACAATGCCCACTACTTCGATACCACATTGTTGTATAACCACTCGGACTGTCATCATGCGGTGCTGCATGGATAGCCTCGAGTCGTGTCCATCAAATAACGCCCGAGTTCTCTGACCACCGAAGGGGAACGGTACATGACTGACTACTCATCCGAAAATTCGGCTCCTGTTGACTTCTATGCAGAGCTTGACATCGACAAGAGCACTTCTATCGAGGATATACAGCAGCATCTTGCCCTGCAGAAGGAACGGTTAAGCAGGCAGGCCCTGTCTGGTAACAGTAAGCGAAGTGAAGCCGTCCGAGAGAAACTTGCTCATATCCGAGAAGCAAACAAAGTGTTTGCGACCGAAGCCTTACGGCAGGCTTACGATCGTGCCTTAACGCAGCGCCCAGAGAAGCCCGCCAAAGTCGATTGGGTGAAGCGCGCCTGGCAGTCGTACTATGATAACGAAATCGGTACCGCCAGGATCGAGGCTGCTCACGCACGAGCCGATGACGACTCAGGCGCAGAAGCCTATATCGTCTCAGCCTGGATTGCCCAAAGTCTCGACAACTACGAAGAGGCACTCACCTATACGGACGAAGCTCTCTTTCGCAATCCGACAACCGTTGAGAAGAGTGAAATTCATGAGGTCAGAGGCGCTATATACCTCGGCATGGAGCGCCTTCACGAATCGCTCAAGGAATCTCGCCAGGCGATTGTCGACCAGCCTGACGAGTTTATCGTTCTCGACATCAAGACGAGGATCGTCAAAACTCTCATGCAACTGCATGATTACGACGCCGTTCTCGCCGAGGCCATGACGCTGCTCGAGACGACCCCAAAGATGCCGCAATCTTGGCAGATCGAACTGGAAGCCGCCATTATCGCTACCATCGATAAAGCGTGCTTCGATAAGTACGACTTCGCTCATTCTGCTGCTAACTATCGCGAGTGGAGAACTAGAATAGCTAACAGCAACCTCCCTCATATCAGCCAGACAGCAATAACAACTGAGTTAGACAAGCAGATTCGGCGAACAGATCTCGTTGTTGAGGCTCTCGACACTCAGAGCTCTCTTCCTAAAGATGATCCGAGTTTCACATTTTGGTGCATCATCTTCTTTCCACTGTGGATCGTGTACTTCATGCGCAAACAGGAAATTCGCGAAGGCGAACGGCGAGTCGCCGACCTCGATCGACAGATTAAAGCACTGGACAGTGAGATAGACGATGACTTACTGGAGTACGTCAATGGAAGGAGGCCACAATGACAGGCGTCGCAAACTTATTTCGCATTGGCCGAGATCAGTTTCCACTCATCGGCAACCACAATATCTGGGTCGACGACTCCGCACCAGACCTTAGTTCGCTGGAGTTTTGTCAGTTCCTCGTTTGTGAAGCCCTGACGCGAACAAGTCCTGGGGAGCTGGAGGTGTTGGTCTATGATTCGGCGCTCTCTGGCATTGCTTCGCCATTCCAGGAAGTCAACTCTAGCGGCGAGAAAGTTCTCAAGCAGATCAACGACGCTGAAGAACTGAAGGAGACACTGCGGTTCCTGCGTACTCACGTCCGAGATGTCCTCAATATTATTCAAGGTCGCGCACCAAACTTACTCTCCTTCCGCGAGCAGTATCCGCAGGTCACAGAAGGCTACAAGCTGGTTGTCCTGTCTTCTTACTTTTTGGCTCTCGACGAAGAGATTCAAGGACAGGTGATGCAACTACTGCGTGCTGGCCCTCGTGCTGGCGTCACCTTCCTCATCCACTCGCTGACTGATGAGGATCAAGACGTCATCGAAGAACTCGTCATCGACCAGTGCGACCACTACCAAACAACTCCTGGAGGGAGAGTTACCACAGGCGATAACTACGCTGGTTATGCCGACATCAAGACCATAGACACACTCATCTCATCATCACAGCAAGTCGCACGAGACATCGCAAACTCAACAGTGCAGCCATTGGACTTCAAGGAAGTCCAGACTCTGTCAGACACCTGGACAGAATCCAGCCGTGATGCACTGACCTTTGTCATTGGTCGTCACGGGCTTTCAACGATGGAGGTCACCCTCGGCGACGAGCTCAACCAGCGCCACAACGCCCTGATCACCGGCGCAGTCGGGCAGGGCAAATCCAACCTCATCTCGGTGGTGGTGCACTCCCTGTGCCAGCGCTACTCCCCCAGCGAGGTCGAGTTCTACATGCTCGACTTCAAGGAAGGCGTCACCCTCCAAGCATTCGCCCCAGACCCGCACACTGGCTCATTCCTGCCGCACGCTCGCGTCCTGGGGCTGGACGCCGATCGGGAGTACGGCGTCAACGTTCTTCGGCATCTCTTCGCTATCTACCGCCAGCGTATGGCCACCTTCAAGGCCGCCGGGGTGCAGAACATCCGCCAGTACCGCCTGGCTGATCCCGAAGCCGTCATGCCCCGCATCGTGGTGGTCATCGACGAGTTCCAGATGCTCTTCGGCGAGGACGACGACACCGCCGAGAGCGCGGTCGACTTGCTGGTTAAGGGTGCCCGGTTGTTCCGTGCCTGCGGCATCCACTTCATCCTGGCCTCCCAGACGATCAGCAGCGGCTACCTCCTGGGTGGCACCGCAGGCGAAGGGCTCTTCGGCCAGGTGCCGGTGCGCATCGCTCTGAAGAACTCCCTGGCAGAGTCCCACGCCACCCTGGGATTCAAGAACGACGCTGCCAGCCACCTACGCTCAAGAGAGGCGATCGTCAACCTCGACTACGGCGAGCTGTCCTCCAACCGCAAGACCACCATCGCCTACGCCGACGAAGCCATCCTGGCCGAGCTGCGCACCGCCTGGTGGCAGCACACCCGAGACACCGTCACCCCACCAGAGGTCTTCGAGGGCGAACGCCGCCTCAGCCTGCACGACGACGCACGCGTCCTACCGTCGCTCCACGCCGGCCAGGCGATGCTCGGCCGCCGCATCAGCGTCGGCACTGCCCCGCTCACGGTCGACTTCACGACCGACGTCGGCCGCAACCTTGCTCTCCTCGGCACCGGCCCAGGCCACGCCGTCCTGCTCAACACTGCACTCTCCCTCCTGCACAGCACGCCCACTGCCGAGCTCATCCTTCTCGACCTCATCGGCGACTGGCACTCGCCGTCTCGCGACGCCGTGCGCGCCGCCTTCGAGCAGCAACTCACCAAGATCGGCGGCACCTACCGCGTTGTCGACAAGCACCAGGCAGACGCCCTCGTCGATGAGCTAGCCGAGCAGGTCGCTGACCGGGCCGATGACGCCAGTGCCCCACCGGTCTATGTCATCGGGTTTGGTCTGGAGCGCTGGCGCAGCGATAGCGACGACGTGCAAGAACTAGCTAAGTCTGCGCCTACCGTAGGAATACATCTTCTGGGCTGGTGGACAAAACTCGACTCCTTCAAGGAAGTCATGGGTTTCGACGGAGATGCATCCTTCGACATCCGCATCGCAATGCACCTCGATTCAGCATCAGCATGCGACATCTTCAAAGAACCACTCCTAGCCTGGACACCACAAGACAACCGCGCCCTTGTTTGGGACAGCGCAGTGATGAGTACACCGCGAGGCGTCATCCCGTACACCGTCATCCCCTCGATGAATTGACCATTTTGCAAAGTCCGAGCGAGGAGGCTCGACGATCATGGCACTCTCCGAAATAATTTCAACCATCGAAGACATCAAACGCGACATCCAAAACCAGCAAAAGCAGATCAGCCTATTCAAAAAAAGCAACCAAAACAACATCAGCCGCGTCCAGGCCGAACTCAAAGGCGGCCGCAACAACCACGACAAGAACATGCTTAAGGCCCTGACGGATGCCGCGAGCAGTCTTAAGAAAGCAGAGACCGCTCTCCAGCAAGCCGAAAAGAGCGCCACACAAGCCGCCCGAATCTAAATCACTCACACTCCGAGGAACAGACGATGCAGAACTTAGCCGAGGTCATCACAGCCGTCCAACAGATCGCAAACGACGCCAGCAAACTCGGACAGGGCGCCAGTTCAACAGCAGAGACTCTGCGCAAAAAAGCACAGAAACTGAGCATGGTATCCAAACCATCAAAAAGCGGCGCAGCCGCCGCACAGCAAGTTAGCAGCGCCGCCAAATCTCTCGCCAACTGCAGTATGGCCATGTCTGCCCTACAGAAAGCTGCGGGTGACTTCATCAAAGACGCTAGCAAATAACAGGGCAGCACCTATGTCCGCGATAACGAAGCTAGCATGGCGGCGAAATAGAAGGATAGCACGTAAGTCACTTGAAGCCGCCATAAGGCTTACGCAAGCAATCGAAAGAGACTGCACCGACGTCGAGCAACGGACACGACAAACTGTTGGCCACCACCAGCAAGGTAACAAGATGGCGGACGAACTGACGGCCGCCATTCAACGAATCACCGAATGCCGCCAACAACTTAAATTAGCTCTGTCGCAAACCAACTCCATCCCACCCGAGCCACCCCAAGCCACCAAGCAAGAATAATATTCCATGCCAGACAACTTTGAAGAAATAATCAAGAGACTCCAACAGTGCCGACAACAGATCCAGTCTAGTGGCGGAGCTAGCGGACGTTTTACTGCGTTGGAGCACACTACCGCAAAGGCAATTAAATCACTTCGCCACATTAACAACCCTCATGCGTCTCAAGCTCTATCAAAAGCAAACAAATCACGCGAGTCATCGAAATCCGCCAGGCACGACAACGTCAGAAAGTACATTCAACAAAGCGCGCAGTTAATTTCTAGTATACAACGCGGAACATCCGATAATATTCACGATAAAGACGACCACCCAAATAGCGAACTAGCGTATCATAAACCCGGAAATACACGCGTCGCCCAGCAGAATCCAGGCTCGACGGGTAGAATATCCTCGCCTGAAGACAATAAAGTTGTCAAAGCAATTAAAGGAGAAAGAAGAGAATTCTTTTGCATCAGTGGCAACGAAACGCCCTCTATGATAAATTTCGAGCAAACCTACAGTTACAAACTTGGAGCGCGAACGACTGCGTATTATGAGCACATTGCCTGTTTACACATTAAAAACAAGCTGATTAAAAAATACGGGTTTCAAAGTTCGGAACTGAATAAGAAACACTACTCATCTACGATAAAAAAAGCACAAGAAAAAGGCATACTTGACGACAACGAAGCGCAAACACTGAGGAAAGTAGTTGAACATTATCTACACCTAACACGAAAGCTGAATGACATTTCCGAGAAACTTGGAGAGTACGCTACAGACAGATTAATTGAGCAGCGCGGTGAACGATCAATTTTAGAGGACAGAGGTAAGATCGGAGCCGGAATGTTGGATCGCGCCAGTTTAGGGGATAATCCCCCACGGGTTACATTTTATGAAGCAAAGGGAGGAAATTCCCGTCTAGGTTACAGAACAATTGACGGTGTTATATACCAGCAAGGAACTACTACATATCTCAATGAGCTCACGAGACTTGATAATCGTTACATTGACGCTCTCACCAAATACGTTGCCAATGCACCGATCGACGATTCCATATCGCGAGCTATACGTGACAACACCATAGAGGTTCGCTACGAGTTAGTTGAAGCAAAGCCAAACGGAAGAACATTTGTAACGTCGTTTCAACTAGACAAAGATGCACTGAATCTCCCGAAAATCGACATCTAGTAAAGAAAGGGTGTATACTATCATCATGACATGGAACAGCATTACCTCACAAAAATTCGTCGAACTTGTAAACTACTGGGTCAACCAAGATTGGCCGCTAACAGAAGATAAGCTCGCAGCGGCTATGGACAAACTTGGCTGGGATGAAAGTGATCAAAGTACTGTTGCAAAGGATATTCCAGTCAATCGCCCGATGCTCATGGCGACCTCTGACCCAGTCGCAGGCCTGAACACTATTTCTTGGAATCTAACCGACGTAGACATAGTTAGTTCTAGCGCACGCGATGCTTTTATGAACGACGCTTTCGTCAGTTATGTTAATGCAGGAAAAACCGTCTGGGGTGTGCCAAATATTGTCCGCGAGCAAGAAGATGAGAGTGCAATATGGGCATCGATTTCAGGATGCCGACTGCAACTAAGCAACACTCGCTCATCAGTCGGCATATTTCTCCACTCTCCTCAATTCACGCGAGTGCTGGATGAAGATTAGGAGGAACTCGACAAATGGATCATGTCAATACACTGTCATGGAATGAGTTTGCATTGAAGATCGCAAGGCTGCTCATGTACGCAGAGGATCGAACCCATATTACACTAATACAGACAACCGAGAATGTCCATAACTCAAAATATATCAAGTATATTATAATGAACGGCACCGTATCATGCAGACTCGAAAATGAAGAAAATCCTCAGTTTTCTCTTATTCACTGCCGTTACAGAGTTCAGAGTACACATCAATTGCAGCGCAATCGATCGACATTCTACGTGACATCCTCCAGGTCGGCGAGCCAGCCTCGCTAGCTTACTACGCATGGCGTGCCCCCGAAGAGCTAGAAGATGGCCGCTACTACTCCGCAGAAGAGGTAGATGACCTGGACGTGGGCGAGGATCCACTCGAGGTTGATTTGGGGATTGAGATGGCGTCGAGGCGACCGGGGATCTAACGGACTGATGGATTAGATTAGTTCTACCCCGAGCGGCATCTGCCTCTATAGCCTCCACTTGTAGTAGGAACCAAACTAATGTAGCATTTAGTGTTCCCATTTGCTGTGGAGGTTTCCAATGGCGGACAATGAACTCATTGTGGGCGAGCCACGTCTAGGCTGGCTGATCGATGGCAATCCCAAGACACCAGAAACGGCCGTCATGCTTCGAGATACAGGGGCTGCCATCGAGTTGCGGATCCCTCTTCAAGGTGTATTCGGGGAAGAGGGTCCGTATGGACGATGGTGGTCGTCGTTCAGTATGTACGCCGACGATCCTGAACGGACAGAGCACAACTACACTCCTCCACGCGTCATGTTGTTTCATGACGATTGCGGTGCTGTTGTACTGGTGGGCTGCCGCGCAGGCGGATTCCGCAAAACGTTCGGCGCTGGCTACGGTATCATCGTTTCCAACTACGCGGTGCTAGGTGGTAGGTCACTAAAGTACGAAAAATTCAATGGCATGCGGAGTGACATCCCCGCTATGGCAGCATGGACAGGTATCACGTCCATGGATGTCAAGCCAAACAACGACGCTGAAGGGCTTCTTGAATCAGTACAGGTCGAACTGAAACGAGTCGCTCCGATTTCCGTCTCACGAACACTGAATCTGGCAATTCATCCGTTATGGGAAGCAAGCCACACACGTAGTGCCTTCTCAACGCGCGAACAGATTGTGCTAGAAACTACGGTTAAAAAGGCCAGATCTTGGGAAGAACATCTCAAGGTGCACGGTGCTGTGTGGGATCTTGTGTCGATTGCTGCCTGGAAACCATTCAGCGTTGCAAGGTTGGAAGTTTGTCGCAGTGACGACCTGAGCAGAACTTCGAGAGGCATGACCGAGCGTTGGAGCCGCGTAGTGACTCATCGCCTCCCTCAGTACAGCGATGACGATAGTCGAAACTCTCGTTCTTGTTCTGGTACGACAATATTGGAGCGAGAGGAGTCAAGCACTGGCTGCGCCTGAGAGAGGAATACACTGATGCGTTTGATCCATTCCTGAGTATCCTTCGCTCCGACGACCCGTGGAATGACACCAATGTTGTCCAAATCGGCATCGTACTCGAGAAGCTTGGCTATCTCATTGACATCAAGAAGAATGAAGGCGCACATCTAAACGACCAAGACCAGCTAAGCTTCATGAAGGCGTTGCAAGTCATTCTTGACGATATGCCCGTGACGCCATTTGTAGGTGATGATGAATCCGAGAACGAAGTGCATGAGAATGAATTGGTTGACGACACTAGCGACGCTTGGAAGCGCAACATTCGTGCGGCCTACATGGGTTTGAAGCATGCCGATCGTACGATGCCTGACTCGCTCGATCTCATCAACGCCCTGCGGAAGAGTATTCTCGTCGTTCGCTTTTGGGTAGCACACCAACTCGGTGTTCACGAGAATGTCCTCAAGGAGGGCCGGAAGTACGACCCGCTATCCAAACCGTTCATCGGGATTGATTAATATCGCCATACGATTGACGACTCATTCGCCCGAACGCGAAGATATGCATCACTGATATTCCTCAGCAAGCGGTGGCCGCACAGTATTCACATCCTTGATCGCCTGATCGACTTCTTCCATCTTTCTATCGAGCCACTCATCGTCTATCCAAAAGCGCCGTCCGTTAGCACCTAAGCGACAGAGACGTTGCTTCCCGTCTGGCGACATCGTGGCTGGGTGCGCATGGAGCACGTCATTCCTCACATTTTTGACCACATCTAGTGCACGAGCAGTAGTTTCGAGATAGCAACGTATTTCAGGATCACCGCACTGCTCAGCGGCCTGTTTGGTCACGCTGGAAATGCGCCCCATCGTATTTTGCTCTAGCACATCGACGGAAAAATCGTCAGGTAGTTGATCAGACAGCCGGTTAAGGTCGCCTAGCAGTGTCCATTCGAGGCTCGATGCCACGTAGGCAACCTCACCGATCCGCTGGAGGTAATCGGGCTCAGGAAGTGCGACAGACTTGTGTTTCATGTGATGATGATAACTGCACGACGTCTTGGGACTACTATCTGTTAGCCGATTGAGACAACGCGATCAGCGTTGCTGCATCAATCGTCGAGTTACGTCAGTTTGTGTTACAATTGGGTTATTCATGTCGGATAATGAATCCCCATTTCTACTCCATAGCCTCCGTAAAACTAAGACGGTGCTTCTGGCAGTCTCCCTCACACTGGCCGGCTACTCACCATCATGCTCAGCCGTTGGCTGGCCAAGATGACCTTGGGTGCGTGGGGCTGGCTACAGGATGTGCCGCTGGCCGAGCTGGGTGGTGGGCTCGTCAGCGCCGGTCTCATCTCGCCCATCTTTGAGTACGCCTCCCAGCGCGACCAAGAGCGCCGCTTCCGCCAGATCATCCGCGAAGAGGCTCCGGCAATGCGCGATGCGGTGGTGGAGGGGTTCGCCATCCACCCTGAGGACTTGAAGCGTGTGGCCACGCCGGAGCTGCTGGACGACATCGCGGCCAACGTTATGGCCCTACGCCTGGGCGATGAGCAGTTCGCCCGGGAGATCTACCGCGACATCCGCGACCAAGCGATCCGCGCCGCTGAGCGGTGGTACGACGTGGCGGTGCGCGTTCGGCTCTCTACTGCAGTAGAGAGGAAGTACCGCAGGTACTCCTCTGCTGGACGTCACGGTGGAGTGGGAGTACACCACCGTGCCCAGCAGTGCTACCCGGCGCTTCGCGTGTGTGTCTGACCAGGATGAGTACAACGAGCTACTCGCCGATACGCCAGCCACGGCAGCCTGGCTTCTCCAGAACCGGCCAGGCGTTGACGCAGCCAGCCGATCCTCCTACGAGTGCTCGAGCTGACGGTGGACGGACGCTCACAGACGATTCGTCGCAGCACCCGCAAGACAGGCCAGACGTACAGCGTCAGCCTGGATGAGGATGCTACGCAGGGCCAGCCAGTCCGTATCCGCCAAGTGATCCGCACAGTGGTGCCGCAATGGGGGCACCGTCTCTTCTTCGAGGTTGCTCAACCCACCCGAGACCTGTCGGTACATCTGGACTACAGCGATACGACCATCGCCGACCTGCGCGTCAGCGACACCGTAGCCACCGCTCAATCTGCTCGCGTCACCCGTATGCCAGACGCCGTGCCAGGCAAGGCCGTCACTGTCGAGGCAAGCGGTTGGCTCATGCCGCACTCTGGCTTCGCCTTCACTTGGGCACTGCAAGACGAGCTGCCCCAGACCAAGCAGCCTGAGGCAGCAAACGCTCGACGAGCGGGCTAGTTCTGGTCACTCGCCGCCACCCATAATGACCACCTCCTTACCTACTCGACCGCTACGGACAGTCACAGGATACATCGTCCTGAGATACATAGTCTCTGGATTGGGAGTCTTCGGCCGGTTGAGATGGAGCCGTGCCCACCGACCGCAAGCCGCCGCTCTCACCAGCCACCGGTGAGTTCGGCCGGCGTGTGCGCGCCCGCCGCGAGCAGCTGGGCCTGTCGCAGGAGAAGCTGGCCGAGCGCACCACCCTGCACTGGTCGTACATCGGCCAGGTCGAACGCGGCCAACGCAACCTCAGCCTCCACAACATCCTCCGCATCGCCCACGCCCTCGACACCGACGCCGGTGGGTTGGTGAGTGGGTTGGAGGTGTAGGAGAAGAGCTCGATCCCTTCGAGGGTTTGCCAGCGATGGCAGGGATACGCAACCCCGTTACCAGACTGCGATCTGCGAGTACAGCAAAGGCGCAGGGTAGAGGCAAGCCTGATGGTGTTCTAACAAAAAAGATGAACGGAAAGACCTTTGTAACCGAAATATATTTTGATAAAAAGAGCAAAGACACCTTTCAAGATAAGCTGTTAAAGATAGTGCAAGCCCAGCGGAAAGAATAAAGAAAACAGACGCTCTGAAAATGGTATAATATCCTAAAAATATTTAGAGAAAAAAATTAGAAGTTGAGGTTAAGATATGAGAAAAAGTAAAACTGTTTATAGCTATGAGTGTAGATGGCTATATTGCTGATAAAAAAATGGGGGTGTCGCTTTTCTGCAAGGTCATGAAGATTGTTTAGAAAACGAAAGTACCTATTCTGAGTTTATAAAAAATATAGACACAGTTCTGATGGGTTGGAATACTTACAATCAGATAATAACTGAGTTATCCCCTGATAATTGGGTTTATGACAATTTATTGACTTATGTTTTCACTCACCGAGAACAACAAGATTCCGATAAGATCATTTTTACAAGTGATAATTTGGAGGAATTGATCAAGAAATTAAAAGGGGTTGAAGGAAAAGATATTTGGATATGTGGAGGAGCAGACTTAGTTCAACAAGCCATTTCTTCAGATGTGGTTGATGAGTATCTTATATCCATTGTTCCGACAATTTTAGGGAATGGTATAAAATTATTTAGCCAAAATGATGCGGAACATAAATTGAAATTAATCAACACGATAACAAATAATGGAATTGTCGAGTTGAATTATATTCGTAGATAAAAAAATTAAATTGTAGATGACGATAATATCTACAGGTAAGCTGCCGACGTACGATGAAGAAGTCGCGGTACGAAACCAGACGGATGCGATGACGCCGGGCTGGCTAGCGACTGCAACTCTTCCCACGCAGGCCACCAGCACCACCACTGGTCTGTGCTCCCCCAAAGCAGACAGGACGGTCATGCTGAATACAGTTGCCAGTTGGGCCACGATCATCAGCGCCGTTCCCGTCGCGATTGCTGCCAGCGTCTTCCTCTTCCGGACGGTGCCCACCGCCATCCGCCAGCCCAAGGGACTCCGGCTTGGCCTTGAGCCGGCCATCGGCGATCCGGGCTGCTGCGTCCACGTCACTAACTACGGCCCCATTGACCATTACATCAGCCGAGTCGGTGCCATGCCCGCACACCTGCGGCCACGCTGGTCTGTCTGCACCAGACGCATCAATCCCAAGGGCGATCTCCGAGGATCCCTCCTCGTTGAGACGGCATCAGCCAGCATCGATAGAACCATCAAACCGGGCCGCCATCGGTCGTTCCTCGTGCCACAACAATTTCCTCCAAGAAAGAAGTTGCGTGACTATGAACTCGAGAGCCAGCGAGTCGTCATCGAGCGGTACAACAGCTGGCTCAAGAAGAATCGGCCAGGCGGGCCACTCCCCCTGGTGCCGTACGTCCTCCTTGGCGACGGCAGCGTCGTACTCGGGAAGAAGACGCGGATCAGCGGCAAACAGCCCGCAGCGATAGTGCCACTCTGCAACTGCGGTCATAGTATAACGCAACACGTCAGCCATAAACGCAAACGTCTCGCACCGACTATGCTGGCCTATCGCCATTGCGAAGAATGCTGGTGCCTATGGTTCAGGCAGTCAGACAAACAGTCGGACGCAAACAAGATCATTTCCAACACAATAGCCCTGAAGGCCGCTACATTTCCTCACAAATCTCGTATAATAGAAGAATCAGCGATTGGCGAAGCAGTTGAAGATATTGCAAAGACAGACAGTCCTCCCGCACACAACGCGCCATCTGGGCAAAGCGCAACTGATTTAAAGGAATCACGATGACAAAGCACAGCGAACTGGACGACGACGAACGTGAACAGATACGGGATCGGCTCAAACAAGAGCGGATGATCGAATCCGCTTTCATCAACGGCGATGGCCCGTGGACAGTCGTGTACGACGACTGGCACCTCGACAATGATAACAACGGCGGTCGTTACATGGCGTTTGCTCAGCCAAGGATGCGTGACAAAATTCTTTCAGACGCTGGCTGGGACTTCACGAGGGGTGACGGAATTCCTGGATTCTCAACTAGCGGAGATGAAATCTCGTATACGAGAAGCAATAAACTGCCAGACTTCGAACCATTGATTATCTTTCACCAGTTTCACGGCGTTGTACCAGACGCTTGGATAGTGTCCGAAGAATTCAGACTCCTGATGAACCTGTGGCAGGATCCAAAGTCCGGCAACTACTACGAAGTCAAAAATGACGGATCAAAAAATCTTGCTATCAGATTTCAGGATGAAAGAATAGAAGTACGGACACCCATACTAAAGCGCTACATGGCTGCGCGGCAACTCGACGCAGTTCTATTCGTCGATTCCGTTACTTTCATACCATGCAACGAAAACTCAACAAAGTTCTCCGATCTCGAGTTTGAGCACTACAGTAACATCGACCTACTTTTTGCCTCGTTGAATGTTGGTCAGATATCAGGAGAAGAGAGACGAGTCTTCTCTCGAGTGTTAGCAAAACGAATTATTCCCGCTCCACCCCAAGACACCTGCGGAATCTGGCCCTGGGACGAGACCGATCCGTCGGACTACCCAGAGTTCATCATTGGCGAAGACGAGTACGGCAAACCAGTCAAGTATACATGCGATCCAGATCGTCTTGCCAACTACTTCGGTAAGAATCCGGACGCGCCACATTATCTCACGCCAGTATTCTTCAGCCAGAGGTGCTCCAGAAGTACTATGATGATTCCGAGCTGTACACGGTGAGTGACGGGTACCTATCGTGTTCCCACCTGTGGGGCGTTAAAATAGACAACGAGTTCTTCGACGTCATATCGGTGTTTCTTGGAGACATTGGTCGAGATATCCCATCAGAGCACTGGACTCATTGGCTTGCCTATAATGTTCCTCCGACACAGAAAATGAGTGACGTAGCTTTTCGTCGGGCATTCCTTAACCAGCCAACCAACAGCAAGAACCCAGAACACTGCTTTAAACTGGCGTACAACCAACTACAGAGTTCTTGGGACGAGCACTGGGGATGGCGGCTCCATCGCAAAGCAGAAGGGCCAGACGCTGGCGTGCTTCAGCGCCTGCGTATCCCCGTCAATGACACCGATGCAGAACTGCGCACGCAGTCGATAAACCTCGCACTCGTCTTGGTAGATTATCTCAATGAGAGAAAGTTGGCCTCGTACCTTTCGGACACAAAGAACGATAAAGGGATCGCTAAACTCAGAAAATTCCTCGAGGCTCATTCATATCAATATACCGAACGCGACGTCCGTCTTCTGCAAAGAATCCAGAGGATGCGTTCACGCATTGCGGCACACTCATCAGGCAGCAGTGGACAAGCCTATCTAGAGGACGAGCTCGGGAATGATACGCCACAGGAGTACATCGCACACCTCATGACCGAAGCAACGCAAATGCTGGATGACCTCAGGGCGTTTGCGGAGGAGCAGTCGAGGCAAGACTCGGACTCGTAACCATCGAAGTTGTCTTCTTTGAAAAATTGCGGCGTTGATGGCCTTCTCATGGGCATGTAATCATTGTATACTGAATGGAGTAATGCATGTCTATACATCAAAATATCCGCGGTTGCCTGGATCATCCTATAACGAATCACTGAACCATGCTCGCCGGGAATATAGCATAATCGCACACTCAACAAAACGGCAACCCTATGTCAAGTCGAAGTACTTCAATGGCAACAAGGTATTTTTAAAGGTGTTTTGGGATCACGTAATGCAGAAGCGATTGAAGGAACGCACAAGACGGCTCCGATTCTACCGCGCTGCACTCGACGTCTTGCGTCACTCGCAGATCACACCGGAAACAACTTTCAATGCCGACGACCGCAACATCTTACTCCACCGCTTTTACGGAGTTACCAAAGATGGCATCTATTTCTGTGTGCAAGTCAAGGAAGACAAGCGCACCGGACGCAAGGACTTCATGTCAGTCTTCGATAGGAAACCGCGCTAAATCAGCCTAAAATAAAAATCTCCCGCGGGGTAGCCTGAAAACTACATGCCGGAGATTTCGGGTGACACGGCGATCAACTGTGTCTGGTTATGATTATATGCTTTTCGTCAACAATGTCAATAGTAGTTTTCAGGATTTACATCGACTGGTGATCATCACAGATGGACGCTGCGGCACTATTTTCCGAACCCCAGTTCTGCCTCTGGAGATTATTGCCACTGACAGCACAATAGCGACTGTCCAGCATAACCGGCGGCGGCAACGAGAGAAGACAAGTAGTGACGTACTGACTCTGTTTTCTCCACTCCCCGGGTGTCAGTCAGGCCTGTGCCACCGCCAGATGCTTGCTCACCGTATCCCGTCCGAAGCCAAGTTCCAGCCCGATCTCGATGTAGGTGCGGCCCTGGGCGTGGAGCTGCTGAGCACGCCGGAGGTCGTCGTCCGTGAAGCGTCGCTTGCGGCGGGGTGGTTGCTTGGCCTGGCGGAATGTGGCGCGGACGGTGGTCTCATCGACACCGACCTCGACAGCGATCTCGCGGGCCGACATACCTGTGGGCTCAAGGCTCAGGATCTGCTCCTTCTTGGCCGCGCTGATCGGACGGCAGGCTGTCTTGCGGATACTACGGACCGTCGCGGTTTCGCTCGCTTCTGCCACAGACGCTACGCTAGACGTGTTCGACTCCGGAGCTACCTCACCCGCGATGAGGCGCTCACGGAAGGCGAGCAGGGGTAGCCAGTTGTTCGAATTGATGCTGCCCAGGTGTACCAACAAGCTCTTACTCAAACCCACCCCAGTCGAAACAGGCTGAGATGTGGTTCCAGATGTTGAACAACGCTCACCCACCAGGGTGGGCGTTGTTCGTGTTGTGGGGCTCGTAGGCGTGTCGTCAGCGGTGGGCGGTGTGGCTGAGGCGCCAGGCTGAGCCAGGTACTGCAGGTAGTGCGTGTGAGCGGCGGTATGCAGGCTGGGGCTGGTTAACTGGTCGAAGGGTGGGGTGAGCAGGGCGCAAAGGCGAGTGCCGGAGCCGGTGTCGGCGAGGTGGACGGGGTGAGGCATCAGGGTAGGCGCGTCAGCATCAGCTCCTCCTCCCCCGCTGGCATCGCCAGCTCCTTCTTCTCCGTCGCCACGCTGCTCATCGTGTGCACCCGCATCGCCTTAGCTGCGACGACGGACATGCGGGTGGTGAAGTTTGCTGGGAGGGGTAAGCGAGTGAGTTGCAGGCGGTGTAGCGGCGCAGGCACCTCGATCACTCCGTTGAGCGCTGACTCGCCTGCGTCTGCTGCTCTTCCGTACTGCGGAACTGGCACCCTCGAGCGCTAAGAGAGGCAGAGGCCCCCGCGCCGGATACGGATAGCCCGAAAGGACGCTCTGGTCGCCGCTGGCAGCAGGACGTGGCCCGCATAGCAAAGTGCGCCACGTCTTGCCCACCATCAGATCACGATTCAGCCGCAAACAGCCCGCCAGGACGGGAGACGGCCACTGGCCCGTCGTACGGCGATCTACTATCGATTGCGGCAATGCAGCCCCGTCCCTGTCGGAGGCATCCTCCAGCCCCTGTCACCCATGGCGACACCGGCGTCGCTCGGCTCTGCACTGCCATATATCCCTCTCAATCCTGCGGTGGAGCCTCCCATGAGCCTGACGCGCGAACTGAACAAGAAGCAGTCTCCGTTCCGGCAGCTGGTGGAAGGGTGCGCCCCTGCTCTGGCCAAAGCTGGTGGCAGGTCACCGGAAGGCAAGCAGGTCGCTGAACGGCTTGGTTTCTACAATCTCGTCAAGTCGCGCTCCCTGGCACCACTGCCGGATGGAGTGACCGACGCACGGCGGCACTCACCAACTGTCGGCATGGCCTTCGACATCCGCACCAGGATGATGCTGGGCGAGTTCGAACCACGCCGGAGCGCCTCGGCGATGGGCATGGACGTCTTCAACCATCTCCTCGCACCACTGTTGCCGAACGGCCAACACATATCAGACGTACTTGGCGACGCCTTCCTCGAAGCCGAGCGACTCACCAGAGACGGCGACGACGTCGACCAGGACTATGCCAGCATCGTCTTCGCCTGGTGCGAGTCCCTCTACCGTGCCGGCGTGAGGGCGATACGCACTCGCTGGGCGAACGCCTGTCAGCAGCGAGGAACGTCGACGAGGTGTACGACTCGATCCCACCGCTCATGCTCGAAGACATCGCTCGCCTGCGCATCGTCAACGAGCGCCAGATCAAGCACTGGCGCCTGCGCATGCAACACGGGGCCTTCTTCATCTCAAACCCATCCTTCTCCGGCGACTTCTTAGTCGGCGGCGCCGACGGCGACTGGTTCATCGACGACACCCTCTTCGACTTCAAGGTCGTAGACAAGATCAGCGCACCATGGGTACGGAAAGTCCTCATGCAGCTCCTGGGCTACCTCATTCTCGATCTCGACAACGACTACCAAGCCCAGCGCATCGGCATCTGGTTGCCACGCCAAGCGACGGTCAAGACGTGGGCCATAGAAGAGATTCTTGGTGATGACGCCAGCACGATACTGGCGAAGGCGCGAGTGGATGTGCAGAGTGTGATGGAGCGTGGGGTGGGGGTGGTGGCATAACGAGCAACAATCTGACCTTCTAAAACAACCGACAGACGTGCTAAGAAAGAAAGTACAATGACGCAAGTCAACTGGGAACGATGCAGTGGCGAACAGGTCGAAAAATTTGTAGCCGCGATGCTCTTGCTGCACAATCCGCATGGCAACCTCATCACCCCCCTCGCAAGGTGATCGTGGCATCGACATACAGATAGAGGCCGAGGCGGGCGGCTACGACATATATCAAGTCAAGAAATATGCCACCACATTGACCGCCTCTCAGAAGAAGGCCATAGAACGCTCATGGCAGACCTTTCTTGATCAAACGGCCGGACGCATTCAAGTCAACTCTTGGAACCTCGCACTTCCATGCGATCCAACTCCCGAAAATCAGGACTGGTTCGAAGAACTCACAGGCGGATCCGGCATCACCACACGATGGTATGGACGTACTCAACTCGACACATTGGCAGCCGAATCTCCTCAAGTGGTCGACTATTATTTTGGCGAAGGGAAAAAGCGTTCGGACGACTTGCTCCTACAGATGTTGTCTATACTAAATATATCTTCTTCTTCATCAAAGGATGAACCTATCCCGACACTCGACGTCATCCTTTCAAAAGCCAACGACATAATTAATGTGCTCGACAATGTGGATCCATTCTATCGTTACGAGTGCGAGTTTCGACACGGCAACCTCGAAGAACTCAGCAAAAAGTATTCCGCACATGGCCAGAGCGAGCAAACCGCAGCCTTCATTTCGTTCTATCAGCAGAAAAACAGTAATACTACAACAGTGCTGCGCGTCACACCAAAATGTGCAGAATCGTATCATTTCAGGCCAATTGCATTAAATATGACTCTTCGTGCCGAACATGGAACCGAGGCTCACTCGGCACTACGAGACTTTATTCAGTACGGCATCCCGCCGCAAAACATTCAAGCCACCATTGACGACGTCCAATCGCCGCCTGGTGGGCCAATGCCTAGCAAAGGCACAATTAGCCTCGTCGATTACTCGAGCAGGACAAGCTTCCGCCACTCGAAGTCCGATTCTCCCCGAACGAGGACGATGACGAAACGATTGTCGTCGATGTGGAAGACATTTCACATGGCGTTGCACCAACAGGTAAGGGTAGCTACCTACGGTTCTCCGATCGAAGTAACGTCGCCACTATAACCCTATTGGTAACGGCAGCCAATAATCTAGGGGGCTTGAGAGTTGAATGCAACGCATTCGACGGCAAGAAACCCTCTGAGGTGTTACCGGGGTTACGCCTCATTGATGGCTTGAGGAATGGCGGCATACTGGAGCTCGTTGTCCGCGATGGAGGACCTCAGGTATTCAAAGTACGAAGCGACGGGGCGGCCAATTACGAGCTGCGTGCAGCAGCGCGAAAAATCGTTGCGTATGTTGAGAGCTTGATGGAGATCCAGAAGCACACATTCCTCATGGTCACAGTTCCAGCAATGGATGCAGTGACCGAGGAAGACATGAATTCAACCATTGAGGTTGCCCGCCTTCTTCGCGGTGAGAAAATAACGCGAAATTGGCCTCAACTCGAACTGGCGGTCGAAGATCGCGAGAACATTCCGTTCAATGAAAACGAAGCTGGCAATTCTGTATCACACAAAGCTGATCGCTCAGGTTGGAGACCAAGAGATCGACACGGGGTACGTCAAGCAAACGGTGTACAAATCAGTACGCATCGCTTCAGTTCGCGAGAAGGATAAAACCACCACTTCTGGATATGTGACGCTCGTTCCTGGTTCTATTCCAGAGGCCGTTCTATCGGCGGTTCCCATGTCTCAGTTCGAAGATTCTTCAGAGTAACTGAGCTGCACGGTTCGAAGGCAGAGCATTCTCTATCACTTCAACGTCAAGTACCCAAGAACAGGAGTCTTCTCATGACTGAGCCCAATTCTCGCATTGTGCAGCGACACGATGACGACGGCTGGGAGGTGCGCAAGCCCGGCGCTTCGCGAGCAAGTGCAGTGGAGCCAACGCAGGCCGAAGCGATTCAACGCGCTCGCGATATACTTAAGAACGATGGCGGCGGAGAATTAAAGGTCCGCTCAGAAAAAGGAAACATCCGGCAGCAGGATACGATCTATCCAGGAAACGACCCACGCTCTTCGAAGAGATAGCCCATAGGACGTGAGCGTTTCCGAAAGGAGATGACTCACCTTTTCTGACCGCCAACTCAGCAAATTCCGCCGAGGGTAGCCGAAAAGCAATCCTCGGCGGAATTCATGCGGTTTCTGCAACACTCACTCGTCATATATTGACCCACAAAACACAACAGGCATCGACAATAATTCACTTCAACCGCTGGCTTGGATGCAAACGTCCTTGTTCTGAAAAATCGATCGGCACATATACACAATTCAGTTAGCTCTCTACAACGGTGCGATGCTTGGTCCGTATATCGCTTCCTCAGCTACTGATTATGCTCGCGCAGCCGCCAGATGCTTGCTCACCGTATCCCGGCCGAAGCCGAGCTCCAGGCCGATCTCGATGTAGGTGCGGCCCTGGGCGTGGAGTTGCTGGGCACGCTGGAGATCGTCGTCGGTGAAGCGCCGCTTGCGGCGGGGTGGTTGCGTGGCTTGGCGGCAGACAGCCTTCACCGTGGAAGTGGATGTGCCGACCTGCCGAGCGATCGCTCGGGCGGACATGCCGGTGGGCTCCAGATCGAGTATCTGCTGCTTCTTCGCCGCGCTGATCGGACGGCAGGCCGCGTTCCGGATGCCGCGGGCCGTCGCGGTCTCGCTCCCCTCCTCGGTAGACGCTGCGCTAGACCCGCTCGATTCCGTTGCCACCTCACCTGCGATGAGGCGCCCGCGAAAGAAGAGCCGAGGCAGCCACTCTTTGGTTTAATGCTACCCAGGTGCATAGATTTCAGTTCCCCGCACCAAATGGGGCTCCCTTCTCTGACAGGAGGCCTTGTCTTCTTCGTCTGCTCCGACACCTGTCCCTTCCGCCGACCTGATCCGAGGCATCGATGAAAGAGAACTCCTTCAATCAGGGGCCACCCGCCTTCGACGTCGTGCTGGCGCAGACGATCGCCAGACACTTCCGAGGCGCCACGACCGAAGTCATCGAAGGCGTTCAGACGGTCCGGTTGGGCGAGGGCCTTCCCACGATCGAGTGCTTCATTGACGAGATTCAGGACCACAAGCCATACGGCGCGTTCATCTTCCTTCAGATCAGTGGAGGCGCCTTCGGGAGCAGACGGGTCCTGGTGACGGCCAGCGGCTACGGCTCCAGTCAGCTGGAGTCGGTTGTCGCCGCCGGATGCAACTGGGCCTGTGCCTTCGGCCCCGTCCTCCTGACCGGAATCGGCCGCCCGGACCTCATCGATTCCGATGATCCCGACATCGAGCAGTTCGAAGCCACGGTGGGAGGCAGACGCTACCGGGTGACCACCGGTCATCTCGACCGCAGCATGAATATGCCGATTGAGGAGGTGGAGGCCTACCGCCAGCGGCTGGGTGGCCCCCCGTGCCCTGACCGACCGGGTACTCGCCAGCCCCTTGATTCCCGCCACTCGTTCCAATGAGGCAGTGGCACTGGGCTGCTATGCGGCGATTGGCCCATTCTCGACCACCGAGCTCAAGCTCGCCGGCGCCGACTGGCCGGCGGGGCTCAGCATTCTGGACGCGATCCCGTCCGAGCCCGGCGGCCACCGCATGCTCCGGGAGTGGTCGGTGCTCATGCCCTTGGAGCCCGCTCCGCCCCTCACCAGGGAAGGGCTTCAGCACACCCTCAACCTCATCGCCGCGACCTCGTACGATCCTGGCAGCGAGGCCGGCTGGCTCGGCGGACGCCACCACGGCATGCGGCTGGGGCCGCCGAGCCTCCCTTCAGGACTCTCGCTGCCGGAGGACCTGCGCTGGTTCCTCAGCACCATCGCGGGCTCGGGCGCCGGCCCCGGCTACGGGCTGGATATCTACCCGGCCGACGACGGAGGCATCCACCTGGCCGATGCCGGCTGCGGCGCTGAGTGGCGCATGAGCCCCTACGACGGCAGCGTCTGGCTGGACTCAAGGGCCTGCGACGATGGCTTCACCCGCGTGGCCCCGAGCTTCATCTCCTGGTACGAGGCCTGGCTCGATCACGCCATCCGCGGCGGCGGGACGTTCGCGCAGTGGTCCTACCAGGTCGATGCCGCTTACAAGCTGCTTGAGCAGAGTGCCGCCGAGTTCGGCGTCGAGCGCCTCCCCGAGACCGTCACCCGGGTGAAGATCCAGACCCCGACCAAGGCATTCGGCCCCTGCCACTCCTGTCAGCTCGTCTACGCCCGGTGCGGCGTGCCGGAGTCGGTCTTCGTCACGGCGCCCACCCCGGCGTCCTGAGTCACTCCTCGTGCTGGACGACCTCGAAACCAAGGATCTCCACGCTCATGCCCCGGCGCTTGTCGTCTCGTGCCCGCCGGCGGGCCGCGCCGCACTCCAGCGCTCGTAGTCCTCGCGCCTGTCCCACCGGGTCACCACGAAGTAGCGGTCCTCTCCGACCAGCGGACGCAACAGCTCGAAGCCCTGAAAGCCCTGCGAGGCGTCAACGCCTCGCTTCCGTGCGGCGAAGCGCTTCTCGATCTCGGCCTGGGCGCCCTCGGGAAAAGTCAGTGCAGTGATGTTGACATAGGTCATAGGTGTTCTCCTCGGTGTCTACGACGGCTCCCGGCCGGAAGCAGGTATCGCAACGAACGCTACCGCCTGACCGCCGTCGCGGACTACAGGCATCGGGCATCCCGAGGTACGGAGCCGCCCCGAGGCCCGATGGCCGCCGGGTAGCCTGAGCCCATGACAACTGCCCCCTTCGCCCGCAAGGACGGCCGCGCCGTCGACGAGCTGCGCCCCGTGACCATGAGCCGCCACTGGCTCGACCACGCCGAGGGATCGGTCCTGGTGACCTTCGGACGCACCCGGGTCCTGTGCGCCGCCTCCTTCACCGAGGGCGTTCCGCGCTGGCGCAAGGGCAGTGGCGAGGGCTGGGTGACCGCCGAGTACGCCATGCTCCCCCGGGCCGGGTCGGAGCGCTCCGGCCGGGAGTCCGTGCGGGGCAAAGTCGGAGGCCGCACTCACGAGATCTCCCGCCTCATCGGGCGCAGCCTGCGCGGCATCATCGACGTCGCCGCACTGGGTGAGAACACGATCGCTCTGGACTGCGATGTGCTGCAGGCCGACGGCGGTACCCGCACCGCGGCGATCACCGGCGCCTACGTGGCCCTGGCAGATGCTGTCGCCTGGGGCACGGAACGCGGCCTCATCAAGGCCCGCCCCGGCAAGCCGGTGCTCTCCGACTCCCTGTCGGCCATCTCGGTGGGAATCATCGACGGCGTTCCCTGCCTCGACCTGCCCTATGAGGAGGACGTGCGAGCCCAGACCGATATGAATGTCGTCCAGACCGGGGACGGCCGCTTCATCGAGGTCCAGGGGACCGCCGAGCACGCCCCCTTTGACCGCTCCGAGCTGGGAGAGCTACTCGACCTGGCCGCCGCCGGCAACAGCCGCCTGGCAGAGCTCCAGCGCCGAGCCCTGGCCGGCCCCAGCGGTGAGCCCTTCACCGTGTCCTCCTCGCAGTCCTCGTCCCAGCCCACGGAGGCCTGAGCCGTGAGTGCCTCGTCAGACGCCGACGGCGCCGCCCCGCTCACGGACCGGGTCCAGGTGCCTGTTGGCGCCCGCCTCGTCCTGGCCACCCACAACGCCGGCAAGCTGGCCGAGCTGAGGCAGATCCTGACGCCGCTCGTACCGGGGCTGGATCCCGGCTCCATCATCTCGGCCGCCTCCCTCAAGGCACCCGAGCCGGTGGAGGACGGCCTGTCCTTCGCTGACAACGCGCTGCTCAAGGCCCGGGCACTGGCCCGGGCCACGGGCCTGCCCGCGGTCGCCGACGACTCGGGCCTGTGCGTCGACGTCCTGGGCGGCGCACCGGGGATCTTCTCGGCGCGCTGGAGCGGCCGGCACGGTGACGACACCGCGAACCTTCAGCTGCTCCTGGACCACTGGCCGACGTCGCCGACCCGCATCGCACGGCGCGCTTCACCTGTGCCGCGGTCCTGGTCCAGCCGGCCTCCGGCGGGCAGGCGGAGCAGGTCACCACCATCGAGCGCTCCATGGAGGGGCGCCTGACCCGCTCCCCTCTGGGCGAGGGGGGGGCTTCGGCTACGACCCGATCTTCGTGCCCGTCCAGGAGGATGAGCCGGACGGTCGGGGCCGCACCACCGCGCAGATGGCGCCTGAGGACAAGCACGCCATCTCCCACCGGGGGCAGGCATTCCGTGCCCTGGCGCCGGTCCTGGCCGACGTCCTGGCCGGCTGAGCCCGCGAGGGCGCCGTCAGTGAAGTGCCGTCAGTAGTGAGTCACCACAGTGGTGCCGATCTCGGACCACTGCCAGATAGCCTGGGCGTCCGCGACCGGGATGTTGATGCAACCGTGCGAGGACTCGTCCGTCCCGATGCCGAACTCCTTGACCCAGGGGGCGCCGTGGAGGGCGTAGCTGTTGTGCCAGTAGCTCACCCAGGGAACCCCTCGTTCGCAGTAGGGCCACTCGGGAGTGCACCCCATGTCCTGCGCCTGGTAGCGCAGATAGATCTTGTAGGTGCCGGTGATGGTCTCGTGCCCGACACCGCCGTGGTTGATGAGGATCGGCCCGTAGACGACCTGCTGGCCCTCATAGGCGGTCAGCGTCGAGTCGGTGAGGTTGACATCGACCCACTTCTCCCCCGCCTTGGCCTGGTAGGCGAAGCGCTCCGGCCCGTTGGGCACCACTCTGCTCTCGGTGGAGTGAGGCACCTCGTTCCAGCTGATCTGCTGGCTGACGCTCCGGCCCTGACCGAGCCCTTGGACAAGCGCTGTCGTCACCGGCTCGACGTTGCCGGCCTTCCTTCCGGACTTGCCCGGGCGGGCGAGCTGGAGCACCGTGCCGGCTGAGTCGACGTCGTTGATGGCGTTGACCGGTTTCCGCTCCGCCTGCGTGCTCAGCGAGGACACCCAGGCCTTGATCTTCTCCTGCGAGACCGTCGGCACGATGCGGCCCTCTTTGACGGGGAAGTCGATCCATGAGGCCTTCTGAGCCTTGGAGGCCGTGTGCGCTGTGCCGTCGACCGCCACTGAGAGCTCGGCGTCCAGCAGCGCGGTTGCCGATTGTGCGACCGAGGTCGCCTCCTGGGCGCTCACCGTGGGATCGGTCCGGCGGATCGATACCGGCGCGGCATGGTCCGCCAGCTCGCGTGCGGCAACGTCGAGAGCCGAGTCGAGGTCACTGGGGTCGATGGCGTCGCCTGATTCCCCGGTGAGGCGGTGAAGCCGCCACTGCCCTCGTTCCAGGTCACTGTCGGCTCGACGACGTGATTGCGCAGCGTGCTGCTCAGCCGAGACACCAACGCGGCACGGGCCTCCTTGTTGATCGTGTACCGCACCGCCACCTCCCGTGTCCCCACGATGCCGTGCAGGTGAGTCGTCAGTGACCCCGCTCCGGACACGGCGGCCTCCACGGTGGCCCGGGCATCGATCTGGACGATCTGGGAGAGCGGAACGGTGGTGGGCGTACCCTCAACGGTCAGCGTCAGTGACGCCGATGCGGCCTTCTGAAGCACGAGCGCGGTCAAGGTCGGCCGGTCCATTCCGGACACGTCCTGCCCCATGAGGATGGTTCCGCGCGGAGCCCGCCCCTCGTGCCTGTGGACGTAGACGACGGACCCGCCCACCGCTCCTCCCAGAAAGAGGGTGACGGCGATCAGGACGCCGACCCACTGATGCGGTCGACGCCGGCTGGAGCAGTGGTGCATGGCGCAAAGGTACGAATAGCCGGGTTGTCATCCCATAAAGGCAGTGCCCTGGTGCCGAGAGGAGTCGGAGCCGCCGGCCGCGTGGCTAGTTCCCGTCCTGCTCCTGCTCGGCGAGGCGACGCGCCACAGGCTTAGGGGTCAGGGAGTCGTGGGCGCGCACGTAGCCGTAGAGCCACCTCCATCCTCCCAGGAACACCAGGAGGAAGGCCCCGGTCATCACCGCCCAGGAGGCCATGGCGGACACGTCGTCGAAAGCCGATGCCACATGGCGTAACGCGATCCAGACCACCCAGCTGGTCCCCACGACGATGAGCCCCTCGGGCAGCGCCATCTCCAGATGATCGGGGTGAGAGCGTCGCAGGAGCCAGGTCACGCCCCAGGCGATGACGAGGGCCGTACCCGCCTGCCACAAGGAGGCGGGTACCTGCCCCAGGCTACGGGTGGAGGCGGCGCCGAACAGGGCCACGAGCGCCACCGCCGCCAGGTCCGCGGGAACCACCAACCACCAGCGTGTCCGTCTGCCACAGGTCCAGGGACAATCCACCCCATCGGGAAGAGCCGGGGTGAAGGAGACCGTTCGCCGTTGGGTGGGGCGATCGTGCCCGTCAGCGCTCACACTCCCAGACGGCGTCCGCCGTCGCCGCCTCCAACGGACCGGAGTAGACGGCTGCGGCCTCCTTGAGGGGCACGGCCGGATCCGTCCAGGGCTGGATGTGGGTGAGGACCAGGTGCCCTGCACCGGCCTGGGCTGCGAGCTCACCGGCGCGGCGCCCCGTCATGTGCATGCCGCCCACGGTGTCGCGCCCCTCGACGAAGGCCGCCTCGGCCAGGAGGAGGTCCACTCCCTGAGCCATGTCGCTCATCCCCTGGCAGGAGTCCGTGTCCCCGGTGAAGGCCAGGCTGACCTGCCGGGAGGGGTCCTCCTCACTGGGGCCCTCGATCCGGTAGCCGTAGGCCTCCACGGGGTGAAGCGCCTCGAAGGGGGAGATCACCAGGGGACCCACGCTGTAGGACCTGCCGGGCACGGCGGTGACGAAACCGAACTCCGTGGCGTAGCGCTCACTCGGCGGGACGCCGTCAACCCCCCTGGAGGCGCTCCAACAGCTCCGAGGGCCCCAGGCAGGCGACCGGCCCGAGCGCCCCGGTGGGCAGCCAGCGCCGGTAGACGTGCATGCCGACCAGGTCGACCATGTGATCGGCGTGGCAGTGGGAGATTGCAATGGCGTCGAGCTCGGCGGGATCGAGGTGGCGCAGCAGCTGCCCCATCGATCCCGGTCCGAGGTCCAGCACGATCGAGTAGGTGCGAGGCGCGCCGTCGGCGTCGACTCCGTCGGCCTGCACCAGGTAGGAGGAGGCCGAGGACTGGGGACCGGACATGGATCCCGAGCAGCCGATAATCGTGAGTCTCATGCAGATCCTTGATGGGCGGTGGGAGGTGAGGGAGGCTGGGGCAGCTCGGCAGGGGCGCCAGCTGCCTCAGAGGTGAAGGCGACATGCTCAACGGCGGTGACCTCGGGTCCGAGGAACCGCCTGGCCAGGACGGAGAAGGCCTCCGGGTCGCCGGTGGAGGCGAAGTCATGGCGTGGCTCGGGGGCATCGGGCCCACGCAGAAGGTTCTTTCCGGCCAGTGCCCGGTAGACGTCCTTGGCGGTCTCGTCCGAGGAGGTCACCAGGGCCACGTCCTCCCCCATGACGTAGGAGATCGGCCCCACCAGCAGGGGGTAGTGGGTGCAGCCGAGGATGAGGGTATCCACGTCGGCGGCCTTGATGGGGGCCAGGTACTCCTCGGCGACGTCGAGGACCTCGGGGCCGGTGGTCACCCCCCGCTCGGCCAGCTCGACGAAACGCGGGCACGCCTGTGAGACGAGCTCGACGCCGGGAACGGCCTGAAGCGCGTCGTCATAGGCGCGCGAATCGACCGTCCCACGGGTGGCGATCAGGCCCACCCCTGCCGTTGCGGGTCACTCGGGCCGCGGTGCGTGCCGCCGGGTGGATGACCTCGATGACCGGGACGCCCCGCCCCAGGGTGTAGCGCTCACGCGCATCGTGCAGGACGGCCGCCGAAGCGGTGTTGCAGGCGATGACGAGCAGCTTGACCCCTCGGTCCACGAGCTCGTCCATGATGCTCAGAGCCAGGGATCGGACCTCGGCGATGTCTCGAGGACCGTAGGGACTGTTAGCGGTGTCCCCGATGTACAGCACCTGCTCATGGGGCAGCTGGTCGAGGACAGAACGGGCGACGGTGAGGCCACCGACCCCAGAGTCAAACATCCCGATCGGAGCATCATTCACACCGCGAGACTATGCGGGCCCTGTGCCCCCGAACAGCGCGGATACCAGTGATTCCTGCCACCAGGTGACCATGTCGTAGACGAGCGCCGTCCCCCGGTACCACTGCTCGCGATCCGTCTCCTCCTCGGGGGCCTCCTGGAAGGCAACTGCGTGAACGTGCTCGGCGTCCTGAGCCGACTCGATGCCCAGGCGCTGGGCCAGCACGAGCCGGATGTCATTGATCGCCCCCAGCCAGTCGGACTCCTGGCCCGAGGCCACGAGCACCGTTTCCCCGGGGCCCGACGGCGCCCGCAGCTCGGCGGCCAGACGCACCAGGCGGTCGACCTTGTCACCCCGCAGACGCGCACGAGTCAGGCTGCTGACCTCCATCGAGGTGATGGGATCCTCCGAGGCATGCGGAAGCAGGACGGCGATGACGGGGTCCGCGTCCGGTCGACCGGCGTGAACGTGATTGGTCGGCGGATCGAGGTCGAAGTCCAGAGCCTCCAGGACCTCCCGATCCCGCTCGCTCTCCCCCGGGCGTACCGGGTCGGGTCGGGACGACGACGAGGTCTCAGACTCTCCGGTGCCCTCGACGGGAGGAGCATCCGCCTGGAGAAGGGCCCGGACCTCAAGGGCCAGCCTGGCGAGGAGCTCGCGCTCCCAGTCGTCAAGACCGCAGGCCAGCCCCTCGGGGACTCGGCGGAAGGCTCGCATCACCGCCCTCCTGAGGAGTCGTCGGCGGAGGCGTCACCGTCGTCACCCATGGGCTCGATGGTGGCGCGCAGGCCGTAGCCGTGCATCGCCGTGACATCGACCTCCATGCGCTCGCGGGCCCCCCGGGAGACCACGGCGCGGCCGGCGGTGTGCACCTGCATCATCCGGGCCTCGGCCACAGGCAGCGAGAAGCCGAAGTAGGAGTGGAACACCCAGGTCACATAGCTCATCGTGTTGATCGGATCGTCGTGGACCACAGTGCACCACAGGCGCTGGGCACGGACACGCGACTCCTCCAGGGTCTCCGGTTCCGCAACGGGCAACGAGGCGCTCATGCCACCAGGGTAGCGGTGAGCCGCGATAGGTTGTGCCCGTGAACAGCTACATGCCCACTGCCGAATCCACCGCCGCCTCCATGGACGTGTCCACGGCCTCGACCTCACTGCTGACCGACATGTACGAGCTCACGATGCTGCAGGGAGCACTGGCATCGGGGGCCGCCTCACGGCGCAGCGTCTTCGAGCTCTTCGGCCGCAGGCTCCCCGGGTCGCGCCGCTTCGGTGTCGTCGCGGGCACCGGCCGACTGCTGGACGCCATCGAGGCCTTCACATTCACCCCCCTCCCAGATCGATTTCCTGCACCGCACCGGGGTCGTCAACGACGAGACCCTGGACTTCCTGCGCGGCTACCGCTTCACCGGGACGATCCGCGGCTACGCCGAGGGCGAGTGCTACTTCGCCGGTTCCCCGCTGCTGACCGTGGAGGGCACATTCGCCGAGGCCTGCATCCTGGAGACCCTCGCCCTGTCGATCTACAACTACGACTGCGCCGTCGCTGCAGCCGCCTCCCGTATGACCATCGCCGCCCACGGGCGCCCCTGCGTGGACTTCGGGGCGCGCCGAGCCCATGAGCAGGCGGCCGTCGCCGCGGCCAGGGCCTCGGTCGTCGGCGGTTTCGTGGGAACGAGCAACCTGGAGGCGGGGCTCCTCTACGGCATCCCCACGGTGGGGACCTCGGCGCACTCCTTCACCCTCCTGCACGACACGGAGGAGGATGCCTTCGCCGCGCAGGTGGCCAGTCTTGGACCGAGCACCACGATCCTGGTGGACACCTATGACATCGCCACCGGCGTGGAGCGGGCGGTCAAGGCGGCCCGCGCCGCCGGTGGCGAGCTCGGGGCGGTACGCCTCGACTCCGGCGACCTGGTGGCCGAGGCGTTCAAGGTGCGCGCCCAGCTCGACGCCCTGGGTGCGACGTCGACGAGGATCACCGTCACCAACGACCTCGACGAGCACGCCATCGCGGCACTGGGGGCGGCCCCCGTGGACTCCTACGGCGTGGGCACGAAGCTCGTCACGGGCTCGGGGCGCCCGACCGCGGCGCTCGTCTACAAGCTGGTGGAGCGCGAGGGTGCCGATGGCACTATGGAGGAGGTCGCCAAGTTCTCCTCTGGCGGCAAGTCCACTGTGGGTGGTCGCAAGTGGGCCGGCCGCACCCTCACCTCCGAGGGCACAGCCGCCGAGGAACTGGTGGTCTCCTCCAGCTCGCAGGACCAGGGACTGTCGGCGTTGAGCCAGGCCGGCGCCCGGCCGCTTCAGGTGCTCCTGGTCGATGAGGGCCGGATCATCGAGGAGCACCGCGGCAAGGAGGCCTTGAACGCGGCGGCCGAGCGGCACCGGGCTTCCCGCGTCGAGCTCCCCTATGACGCCTGGCGTCTGAGTGACGGTGAGTCGGCACTGCCGACCCGCCACGTCGACCTCGACGGGCGAGGCGCCACCCGACGCTGACCGGCGGCAGAGGCGCCTCCGGCCCCTGGTCAGCGCTGCTTGTCAGCGCTTGCCGACGAACCAGCGCCGCAGGGTCTGGATGCGCTTCTCGATCTCCTCGGTGGAGGCCGCCGCGACCTCCGGTCCCCCGCACACGCGCCTGAGCTCGTTGTGGACGACGCCGTGGGGCTGGCTCGACCGGCGGGCCCACGCGGCCACCAGCTGGGAGAGCTCCTTACGGGCCGCTGCCCGGCGCCGGGCGTCATCGACGCCTGAGTTCTTCCGCCTCTGCGCCTCGGCTGCGGCCTGCTTCTTCTGGGAGGCGATCTGCTTGTCCTGGCGCTGGCGCAGCAGGGCGGTCACCTGCTCGGGCTCCAGCAGGCCCGGCAGCCCCAGGTACTCCTGCTCCTCGATGCTGCCCACCATGGCGCCGGTGCCGAACTCGCCGCCGTCGAAGAGCACGCGGTCGAACTCGGCCTGGCTGTCCATGGCCTCGAAGCCGGGCAGCAGCTCGGCCGAGGCGTTCTCAGTCCTGTTGGCCTCTGCGAGCAGCCGGTCCTCGGGGCTGAACAGGGAGTCCTCCTGCGCCGCCGCGTCGGGTCGGCTCAGGACGTGGTCGCGGGCCACCTCCATCTCCCCGGCCAGGGCCAGCAGGGGCGTGACCGACGGGAGGAACACCGAGGCGGTCTCCCCCCCGGGCCCGCGAGCGCACGAAGCGCCCCACCGCCTGGGCGAAGAAGAGCGGGGTGGAGGTGGAGGTGGCGTAGACGCCGACGGCGAGGCGGGGCACATCCACCCCTTCGGAGACCATGCGCACGGCCACCAGCCAGCGGTCCGTGGAGGCGGAGAAGGCCTCGATGCGGCTGGAGGCGCCGTTGTCGTCGGAGAGGACCACGGTGGGGGCCTCGCCGGTGATGGCGCGCAGCTGCTTGGCGTAGGCGCGTGCCTTGGCCTGGTCGGAGGCGATGACGAGGGCTCCGGCGTCGGGGACCTGGCGGCGCACCTCGGTCAGGCGCTGGTCGGCGGCGGACAGGACCGCGGGGATCCACTCCCCCGCCGGGTCGAGCGCGGTGCGCCAGGCCTGGGACTCCAGGTCCTTGGTGAGGGGCTCGCCCAGGCGCGCCGCGACCTCGTCGCCGGCCTTGGTGCGCCACCGCATCTGCCCCGAGTAGGACATGAACATCACCGGGCGCACGACTCCGTCGCGCAGCGCGTCGGAGTAGCCGTAGGAGTAGTCCGCCTGGGAGCGCTTCGCCCCGGAGGCGTCCTCCTTGTACCGCACGAACGGGATCGGGGAGGTGTCGGAGCGGAAGGGCGTTCCGGTCAGGGCCAGTCGTCTCCGTGCCGGGGTGAAGGCCTCACGGATCGCGTCGCCCCAGCTCAGGGCGTCTCCCCCGTGGTGGATCTCGTCGAGGATGACCAGGGTGCGGGCCTGGTCTGTGCGGGCACGGTGCAGGTTGGCGTTGGCGGCCACCTGGGCGTAGGTCAGGGCGACGCCGTCGAAGCGCGAGCCGAGTGCTCCTTGGGAGTTGGAGTAGGAGGGGTCGATATGGATGCCGACCCTGGCGGCGGCCTCGGCCCACTGGTACTTGAGGTGCTCGGTGGGGCAGACGATCGTCACCTTGTGGACGTCCCCGGAGCTGAGCAGCTCGGTAGCCACTCGCAGCGCGAAGGTCGTCTTACCGGCCCCGGGAAGTGGCCACCGCCAGGAAGTCCTGAGGCATCGTCTCCAGGTACTGGCCCAGTGCGGCGGCCTGCCAGGCTCGCAGCGAACCGGCTGTCCCCCAGGCGGCGCGGCGCGGGTAGGCCGGGGAGAGGTTCTGGGCCGCCGACGTCGAGGCTCGTGTCGGGGTGGAGTGGATCGCCTGGCCGCCGCGGGCGGCGTTCACCGACCGCCTCGCCCGAACGGGAAGCGGGGGAAGCGTGGCCCCTTGCCGTCGCCGGAGCCCTCCCCGCCGCGCATCTCCTCGTAGATGGACTTGCAGGTGGGGCACACCGGGTACTTCGACGGGTCGCGCCCGGGCGTCCACACCTTGCCGCACAGGGCGACAACGGGACGCCCGGTGACAGCGGCCGCGGCGATCTTGTCCTTGCGGACGTAGTGGGCGAAGCGGTCGGCGTCGCCGTCGTCGGTCGACTGGAGCTCCTCGCGTTCCAGGACAGCCGTACCGACGCCCTGGGTGGGCTCGGCGGCCGGGTCGGTCGGGGCTCCGGGCGATCCGGGATCGGCACTGGCGAGGACGTCTGTCATGCCGCCCAGTGTAGTCGGACAGTGCTCACCGGCAGTGGCCCGCCCCGCCCCTGTGGGCAGGCTCTCGCCTGAGGAGAGCCCGACGCCCTCGTCAGTGCTTCGATGTGAGCCGGCTGGCGGCCGCGGGATCGACCAGCACGAGGGCGTCGTCGTGGCGCTGCATGACGGTCGCCGGCCACTGGGGGCTCACCTCGCCCTCGACGAGCTGGGCGATGGCTTCGGCCTTGCCCTCGCCGGTGGCGATGAGGACCAGCTTGCGGGCCTCCATGATGGTGGCCAGCCCCTGGGTGATGCACTGGGTGGGCACGGCGTCGACGTCACCGTCGAAGAAACGGGCGTTGTCCCGGCGGGTCTGCTCATGGAGCTCACCGAGGTGCGTGCGCGAGTCGAGGGCGCCTCCGGGCTCGTTGAATCCGATGTGCCCGTCGGAGCCGATGCCGAGGATCTGCAGGTCGCAGTATCCGGCCGCAGCCATCTGCGCCTCGTAGTCCCGGCAGGCGGCCTCGAGGTCCTCGCTCAGCGCATCCGGGCCGTGGAGGGCTCCGGGGCGCATATCGACGCGCGAGCGCAGATTGGTCTCCATGAAGGTGGCGTAGCGCTCCGGGTGCCCGGCGGGCAGGCCGACGTACTCGTCGAGCATGAATCCGGTGACCTCCGCGAAGCTGAGGCGTCCGGCGGAGCAGCGAGCGGTGAGCTCGTCGTACAGAGGCAGGGGCGAGGAGCCTGTGGCGGTCCCCAGCACGGCTGCCGGTTTGTCCTTGAGCAGCGCCTCGATCTCGTCGGCCGCCCGCTGCGCGATCGCCTGCGCGGAATCCAGAATGACAAGCTGCACGATGATGTCCTCTCTGACATAACGACTGGGTGCACTGAGTTTACTGATCTCTGAGAGCCGCTACATGCTTGAGCGACTTTAGAGCAATCCTACCCCGACTCGTCAGAATCAATCACTCTGTGTTGATGTGACCAACGCGATCACACCGGCTGGGAGTGTCCCGGCCAGCTGCGGATCGTGGTGAGAACCTGAGGTCCTCGCTGGTCCAGCATCCGACCACCGAAGACGACTCCGCCCCACAGCAGCAGACCGCACCACACGATCCCCGCGAGAGCGCCACCCACCCCCACAGCGGCATCCCCTGGACGACACCGTAGACCGCCGCCCCCAGGACCGGGGAGCACACGGCGAGGAGAAGCAGGATCGCCGCCATCTGAATGAGCGCGGCCAGGAGGGCCGTCCCCGAGGTCCGCGAGCGCATGGGGCTGTCCCCGGGGGCGAGCGTCTCGTAGGCAGCAGGACACTGGAGAGGCAGGACCAGGCCAGCGCGCAGCCGTAGAGGGCCAGGCAGGCGCCGGTGACGGCGGGGAGCGCTTCCCATCGTCCTGTCCACGCGACCATGAGCAGATCGATGACGACCAGCGCAGGAACCTGCCAGACGGCCGCCCCGACCACCCGCCCCAGACGGTCGTGGGCCCCACGGATCCCGGCGCTGATATGACTCCACAGGGCGGTGGAGTCCATACCGAGGTCGTCATGGAGCGCCCACCCCATGAAGACGGCCAGGGCGGGTGCCATGAACAGCAGCGCGGCCGGTGCCTGCCCGAAGGCGAGACTGGCTTCCACCGGCTGGCCGTTGGCACTGGCGGCGAATCGGTTGGAGTTGAGAGCAGGAGTCATCACAAGCGCAACGGGAAAGATCAGGACGGACAGGAACTGAACCAGGTACCTGGGATCAGTGCGCCAGTAGCGCAGGCTGCGGGCCGCCACAGCGGCGGCGGGCGCGGGCAGGGCCGCGCTGAGCCTGCGGGCCCACGGCAGTACGTCAGGCAGGCCCTGATACTGTGCGTCGGAGCCCGCACCGCCGGCGGCATAGGCCCGCATCCGGGAGTGCGACGTACCAGGAGAGCTCATCACCTTGTTCACCACGCGCTGCCACAGAGGCAGCAGGCACACGGGAAGGATCCACGCGCCGATCGCCAGCGCCAGCGCCGGCAGCACGGACCCGGTGGCCATGAGACCGGGCGCGGCGAAGGCCCACCCGAAGGGGCTCAGGCCCATGGCCTGGGCAAGGCCCCTGAGCCGTTCAAGAAAGTCGGCGGGATCGTCCCCGAGGAAGCGGGGAATCAGATTCGGTGCCTGCGTCACCACGATGAAGGCGACGAAGGCGATGATCGCCGTCGTTTCACGTCCGCGGCGTGAGGAGGAGATGCCTGCGGCCGTCACAATGATCCGGGACAGCAGGACACAGGTGGCCAGGGCTGCCGGAGCGCACAGCAGCGCCAGGAGCGCAGCCGGGACCTGGCCCGCCAGCAGCCAGGTGAGGACCGGAATGAGGCAGACAGCAGCCGTCAGGCAGCCGGGGATCCCAAGGGCTCCGGCGGCCAGCAGGCCGAGCGCCAGTCCTCTTGACGGAGCGGTCCAGGCCGCCATGGCACGGGGGTCCAGGGTGGAATCGACCCCGGTGACGAGCAGCGGCACTACGGCCCAGCCGGCCACCAGCAGCGCCCCGAGAGACCCGAGAACCAGCATGATGTCTTCGGGGGCGGCCTGCAGCCCCAGCCCGACGGCGCCGGTCAGCACCATGCCGAGCGTCCCCAGCCCGTAAAGGGCCCCGAGCACGGTTCCGATGATGGCCCAGGTGTTCTTGGTCAGGGCGTTGAGGGTCAGGCGCCACTTCAGCTTGACGAGGGTCGCAACCACGACAGTCCCTCCGTTCGCACCTGGCCCCCCACCAGCTCGGTGAAGCGGCGCTCGAGGTCCCCACCGGCCGCAACCTGCTCAGTCGTCCCCGCAGCGACGACCCGGCCGGCATTGATGATGGCCACGTGGTCGCACAGGCGCTGCACGGTGGCCATGACGTGGCTGGAGATGACCACGGTGCCGCCGCCGGCGGCGTAGTCGCGCAGAATCGCCTGGATCGTCTGGGCCGAGATCGGGTCGACGGCCTCGAAGGGCTCATCCAGGACCAGGATGGAGGGCGAGTGCACCATGGCGCAGGCCAGGTGGATCTTCTTGCGCATGCCCGCCGAGTAATCGGCGACCAGTGTTGTCCCGGCGTCCCACAGCCCCAGCACCTTGACCAGCTCAGTGGCCCGAGGCACCACGACATCCCGATCGAGCCCGCGCAGCAGACCGGAGTAGGTGACGAGCTCCAGACCGTTGAGACGATCAAAGGTGCGCAGCCCGTCGGGCAGGACTCCCAGAAGGGTCTTGGCCCGCTGCGGCTGCGCCCACACGTCAACACCATGAACCAGCACCCGACCGGCATCGGGGCGCAGCAGGCCGGTGGCCATCGACAGGCTGGTCGTCTTGCCCGCCCCGTTGGGGCCGACGATGCCGTAGAAGCTGGATACGGGGATGTCGAGACTCAGCCGATCCACCGCAACTTTGCGATCGAAGGCCTTGATCAGTCCCATCATCTGAAGTGCTGGAACGGAGGCGGGACCAGGGGACGCCCCGGCCAGTGCGGCAACCGCCCCTGTGCCGTCGGGCGCATTCACCTCGAATGTGGAAGCAGACATGTTTCCACTGTAAAAGCCTCCTCCTATTCAGCACTCCACCGGAAGGAGGAGATCACCGATCCTGACATCCTCCCGGAGAACCGCGCCGGGCATCATCAGTGGCAGAGCGGCCGACTCGGGCGTCCGACGCCAGAAGGGACGGAAAGCGCAATGACGTGGATTGGGGACGGCACGGGAGCTGCAGACACGATTCCGGCCCGTTGCCGCACCTCGACGGGGCGGCAACGGGCCGGAATCAGGACGTCAGGGGCACGGCCCCACGTATCACTCGGCGACAGCCTTCTTCAGCGAGGAGCCGACAGTGACCTTGACACCGTAGCCGGCGGGGATCTGAATCTCCTCACCGGTACGGGGGTTGCGGCCAGTGCGTGCGGCACGCTCGACGCGCTCGATACCCATGAGGCCGGTGATCTTCACGGCCTCACCCTTGGCGACGTTCTCAACGAGGACATCCTGGAAGGCTCCCAGGAAGGCGTCGGCGTCGGTCTTGGTCAGGCCAGCCTTCTCGGCGATGGCGGCGATGAGCTCGGTGCGGTTGACGGACATGTCTTCCCTCTCGATCGTGGACGGACACCCTTGTGTGGTGCCACTTCTGGCAACGCTACGCATAAAACCTTGGGTTTGTCAGGTCAGACCGGAGTGTCGCGCTGGGTAGCGAGTAACAATTCGCACATTTGCGCCACAGCAGTCACATCTGTCACATGCGGAGCAAGTCGCGGAACGACGCCGTTTCCTCCCGCCCTTCCGCTCAGCCCTTCCACAGGCGCCGGGCAGCGCCCTTGCGAACCACGAGGTGATGGTCGTCGGGTGGGTGATGGCGGTCCCCACGACGACGGCGAAGGCGCCGTGCTCCATGGCGGCGGCCGCCTGCGCGGGAGTGTGGACCCGCCCCTCGACCACCAGCGGAATCTCCGCGATACCTGCGACCTGGTCGACGAGCTCGAGGTCGGGCCCGTCGGTCTTGGGACGCTCCCCGGTATAGCCGGCCAGGGTGGTCCCCAGGATGTCCACTCCTGCGTCCTGTGCGGCCTTGGCGTCATCCAGGGACCCGCAGTCGGCCATGATGAGGACCTCGGGGCGGGCCTGCCGGAGGCCCTCGACGGTCTGGGCCAGGCTCAGCCCGTCGGGGCGGGGGCGCCGTGTGCCGTCCAGCGCCACGATCTGGCTGCCGGTGGCGGCCACAGCGATGGCGTGGGTGAGGGTCGGGGTGATGAAGACGCCGTCGTGTCCGTCCTTCCACAGACCGATGACGGGGACGTCGACGTGCTGGCAGATGAGGGCCAGGTCCGCCAGCCCTTGTGCGCGGATGCCAACGGCACCCCCGACGACGCAGGCCTGAGCCACCTGGTCCATGGTGCGGGGGTCGCGCATGGGCTCGCCCGGGTAGGCCTGGGCGGAGGCGATGAGACCTCCCTTGAGGCGTTCCAGGACGGGGTGGTTCCCCGCCGTGGTGGCCTGCGCCTGCGTCGACGACTGTGAAGGTGACTGCTCGGTCATAGGTGTGTCCTGTCTGATGGCGCCGGAGCCCAGCGGCTACGGGCGGTGGTTGTCGTTGCTGCTGGCCAGGGCTAGGGCACCGCGAGCCGCACCGACGATCGGCGCGGTGGTCCCCAAGGTGGCGGGAAGGATCTTGATGGGGGCCAGGGGGGCGATGATCTCTGCGGCGAAGCTCTGTCGCAGGGGCTCCCACCACAGGTCGCCGGCGCGGGCCAGGCCACCGGAGACGACGACGATGTCCGGGTCGATCACGGTGACCAGGCCGGCCAGAGCCTTGCCCAGGCAGACCGCCGAGTCGCGGTAGACCTCTGCCGCGATGCAGTCCCCCGCAGCGGCGCGTTCCTCGACCCCGCGGGCGTCGGGGACGTCGGCGTCTCCACCCTTGGCCAGGTAGCGGCGGTGGATCTGCGGCCCTGCGGTGATGCCCTCCAGGTGCCCCGTCCTGCCGCAGGTGCAGGGCTCCCCCTGGGCCCCGGGAACGGGGACGTGGCCGATCTCTCCGGCCACGTGATGGGCGCCTCTGCGGGTCCGCCCCTCGAGGACGAGGGCGCCTCCGACACCGGTGCCCACCGCCACCATGAGAACGACCTCGGCCCCGGAACCGGCGCCGAGCCAGGCCTCTCCGGCGGCGTAGGCGTCGACGTCGTTCTCGACGTGGATCGGCAGCTCACCCAGCCCCTGGGCGGCGAGCCGTTCCTGAACACCGGCGGCGACCTGTGTACCGGCCCACCCGGTGATGGCGTCAGTGGACGCCAGAATGGTCCCACGCTCGACGTCGACGACGCCGGCGGTGCCGATCCCGACCGCCGCGATCGGCGCGGCCTTGCCGGGTTCCTGGTGCGTCCCCGCCTCGACGACCTTCTTGATCAGGCCGCTGATGGCGTCGAGCATGGCGGCGGGACCGTCGTGAGCCGGGGTCGGGCAGGAGCTCACCGGTCCTTGCAGGGCTCCGCCGGCATCGACCAGTGCGGCGGCCATCTTGGTGCCGCCCAGGTCGAGTCCGACGACAAGCGGAGGCCGGCCGGACGGCGATGGTGATGGAGTGAGGGGGGTGGATGGGAGGACATCCTGGCTCATGACGCTCTCCGACGGGACGTTGGGCGCTGGCGCGCCGGGTTGGAAGAAGTGGGAAGGGATGAGGGGCGGCCGCAGGAGGCCGCGCGGAACGAGGCTTGAGGCCTCGGTGCTGCCATGGCGGCTGCATGCCCGCACCGACCGACGTCGCGGCCGCCGGGCATGCAGCCGTCGGGGCGTCAGATGAGGCCCTGGGCCTTGACGATCTCCAGGACCCGGTCCTTTGGTCTCACCCTCGAGCGCCTTGACGGGAAAGGCCATCTCGTTGGTGGCGATGATTCCAATCGCTTCCATGGCGGTCTTGAAGGCGCCGATACCGGTCGCGTCGGCTGAGCGCCCCTGGGGCACGAAGACGATCTCGAAGCCGGCGCAGACCTCGTCCTGAAGGCGGCGCACCTCGTCCCACGCGCCCTCGCGGGACGCCTTCCACATCTCGGCGTAGCGGACCGGGTCCACGTTGCCGTATCCGGGGACGAGGCCGTCGGCGCCCAGCAGGAGCATGCCGTCGACGACGCACTCGTGGCCGGTCAGAAGGGCCAGGGGGTGGCCCGCGGCCTCATTGGCGGCGACCAGCCTGCGGAAGGCCACGTCGTTGCCGGAGGAGTCCTTGACGCCGGCCAGGACGCCCTCCTTGCCCAGCTCGACGAGCAGGTCGCAACCGAGCTTGGCGCCGCCAAGACGCACGGGGACGTCGTAGGCGAAGACGGGGACCTCAATGGCCGCGGCGATGGCGCGGAAGTGAGCCTTGATCTCCTCGGCGTCGTTGAGCGCGTAGAAGGGGCAGGTGGCCACGATCGCCTCGGCGCCGAGGGCGGCCGCCCGCCGGGCCTGGTCGATGACCCGGTGGGCGGTGGTGTCAATGGCACCGGCGAGCACCGGGACGCGCCCCGCCGCAGTCTTGACGACTCGCTCGATGACGGCGTCGCGCTGGGCGTCGGTGAGATAGGCGACCTCCCCGGAGGACCCCAGGGCGAACAGGCCATTGACGCCGCCGGCGATGAGGTGCTCAACAACCTTGTCCAGGCTGTCGAAGTCAACCTCGCCCTCGGCGGTGAAAGGGGTGACGACCGGCGGGATGACGCCGGTGAAACGGTTGTCCATGTGGTGACTCTCTTCATTGAAAGGTTATCGGACGTCTGACATCTGACGTCACGAGGTATTGTTGCAGATGCTCCCGGTTGGCGCCACCCCGGTGCCTGTGAGCGTGCGATCACTCACGTCACAGGCACCGGAGCGACAGGAGGCGGACCGGGGACCGGCTCCGGGAGGCGCTACTTTGACGGAGCCCTCCGAGAGCCCTCCGGAGATGTGCTTCTGAATGACCATGAAGAACACGACCGATGGGACGATCACGATCACCGAAGCAGCCATCATGGCTCCCCAGTCAAGAACCTCCGACCCCTGGAGAGAGTAGAGGCCGACTGCGACGGGCATCCTGTCCGACTCGGTGATGAACAGGAGCGCGTAGAGGAACTCGTTGAAGGTATTGATGAAGGTGTAGACGGCAGTGGCCACGATCCCCGGAAGGATGATGGGGACCGAGATCTGCCAGAACACCCGGAACCGACTGGCACCGTCCACGGCGGCCGCCTCCTCCACCCCGACAGGGACCGTCTGGAAGAAGCCGATGAGCATCCAGATCGCATAGGGGATCGAGAACGAGAGGTAGGCGATGATCAGCCCGAAGTAGCTGTTCATGAGGCCGAGCTTCACCATGGTGATGGTGTACGGGATGGCGAGCAGGATCGGCGGGAACATGTAGGTGCCGATGAGAAGCTTGGTCAGCTGCTTGCCAACACGGGGGGAAGAATCGCACGATCCCATAGGCACCCAGCAACGAGACCAGGACGGCGATGACAGTCGAGCAGCCCGCGATCAGCAGCGAGTTCTTGAGATTCGTCAAGAACCCGATCTCCTCAATCACCTTGCGGTAGTGCTCGAGCGTCGGCGAGGTCGAGAACAGCTGCAACGGATTCTGCGCAAGCTCGTGAGAGGTCTTGAAGGATGAGGAGACCACCCACACGAGCGGGAACACTGCAACAAAAGCAGCCACGATGAGAATGAGGTAAACGCACACCGTACCCCACGGACCACGACCAGCACGTCGCATGATTTAGCCCCTTTCCTTTTCCCAGCGGTTGAGCATCCTGAAGGCACCGAAGGCCAGCACCAGCAGGAAGAGGAGCAGCAGGATCGTCACAGTGGAGGCGACCCCGAGCTGCCGCAGATTCCAACCCTCCTGGTAGGCGAAGATAGGTAGCGTCGTCGTCCTCTCCCCCGGACCTCCGCCCGTCAGGAGGAAGAGCATGTCAAAGTTGTTGAAGACCCAGATGGTGCGCAGGATGACCAGCAGGCCGATGACCTCTCGAATATGGGTCAACGTAATGAACCTGAACCTCTGCCATCCGGAGGCACCATCCACCATTGCCGCCTCATACTGCTCCTGGGGGATGGTCTTCAGAGCAGAGAGGATGTTCACCATGAACATCGGAGCGCCGAACCAGATATTGATGAGCAAGGCCACCCAGAAGGTCGTCGAGGGATTGCCCAGCAATGCCATGTTCTTATCACTGAGACCAAGAGTGGTCACAAGATTGGGCAGGAACCCGTATACGTCATTGAGGATCCACTTCCAGGCGAATGCGGTGATGATCGCCGGGAACGCCCAGGGAACAATGAGGAGCGTACGGAACAGTCCCGATCCCCGAGGCACCCGATCCAGCGCCAGCGCCAGAACCAATCCCACAGCAAGTTGGCCGATAATCGACGCCGCTGTCCACTTGATCGACACCCCGAACGCATTCCAGAAGCTGGAGGATGCGAGGAGGTCGGTGTAGTTGGATATACCCACCACATGATACTGTGGCGCAAGAGGTGCTTGTCAGTGAAGGAGTACCAGATGCTTGAGAAGACCGGGTATATCAGCAGAGCAAGAACAATGAATATTGACGGCGCCACAAAGACGACGCCCGTCCAGTTCATTCGCTTCATTCGAGTCATGAGCTCACCTTTCGGACTGGGCGGTGAGGGGACGTCCCCTCCCCACCGCATCGCCGAGTCACTTGATACTGGCTCCGGCGGCCTTGAACGCGTCGTTGAGCTTCTTCTCGCAGTCCTTGGCGGCGGTCTCGATATCGGTCTTGTCGATGATGATCGAGTGGTACATCTTCTCGATCAGCCCCTGGCTGGTGAGGACTCCTGCCTGAGCGAGTGGGCCCTTCTCCATACCGATGGCACTCCCGACGCCGACCTGGTCCTGGATCACCTTGATGGAGTCGGAGTACTTCTTGATGGTCTCGTTGCCCACGTAGCTCGGATCCTTCGAGATGTCGTTGAGGACCGGCAGCATGCCGCCGGGGACCGAGTGCAGGAACTCGATGTACTTGTCCTTGGTGAACAGGAACTCCAGGAAGGCCTTGGCCTCCCGCTTGACCTTGGATGCCTCCCACACCACCAGGGGCACGTTGGACACCTCGGCCGGGTAGTTCGCCGGGTCGGAGGCCTTCATGCGGGGAAGAGGCGCCGCGGCAATGGAGTCGACCAGGTTGGGGCTGTCCTTCGCCACTCCGGAGATGTGGAACCCGGAGTTGAAGTCGAAGGCGGTCTTGCCCTGGTAGAAGAGCGTTGCCTGGTCAAGGACCGCGTAATCCAGGGATCCCTCCGGGGAGACCGACTTGTACAGGTCGGTCCAGTACTTGATGCCGCTCAGGGCCGCCTCGGAGGTGAGGTTGGCCGTCCCGTCGTCCTTGAGCAGCCTCTGGCCTGCGGAGCGGACGTAGAAGTTGAGGTAGCGAGCCCCCAGCATGTCCCCCGTTCCCAGGGGCACTGAGAGACCGTAGAGGCTATCGGACTTTCCGACGGCCTTGGCCGCCTTGGCCAGCTCCTCCCAGGTCGTCGGGACCGACAAGCCCTTGGAGCTCAGCACGTCCTTGCGGTACCACATCACCTGGGCGTGCGAGTAGATGGGCACGGAGTAGGACTTTCCGTCCGACTGCCCCTCGGCCAGTGCCGGCTTGGGGAACCGGTCCCGACCGATGGAGTCGATGACCTTGTCCAGCGGCACCAGCGCCTCGGAGTTGATCATCTCCACAACGTTGTTGGGCAGTGCCGTGGAGATATCCGGTACCTGCCCTGCGGTCAGTCCGGTGGTCCACTTCGTGTTGAACTCCGACCAGGAGAACTGCTCGATCTTGACGGTGACGTCGGGATTCTTCTTGTGGAACTCCTCGGCCATCTTCTTCATCCAGTCTGCACGAGGCCCCTGGGTGAAGGAGGACCACATCGTGACCGTGCCGCGCAGGGGGCCGGTCCCCTCGTCGTCGGCGGAGTCCTTGCCGCCGCATGCGGCCAGCGCACCGCACATGCCGATGCCTCCCAGAACCATGAAGCCGCGACGACTGAGTGCGGAGGCCGAGTGAGACGAAACTGAGGTGGAGGGAGTCATGACAGTTCTCCTTTGAACGGGAAATGACGGGTGGGTGGTGGAGTGAGGTGTGGCTGACGGGTGATTCATCGTCATGAGAGTGAGTCCTGCTCCTCTGCTTGACGGGGGGCGACGGTCTCAATGCCGTCGGAGAACCAGCTCAGGGGCAGACGCGAGAAGTACAGACCCTGGCACTCGTTCTCCCAGAGGATCCCGATCCTGCCGTCGGGTAGGACGCACATGCACTGGTAGACGTAGTGACCGGGGTTGAAGGTCCGCGAGTGCTTCCATGTGCGTCCGCCGTCGAGGCTGAGTCGGATGACGCCGCAGCCACGGAACGGAGCATGAGCGAGGCGTTGGCGAAGACGATGCGGTCCTCCCCCTCGGGGGCGGGAAGGCTGATCGCATTGGGCTGGCACCAGATCTCGGGAAGCTCCTCATCGAAGCGGATCGGCCCCCAGGTCTGTCCGGCGTCGTGGGACTCGCTGACGGCGACCCGCCCACGAGGGTGCTGGTTGCGCATGAAGAGCAGAAGTACGCCGTCCTGTCGTTCCACTACTGCGGCCTCATGCAGTGACCAGGTCTCATCCACGAATGTCTGCGGGTCGAGCTCCCCCTCAGGGGTCTGCCGCCCTTCGTTGGGGCCGTGACCGAGCTGCCAGGTCTCGCCGTGGTCGTCGGAGTAGGCGACCGTCGCGCACATCGCCAGCCAGTTCTGATCGTTGTTGAAGTAGAGGGGAACGATGAGGCGTCCGGCGTGAGGGCCGTTCCTCAGGGCGATACCGTTACCCGGGCAGGTGCCCAGGAACCTCATCCACGGTTGTTTCAGCTGGGGGTTGAGGTCCCGCGGCTTGCTCCACGTGACGCCGTCGTCGTCGGAGTGAGCGATCTGCAGGTAGCTGGTGGGGATGGCCAGGAGGCTCTCGGCAGGGTCCGCCCCGGGGGCCAGCTCGATGTTGCCCGCCGGGTCGCCGTCACGGAGCACCGTGCCGTCGTCCAGCACCCGGAACTCGGTGCCCTGACCCTCGATCGTCGTGACCGCACCATCGGGCTCGACGACGTAGCGTCCGCCGTCGAGATCTCTCAGCAGCCGCCTTCCCTGCTCGTCGAATCCTGTCGACGCCCAGCAGTTGGGCTGCCCGATCCCTCCCGGGAAGTGGTCGATGAGGACATGGACCCGCCCTGTGTGCGGATCCTGGACCATGCAGGAGTCGATGACTGACGAAGCGTCCTCCCCGCTTCCCGGGCAGTCGATGACGGTGCTCATCGGCTCCCAGCTCCGTCCTGCGTCCAGGGACCGGCGCACGACGAAGTTGATGTCGTTGGGAGAGTCGTTGGCGTTAGAGACCCGCTGGTCAGCACCGGCCAGGACGGTGCCGGAGGACAGCGTCAGGAGGGAGGGGATCCGGTAGGAGGCGGAGCCGCAGTAGCCGCGGTCGAACAGGGCATCGGTCTCAATCGGCTCCACCTCGTACAGACGCTTGATCTGCGCGTCGCTGAGCGCGTAGTCGTAAATCCCCGCTCGCTGAACCTCTCCGGACAGGCGCACGCCCTCACAGTCCTGTCCGACGACGATCTCATCGAGTCCCTCGACCCCTCCGAGGAAGAACTCACCAGGAGCGTGCGTTTCACGGAAGCCGTCGACGTAAAGGTCGACCGCGCCGTGCCCCACGGCGACCACGACCTCGTGCCAGCCACCGTCGCTCCAGGCGCCTGTGGCCTTTGACCTCCCTGCGCTCTCCCGTTGCGCTCACTCCGGCGTAGGTGATCCCCTCGGGCCCCACGGCCACGGTGAGCTGCTCGCGCCCGAGTCCGCCGGCGGCGAGGAGGGCTCCTTGCTGCATCCGACCCCGCACCCGGAAGCGCAGCCAGAAGGATCCGTGCTGAACGTCGGCGAAGCGGGCGACGTCGTGAGGGCTCAGACGGTTCGCAGCGACCTCGACCAGTGGCTCTGCGCGCCTGGACAGGGCGAGGACCTCTCTCGACGTCAGTACCCGGGGGTGCACTGTGAAGGCGGCGACCTCAGGGCTGTCCCCCTGTCCCACGACGGCCTGCGTCAGCCCGGGAAGGTCCTTGAGGAAGGCCGTGGCGGTACCGCAGAAGACCTGGTAGCCGTCGAGGTAGAGACGGGTGCCGGCAGAGCCGACGGTGACGACGGCGCTGTGCCAGCGCCCGTCGTCGAGCGAGCGCACATCCTCAGCCTCCAGCTTGCTCCACCTGCCCGGAACCGTCGCCTCGTACACCAGTGACGATCCGACGATGCGCAGCTCGAGACCGGCCCCGTCAGCTCCTCGCAGCGCGAAGAGGTTACCGTCAGACCTCGACCGGAACTCACAGGAGATGCTTCCTGTTTCAGAATCGAGGATTTCTTTGTCAAGCCGCAATGCGGCACATGCTGACCCAATCACTTGTCACCTGCTTCTTAAAAAGGGCACAGAAGTCCCTATCGATCATTACTTGGATCGCAATTCCTGGAATTCCACGCCCAACGTAGGGAGCTGGACTCATCAAGATTGCGTCTGATCTCAGGCGCACTTGATCTCAGCGACTCAAGCGCACCTCGAAATTCTCATCGCCTCATGCTTCACAGCGATGAGACAGCACCGGAGGGTCGCATGCAGCGCCCCACTCCTCCCTGACACAGACCCCGGTTTCTCACCAGCAGGTCAGAGGTGAATCAAAGGACGGGCCCCGACCCTCACGCACGACGGACTGGCGACGTGCCGTCGTGGTCACACGCCAAGGCGCTGTGACATACATAGGAGACCCTCCTTTACAATCAACATCTTTGTTGGCGGCTGCGTATGCCGCTATCAACTCCTCGCTGAGCCGATAAAAGTAATCTACACGACATGCGACCCGAAAGTCAATGCTCACGCAATCAGAGTTCACACGAGATTGACGGACCGATTTCTCGCAATTGTCACACCGCTGCCCCTGCCCCAACATCAGCCGCATGGAGAACGACGGGGAACGAGACATCCCCTTGAACGGAACCGATGGACAGGTGAGGGGCGGCCCCATACGGGTCCGCCCCTCACCAGGAGGTGCCAGCACCGCCGGCCGCGGCCGGAGGCAGCCTACTCAGCCATCGAGCAGCGAGGGCACTGCGGCCAGGAGAGTGCGCGTGTACTCCTCCTGAGGATTATTGAAGATCTCCTCAGTGGTGTTGATCTCGAGGATCTTGCCGAAGTACATGACGGCAATCCGGTCCGAGACGTAGCGCACCGTGTTGATGTCGTGACTGATGAACACCAGCCCCAGCCCCAAGGACGCCTTGAGGTCCTGGAGGAGGTTGAGCACCTGGGCGCGCACCGAGACGTCCAGGGCCGAGGTGGGCTCGTCGGCCACGATGATGTCCGGGTCGAGAGCAAGCGCTCGGGCAATGGCAACGCGCTGGCGCTGTCCACCGGAGATCTGCCGAGGCAGCACGTTGAGGGCGCTGGGCGGCAGCCCGACCAGGTGGAGCAGGTCGCGCACCCGGGCCTCACGCTCCTTGGGAGACCCGACGCCGTGGACGTTGAGCGGGTCGATGAGCGCGTCATGGACGATCATGCGCGGGTTGAGGGCCGTGGCCGGGTCCTGGAAGACCACCGAGATGCTGCGCCCCAGCTCGCGACGGTCCGAGGCCGAGCGCCCCAACGGGCGGCCCTTGAAGATGACCTCACCGGAGGTGACCGGCTGCAGGCCCACCATGACCCGAGCGGTGGTGGACTTGCCGCAGCCCGACTCCCCCACGAGCCCCAGCGTCTCTCCTCGCTTCACGGACAGCGAGACGTTGTTGACCGCGTGAACCGTGTCCGGGTTGAACAGGCCTCCGGTGCGGGACTTGTGGATGACATTGACGTCCCTGAGCTCGACGACCGGCTGGTCCTCGCTCCATGAGGACGATGCAGACGTGTTGGGCGACATCAGTGCTTCTCCTTCGCGAGCAGAGCCTCGAGCTCGGGGGTGATGGCGTAGCTGTGCTCCGTCGTGCCCGGCACGGGCTTGAGCACGGGCCGGGTCTCAAGGCCGACCGTCGGATGAGACGATCGCGGCGCGAACCGGTCTCCCTTGACGAACTCGCTGGGTGAGGGGACAACCCCTCGCACCTGGTGGAGCCGCTTGGAGCCGGCCTCGATGGAGAGCACGGCCCCGAGAAGTCCCCGGGTGTACTCGTGAACGGGGTTGGCCAGCACTCGCTGGTGGGAGCCTGCTCAACCACCTGGCCCGCGTACATCACGGTGATCCGGTGTGCCAGCTTGGCCACCAGGGCCAGGTCGTGCGAGACGAAGACCATCGCGAAGCCGAGCTTCTCACGCAGCTCGTTGAGCAGGTCGATGACCTGCTTCTGAACGGTCACGTCCAGGGCGGTCGTCGGCTCGTCGGCCAGGACCAGGGCGGGGTCACGGGTCAGCGCCATGGCGATGAGAACGCGCTGGCGCTGGCCGCCGGAGAGCTCGTGCGGGTAGCTGCGCAGCGTGCGCTTGGGGTCGAGCCCCACCAGCTCAAGCAGCTCCGAGGCGCTACGAGTGCCTCCGCGCGCGCTCAGCTGGGCCATCTGGGTACGGATGAGCATGGAGGGGTTCAGCGAGGACAGAGCGTCCTGGTAGACCATACTCATCTCGTGACCGCGTAGCGCGTTGTGCTCGGCCGGCGTCATCTCAAGGATGTTGCGCCCCTTGAAGAGGATTTCACCGGAGAGCCGGGCCGAGGGCGGCAGCAGCCCCATGACGGCCATCGAGCTGATCGACTTACCGCAGCCGGACTCCCCCACCAGTCCCATGGTCTCGCCGGGACGCACGGAGAAGGAGACGCCATCGACGATGTTGACCTCACCGTGCTGCTCGGGGAAGGCGATCGAGAGGTTCTTGACCTCCAGAACCGGGTCCTCGCCGGTGTCCTCGTAGACCAGGCGGTCTCGCCGGGCGAGCTCGGCCACCCGCAGGGCACCGAGCCGCTCGGACAGAGGAACATCCTCTGTCGCCGGAGCGACGACGCCGGTCAGCGAGCTCAGTCCGTTCGTGGCGTCTTCCCCGTCGGCAACGGAGGCGTTGGCGACAACCGCCTCGGCAGCGTCATCCCAGGCGTCCAGGGTCTCCTGGGCCTCCATGGCCTCCTCATCGGCCTGGACATCGGGCTTGGCCTTGATGCGAGGCGAGGCCATCGCATCGGTCAGGCCCTCGGACAGAACGTTGAGGCACAGGGTGGTGATGAGGATGAGCAGGCCGGGGAAGAAGGTCGGCCACCAGTGGCCCGACAGGAGCAGCTCCTTGCCCTCGGAGAGCATGTTGCCCCAAGTCGGGGTGTTGACGGACTTGATGCCCGCACCGATGAAGGACAGCGAGGCCTCGAAAACGATCGCGTCGGCCACCAGAACGGTCGCGAAGACCATGATGGGGGCGATGCAGTTGCGGGCCACGTGCTTGAGGAGGATCCATGGCACCGGGGCACCCATCACCTTGGAGGCGGCCACATAGTCCTCCCCGAACTGGGAGATGATGTTGGCGCGCACCACGCGAGTGAGCTGGGGGATGTAGAGGATGCCGATGGAGACGATGATGACCGGCAGCATCGGCAGGCGGGTCGACATGGCCGAGACGAGGACCGCCGCCAGGGCGATGCCGGGGAAGGACATGACGACGTCGAGTACGCGCATGAGAGTCTCAGCGACCCACTTGCGGGAGGTGGCGGCAACTGCCCCCAGGACCGAGGCCACCAGAAGTGCCAGCCCGGTGGCCGTCAGACCCACGACCAGCGAGACCCTGGCGCCGTAGACGGCGCGCGAGAAGATGTCACGGCCGGTGCCGTCCGTACCGAACAGGTGGGACATGGACGGGGCAACGACAGGATCGGTGGCGGTCACCTCACCGACACCCTCGATGTAGGAAGTCGTCTTGGCCTCCGCCAACCCGGTGGCACCAGGAGAGTAGGGGGCGACGACGGGAGCCAGGATGGCGATCAGGGCAATGAGGCCCAGCACGATGATGGCGATCTTCGAGCCGATAGGCAGCGCCTTCCAGCCCTGGAAGCGCAGCCCTGGCCGCGAGGCCTTATCCAGTGTGGAGCGGTGCAGCATCAGATGCTCCTGATTCGTGGGTTGACGAGGACGTAGAGCATGTCAACAACAATGTTGATGATGATGAAGGCCAGTGCCACCGTGATGGAGACCCCCTGGACGATGTTCACGTCATTACGGGTGATTCCCTGGAAGATGAGCTGTCCCATTCCCTTGATGTTGAAGATCATCTCGATGACGACGGCGCCTCCCATGGCGTAGCCGATGCGCAGTCCCAGCACGGTCAGCGGAGTGATGAGCGCGTTGCGCAGCACGTTGCGAGCCACGACGACGTTCTTGGGAATACCGCCGCCGATGGCGGTACGCACGTAGTCACGGTCGAGCTCCTCAACCATGGCAGTACGCACCACGCGGGTGAGCGAGCCGGCATTGGGCACCGCAATGGCCAGTGCCGGCAGGAAGATCTGGTTGAGGTACGTTCCGGGATCCTCGCTGAAGGGAACCCACTCGGACACCAGTGCGGGGAAGGCCCCCGTTCCCCCCCGGAATGTCGGAGAACCACTGAATGAGCAGCAGGGCCAGCCAGAAGGACGGGGTGGCCAGGCAAGCGATGGAGATGACGCGGATGACCTGGTCCTGCCACTTGTCGCGGTAGAGGGCCGCGATGATACCCAGGATCGTAGCCACGATGACGGCGACGAAGATTCCGATGAAGGTCAGCTGGAGCGTGATCGGGAAGGCCGCGGCCACCATGTCGGAGATCTTGGCCCCTGTGAAGGAGGTGCCGAGGTCACCGTGGACCAGACCCAGGAGGTACTCCCAGAATCGCTTGAGAAGAGGGTCGTTGAGATGGTGGGCGACTCGGTACTGCTCGAGTGCGTCTGGCGTAGCCGACTCACCCAGCGCAAGACGCGCCGGGTCTGCCGAGGAGAACGACATGACGATGAAGACGAGCAGCGTCACGCCCAGCACCATGATCGGCAGCGCGACCAGGCGCCGTCCGATCAGGCGGATGAGGGTTGGACACTGAAATGCTCCTTTGCGTTAGCGTCCTGCCGCCTTAGGAGGGCGGCTGGGTGACGCGGCAGCCGCAGGGCCAGCCGCCACGCCAATTGTCTGATGTCTGATGTCAGATTGCAAGTCCGTTGCTTTTACCCCGGACACACTGACGCCACGAGCACGGCGCGGGCGGCGCAGCAACCTTCCGTGGATGCCGCACCGCCCACTCGTGACTCTCAGGACTTGGACGACCCCGTCCCCACGAAGGACAGGCCGGTCAGCGAGATCGGCTTGAAGTTCTCCAACGTCGTCGAGTCGTAGGCCGTCGGAGCCTTGCGGTGGAAGATCGGGTAGAGCGGAACATCCTCGGAAATCTTGTCGAAGACCTCCTGCCACTTGGCGATCTGCTTGTCACCCTCCAGCTTGACCGCCTCATCGAGCAGCCCCTGGACCGCAACCTGGCTCTCCGAGCCCTTCCAGTGCATCCGGGTCTCGGTCCATACGTCACCGCTGTACCACCAGCGCATGAGCAGGTCCGCGTCATTACCGAAGACCGAGGGGTCCCCAGGAGCGATGAGCACGTCCCACGCCCCTTGGGCGGAGTCGATGAAGGAGTAGGTGTCCGCGGACTTCTTCTCGTCGTACTTGACCGTCACTCCCAGAGCCTCGAGGTTCTCACGGATAACGGGCCTGACAGCCGAGAACCAGCCGTGGTCCGTGCACAGCACGTTGATGGTCTTGATACCGGCCTCCGCCAGGAGAGACTTGGCCTTGGTCGCATCCAAGGAGTAGACCGTCTTGGCCTTCTTGTACGCGGGGTGCCCCTCCTGGACGAAGCAGGGTCGCCGGCGTTGCCAGACCAGCCATGCTGGTGTTGCAGATCTTGGCGTAGTCCAGCGCGTAGAGCACCGCTTGACGCGCCTTCACGTTGGAGAAGGTGGTGTTGTTGAACATGGCGAAGAGCAGTCCGAAGCCCTGCTGCGCCGCAACCTTGACCGGTTCCTTGAGCGTCGAGAGGTTGGCTGCCGGAACGGCGTCAATGGCCTGCACAGAGCCAGAGCTCATCGCGTTGGTACGGGTCGTGTCGTCGGGCAGGACCTGCCAGGTCATGGACTTGGCCAGCGCCGGGCGAGGACCGTTGTACTTGTCATTGCGCTCGAAGACGACCTTCTGGCTGGCGGCGCCGTTGTCGGTCATCTTGTAGGGGCCGCTTCCAGTGGGGTTCATGTCGAACTTCTTGGCGTCCGCCTCAACGATCGCCTTGGGGACGATCTTGACAACACTCAGACGCTCCGCGACCAGAGAGAAGGCGTACTTGAGCTTGATGGTCACCGTGTTGGCGTCCTTGGCCTCCACCTTGTCGATGAAGGGCAGGAACTGGGAGTACAACGACTTGTTGGCCGGGTCGAGCACGCGCTTGAAGGAGAAGACGACGTCGTCGGCAGTCACGGCCGAACCGTCAGAGAACTTCGCGTCCTTACGCAGCGCGACCTCATAGGTGGCGTCATCCACCTTCTTGGGCATCTCAGCACCCAGAGCCGCATAGACCTCTCGGGTAGCCGGGTGAAGCTCGGTGAGCCCCTCGAGAGTGTGCCAGTTGGCAGCAACCGTCAGAGCCGAGGACGTCGTCATCGGGTCATAGCCGTTGGTGCCCAGCTCATAGGAAATACCTGCGGTGATGACACCATCCTTGTGGGTGACCTCCTGATCGGTGGCCGTGCCACTGCCCTTTGCGCCGCCCGCAGTCTTGGCCTTACCGCCACAGGCCGCAAGGCTGACAGCCAGACCGGCAGCCATTCCGAGGGTGCCGGTCAGCCTGATGAAGTCCCGGCGGCTGGAGCCGGCCGGAGTCGTGATCGCCATTGATTCTCTCCTGAAGTCTGACGTCTTATGTCTGACGTTGGTAGGATGACTGTAGCAGAAGCGAGGACGCCTAGACCACTCGCAACATCGCAGGTCAAACACCGCTCGCCGCGACTCAGCCAGAAGGCGGGACGGCTCGGCGAGCGGATTCACAACGCAGTGAGCACAATGATTGACAGGGCAAGGACCATGGTCGACACCGAGAAGAGAAGCATCGTGAGCAGAACACCCACACCCAACGAAGCGGATGCCTCCCCCAACAAAGAGATAAGCATCACACTAGGGGGGGAATGAGGTGGTGATCCCTCACGGAACCTACTCCACACTGATGACGTCGCCCGCCACTCAGGCCGAGACCACGATGACGGCGATCAAGAACTACATTCTTGAAAAGGGCCTGCATCCTGGCGATGCGCTGCCGACGGAGTCCCAGCTGTGCACCGACCTGGGAGTATCCCGCTCCTCCGTCCGCGAGGCCGTCCGCACCCTCGTCGCCCTCGACATCGTCGAAGTACGCCACGGACACGGCATGTTCGTCGGCCAGATCTCCATGCGCCCCATGGTCGAGTCCCTCGTCTTCAAAGGCCTCCTCAACCCCGGAGACGACCACCGCGGACTACGCGACATCGTCGAAGTACGCATCACCCTCGACAACGCCCTGGCCGAGCCCGTCACCCACGCCTGGCACAACCGACAAGACCCCGAGCTCGACACCCTCGTCGACAAGATCGAGCAGCTCGCCTCACAAGGAGAGCTCTTCACCGACCAGGACCGACGCTTCCACACACGACTGCTCCAACCCCTCGACAACCACCTCTACCTCCACCTCACCGAAGCCTTCTGGGCCATCCACACCCTCACCGTCCCCCTCCTGGGCGCCCCCAAGCTCGAAGACCTCACCAGCACCGCAAAAGCCCACCGAGCCATGCTCCAAGCAGCCCGCACCGGAAACATCCCCGCCTACCACCAAGCCATCACCCAGCACTACGCCCCACTCCTAGCAGTCCTCACCTAAACCACCAGCCAAGAACCGCTCCGTCAGAGCCGGATAGGTTCCGGCCTGCGCCACGGCCAGAACATTGAGGCGCGGGTCCTCCGGACGAAGCAGCCTCTCCATCCACAGGTCGCGCGCGGCAGTGAGCCCCTGCGCGAGCCACCGCGCATTGACGAACTCCATGGCGTGAGTGCCCCCGGGGTAGACGTGCAGCTCGGCATCACCGCCGTCGCGCCACACCCTGGAGGCGAAGGCGACATCCTCATCCCGGAAGACCTCGGCGGAGGCCACTGAGATGAACAGCGGCGGCAGCCCGCCCAGCCATGTGGCGCGGGCGGGGGCCTCGTATGGGGTGACCAGCTCCGTGCCGCGCCGCTCCCCCAGCGCAGCATCCCAAGCGACATTGTTGTACGCCGTCGGCCAGGTGCCATCGTCCGGGTACTGACGCGCTGAGACCGAGTCCTGCCAGTGCTGCATTCCTGTGCGGTCATCCAGCATGGGGTAGTCCAGCAGCCCACCGAGAACGGCCGGCCCCTGTCGGTCTCGCGCCATGAGCAGCGTGCCGGCGCTCAGCCCTCCACCTGCGCTCGGCCCGACGACGACGACGCGCCCCGGATCGGCGCCGAGGTCCTCGGCATGCTCGACCGCCCAGCACAGCGTGGCGTAGCAGTCCTCAACGCCGGCGGGTGCCGGATGCTCCGGAGCCAGCCGGTACTCAGGACTGATAATGACGCCTCCGTACCTCCGCAGCCACGGGACAACGGTCAACAGACCGTTGAAACGGCATCCCATCACCAGTCCTCCCCCGTGCAGGGAGAGGAACAGAGGGCCGGGCCCGCCGACGGAGGCGCTCTGGACGGTCCGCACGACCGCAGCGGGAAACGCCGTCCCGTTCTGACGAAGGACCTCAACATCCTCCAAGTCGACGTCAGGATGCCTGAGCAGGAAACCCGCTCGGACCTCATCAACGGGGGCGCGCCAGCTCGGGATGTTCTGCACCGTCATGGTCCGGAAGATGCCGAGCGGCTCGATGCACTCAAGCAGGGCCGCAGTAGCAGTGTCGTAGGGAGGGCGGGTAGGGGACCGCTTCATGCAGTGGGGCATGCCGTAACTGTTGCACTGTGATCGCTGTAGCAGCAACCCACTCACAATCAGTCATTGATCGGCACTACAGGGCTCCGCCTCCGGCCGCTGCTTGACGACGACTCCCGTTTTCAGCACGACATCCGTCCGGAGACGCGAGAACGCATGGGCGGGCACAATTCGACATTCACCAGCACAAATGCGCCAAAAGTCGGACAATGGGGCCATGCAGACGTCCCGCGGTGTCATGTCCGGCCTCACCACCTCCCCTATGACTCAGTCCTCCACGGCAATCGCCGAGATCAAGAACTACATTCTTGAAAAGGGCCTGCATCCTGGCGATGCGCTGCCGACGGAGTCCCAGCTGTGCACCGACCTGGGAGTATCCCGCTCCTCCGTCCGCGAGGCCGTCCGCACCCTCGTCGCCCTCGACATCGTCGAAGTACGCCACGGACACGGCATGTTCGTCGGCCAGATCTCCATGCGCCCCATGGTCGAGTCCCTCGTCTTCAAAGGCCTCCTCAACCCCGGAGACGACCACCGCGGACTACGCGACATCGTCGAAGTACGCATCACCCTCGACAACGCCCTGGCCGAGCCCGTCACCCACGCCTGGCACAACCGACAAGACCCCGAGCTCGACACCCTCGTCGACAAGATCGAGCAGCTCGCCTCACAAGGAGAGCTCTTCACCGACCAGGACCGACGCTTCCACACACGACTGCTCCAACCCCTCGACAACCACCTCTACCTCCACCTCACCGAAGCCTTCTGGGCCATCCACACCCTCACCGTCCCCCTCCTGGGCGCCCCCAAGCTCGAAGACCTCACCAGCACCGCAAAAGCCCACCGAGCCATGCTCCAAGCAGCCCGCACCGGAAACATCCCCGCCTACCACCAAGCCATCACCCAGCACTACGCCCCACTCCTAGCAGTCCTCACCTAAACCACCAGCCAAGAACCGCTGGCACCTCGGGAGTTTTTACGACTCAGCAGAACGGAGCCCCCACCACCCTCGACGGGTGGTGGGGGCTCCGATCTACGTTCCTGAATGCTGTCCCCGTCTTGTTTCGCAGCCAGACATTGACAGGCATCCTTCGTTGGAAACTTATGTATTGGTGGAGATGGGGGGAATCGAACCCCCGTCCGACGGGCGTACAACAGGACTTCTCCGGGTGCAGCTCGCTAGCGTTTTTCTCAGCCCCGGCGTCTCACGCGAGCAAGGACGCCGACGGGCTCAGTCGATGAAAAGTCCCAAGAGCCCTACCGACACGGGCTCTCAGCAGTGGCTTCCCTAGATGACGCCAGGAACCGGGGCGGAAGCGCTCCCCGGGCTGACGGACTTCGAGGCTCGCTCAGGCGGCGAGGGCGAAGTCGGTGCGAGTGTTATCGGCACCTATTGGTTCGCGCAGAGCGTTGACGAGATGACTGCGCATCCTCGACCCGCTTCTCCTGAACCTACGACCGTCGTCGAAACCGATCATCCCCTATGGACATGTCACCAGACTCCCGCAGGAGACCTGGAACGCGCTCTCAGCAGAGCCAGAACACTCTAGCATCATCAGGAGACGAAAGCACCGAACGCTGATGCCCCGTGCCTCACACGACCCACGCGGAGCACTCGAGGCAGGAGAGTCTTCCGCGCGTCTCAGCCCCGACGCCGGTTGGCGGCGGCCATGGCCCGGGCCGCTTCCCGCTTGTCCTGCGCCTCACGCAGTGCCTGGCGCTTATCCCAGTCCTGCTTACCCCGAGCCAGGGCTATCTCCAGCTTGGCGCGTCCACCGATGAAGTACAGCTCCAGCGGGACCACCGTATAGCCCTTGGCCTGGACCCTGGTCTCAAGACGCTCCAGCTCACTGCGGTGCAGGAGCAGCTTGCGCTTGCGACGCGGGGAATGGTTGTTCCACGTCCCTTGCAGGTACTCGGGGATATGAGCCCCCTGGAGCCAGGCCTCACCATGGCGGTCGATCTCGATCCAGGCCTCGGTGAGCGAGGCTCGTCCCATGCGCAGCGCCTTGACCTCGGTGCCGGTGAGAACCAGCCCCGCCTCGTAACGGTCCTCGATGAAGTAGTCGTGGGTCGCCTTGCGGTTACGGGCCACCGTCTTGTGGGCATCGGAGGCGGCCTTCGCCTTCTGACCGGCTGTTGGCTTGGACGCCCGAGCAGACTTGGAGGCGGGGGTCATCGGCCTGTCCTTTCACGAGTACGGGATGGCTGGCGCTCCCACGTCAGGGCGACCCGGAGTCCCCTCCGGGCGGGCCGCACCCAACCGGGGCATCGTGACGTGACACGACGACGCGCAGGGACAGGAGTCTACGGGCCTCGTCAAGAAGGACTCGCCTAGAAGCCGGGCAGAGACATCGGGTCGATGTACACCCCGTCCTGAGCCACCTGGAAGTGGACGTGCGCCCCGGTCGCGTAGCCGGTTGAGCCGGTCGCGCCGACGACGTCACCACGCTTGACCTGCTGGCCGTCGGCAACGCTGCGCGAGGAGAGGTGGCACAGGGTGATGACGTAGGAGTGCCCGTCGATGATGCCGCCATTGATGTCAATGCCGATGCCGCAGGACTCGGAGTCCCAGTAGGTGGCCACTCCAGAGACCGCGGCGTACTGAGGCGTGCCCTCACTCGCGGCGAAGTCGACCCCCTGGTGCCCTGTTCCGGAACCGGTGACCGGGTGAACGCGGTACCCGAAGGGCGAGGTCACCTCGAGCGGACCGGTGATCGGGTGACCGATGTACCCGCTTCCCAGGGAGTCGGAACTGATCGAGCTCGAGGGGACCGACGGCATGGTGCCGGCGCTGGCCGCAGCCCGGTTGGCGGCGTCGATCTTGGCCACTCGCTCAGACGCGGCCGCGGCATCGGCGTTGGCCTGGTCGAGCTGGGCCTGCAGATTGCTCTTACGGTTCTCCAGCGCTGTGGCAGCGGACTTCTTCTGAGCAGCCAGCTTGGCGACCTCGTCCCGCTTGGTCTTGGCCGCGTCCCGGGCCGTCTTGGCGTTCGCCTCGGCGTTGTCGGCCTCGGTCTTGAGTGTGCCGACTCGCGTGGTGGCGGCATTCTGCCTGGCCTCACGGTTGGCGTTCTGAGCGCGCTCGACCTCGGCGGCGGACAGCACAGCCTCCTGGACCCCTGAGCCGATCTCGACGGCCGAGGCGCGTTGGTTGAGCTCCTCGACGTCCTGGGAGGCGAGAACATAGCTCCACGAGGTCACCGAGTTGTCCCCCTGGTAGGTGGACACCACGATCTCCGCCACGGAGTCGGAGGTCTCCGAGGCCGTTTTCTTGGAGGCCTCGGACTCCTGCTTGACCGTCTCAAGACTGCTCTGCGCAGCGGTCAGGCGGTCGCTGGCGATCTGCTGCTCCCTCTCCTTGGCGGCCAGCGTCGTCTCAGCAGTATTGAGCTCGGTCTCCGCTGTGCTCAAGGATGCCTGGGCGTTTTGAAGCGAGATGTAGGCCTGTCCCAGATCAGCGCTGACCCCCTCGAGGGAGGAGAGGACCTCCTGCTGCTTACGCTGCGCCTCACTCTGTTTGGCCACGGCGTCGTCGCGCTCGTCGGCCAGGGAGATGTCCCCGGAGTAGAAGAAGGCGAGGCTGGCGGCGGCCAGGGCACAGACCGCGGCGCGCCGGCGTGAGCGGCGGAGGAACAGACGAGACAGCATGCGAGATCAGATCCTCGTGTACTTGGACAGAGAGAAGGCGGAAGAGACCGCGGCCAAGGCGATGGCCGCCAGAATCAGCCAGGGCGACAGGAGGAGAACGTCTCTGGTGGTGATGAAGGCAGTCGTGAAGGAGATGGAGGAGGCGAGCCACCCCTCCACGACGTAGCGGACTCCCACCCACAACGTGGCCACGGCGAGAATCGCCCCGGTGAGGGCGGCAATGACCCCTTCAAGGATGAAGGGCATCTGGATGAAGAGGTTCGAGGCTCCCACCAGGCGCATGATCCCGGTCTGTCGGGAGCGGGACATGGCCGACAGCCTGATGGTCGTCGAGATGAGCAGCACCGCGGCCACCGCCATGATGGTCGCCAGCCCTCCCGTGATCCAGGAGGCCCGGTTCATCACGAGGAAGAGGGGCTCGAGGGTGGAGCGTTGGTCGACCACACGCTCCACGCCTCTGTGTCCCTCGAACTGCTCCGCCACCAGCTTGTAGTTCTCGGCGTCCTTGAGCTTGATGCGGAAGGACACGGGCATCATGTCCTCAGTGGCGTTTCTCCCGACGGCCGATTTGGCGTAGGCCTTCATGAAGTTCTGATAGGCCTGGGCCTTGGTCTCCATCTGGTAGGACTTGACGTAGCCGGAGGGGGCACCGCTGGTGATGAGGTTCTCAACCTCGCTGATCTGAGCAGCAGTGGCCTCGCCGTCGGCGCAGTTGGAGGAGGCCGACGACTTGGGGCACATGTAGACCGAGACCTCGACCTTGTCGTACCAGTCGCCCTTCATGGTCGAGATCTGGCTCTGCAGCAGTGAGGAGGCCCCCACGAAGAGCAGCGACACGAAGGCGACGAGAATCACGGACACCGTCATCGCCAGATTCCGGGACATGCCCTTGGCGGTCTCCGAGAGGACGAAACGCAGTCTCACAGTTCTTCTCCTTCAGCGGTCCGAGCCGTAGACACCGCGGTCCTGGTCGCGTACGACCTCACCGCCCTTGAGCTCGATGACTCGTTTACGCATCTGGTCGACGATCTCGTCATCGTGAGTCGCCATGACGACCGTGGTCCCCTGCCGGTTGATGCGGTCGAGCAGACGCATGATCCCGACCGACGTCGAGGGGTCCAGGTTTCCGGTGGGCTCATCGGCCAGGAGGAGCTTGGGCCGGTTGACCATGGCACGGGCGATCGCCACGCGCTGCTGCTCACCCCCGGAGAGCTCGTGCGGGAGGCGCTTCTCCTTGCCGGCCAGCCCCACCAGGTCGAGGGCCTCCGGCACAGCGGAGAGGATGTAGTGGCGCGGCTTACCGATGACCTGGGAGGCCAGTGCCACGTTCTCCAGGACGTTCTTGTTCTCCAGGAGCCGGAAGTCCTGGAAGACGAAGCCGATCTCCCGTCGCAGCTGGGGCACCTTCCACGAGGAGATCTGCGACAGGTCGCGTCCCAGCACGTGGATGCGTCCCTTGGTGGGACGCTCCTCACGCAGGACCAGACGCAGGAAGGTTGATTTTCCTGACCCCGAGGCACCGACGAGGAACACGAACTCATCACGGTTGACCTTGATGTCGACGTCGTCAAGCGCCGGACGCGCCCCGCGTTTGTACACCTTCGAGACGTGGTCGAAGCGGATCATTTGCTCGTTGCTCCCCTGCTGCGCCCCGAGCACGGCACTCGGGTTCATGGCGTTATGGCCACCGTATGCGCCGACACGCCATTACCCGCCGTGACACGCCCAGCATCGATGTGGCTTGTGATGGCCGGGACGAGGTGTGATCCTCCTGTGATCACAGGGCTCGAGAGCCCCAGACTCCAACCACTCACCGGCAACGCGCCCTAGGCTTGGGAGCATGAGTGAGATCTCCCTGTCGCCCGCGCTGTCACGCGCCTTCGAGGATCGTGTCGACCTGGGTTCCTGGGCGGGCTTCACCTCGTCGCTGGCCCGGTTCCTCGACGAGGTGTGTAGGCCGCCCGTGCAGCGGGGAGAGGCTGCCGAAGCCGCCATTGATCCATCTGGCGGAACCCTGTTGCTGACTGCACCGGTCCCCATGGTCAAGGCCGAGGAGCTGGCTCCCCAGGGGCGCTGGTCGCAGCTGCTGTCGAAACTGTCCCTGTCCACTCCCCCCGTTCCCTCCCCGGACCTGCCGGGTGTGGTCCTCGTGGGACGCACCGACGGCATCGAGGTCTCCCTACCAGAGCTCGACGCACAGGGGCGGGTGCTGCTCGGCCCCACCGAGCGCAGGATCCTGGGCGCGATCGGCTGGCAGGAGAGTCATCACGTCTTCGCCAGGCTGCTGTCCGACGGAGATGAGACCGCCGACCTGGTGACTCGCATCCTCATCGAGGTGCTCGAGGTCGCCCATCCCGCAGACCTCGACTACCTCCTGCGCGCGCACTCCGACATCAGCTGACCCCCGTGGCCTGCTCAACGAGATCATCGGCGAGCTCATACATGGGCCACGGTTCCTGGGCCTGCTCCTCGGCCTGCACGGAGACTGGATCGACGACGAAGGAACCAGCGTTCCCCGCGTGCGTCGCAGCGGACTCTCTGGAGTCTCTGGACTCGCCGATCTCAGTGGAGTCCTGGGAAGCTCCCGCTCTCCGGGCCTCTGGAGCCGAGGCGCCCGATGCTGGCGTCTCGACGTCCCAGTGATCCGGTGAGGCGTGCTCGTCGCAACCGGGCTCGAGCTCGGCGTCCCCGGTTCCAGCGCCCGAGGATGCGGAGGGCGCCGACTCCATGGCTCTCACGCGCGCGAATCGGGACTCCCCTCTGGTCAGGTCGTGCCCAGCGGCCTGGAGCGTGATGACGTTGGTCTCGTGCTTCCTGCCGTTGTTCTCCCAGGACTCCTGAGAGAAACGTCCTGTGAGCAGGACTGCGTCCCCCTTGCGCAGGGAATGACTCAGATTGGCGGCGAGCTGCCCCCATGCCTTAGCGGTGAACCAGATCGTCTCGGCGTTGTTCCACCCCTGATCAGTGCGGTAGGTCGGGGTGACGGCGACACGAAAACGACAGTAGGGACGGGCATTGTCCCCGACACGGGACAGGACCGGATTGGTCCCGACGACGCCCTGGACGGTGAGGTCGAGCTGACGAGTCATGAGCGGGCTCCTTGGTTGTGGGAGGGCGGCGCTCTGCCGCCCCTGCACCACAACGGTGCTCGGTCCGCCCATCAGATGCCCAGCGGGCCCCGGGCTCACTCCCCGCACGAGCCTCCCTCAGGGGAAGAACTGAGGGCTGTGGCCACTGGATGGCCTCTCAGAGGCGGGATTACAGCCCCAAAGCGGATTGCAGCACCCGATGCTTCTCCAGAACCTTGGCAGCCGGCTGGCTCAGTCCCCGCTCAACCACGGACTCCAGGCGTGCACGCACCCGTTGTCCATAGCGCTCCGCCTCGCGGCGCGCTCTGCTGCGCCGACGTACCCCGGCGATCAGGACCGCCATGAGTCCGAGGACGATGAGGCAGGCCGGGACAATCTCGATGCTGCGGTGCAGAACCTCGAGTCCCTCTCGCACCACGGAGGCGGACAGCCACGACACCCCGCCGAGCACCATGAGCAGACCTCCCCACCACAGCAGGTCGATCACCGGCTGGCGATGCCCTGGCAGCGGCACGGAACCGACCGCCTCGGCGGTCTGCCCCGCCAAGGTCTCCGGGGAGACGACGGATGCCTCCATGCTCCGGGCCCACGTGGGCGGCAGTCCCTGTGAGGTGCGGTGGACCCATGTGGAGTGAGCCGAGGACACCGCGGTACGCGAGGGCGGTTCGGGGCGGGCCAGGGCTCTGGGCAGGACCCTGGACAGTCCGGCTCTCACCGAGTCCTCCACCGCCTGGGCGCCGGACGCCTGCAGCAGCACCTTGGTGGCCTCCTCGGTGAGGTCGGCATTGAGCTCCACCTTGTCGCGAGCCACCGTGGGACGTAGACGACGCGTGATCGCATCAAGCTCGGCCGAGGCCGTGCGTGCCGCGTTGGACTCCCGTGCGACGCGCTGGCGCAACATGCTGCGCACGACGTCGAGATTGTCACCACGCACGGCCGATACCGGGAGCACCTGAACCCGGCTGAGCCCATCATCCTTGAGAAGAGACCCGACGTCGTCCAGCAGGGTCGCCAGGCCGCTCTCCGGGAGGGTATCCACCTGGTTGACCAGGACGAGCATGTCCTCCTGACGGGCGCCCAGCCCGCGCAGGTAGCCGTCGTGCAGGGCCGCGTCGGCGTACTTCTGAGGATCGACCACCCACACGAGGATGTCGGCCAGCGGAACGAGGCGATCCACCTGCAAGGAATGCTCCGTCGTCACCGAGTCGTAGTCGGGGACGTCAAGCAGGACCAGGCCGGACATGCTTCCCTGGTCCTCGGCGTCGAGAATCGAGTCACCCCGAATTCGCCGTTCCGAGGAGACCCCGAGGAAGTCCAAGAGCGGGCCGGCGTCGTCACCCCAGGAGCAGGCGGCAGCCCGCGACGTCGTGGGACGACGCGCGCCCACATCTGCGAAGTTCAGCTGGGTCAAGGCGTTGAACAACGACGACTTGCCCGAGCCGGTGCCCCCGAACAGCGCTACGACGGTGTGATCCACTCCCAGCGCCAGGCGCTGCGCCACGGCATCGAGCGCTTTGTGAGCAGGGATCGACAGGGAGGCCGGAACCTCGGTGGGGCACAAGCGCAAGGCATCTCGAACCGCGTTCAGGCGGGCATCGAGATGCTCGGCGTCGAGCACCTCGAACCCCCTCTGGGCGGAAGAGGTGGAGGGACGGTATCGGATTGGCTCATGCTGTGGCTCCGGGACGGGTGAAGGGCTTGAGCTCGCCCGAGCGCAGACGCAGCGCGGCGGCGAACCCGGGGGCGGGGGCGAGGGAGGTGGCCGCCCCCTTGGGGACTGTGGCAGTCAGCGCCTCCGTGACCGCTTCCACCAGGAGGCTGACCGGCCTGAGCGGTCTGCTCCTCCAACCCCAGGCGTCTGGCGGCGGAAACGGCCCCGTCAACACCGGCTGCTGCGGCGATGAGGAGATCGATGACGCTGGCGGGGCTCAGTCTACGGATGTCCTGCGGACTCTCGATATTCGCCTCCAGGTAGCCGACCCAGGCTTCAATGGTCACGGCAGCGTCATCGCCCTGCCCCAGGAGTCTGCGCGCGTGCTCCTCGGCCCCCACCTCGGACCAGGCTCTCCGAGCTTCAGCACTCAAGGCGACGATAGCGGCCTGCAGCTGGTTGGCCAGGGCCTCACGGGCGTCGGTGGCCAGCTGAGAGAGTCCCTCGGCGCGAGCCTTGTCCGCCCGCCCCAGGAATCCTCTGCGCAGCCTGCCCCCTTGAGCCAGGGAGGCCAGTGGACCTCCGGAGGATGCCAGGGTGATCCACCGGGTGGCCGTGGCGCCCTGGCCTGCAGAGCCGGCCCTGATGTCAGCGCTCAACGACTCAATGGCGGCCTCCCTCAGGTTCTGGCACTTCCTCTCCAGCTCCTGAGCCACCGCGTCCTGGGCGTCGACGTCATCAGCCAGGCGCTCCAGGTCGGTGCGCAGAGTGCTCCACACCCCTCTGCCGGTACGACGCACAAGACCGGCTGCGCGGTGACGGCCGGCCAGGAGCTGCAGCCAGTCGCGCAGCTCGTTCACGCCGTCGCCCGACAAGAGCCCCTCATGCGGCCCGGCGTCCGGGATGACGAAGAAGGGCGCCTCTGACAGCCCCAGCCCCTGCAGGCGGGTGATGAGATCCCGACGCACCTCGGCCAGGATCGTCGCCGGCACCCGGTTGAGAACCACGCCGATGGGAGTCTCACGGCGTGCGGCCTCCTCCAGCGTCGTCCACGGCGTCTGATCGCCGTAACGCGCCGCGGTCGTGACGAAGAGCCACAGGTCGGCCGCCTCCAGCAGCCTGCCGGCCAGTGCCCGGTTGGCCTCATGCACGGAGTCCAGGTCCGAGGCATCGATAAGAGCCAGACCAGCCGGAATGGCAGCGGAGACCTCCTGCCGGCAGACCTGCATCAGAGGGTGCTCGGACAGTGAGTCCATATCCTCGGGGTTGGCCACCAGAACCGGGATTCTCGTGGTGGGTCTGATCACTCCGGCATCTGAGACCTCCTGGCCGAGCACGGAGTTGACAAGTGTGGATTTTCCGGCCCCGGTGGAGCCCCCGATCACCACGATGGACGGGATATCAGCATCCTGAAGGCGGGGAACAACCTGATCGCGGACCTGCCCGATAAGACCGTCGCGCAACGTACGCGCAGCCTCGATGCCGTCGGCACTCAGGGCCAGGTCGAGGCGCTCGAGGTCCCGGACCAGGTCGGACAGGACATCGAGGAGCTGAGCGCGACTCAGGGCCGAGACGGGGGCATCGTCCTTGGAGTGGCGAGAGGGGACAGGAGCGGGCATGTGCCAACACTATGAGCACAGCGCAGCAGAGTCGACGATTGATCTCGACAGTTCACACCACATGTGTCGCAAGTTCAGTGAGAGTCTCCTGTCACCCCGCTGTGACCGCTGGAGGCGTGCACCGAATCTCGGACAAGAGGAACGGCCGCCCCCTCAAACATGTCAGGAGCACAGCCGCCGACTACCGCATCCGAACCGGTTGGAGCCGACGGCGATGAGCGCGGCGACATCCTCACAGCCTCTGCGAGCCAGCGACCCGAACGGTCGATACTCCGCGGAATATCAACCTTCTCCACCCTGGCTGCCAGTGCCCCCGGCCGGACTCGAACCGGCAACCTGCGGATTAGAAGGCCGATGCTCTATCCATTGAGCTACGGAGGCGTGCGCAAGCGCCTGACCAGCCTACGCCATCAACATGACGCCCCCTACCCCGACGGGAGGACCGCTCCCACACCGTCGTCAGCATCGGAAGATGATCGCGAGGAGATCACGCCGCCATGACGGATGTGCATCGAACCGGACGGCCGAACGATTCCGCGCAGCCGTTCAGGCCGCCTCTCAGACCATTGGCAGCCCGAGCCGCAATGCAACTGTGACAGCACTGCAACAGCCCTGTGACCGGCTTGATCGACACATCGCGGGGCCTCGCCCCGCCCCACGGCATCGCCCACATGTTGACAACCTCACAACGGGGAGCCCTCACTCTTAGCGACGACACTGAAACACCAGTATCGTGGCCGGAGCCCCATCCCGCCCCTCCGGAAGGATCGCGCCTTGCCCACTCCCGCACTCATCGTGCGCTCCCTTTCTGCCCAGGCATCGCTGGAGCCCCATACCTTCACCACTCCTTTCACCGTGGGGCGCGCACCGGACAGCGACGTGCAGATCGTCCACCCCCTCGTCTCCCGTACACACCTCCAGGTGACTCCCACCCCGACCGGGTGGGCGGTGAGCTGCCAGGGCCGTAACGGCATGCTCGTCGACGGGGCCGTGACGCGCGAAGCGCTTGTGACTCAGGGCACCCGGATCCACTGGGTGACGCCTCCGGGCCGGCTCTGGGGCTCACCCCGATCGTCTCCGGCGGAGTTCCTCAAGCCGGCGCCCCCGTCCAGTCGCAGCCGATGGGGCAGCCCGCGCCCTCTGCACCGAACGCCCCCTTCATCCCATCGCAGCCGAGTGCGCCCTCCGCCCCACAAGCCGCTCCGCTCCTCCAGCGCCCTGCCGGCCCGTCCCCGGCCGCAGCCGCCTCGACGCAGGCCGCACCCGTTCCACAGGCCATGGGATCGGCGCCCTCAGCAGCCACCTACGTGGCACCCGGACGCCCCCAGGCGGCGCCCTCATCGGGCTCAGCGGGCTCGGGCGCCTTCCCCACCTCGCGGCACACGCTCAAGTCCTTCCGTATCACCTCCTCGGGCACCATCGGGCGCGCCCCTGACAACACCCTGGTCCTGGATGACCCGCTCATCTCCAAGCACCATGCTCGGATCGACGTCTCCCCCAACGGCATGGTCGTCACCGACCTGGGATCCACCAACGGTCTCTACGTCGGCGGCCAGCGCGTGCCTCAGGTCCAGGTGACCCAGCCCGTGCTCCTGGGACTGGGATCCACCTTCATCGCCCTGAGCCCGGACGGCCTGTGCGAGGTTCAGGTCGCGGGCGGAGCCGGCGGCGAGCTGGTGGGTAAGGATCTGACCTTCCGTGTCAACAACGGCAACATGACGCTGCTCGACGGCATCTCCTTCTCCCTGCCGGGCAACGAGCTGCTGGCCGTCGTCGGCCCGTCGGGCGCCGGTAAGTCGACGCTGCTCAAGGCTCTCACTGGCGAGCAGAAGGCCCAGGAGGGCCAGGTTCTCTTCAACGGGCTGGACGTCTACGAGCACTACCCGGTCATGCGCAACAAGATCGGCGTGGTCCCCAGAGCGACGTCATCCACTCCGCCCTCACTGTCCGCAAGACCCTCGAGTACGCGGCCGAGCTGCGCTTCGCCAGGACGTCTCCAAGGCCGAACGGCGTCAACGCATCGCCGAGGTCCTGGAGGACCTCGATCTGACCGCGCATGTGGACAAGCGCGTCAAGAAGCTCTCCGGCGGTCAGCGCAAGCGGGTCTCCACCGCCATCGAGCTGCTCACCCGCCCCAGCCTCCTGTTCCTCGACGAGCCCACCTCCGGTCTGGACCCCCAGCTGGACCGTGACGTCATGGACCTGCTGGCGTCCCTGGCTCATGGGACTCGTCCCGGTGACAGCGGCCGCACGGTCGTCGTCGTCACCCACAATGAGAACCACATCGACCGCGCAGACAAGGTCCTCATCCTCGCAGCGGGCGGCAAGCCCGTCTACTACGGCTCCCCCCGGGAGGTACTCCCCTACTTCCGCCAGAGGCTCAACGAGATCGCCTCTCAGGGCCGCCTGCTGCTCAACACCCCGAAGGGCACTCTGCCCGACCCGCCCGCCGTGGACGGCTACGCCGATGTCTACGCCCTCATCCGCAACCACACCGCGGAACTGCGTCAGTACATGGAGGCCACAGTGCCCTCGACACGGCGCGGAGGCGCTCCCGCTGCGGCCGCCGGGCCGGCGACGCAGGAGAAGCCGCCCAAGCAGCAGTCCGTGCTCCGGCAGGTCTCGACCCTCGTGCGACGCCAGCTGCGGATCGTGGCGGCCGACCCCTCCCTACCTCGCCTTCATGCTGCTGCTCCCCATCATCATGGGGCTGTTGACCAAGGCGATCGAGGGGAGCGACGGCTTCGCGGTCCCCCACTACCCGGAACCCACTCCCCCGACGCCGGAGAACCCCACTCCCCAGGTCATCAAGTACTCCAGCCAGGCCCTGCAGCTGTTGGTCATCCTCATCACTGGGGCGGCGTTCTCCGGGATGTCGGCGACCATCCGTGACCTCATCGGAGAGCGGGACGTCTTCCTACGGGAGAAGGCCGTTGGCCTGAGATCCGGCGCCTACCTGTTCTCCAAGGCCACCATCCTGGCGCTCATCACCACCGTTCAGACCGCGTTGATGATGGGCATCGCCCTGGCCCTCAACAAGGGCCCCTCCGATGCCATCATCCTGGAGGGGTGGCCGGGGCTGGAACTGGCCTTCTGCTGCTGGGCCGTCGCCTTCGTCTCCGGGCTCCTCGGACTGGCCGTCTCCGCGATGGTCTCCTCCTCCGAGCAGGTCATGCCGGTCCTGGTGGTCTCCATCATGGCCCAGCTGGTTCTGTCCGGCGGCATCATCCCGATCGCGGGGCGAGCGATCTTCGAGCAGCTCGCCTGGTTCATGCCATCGCGGTGGGGGTACGCGATGGCCGCCTCCACCCTGGAGATGCTCGCCATCATGCCTAACCGCGACGACGCGCTGTGGAAGCACGAGACCGCGCAGTGGCTGACGAACTACGGCCTGCTCTCAGCCATCGGCCTGGCCTGCATGGTGGTGTGCTACATCGCCCTGGCCCGCCGTGGGCGCCGCTGACGCCTGTCAGCCCTCCCGACTTGAACGCCGGGGTGCCGACCACAGAGCTGGTCGGCACCCCGGCGTCATACCCTGTCGCAGTGCTCCCTATTTGCTGGTGATACTGGAGATCACCAGATCAAAGGTGTAGGTGGACCCTTGTGCTACCAGGAGGCGGGCGTCGCTCTTGTCCCTTCGCGGGAACGACGGTGCCTCCGTAAGCGCCGGGAACCTTCCAGCCGACCTTGCCCGTATCGGGCGATACGGCAACGACGAGGTTGCCCCGGATCACCGTCCGAGTAGCTGTACTCCCCGACCTCCACCAGCACCTGTCCGTCACTGAGCAGACCAATGGGCCTGATGTGGCACCCCTCGCTCTGCGTGAACTCGGGCAGCTCGAGACTTCTTGCTGCCTGCCTTGGCCGTGCAGGCACTCGTGTCGACGACGACGTCGACCGTGCCTCCGGGGCCGATGACTGGAGTGGTCGAGGACGCCGCCTTCGCTAAGGAGGAGTAGGCATCCTTCAGTGACGAGGCATCCAGCGGTGCTGACGAGGCCCACCAGTGCTCCTCCGAGAACTTTCCTGAGACGGTTGCCGCCTCGCTGCCGTCGGCCTTGTAGATCGTGGCACCTGAGGACGTCACTCGCGAGAAGGCCTCCGGTCCGGACTCGATATTGAATCCGCCGGGGAATCGAGTTTTCTTGTCGAAGTCGGAGTCCGGCTGCTTGCCGGGCTCCGAGACGAGCACCTCACCGGTCTTGGCCGACAGCACCTGGAACTGTCGCGACTTGATCTCGTAGGTGAGAATGAAGCCGTTCTGGACCCGGCCCCCCTTGTACTGGCCGGAAGCGCTCCACTTCTCCTTACCGGATACGTCGTACCCCCTCATGGGGCCTCCGTCGAAAACCTTCCCCTGTTCAGACACGATGCCGAGGTCCTGCGTCGCTCCGATGTAGAAGGACTCCTTGGAGAAAGGCGCTTGAGAGGTCTTGCCCCCAGCCCCGATCACCGTGGATGCGTCAGTGGTCTGGGTGCAGAGCACCGAGCCACCGACCCACGGCCGAACCTTGTAGCACTCACCGCTCCAGACCGGCGTCGTCGTACTCTTCGAGAGATCGACGAGGTTCGCCTTTGCCATCGTGGTCGAAGGCCATCGTGGTCCCATCCGCGGACACAACAGGATTGGAGACATCCGAGTAGCGCAGATCCTCCCGAACGCTGTTGCCCGCAGGCAGTGCCGCCGGCCATCTGTTGCCGATCTCCTGACCGGAGAAGAAGTACCACCAGGTCGCGCTCGCCCCCACGACCGCCAGGACGGTGGCCACTGCGGCCACAGCCACCCATCGACGACGCCACCACCGACGACGCGCACCGGCCTGCGCTCCAGCCGCCGCAGCCGCCGAGTACTGGGCTCCCGGCTGGCTGTAGAAGGCGGGCGCGGAGGGACTGGAGCTGCCCGGAGCGGCCAGCGTCGAAGGAGCGGCGAAGCCTCCGGTGCTCGCGGTCCCCGGGCTGAGAGGAACCTGTCCGGGACTGGGGGCGTACTGCTGCCCACTGACCAGAGTCGGCGCCTCCGGGGCGATCGCCATCGTGGCTGAGGTCGCCGAGGGATTCGGGGGCGTGGCCGGCGGCACCGTCGGATCCGCGGACGGAGGTGCGTCCCAGTCATAGGGGCATGACCGAGGGCCGTCGACTGCGGAGGCGACTCGAGCCTCGGTGCGGCGGGCAGGCCCGCCAGTGTCGACTGCATGGCATCCAGACGCTGAGCGACGTCCTCGATGGAGGGACGCCTGTCGGGCTGCTTGAAGGTCATCGAGGCGATGAGCACCCACAGCGAGTCAGGCATGCCAACCGGTCGACCCGCGTCACGTCGGGCGTGCTGACTGAGCAGCTGAGCGGGTTGTCCCACGAACGGCGTCGTCCCACAGCTCATCTCGTAGAGCATGATGCCCAGCGAGTAGATGTCGGCGGCGGAAGTGGGTGCCTGCATCGACAGAATCTCCGGCGCCATGTACAGCGGTGTACCGATGGCTCCTGTGACGTGGGAGGCGGAGAAGGTATCGCAGATGCGCGCCACTCCGAAGTCCGCCAGCCGAGGGACGACGGCCTCCGGCACATTCCCTCCAGGCGCCATACCGGTGGCAACCGTCTCCGACGGGTCGCCGCCCCTACTGGGACGCGAGCTGAGCAGGACGTTGGCAGGCTTGATGTCCCGGTGAATCACTCCGGCCTGGTGAACCGCGCACAGCCCCTGGGCGATACGCGTTCCCAGGGAGGCCACTTGCGCAGGGGGCAGCGAGCCGCGAGCCCTCAGCAGATCCCGCAGGTCCCCTCCGTTGACGTAGTCCATGACGATCGCGAAGGTGGAACCCTCGATCACGATGTCGCGCACGGCGACGACGTAGGGGCTGCGCACCCGCAGCAGCGTGGAGCGCTCCTTGATGAAGCGCTCCACGACGTCCGGATTCTCCACCAGGTCGGCGCGCAGTACCTTGAAGGCCAGGGTCTCGCGGGCGTCAGTGCGCCGACCGCGCCAGACCTCTCCCCTGGGCACCCGCACCGATCCGGGTCTCCATGATGTAGGAGCTTCCGAGGTGACGGGGGGCGGGGCTTTGGGACATCAGTGCTCCGTGTTACTCAAGGGCTGTCAGGCTTCACGGAGACCTTATCGCGATCCTCGCACCATGGGACCGCTCTACCAGGAGATGGTCGTGAATCGCTCCTCGAATCTCACCACCCTCATGGGAGGGTCCGTGACTTCAAGGTCGTCGACATGACTACAGTGGCTCCCGTGAGCAAGCAGATGACAACCTCTGACCCGCTGGTGTGGATCGACTGTGAGATGACGGGCCTGGACCAGAGCGCCGACGCGCTCATCGAGGTCGCCGTCATTGTCACCGACTATGAGCTCAAGCCGCTGGCGGACGGAATCGATGTGCTCATCAAGCCTCCCGCCGCAGCACTGGAGCGGATGGACGACTATGTGCGAAACATGCACACCTCCTCCGGCCTCCTTGCCTCCTTGGAGGACGGAGTGACCATGGAGGCCGCCCGCAAGACGGTTCTGGACTATGTGACCTCCCTTGTGCCCGAGCCACGCACCGCCCAGCTGGCGGGGAACTCCGTGGGCACGGACAAGGCGTTCCTGGCCCGCGACATGCCGGATCTCATCAAGCACCTCCACTACCGGATCGTGGATGTCTCCTCCCTCAAGGAACTGGCCAAGCGCTGGTACCCCAGGACCTTCTTCCACGCGCCGAAGAAGGCCGGCGGGCACCGTGCCTTGGCGGACATCCTGGAGTCCATCGACGAGCTGCGCTACTACCGCGAGGTCCTGTTCCCCAGCGGGGAGGGGCCGAGCTCCCAGGAGTGCAAGGACGTGGCTGAGCGGATCCTGCGCACGCCCACCAGGTGACCGGAGCGACGGTCCTCTCAGGACACCCGCCCGACGTGACGTAGTGCACCGAGTCCAGTTTGGTGTGCGGGGAGAGGAGCGGATACAGTACCGATTCGTTGCGGTGATACCGTACATGGTGGCTGTAGCTCAGTCGGCAGAGCGCCTGGTTGTGGTCCAGGAGGTCGCGGGTTCAAACCCCGTCAGCCACCCCACTGATCGCGGATCGTCCCGCGCCCAATACTTTTTCCCATCCAGGCGGCAAGTGATGCCGCCGTCATCCGTAGCGCAGGCGTGCGGCGGACAGCGAAGGCTTCAGCCGTTTTCCTGCGCCCCTGAGTAACAAGCAACCCACTCACTCCGGCGCTCCTGCCGGCGGAGCATGTGCTCGATGCTCTGAAAATCTATCTTCGAGAAAGTCCCTCCCCATGCAACGCCGCGACTTCCTGCTCTCTCTGGCCGCCGGAACCGCCGGATGCCTCAGCGCCTGCAACACCACACAGCCGGCAGGGCTCGTTCCACCTCACCGGCCTCATCCTCAGCGCAGAGCCTCACCCCCGGCCTCAAGGACCCCCTCCCCACACCCTCACCGACGCCGTCGCTCAGCCCGCTCCACCTTCAGGACGGACCGCCTCCGCTACCCGCCCCCAGTCCGGCTGACTCCCTCATCACCGGCCTGCCGGAGAACGTCGGCAACGTCGTCGCGATCACCATCGACGACGGCGTCGACTCCTCAGTCGTGGAGGCCTACCTGGATTTCGCCAAGGACTCGGGAGTCCGTCTGACCTTCTTCGTCACAGGTTGCTATCCGAGCTGGACCGACAACCGGGACAAGATGAAGCCCCTGGTGGAATCGGGACAGGGTTCAGTGGCCAACCACACCTGGACGCACCCCGACCTGACGACACTGTCAGAGGGCGAGATCATCGATGAGACTCACCCAGTGCGAGAACCTGCTGCGCAACACCCTATGGTGTTACCGGGGCTCCCTTCATCCGGCCTCCCTACGGCGGCCGCAGCCCATCACCGACTCGGTCTGCGCCAAAGCGGGCTGACGACCACGACCATGTGGTACGGCTCCTTCGGAGACTCCGGGCAGCTCACGCCGGAGGTACTTCTCGGTGAGGCGCAGAAGTGGCTGCTCGCGCAACACATCGTCATCGGTCACGCGAACTTCCCCACCGTCACTCACGTCTACGGCCAGATCATCGATATCCTGCGTCAGCGCTCCTGCAGACAGCCACACTCGACGACGTCTACTTCGGCCCCGGGCACAATCGTCACGTCTGAGGGCGCTCAAGCGCACGAGGGCCCCTGGACGACCTCCCTGATCCTCGTAGCACGGCCGCGTCCGAGCGGAGCCGATCTCCGGGGTCCGCGGGAGGTAGGCGATCTCGCAACGGCCTTCGGTCGCTCGTCGAAGGTGCCGATCCAGTCATCGCCGATGACGAAGACATCAATGCCGTACTCATCGACGTCCCGGCTCTTCTGCCCCCAGGTCTGCTCGGGAACGACCAGGTCGACATAGCGAACGGCCTCAAGCATGGCCTTGCGCTGCTCATAGGAGAAGTAGGCGCGCTTCCCCTTGGAGGCACTGAACTCATCGGTCGATAGAGCGACAATGAGATAGTCGCCCATCGCCTTGGCCCGGCGCAGCAGCTCGATGTGCCCGTAGTGGAGCAGGTCGAAGGAGCCGTAGGTGATGACGCGTTTCATTGGGATTGTCCTCATGGTTAGGGCCACCGTTTTTTGTATGAATCACACAAGAACCGATCGCATTGTCGTTGGTTGCGCGTATGGCAGTTGAACGCGCTCGCCGCTAAGTCTAGGCACCAAGCGATCCCCAAAAATCCTTTGTTACCCCTCTGAAGCAGGCTTTCAACTATGTCGGCCGTCACCCCCTATCACTTAACCCAATGAATGCGCGAAACCGCCGCCCCACGCCTCACCCCGGGCCGCCACAAGCTGAGGCCATCATGTGACAGAACCCCAGCATTCCGCGGTATCGCAACGATTACAAGCGGTTTCGGCACCGTCACAATAAACCCTGAACATCACAGTCTGATTGCAGACAAGCCAATCATGACGACTATCGCTTTTCCGACTCTTCAACACAACTACCGTTATAAGAAAACGAGTAAAAGAAGGCCACCTCAGGCCTTTCCCGTCCCTAGAAGACCGGAGGTCACCAGTGGTAGCAGTAGCCCCTGCCCACACCCTCCCCCGCCCTTCCTGCACCACCTCACGCATCCCTTCCGTGGCGGCTTCGATGCCCGACCTCCCTTCCGATTTCTCGGCAGTGACCCGAGACATAGCCTCCTGGGCTCTATGGCTCTTCCTGGCAACCCTCATCAGAACATTCTTATCAACGCATCGAATTCTTTATCCGCGCATGCTCCTGATAGGATTCGCGGCCGCAACGCTCATTCAAATGACCGCCTGGTGCGTGACACGGTATTACTGGCCGTGGGCCTCCACGCGGGTCATGCCGTTCATCATCGTGGCAGGCACCGGGTTCGCTCTGGGTTCCTGCTTCCTCGACCTCACGACGGAGGTCCATCTCCTGCCGTGGACCGCCGGCCTCGCCGGGTCGGCCATCGCCATGGCCGACCAGTGGCGGCGTCGGCTGAGATGGCGGGTTCAGGCACGGCGGGCTCTGGAGCCGGTCTCAGCGAGGACCCTGCTCCTGGGCGGCCTCGTCGTGACGGCAGTCGTCTCCGCCTCCTTGACTGCGGCTGTCATTCCGCTTCTGAAGAGAGCTCGCGTCATTGACGTACCCGAGGACAGGTCCCTCCACCGGTTTCCTGTTCCTCGCGGTGGCGGACTCGCCATCGTCCTGGCCGCCTCACTCGCCACCTGGACATCCATCCTCGTCGCGGCGCACCAGCAAAGGCACTGCTCACACGGTGATCAGGCTCGATGTCGCGCTCATGGGTCTGGCGACCGTGCTCGCCTTCGCACTGCTCGGACTGATCGAGGACCTGTTCTCCGTGTCTGTCCGGACTCGCCTGGTTATTCAGCTCGCCCTGGGTGCAGGACTCGGCCTGGTGGTACACAGCGCCTTCGAGGTCCCACTGTGGTGGACCCCGGCGATCTGTGTGGGCACTGCCGCCCTGGTCAACGCCACGAACTTCATGGACGGCGCCAACGGCCTGGCCTGCAGCCACGCCCTGATGACCTCACTGTGGTACGTCCAGGTGGCGATCGTGGCTCCGGTTCCCGGCCTGGGGCTCATCATGATATCGGTGGCCGGCGCGTGCCTCGGCTTCCTGCCCTTCAATACGCCCCACGCCAAGGTGTTCCTGGGCGACTCCGGCTCCTACGCCCTGGGCGGTGCCTGGGCCTTCGCCGTCACGGCCTGCCTCGCCCAGGGCGTGGCCGTGGAGGCTGCAGTCGCCCCCGTCCTCGTGCTTCTGGCGGATACCGGCTACACCCTGTGGATGCGGGTGAGAGCAGGCCAGTGCTGGTATGAGCCGCACCGGCTTCATGTCTACCAGCGCCTGGTCTGTGCCGGATGGCCGCACTGGGCCTCGGCTCTTCTGGTGACCCTGGCCGCGGCGTCGTGCTCCGCCCTGGCGGCAGGCAGTCTTCTCAGCCGCAGTCGGCTCTGGATACCCCAGGTCGCCATGGCGGCAGTCCTGATCCTCTACTTGCGGATACCCTCCATCATCGGAGCGCCCAATCCCTTCCCCACCCTCCGAAGGGCGAGGTGAGGACATGCGCATCCTTCTTCTCAGCCACTACTGGGCACCGGAGGTCGGCGCTGCTCAACACCGTTGGAGCCGACTGGCCGAGGCGCTGATCTCACGTGGCCACGAGTGGCGGTGTTGGCGCCAGGCTCCCCACTACCCAGGAGGTCGTCTCCCTGCAGGAGGTGGGCGCACATGGCCCGGCTCGATCAGGCGAGACGTCACCGGAGCCATGGTGCATCGCACGATCTTCCGCCCCTACAGCAGCGGCGTGTGCGGGCGCGGTATCGATCAGATGGTCGCGGCGGCCGACTCCGTGCGCCTGGGGTGGAGCGCTTCGGGGAACGAACCGACCCGACGTCATCCTCGGCTCGGTTCCCGGGCTCCCCACCCTTCCTGCAGCGCTCGCCGTCGGCGGGGTCCCTACGCCGTCCGGTCGTGGTGGAGCTGCGGAGACGCCTGGCCCGATGTGCTCCTGTCAGCCGCGCAGTGGTCCTCGCCTCCCGCCTGCTCATCGGCCATCACGCAAGCCCACCGAGCCCGCAGGCTGGACATCGTCAGCCGAGGTGCACGCACCCTTCTGCCACCCTCATCACCCGCCTGGAGCGGGAGGCCACGGCTGTGGTGACGACGACGGACTCCTTCGCGCAGGGTCCTGCGCTCCCGCGGGTACGCCGCGTGGTGACGGTGCGCAACACCGGCTCCACGATGCGAGCAGGCCGGCCTCCTGCCGGCCGACGCCGTTCAGACGGCGTCCTGAACGTGCTGTACCTGGGGACGGTGGGGCGCGCCCAGGGACTGGGCTTCGCGGTCAGGGCCGCGCACATCGCCCAGCAGAGCGGTACCCCGGTGGTACTGCGGATCGTCGGCGACGGCGCGCAGCTCCAGGAGGTCGCCGCCTTGGCCCGCAGACTCAGGGGCCCCCGTGGAGATACACCCTCCTGTGCCCTGGACCGAGGTGGACCAGCACTACGCCTGGGCTGATACGGCCCTGGTGAGCCTGCAGAACTGGCCGGCCATGTCTGTGACGGTCCCGTCCAAAAGTCTCTACGAGATCATGTCCACCGGACTGCACGTGTGCGCCTCGGTCGACGGTGAGGCTCGGCGCATCGTGGAGGACGCCGGCTGCGGCGACGTCACTGCCCCGCAGGACCCGCAGGCCCTGGCATCCCTGTGGAGGGCTCTGGCTGCCGACCGCAGCCGTCTGGACGTGGTGGGTGGACGGCGTTGGCTGGCGGACCACGCCAACGCCGAGACCATGACGGACCGCTACGAGTCCCTCCTGAGGCAGGTTGTCGGTGACTGACATCCAGATCCTGAGGAACCTGATGCTGCTGGGCACCTCCGCCACCCGGCAGGCTGGGTCGAGGATCCTGCGCTCCTGGTCCTGCAGGGGGCGCGTCGACTGTCTGAGCCCTGGCGCGGTCGGAGCGCTCGGTTGCTCGGCATCGGGGCGGGTGATCACGAGGTGCGCCGGGCACTGTCGGCATTCATCGCAGACAGGCCGGACACAGCCGGCGACGCGCTGAGTCGGGCGGTACCACGGTCCGCCGCCGGCCGCCGGCTCGCCGCCGAGATGGCGATCCATCTCGGTTCCGCAGAGCGCAGGCATATTGATGCCGAGGGTCTGAGCCCCTCGGTGCGTGCGCGGGACCTGTGGTCCCGGGGACACCTGAGCACTGCGCTGAGCACATTGGAGGGGGCGCCCGGCTCCAGGGCGCTGTGGGCCCGTCTGCGTTCCCAGCTCGCCATGATGAGCCCGGGCTTCCACCTCCCCCGTTTCTCTCCCTCACCCGGCTGGACGGCTCCTGACCCGACTGAGCCGCTCCGGGTCCTTCACGTACTGACCAGTTCGCTGCCCCACACTCAGTCCGGCTACACCGTGCGCTCTCACGCGCTCCTGCGGGCGCAGTCCAGCGCCGGCATCGATGTGCGTGCGGTGACACGCATCGGTTACCCCGTGATCATCGGCAGGCCTGCGGCTCAGGCCAGCGACGTCGTCGACGGAGTCACTTACCGGCGGCTTCTTCCTGCGCGGTCACAGGCCTCCCCGATAGCCCGGCTCACACAGATGAGCCGCCTGCTGGCGCGGGAGGTGGAGGCCTTCTCCCCCCACGTGCTGCACACGACCACCAACTACGTCAACGCCCTGGTCACCCAGGCTGTGGCCCGCTCCTACGGTCTCCCCTGGGTCTACGAGATGCGAGGGGTGCTGAGTGCACCTGGGTGGCCTCCAGGCCGCCGAGCCAGCAGGCCGAGGCGCTGAGGCTCTGAGCGCTTCACGCTGCTACGGGCCAAGGAGGCCGAGATGGCCCGGCAGGCCGACGCCGTTGTCGTCCTCTCACGGGTCAGGCCGAGGACCCTCACGGCCCGGGTGTCGACTCCAGCCGGATCACGGTCGTTCCCAACGCCGTGGGACCAGGAGGTCCTCGAGGCCACCAGGCTGTCGCCGGCGGATGCGCGCCGACGGCTGGGACTGCCCCGCAGCGGCCTGTGGGTGGGGAGCGTCTCCTCCCTGGTGGGCTATGAGGGATTCGGCGTGCTTCTGCGGGCCGTGGCGCGCTGCCGCACTCGGGGGTCGATGTCCGGTGCGCCGTGGTGGGCGACGGCGTCAGCCGTCCCGAGCCTGGTGGCCCCTGGCCGGAGAGCGGGGCTGGAGAAGCCGGTGTGCGTCCTTCCCGGACGGGTGGACCGCGCAACGGCCCTGGACTGGTACCAGGCCCTGGACGTCTTCTGCGTGCCGAGACTGGATACGCCGGTATGTCGGCTGGTGACACCTCTCAAGCCGATGACGGCGATGGCGCTGGGCCGGCCGGTCGTGGCCTCCGACCTTCCCGCGCTCAGCGAGCTCACCGCCTCAGCGGCGAATCGGTCCTTTCCCGCCGGTGACGTCGAGGCGCTCAGCCGAGTGCTGACCCGGGCCTGGCCGTTGGAGCCCCTGCCCTCCGCGTTTCACACGCCGCCCACCTGGAGCGGCAACGCAGTCCGTCAGGCCGAGATCTACGAGGAGCCTGGTATGAGCAGGTCGTCCTGGACCCCGTGGCCCGACGGGCAGCCGTTCTGGGGTGGCAGGCTCGAGGTCAGCGTCAGCGTCGTCGAACTCAGCGAGGCTGTATCCGGTGGGCCGGCGCCCACCGCTGGTGGCCTACATCCGCCAGGCTCTGGCAACGGCGGCACTTCATCTGGGCCGACGCCCGGGCCAAGGCCCTGGGTTCTCAGCGTGGCACCTTCCTTGAAACGCATGGCTCATCGCCAAACCGATGCTCAATGCGATGGTCTACTTCGTCGTCTTCGGGCTGCTTCTGCAGACGAGCCGCGGTATTGACAACTTCATCGGCTACCTCATCATCGGTGTCACGTTCTTCCCGCCGCTGCAGCGGGCAGTGACCGGCGGTAGCCAGGTGATCGTCGCCGGGAGGAACCTCATCCGGGGTTCTCCTTCCCGCGGGCCGCCCCTGCCCGCGTCGTACACGATTCGTAACGCGATCGACCTGGTCCCACCGATGATCGCCGTCCTCGTCCTCGTGGTGGTTCTTCCTCCTCACGCCTGGCCGAGCCTGGCACTGGGTCCTCATCCTCCCGGTCCTGGCGCTTCAGGTGCTTCTGAGCCTGGGGCTGGCACTGGCCACCTCCCGTATCACCACGACGATTCCGGACATGCGGAATATCTGGCCCTTCCTGACGCAGTTCTGGTTCTACGCCTCGGGAGTCTTCTTCTCCTACGAACGTTTCATTGATCACCCGGTGATGCTGCGGGCCATGGATCTCAATCCCGGATACCTCATCATCACGATGTATCGGGACGCGATCCTGTACCAACGCGTCCCACAGGCTCACATGTGGCTCATTCTCAGTGCCTGGTCACTGGGGCTGACCGTGGTTTCCTTCGTGTTCTTCTGGGAGAAGGAGGAGGTCTACGGTGTCGAACGCTGAGACCGGACCGAAGAATGAGCCAGCGGCCCTCCAAGCGGATGAGCCGGGAGACACGACGACGCCTTCCCCCATCGTCACGATGGCACCGGATGCCGACTCGCGTCCCGCTGTCAGCGACCGCGGACGACGGTCACGAGACCGGCATCGGCACCGCCACCGTCGTCGTCGACGACATTCGGGTGAGCTACCGGGCGCCCTCCACTGACGCCGAGGATCTGCGAGCAGCGTCCATGGCGCACAAGATCTTCCTGGGGCTGACGGGGCAGAGGCCGAAAGTGAGGATCGATGCCCTCAAGGGGATCTCGTTCGTGGCACGCGCCGGGGAATCGATCGGCATCCTAGGGCGCAACGGTGCCGGGAAGTCCACGCTGCTTCGTATCATTGGCGGCCTGGAGACGCCGACCTCGGGAACAGTGAGCGCCCGTTCCAATCCGGTACTCCTGGGCGTCAATGCGGCCCCTCGTCCCAGACCTTTCCGGCGAGCGCAATGTGCGCCTGGGCTGTCTGGCCATGGGGCTGAGTCCTCGACAGATCGAGGAGATCATTCCCGAGGTGATCGAGCTGGCCGGGATCGGGAAGGCCATCCACCGCCCGATGAAGACCTATTCCTCAGGAATGGCCTCACGTCTTCGGTTCGCGATCGCCGCCGCGGCGAACCCGGACATTCTCCTCATCGACGAGGCCCTGTCCACCGGTGATGCCGCGTTCAAGGAGCGCAGTGAGAACAAGATGACCGAGCCTGCGGCGCGCAGCCGGAACGGTGTTCATCGTCAACCATGCCGCGCAGGTGGTCGAGGAGATGTGCACCCGGGCGCTATGGCTCATGGACGGCGAGATCTCATCGGAGATGGCCCGGGTCCCCAGATCGCCCATGACTACCGATGGTGGTCCTGGAACATCGCCAGGACAAACCGGACAAGGCCGCCAAGATTCTGGCCGAGTGCCAGGAGAAGTGGAAACCGGCAGAAGTGCGGCTCCAACGCTCGGAGAGCCGCACACTGCCCTACCGACACGCTCGAGGAGTATGACCATGCGCAGTGAGGAAGGCGCCATGACAGCAGGACGAATCACGGTCTACGGCTCTTGTGTGGCCAGGGACGTGGCCAGTGAGATGGAGCAGCGGGGTTGGAGCATGGAGCGTTACATCGCCCGTCAGTCCCTCATCAGTGCGGGGCGCCCGGCCGACGTCGGCGATCTTGATCTGTCCTTGCTGAGATCGTCCTTCGCCCGTCGTTCCTTCCTGTCCGACATGGTGGGCAATCTGGAGGCGCAGCTGACGGCCGTCGCCTCATACACCGATCTGCTGCTGTGGGACCTGACCGACGAGCGCCTCGGCGTCCTGGAGACGGCCCCCGGGACGTTCCTGACACGTTCGACGGAAGCGCTGACGGCCGGCCTCTACGAGGGGCTTCCCGCCAGGTTCCTCGAGCTGGGGACGGCGGAGCACCTGCATCTGTGGCGGCCTGCCCTGTTGCGTTTCCACAGTCTCCTGGAACGGCTCGACCTGGCGAGCAAGACGATCCTCATCAACGTCCCCTGGGCGACGAGGACCACCTCGGGCACGTCAACCGTCCCGAGCTGGGGACAGACGGCCATGGAGGCCAACTGGGTCATGACCCGCTATGTCGACCTCGTCTACCAGGGAGACCGACCTGCGGATCCTCCAGGTGCCCGATGAGACTCGTCGTGGCCGACGACGCGCACCGCTGGGGGTCCGCCCCCTTCCACTACGCCGGGTCCCTGTACTCATGGATCGCCGACGAGCTGGAGATCGCTCTGGCACCGCGCAGCCTCGCCCCGACGCTCTGAGCTCCGCCTCGTGCAGCAGGGCAGGTCGGCGTCGGGCCCGTACGGGTCCTCACCCGCTTCAGCGACGACGCCGCAGCAGCCCCTGGAGGCTCATCGTCCTGGCCGGGCGCGTCTGACCCAGCCGTGGTCGGCGGGGCCACAGGGGGATGCGGGGGACGTCTCCGCCGGAGTAGCGCTGCACCGCCTCAGCCCCGGTGAGGACCCAGCCGACGTCGGTCCCGGCGTAGCGAAGAGGATCCGCCTGCCGGCTGGGAGACTCGACGGTGCACAGCTCCATGACCTCGCCGTCGCGCACCACCGCCACCTCGGGGCATCCTTTCCACAGCAGGAGGCGGGCACGGTCCCGGGCACGGAGGTTCCCCCAGGGGCTGCAGATGATCTGATCGGAGTCGAGGCGCTGCGCCAGCTCACGCATCTCCGCCGCGTGCGCCTCCCCCAGTCCCGGTGGAGCGGTGGGCATCCGACCCGCGTCGACGACTCCGAAGTACCAGCCGAGGTCGTACAGGATCGTCTGCTGAGCCCAGGGCTCACCACCGGCGGCATCGAGAAGGGCGTGGTAGCGCGTGCGCATCTGAGCGACGTAGCGGCCCGGCCGCAACCAGGCGGTCTGGACCGCGGAGTCGCCTGAGACCCGCTTGTCATAGTGGTAGACGGCCTCGGGCACGTAGACGATACTACGGCCCCCGCCGGTTCGGATGCGTCCCAGGTAGAGCGCGTCCTCGAAGGTGGGCGCCTCGCGGCCCTCGGGGAACCGGGCCGCGAGCGCCCGATCGGCCCGGATGAGACACTCGTGGACGGAGAGCTGGATGGCTTGCGGCTGACGGGCGGCATCGGCCCGAGCAGTCCCGCTCTGGAAACGGAAGTCGAGAGGGTGGGCCGTCTCAGCACCGTCCTGGTGGATGAGGGTGCGGCCGGCCAGGAGGAAGTCGCCTCGGCGCCTGGCGCCCAGGAGCCGGGTGAGGAAGTCGGGGGCGAGCCAGTCATCGGGGTCGGGAAAGCCGATCCACTGCCCGTGGGCGCGTCCCATTCCGACGTTTCGGGCGCGGCCCTGTCCCCCGTTGTCCGTCTCGACGATCTCGACGTCGAGGTCTGTTCGCCGCGCCCAGGTTCGGCAGACCCTCGGTGAGTCGTCGCAGGCCCCGTCCAGGACGAGCACGATCTGGAGGCGGTTGTGCGGGTGGTCCTGGGCGTCGAGCGAGCTCAGGAAGCGGGGCAGGTAAGGGGCCACGCCGTAGACGGGGGTGACGAGGCTGACCAGGGGCGGGCGGCGGCGCAGCCGTGGGCGCCTCGGTACCGGGGCCCGCATCAGATCAGGTCGCGTCGGAGCATCGCGGTGAGGCGGGCGCAGGCTCCGGCGTCGAGCAGTATGAGGTCCTCGGGGGCGGTGACTCGGCCGGCGATGACGTCCTCCACCGCCTGATGCACCTGCGCGGAGGTGTCCACGCCGATGGCTCCGATGGCCTCGTGACGGGCGCGGTAGCGGTCCGTGTCCGGACGTCCGCGGGGATCCCAGACGATGCCGACGCAGCCGGCGATCATGCCCTCGTCGAGGACGGATGACCTGTCCGAGACGACCGCCCAGGAGCGGACCAGGTTCTCGGGCAGGTCGCGGCCGGTGACGGCGGGCACGCCCAACGCCCTGAACCACTCGGGCGCGTGCAGCACAAGCTTGGGATGGGCGAACAGGACGGTGCGATGGCCGGCCTGGGTCAGGCCGGCGGCCACTCGAGCCAGGGCCGGTAGAGCGTGTTGAGGAGTCCGACGGCGTCGGGGTCGCTCTCCAGGGCACGTGAGACCTCCGGGTCCCAGGTGGGGGCCAGCAGGATGCTGTCACGCTCGCGCCCCAGAAGGCTGTAGAGGTGGTCGTGGCGGGGGAAGCCGGTGCGCCAGACTTCTCGGTCGGTGAGGGTGTAGGAGGTGTGGTCCGCCGTCAGTCCGGCCTGCTCGGCGGCGGTGGCGCACACGACGACATCCAGGCGGGCACCGTTGAACCAGCGCCACATGTCGCGCATGGTCACACCGTGCTGAAGGAAGACGAGGCGCTGGTCGGAGCCGACGCCTGAACCGGTGAGGCGGTCCTTGATGAGGGGGTCACCGATGTCGGACAGGAGGATGGTCTCGGCACCGCTCCAGGCGGCATCGAATCCCGGACCGGTCGGGTCCAGGAGGACGAAGCCGTCCTGCGCGAGGCGTTCCCAGTCCGGACAGCCTGCGTTCGATGACGAAGATGTGCCGGACGCTGGGAGCGTGGGTGCGGGCATAGCGGTACAGCGGCTCGGCGTTGTCGCCGGCGCTGTCGTGGCGGTCCATGTAGAGCCAGGTGCGGGGCCAGTCGGAGGGGGCCGAGGCGGTGTACGGCGAGGGCGCTGAGGAGGACACCGCGGAGGACGCGTCCGAAGCCGAGGACGTGCCGTCGGCCTGCCGGTTATCCTGCGTGCCGCTGGGGCTGAGGAACCGGGCCAGGCGCCGGCGCAGCCCGAATGAGGACGCTCCCTGACTGCGTTGACCGGGGATCGTCTCAGGCGGTCTGGGGTTGCCCCGGTAGGGGGCCACCGGGAGCTCATGACCGTCGATGACGGCGGTGATCCTCCCCTTGGGCAGCCAGACGATGCGCTCGTGGAGTACCACGTCGTCGAAGTAGCGGTGATCGACTGTCTTGGCACTGGTCGGCTGGGCCCAGGCGCCGTCCACCTTCCACTGCTCCTGGGGCATGTCGCCGGTGTAGAAGTAGGTGGCCTTCTGATCACTGCGGAACCTGCGTCCCAACGGCAGGATGGGGGCGGGCATGGGGCCTGCGGTCATGGCGACCAGGGCGGTGCGACGTCCCACGGCCAGCGGCGTGGAGCAGTACGCCTCGATCTGGGAGGCGGGGACGCGTCGGGTGACGGCGCGCAGAAGCTGGGCCACCTCGGCGCGCTCGGCGGCCGTGAGCCCGGCCGAGGGGTAGCGCAGTCCGCGGTCGGCGTCGGTGACCTGGATGAGGCGGTGAATGATGAGCTGATGGACCCAGGCGGGTGGGGGCAGTCGACCCTGCAGCCACGCCGGCAGCACGGTACCCAGCAGGTGGCGGTAGTGGTCGATCCCTCCCCAGGGGCCGGGGGGCTGGGGGCGTGGCGGATGACGGCCGGGCCGTCGTGGAGGCCCGCCCGGTTGCCGGTGGCCACGATGTGGGCGATAGAGCCCGCTCGGGGCCGATGCTCTCGTCATCACCGGCGACACCGTCAGCACCGTCGACGCCGTGAAGGGGTCCCGATCCGCCCCAGTGCTGCAGACCGTGGCGGGGGATGGTGAGTACCACTCCGCTCATGGTGTCGGGGAAGATGTGGGGCTCGACGGTCAGGTCAGTGGTGCGGCTGCCGTGCTTGAATCGCCATTGCAGCCGCTCGTCCCGGGTACCGTCGGGGCGGATGGTCACGGTCGGGGTGAGCACGACGGTCTCGCCGGGGCCGCACTGAGCCAATGAGGCGAGATATCGGGCTCGACCCGGTCTCCCGCTCTGAGGAACAGGACCCGGGTCCCTGCGGCCAGGGGCGGAGGATCTGGGTCCAGAGCCGCCGGATCAGGGCACCTGATGGGGACGATCCCGCCTTCGGGCGAGTCCTGGTGAAGAGAGTCAAGCGTGTCCTGACCACCTGCGGAACCGATGATGATGACGTGCAAGGTCTCGGTGCTGCGGGCGTTCGCTGAGGTGGAGCATCTCCATTTCGTGGGGCGGTCCCCAATGACTAATGGTGGACGTAGCCAGCACTCTGCGTCGGAGATGTCCCAGGTGTGTCCGAAAGTCGTCCCACGTCGCTGGACGAACCCGAATCGGGAGGCCGAGTAGATACGGGCCCCGACACGTACGCAGTCATTGAGGAAACCGGTGTCCTCACCGGTGGTCGTCTCAGGAAAAGTGATATCTCGCACCAGGTCCGTACGAGCCACCAGAGTCGGTCCGGAGACGAAAGTCGTATAGCGGTGCTCCCAGTCGGCGAAGCGCAGCACCGTCAGGTCCGGGCCCGTCAGGTGCAGGTAGTGGGCGTGCTTGCCGACGACGTCGGCACGGGCGTAGTCGGCCGCCGCGAGAGACTCGAAGAGGTAGTGATCGCCGTAGAGGTCGTCGTCGTCCATCTTGGCGATGTAGTCGGCCTCGACCCGCGAGAGCATGAGGTTGTAGCAGGCTCCTAAAGGAGTGCTGGCCTCAGCGGTGAGCCAGTCGATCTCAAGGCCCAGCTCGCGGGCGCGGACCTTATTGCTGGATTGGGCGGTGAAGCCGTGGGTGAGGATGACCGGCGCCATCGTCACCCTGCTGCTGGCCGGCCAGGGTCTGCAGGACGTGGTCGATCTGCTCGGGCCGGATGGTGGACACCAGGGTGCGACGGTGGGCCGGCGTCGGGCCCGCTCGCCCATGCCGACGGCTCGCAGCACGCTCTCCACTCGGTGGCTGTAGGGTGTGATGGCCCCAGATTTCACGTTGTGCCAGGTAGGTCATCGTGATCCCCGAGGATCGGGTTGGTCACGAGCGCGCGCACGGTGTGCCCGGCCTGAGCCCGGTCAGTGACCTTGGCCAGGGTGCCTGCGGGCAGAAGGCGGTCAGTGGCCGGCGTCGGGGTGCTCACCACGGAGTGCCGCAGGCCAGGACCTCGATGACGCGGCGCGGAAGCATGGACGGGCTGTCCACCACGGAGCCTGACGTTGAGGAAGACGGCGTAGGGCGCGGTAGGCGGAGAGCATCTGGGGTAGGTGAGACTGCCTCGCACACACGAGTCCCAGGGGAGGCGGGAACTGGTAGGTGTCGTCGCCGTCGAGGTACCGGGAGAAGATGTCAGCCCGTGGGGCAGTCGAGCCGAGACGTCGAGGGCGCCGCCCAGGACGACCTCCATCTGCTCGCGCCGCTCGGGGTACTTGTGAGCGAAGTAGGTTCCGGCGAAGGCGACATCCCTCCGTGGGGCGGGGCGGCCCGTATCGTCCAGCAGGCGGATCGGGTTGTGGATCGCGGGCTGGGCGGCGAAGGCAGGACCCCGATGCGATCATGCCCCAGGTCTCGCCGGTAGCGCTCCACCATCGCCTCATCGGTGGTGAAGACCCAGTCGAAGAGGCGGGCGGTCTCAATGGCCTCGTCGTAGTGGGCGGGATCCTCCTTGTTCCAAAAGACCGTCGGCACTCCTCGGCCCCGCAGTGCGGTGACCATGTCCCTCAGGTGACCCGAGGGCCCCTGAGAGCCGATGACCTGGAAGCGCCAGGCGTCGTCGTTGCCGTGCCAGGCGGACTCCACGAAGAGCAGGTCGATGGGGGTCTGCTCGACCTGCTCGCGCCAGCCGGTGGGGGTCAGGGGCACGGAGCGCCACTCGTAGCACAGGGCGAGCGCCGAGAACTCATCGGCGATCACCCCGACGGTCACGTCGTGACGCGGCCCGGTCTCCTGCGGTGAGGGCAGGGGCCAGTCCGGCAGGAGCATCCGGCCCCGTCTCCTGGAGGCCCACCGGCGGGGACGTACCCAGGCGGTGGTCCGACGACGGCGCAGGTGCTCACGCAGCCCTGCCGGCCCCGAGCGGCGCAGGTGCCACAGGGCGCGCCGCAGCTCGGGGGCCGTCCGAGGCGTCATGCGGGCACCCCTCGCGAGGCCGCACGCCTGCGCCGTCTCCTCCTGGACGCCGCCTTCCCCTTGGGGCGCCGAAGGAGCGCTTCGGGGCCGAGCACCGCCTCCAGGGTGTCCCTGCAGTGAACGCTCGTTGTGCTCCTTGACGTCGAAATCTCCGTGGGCGAGGTGGGGCTCGGCCAGTGCCGTGCGGATCGCCTGAGCGATGTCCTGGGGTGAGGTCCCGCTCAGAACCCCGTATCCGAGGGAGACCAGCTCCCGGTTGCCCGGAAGGTTGGAGGCCACGACCCCGGTTCCCAGCGTCATCGCCTCCAGCAGGGTGACCGGCTGCCCCTCGTGCAAGGAGGGCAGGACGAACAGGTCGGCTCCGTCAAGGACCGGGAACGGGTTGTCCATCTGTCCCAGCATCACGACGTGCCCGGACAGGCCCAGGGAGTCGATCCTGGCCCGCAGCGTCCCTTCGAGCACCCCGGATCCGATGATCGCCAGGCCGATACTCAGGCCTGAGCGCCGCCGACCTCGGAGCCGTCCTGCTTTGCGCAGAAGGGCGACCGCCCTCGATCAGAGCGGCCTGGTTCTTCTCCATCGACATCCGCCCCATGGTGGCAAGGACGATGTCGTGCTCGTTCTTCAGCGCGGTGAAGGCATCGGGGGCGGGCGCCTGCGCCCCGAGGCGGACCCGCTCGACGTCGAGGAGGTTGCGGGCCGAGAGCTGGCGCTGGGAGAGGTCAATGCCCAACCCGGCCAGTCCGGTACGGTTGTGGCGGGCCAGTCCCGGACTGACGGCGACGACGGCGTCGACATCGCCGTAGAGGGTGAAGACGCGCTTGAGGCCCGGGTACTTGTCCCGGTACTCGTTGTCCATCTGGTTGTGCTGGTAGCAGGAGGTGCGGGATCCGCGACGCCCCCAGGCCGCGATGAGCGACACCCAGGTCTCGGCGTAGCCGTCGTACTCGATGGCGGCGTCGGGCACGAAGTCCCCCCAGGATGCGACGCGTCTCGCGCTCGTAGTACGCCCAGTAGGAGTCCCAGAAGCTCTGCGAGGTGTAGGCCTCGGGGTGGTGGGCGAAGTCGTTGACGCAGGAGCGTTCGTGAATCCGCCAGGGAGCCGCCCCGGGCTTGCAGATGACGTGGACATGGCGGGGCAGGCGTCGGAAGATCTCCTGACGGTCCTCGTTGTCACGCAGAACGGAGGGCTCAACGATGAGGTTGACCGAGTAGAGCGCCGGATCGAGTGCCTCCAGGAGGGCCAGGAGGGCTGAGGCGATCCCGTTGGGGATCATGGAGGCGTGGAACAGGAGTGTCCGGCGCTTGCGGGCGCCGTCGCCGACCGCGGGGTCGAGTGCGTGGTCCCTGATGATCGCCCGCTGTCCGTGGTCGAGGTCGTCGTCGAAGAAGAATCGGGCCAGGCGAGCAGAGGCCCGTCCGTCCTCGTAGGGACAGTACCGGGCGAGAGCCTCCTGGGGCGCGATCCCCTCCCCGGCCAGGGCACGCCCGATGGCTGAGGCCAGCTCGCCGCGGTCGTTAGCAGGCCAGCCCGGGGACCTCCGCGGGATCGAGGTACAGGCCCCGCTCGGCCCGGTACTCCTCGATGTCGTGCATGTAGAGCACGATGGGGGCGCTTCTGGGGCAGGAAGTCGAAGAGGATCGAGGAGTAGTCGGTCACCAGGACGTCGACCGCGGCCAACAGCTCGTTGGTGTCGATGTCCTTGGGCACGACGCTCACCGGCAGATTGACGCCGGCCAGCAGCTTCTCGGAGAGGCGGTGGGCCCGATAGACCACGAGCACGTCGTCACGGGAGGCCATGGCGGTCAGGTCGGCGACCAGGGCCTCGCGGTCCAGCCCCGCTTGCTGACCCGCCGCGCCAGGTGGGGGCGAACAGAACCAGACGGCGCTCGTCCCCTCGGCCATGCCCAGGCGGCCTCGAAGCGCCTTGCGGTCCTCGTGGCTCATCGTCAGCGAGGTGTCCAAACGAGGGGATCCGGTGATGATGGTGCGGCCCCGGTAGACGTCACGCAGATCATGGTCCTCGATGAGGGCCCATCGGGTGAGCTCATTGGGAGCCATGAGCGTGGTGCTCAGCTGGAAGTTGCGCTGCAGGTTCTCGTAGTCGAGCAGACCGCCCCGCATGGACCGCCCCAGGGTCTTGAAGGGGTGCCGTGCCAGGTGTTGAGGTAGCGCTGCTCGCGACGGCGCACGAAGTAGGGAGCGAAGGAGACGTTGTTGACGAGGTACCCGGCGGTGGCGAGGTACTGCATGTACTCGGAGCTGTGCAACGGGACGAAGACGACGTTGCGACGGCCCAGCAGATCAGGCGGGATAGCACCCAGGTCGTTGACGGCCCACACGTGGAGCAGGTCGAGTACTCCGGCCGGTCCACCATCCAACGGAAGATGGCCAGGGGTGGCAGCCGATCGAGGCGCCGTGGTTGGACTCCCACAGCACCAGGTGGGGGCTGACGGGAAGAACCTCCAGGGCCTCGGCGTAGCGGATGTTGCGGGCGGCTCCCGAGGTTCGCCCATAGGCCCGCGGGTCCAGCCCGTCCTTGCAGCCGAACTCCTCGGCCTGCTCGAGGATCTCGCAGGCGAGGCTCCACCTGCCCGGCGTCCTGGGCCAGCCTGGGCCAGGACCAGGCGGTGGTTCCGGTCCCCCTTGAGAACCAGAGGGAGAACACGGCGGATGGACTGAGCCGCCGTACGCGCCGCGGCGGGCGGGATCTCCATGCCGGTGCCGGGATCGTCCGTACCGCCATGGGACCTGAGAGCCTCGTGAAGCCCCAGCATGATGTCGCCGATGGTGGACTCGACAAGATCCTCCGGCCGCTGCCGAGGCGGGGCGTGATCTTGGCGCGAACCAGGTCGAGGAAGTCCGAGCTGGCCCGCTGCTTCGATACCGACGCCAGCCCGCGTGGGGACGGTCCCAGGTAGGACCAGAAGGAGGCCAGAGCCTCGTCATGGTGTCCCAGTCTTGCCAGACAGACCCCACGGCGATAGTTCCACCAGCTGCGTGCGGGCTCTTGAGCGTCCGCAGGCCTCCTGGTAGGAGCGCTCCGCGGTGAGGAGGTCGCCAATGCGCCCGAGGCGAGTCCCAGCCTGAGAGGGTGTGCCCGTTCCCCGTGTCCAGCGAGGCGGCCAGGGCGTACTGCCCTTGTGCTCGCTCGTACTCACGCAGACGGTCAAGGCAGTAGGCCAGCTCGTAGGCCAGCTCCACCCTGGACAGTCCCTCTCCCGGATAGAGCTCGAAGAGCTCGGATGCCAGTCTCCAGTCTCCCCGGGAGCAGGCGAACTGGGCCGGTCCTTTGCTGCAGGCCTTTCCTCCGGCCGCCTCGCAGGCGGCGGCGAAGCTGGCCGAGGCGCGAGCCCGATCACCGTCGCGGTGGGCTATGACCCCCTGCTCGAAGAGCTCCTGCGCACTGAGCCGATCAACACTGGCCAAAGCATCCAGGGTGCACCTGGCCGGCCCGTTCAGGCCCAGGTGGAGCTGAGTCTGAAGGAGCTTGCGCAGCCAGGCGGCGTCATTCTCGTGCTCGGGCAGACCGGAGAGCAGAACCTCCAGGCGCTGCCACTGCGGGGTGCTCGCGGGCAGGCAGGCGAGCAGGTTCTCCGAGTAGCGGCGGTCTCGCACCCCTGAGGAGAGGGCACGCGAGAAGAAGACGGAGGCCCCTTCAGGATCATCCTGCCGTTTGAGGAGGCAGCCGGCGCGGTAGAAGGCCTCTCCGCAGGCGGGGTCGTGGTCGGCCACCTCGGTGTAGGTTCTCAGGGCGGCCTCGAACCGCTCCTGACGCTCGGCGATGACCCCTAGACGCAGCCGGGTCGCAGTATCGTGGGCGCCCTCGGAGAGCCTTTTTCATACAGGCGCCTGGCCTCCGCCAGGTTGCCGTCTTCATACTCCTTAGCGGCGGCGTAGCGCACCAACCCTGGACGCGGCCGGCAACTGCAAACGGCCGGAAACGGCGCGCCCCATCTTCCTGAGGACAGCATCCTGGACATGATAATCGCCTTTATTACAGCACGAACGTTCTACGGATTAAAATCTTCGCTTGATGGCGCGCCACGCAACGGGAATCAATCCGGTTTCCATCTCGGACGTCCGCTTCAACCCGCACGGCATCCCGCCTCACAACACACCCATCAACTCAGGCGCATATCACTCTTGATCTGAGTCGTCGAGACCTCTGGAGTCCGAGGAAGGTAGACCACCTCGCACAGCCCTTCGAGGCTGATCGTCGAACTCGCCAGTCCAGTCGTCACCCATGACGAAGACATCAATACCATATCTGGCGATATCCTCGGTCTTCTGCCCCCAGGTCAGCTCAGGCACCACAAGATCGACATACCGAATGGCCTCGAGCATCACCTTGCGCTCCTCGTAGGAGAAGTACGCCTGCTTACCCTTTCCGGCATTGAACTCATCACTGGACAGCGCCACCATCAGAAAGTCCCCAGCGCTCGCGCACGCTTTCCAGCAACGCAATATGACCATAGTGGAGCAGGTCATATGTGCCATAGGTAATCACGCGCTTCATGGGGTCACTTCCTGGTCGGACGTCCGAAGTTCGCCCGCACCAACACTCCGGACAAACCGTCGTGAGTATTACCCACTTTCGAACTGAAACTGAAGATGTCACAGAATCGATGCCATTCCGATATGCCGCCGAAACACGTGATGTTCACAGTCGACTCTCACAGAGAGGCCTGTCCCACTTTCCCCGAGCGCCTCACATTCTCACAACAATTCTTCTTTCCAGTATTTTTGAGAGATGTGACTCATCCGCCTTCCAGTCACCCTATCAGTCCAGGAAATGAGTGATCCATCCACGGATCCACACGAGGTTGTCCAGGATCGGTACGGGATCGACATCTGGCGATGTGCAGTGCCCCGCGGTGGTGTCGCTGTCGCTGAGGATCCGCTGCAGGTGGGAAGCGAGCCCATCGTGGTCGACAGCGATGGGCAGCCCCGATTCGAGGGGCCAGTCACCGTACAGGCCCCTCTCGACGTCGCGATAGGGAGGACAGGTCGGGTACGTAGGCCACTGCCGGCTTCCCAGTGAGAGCGAAGTCGAAGAAGATGCTCGAGTAGTCCGACACCAGGACGTCGGCCGCCACCATGAGCCTCCTCGACACTCGGGTACCCGCTGACATCGACCGTCCCCGGGACACGGCCGGTCCGGTTCATGTGGTGGCTGCGCATGAGGACCACCGCACCGAGACGATCAGCCAGAGACGCCCCGTCCAGAGCCCCCAGAGGCCCGCGCCCGCTCACGGAGCCGCCTCCGGTCTCACCCTTCGAAGGACGCAGGCTCTCACGCCAGGTCGGTGCGTAGAGGATGACCGGCTGCTCCTGACCGATTCCGAGCTCGTGGCGCACCCGCCGCCTCACCTGAGAGCCTCCGATCATCCTCAGGTTTCGGGGTACTCCCCACCCGACCTGCCCGTGGTATCCCAGAGCCCTGCTGCAGACGCCGGCCGGCTTCCGGATTCTGGGCGAGCAGCAGATCCCACTGGGGACCTGGCGGGTCATGAGGCGCCGGTATCTCAGGGTGACGGCTCTCGGGGCGTCGTGCAGCAGCTGTGATCGAGTGCCGTGCCAGGTCTGGAGCAGATGCTGGCCCTCACGCTTGGAGAACCAGGAGGCAGGTGGTCGTTGGTGACGATGACACGTGAGGTGCGCAGCGCCTCCACCCATTCCCTGTGATCCGACGACGACGGGGCGGGCGCCCGACGGCACCGGAACCGTGCCATCGACGACCGACCACCACAGGGGCGCGGTAACGCCGTGGGCCGCCAGGTCCTCGCATATCGCGGCCGGGTTGTCTCCCCCGCTGCGCCCGCCGAAGGACTCCAGGAAGACTCCCGCCCTCAAGGCATTGGCCTCACGTTCAATGAGGAGCCGATGTCCCCGTCGTGAGCGCTCATGAGGTGTCAGCGGGGGGATGACGGCTACGGCCACGGTGCCGTCCCGCCGGGTGATGATCCGCGCGCGGCGTGCGGGGCGCACGCAGTCCACTGAAAAGGCGGCACCATCGGGCACCACCACGGAGCCGGTGGGCGCCGGGGCGATGGGGACCTCGATGGCGGGTCCGTCAACCCACTCCCCTGCCAGACAGCTCCCCTCAATGCGGCGGTCGGGCTCGTCCCGCGAGGCGGCACTCCAACCCACCGGGCAGGTCCCCAGCTCGGCGCGGGGGTCGACCAGGTCAATACTCGCCGACCACCCGCCGCCCGGCACCAGGACGGCGGGCACCGCCATCGAGCCGCCACTTCCGGCGCTGCCACCGAGGACAATATCCAGCCTCGCCGGGGCCCCCGTCACCGTTCCGCTCAGCACCAGCGTTGCGTCGATGTCCCTGACGCGCGGCGAGCAGCACGACGTCAATCGGACCACTGGGCAGCAGCGCACTCTCCCGGCTTCCGCTGTCCACCGCAGCGACCTGGAGCAACCCCGTCGACCGCGCACCGCCAGGCGCTGCCCGGACTCCGGCGGCGCCAGCCGCCACCTGCTGGAGCCGGCCGGTTGCGGCATCCATGCCCACACCCTTCGCCCCGCGACGCAGGTCACCACCCGAAACCACGCGGAGCGTCCCGGTTCGAGACGCAGACGCACCGCGATCCCCGAGGAGGTAGGAGCGCCACGGGTCGCCGGCCTCCAAATCGGCTCGGGGCGCCTCGCAGCGGTCCACCTCGGCGCGGCCTCGAACTTCTCCTGACTCGTCGACCACCTCAACGGTCGGGAGATCGGTCAGGCTCGGGTCCACTCCCCAGACCCAGGCGCAGCCGCGTACCTCCAGGGTCCTGGGCCCCACCCAGCGCGCTGTGTCGACGCCGACGTGCAGTCGCAGATCAACGTCTCGGACCTCGGTGAGCCGGTGGGTACCGCGATCTGTTCCAGAAAGCGCTGCTCGGGGACGCAGAGCCCCGTCTCGTGGGTCAGGGAAGGTGGCCCAGGTCCCGGCGCCAGCCGATCAGCTCCCTCAAGCTCCGCGGCGTTGAGTGGCCCGTCTTGGATGAGGAGCCACAGCACGAGTCGATCGAGCAGCTCGGTCGACTCCCACACAGAGTCCTCTGCATCAGCCAGCGCCCCCTCGCGGTGCGGCGGAGCCTGCCGACGAAGTCAGGCCCCTCCCGGTGAGCCCGCTCAGCCAGACGAGCAAGAGTCCGATTCAGGCGCTCGGCGACCAGACGCTGACGCACCGCCTCCGGGGCGTGGGCAACCAGTTGCACCATGGCGTCCACCTCCGCCAGGAGGGCGCCGGGATCGGCGTCCGCGCCGGGACCACGAGCCGCCGATCCGGCGCGCCAGGTGTGAACCTCCTCATCCAGCACGTCAATGCGGGTCGCGGCAAGAAGCACCGCGAGGGTTCTGGCGGGGAGAGGCATCACAGGGGCGGCGGGCGCACTGAGCCCCTCGTGGCAGGGTCCACAGCCTTCGACGGGCCATGACGGCACCGGCCACAGGCTCCTCAACCGCCTCGGGCACCTCGGCCAGCGGCTCCGCGAGGCGAGGCGCGCGGGGCGGTCCCCGTCCTCGGCCCGGCCCCGGTTACCGGTGTCAAGGACCGCGAGCGCGCAACGACGACGTTGGAGCCCGACCGCTCCAGGCACTGAATCATCGACTGGCAGGCACCGGCGATGAGTCCGTCCCCGCCGTCGACAATGGTGACCAGTCGCCCTCGCGCTCGCTTCAGGGCGGTCTCCAGGTCGCCGCCCCGATCACAGGGCACGACCCGGATACGCCGGTCCCTGGCGGACAGGCGAGTCGCCACCTGCTCACCGGTGCTCTGCGCGTCGGCCTTCGGCCCGACGACGACCAGGACCTCCACGTCCTTGAAGGTCTGGTTGAGCACGGATCGGACGGCCCCTTCCAGGTGAGGGCCGGCCTCCGACGCCCGGACGATGACGCTGAGTCGGGGCCGGTGCACGCCGCGCAGAGCCGCACCGATGAGACGTCTGAGACGCCGACCGCCCATGTTCTTCTACCCCGTCAACCGGTGAGCGCTGCGGCGCCAGAGCCCCGTGGCGTCAATGAGGTTGCGCCCCTCGAGCAGGAGCGGATCAAGGTCGGCGAACTCCTGGTGGCTGACCAGCAGCGCCACGACATCAGCCTGTTCGACGGCCTGCCGGCACCCGGTCAGTCGCACGTTGTCCCGCCGAGCCAGAGACGGCGGAAGCGCCGGCGTGCGGCTCAGCCACCAGGACCCGGGCGTGGGGCGCTGCGACGGCCACGTTCTCGGTGATGGTGAGCGCGGGTGACTGGCGCAGATCGTCGACGTCGGCCTTGAAGGTCAGGCCGAGCACCGCCACGGTCGGCGAGGCCGCTCCTTCCAACGCCTGGAGGATGCGCCCCACGTAATGGGCCGGCCGGGAGTCGTTGACCTGGCGGGGCCGTGCGGATGAGCCTGGTCTCCTCGGGAGCGCAGGACACCAGGAACCAGGGGTCCACCGCGATGCAGTGACCGCCCACCCCGGGGCCCGGTTGAAGAATGCTCACCCGCGGATGGCGGTTGGCCAGGTCGATGAGCTCCCAGACATCCACCCCGACCCGCTCGCAGACAACGGCCAGCTCATTGGCGAAGGCGATGTTGAGGTCGCGAAAGGCGTTCTCCGTCAGCTTGGTCATCTCGGCGGTGGCGGCGTCGGTCAGGACCAGGTCGCCCCGGCAGAAGGTGGCGTACAGGTCTCTGGCCAGGTGCGAGGCCTCGGGGTCAAGCCGCCGATGACCCGGGGAGTTGGTCACCATCTCCGCCATGATGCGCCCGGGCAGCACGCGTTCGGGGCAGTAGGACAGGTGCACCTGGGGCCGTCCACCGCCGCCGTCCGTGGAGAGGTCCGGGCGCATCGCGATGATCGCCTCGGCCAGGCCGCGAGTGGTGCCGGGTGGACAGGTCGACTCCAGGACGATGAGCTCGCCCCCTGTGAGACGAGGGGCGATCTGCCTGGTGGCGGCCTCCACCAGGGAGAGGTCGGCCGCGTGGTCCCGGCCCGTCGATGGGGTCGGCACCGCGATGATGTAGGTCCGTGCCGACGGCGTCACCGTCTGGGCGCGCAGGGCGGCCGGCCTCGACCTGCTGGGCCAGCACGGCGGCTAGCCCTCCTCGAGGAAGGGAAAGCCTCTCCGCGGTTGACGGCCCTCGACACGTTCCCTGGACACGGTCCACCCCGACGACGTCCAGTCCGGCGCGGGCCAGGACCGCGGCCGTGGGCAGACCGATGTACCCCCAGCCCGATGACCGCGACGTCGGCTACTTCAGCAGCGTCAGTCATGAGTCTCCATGCATTTGTACGCGTCCCACAAGGCACTCTGCCGGGACGCCGCGCCGTGCCCACGAGTCCTCACCCCTAGTTCACCGTGGCGGGAAGCACTCGACGGCGTCGGGGTGCTCGGCGAGGTAGGTGCTCACCCGGTCCTCGGCGAAGGCCTTGAACAAGGGAGCGTCCGCATCGGCGTCGAGCCTGACGATGGACTGCCCGTCCTCGGAGGTTCCCGTACCGGCGGTCGGTACGGTCATGAACATGATGTCGTTGCTGTGAAGGTGACGCGTCTCCAGGGCCAGGGACTGCATCTGGTTGAGAGTGAAGGACTCGTCCACGGCAACTGTCCGCGAGGCGGTCTTGAGGAACGAGTACAGCGCCGTGGGACTGCTCAAGGTGCCGTTGGTCAGGACCCTGCTCACGATGGAGCGCATCCAGGTCTGCTGACGCTTGACGCGGTCGAAGTCCCCGCCCGGGAGGGAAGATCGCTCGCGGGTGTAGGCCAGGGCCTGTTGCCCGTTGAGTACCTGCGGCCCGGCCCCGAGATCCTTGCCGGCGAGTGTCTGAGGCGTCTTGAGGTTGACGCGCACCCCACCGATGTCGTCGGTCAGCGCGACGAAGGACTCGAAGTTCGCCACCGCGAAGTGGTCGATGTGGATGCCGGTGAGGTTCTCCACGGTGGATCGTCAGCGAGGGCCCCCGTAGAGTAGGCGGCGTTGATCTTGCCCCTGGCCGTGACCGGGGATATCCGCCCACGAGTCACGGGGGATCGACATGACCGAGATCGTCTTCCTATCGCCGCTGACCTGAACGATCATGATTGCGTCCGTGCGCTGGGCCCCCTCCTGCCACTGGGAGGGGTCGGAGGCGGAGGTGCGCGAGTCGGTCCCCAGGACCAGGATGTTGACGGCCGGCTCCTCTGCCCGCCGCCCTGTCTGCTGCGGGGCTCGTGGGGAATACCTGCGAGAGGGTCCGCAATCGTCTCGATGCCGGAGGCGATGGAGTGACGCACCCACAGGGCGAGGCCTCCCGTGGCCAGGGTCAGAACCAGGAAGATCGCCAGGGACACTGCAGAAGGGCGATCCTCCATCCTCGTCCGGGGCGGCGTCGAGCGCCGCGTACGCTGCGCGTCGAGGTCGTGTCGATGCCCTGATAAGGATGGCTTCAGCATCGCCTTGTCAATCGGGATGCTTCCAGGTTCTGGTAGGAGGGACTGCGTCATGCGACTAATGGCACCACATATTTCTCAGACGTTTTTGCCCGGAATCCCTTTGTTTTAGGAATTCCGGGCAAAATTGCCTCATGAAATGAGATGCAACTGAGACCGACGCAATCTCTCCGTCACCATTTCTCATGTCACGCCCAGAATATCTTTCTGGACGATCAGAAGGAATATCTCCAATGGTTTTTATGAACGAGGGGCACGAGCTGGTACATCCACCCGTATGGGTCCTCGGCGTGACCGGACTGAATCGCGGTGAGCCGGTCGTGGATCTGCCGGGTGACCTCGCTGCCCTCGATACGGGCGTCGAACCCCTCGCCCTTGAGATGCCCCAGAGGCACGACGACGGCGGCGGTTCCACAGGCGAAGACCTCGCTGACCCGACCCGACTCGATGTCTGCGAGCAGCCCCTGAAGGCTGATGGTGTCCTCGACGACGCTCCGCCCGGAGTCGCGCAGCAGGCGGATGATGGCGCTGCGGGTGGAGCCCTCAGGATCGTCCTGGTCAGACGCGGTGTACGCACGGTCCCGTCGGCGTCGACGACCATGATGTTCATGCCGCCGAGCTCCTCAATGTTCTTCTGCGAGACGTCATCGAGGAAGCAGACCTGGTCGCAGCCCTGCGCGTAGGCCTCCTGCTTGAGGAAGCAGGGAGGAGGCGTAGTTGCCCTCCGGTCTTGGCCGCCCTGTCCCTCCGCGTCCGGCACGGTGGTACTCGGTGGTCACCCAGATGGAGACGGGTTCGAGGCCGTGGGGGAAGTAGGATCCCGCGGGCGAGGCGATGACGTAGTAGTCGACCACGGCGGAGGGGCGCGCACCGAGGAATGCCTCGGAGGCGAAGGCGAAGGGGCGCAGGTAGAGGGACTCTCCTCACCCGAGGGCGCACCCAGGCGGCGTCGGCGCGCACCGGATCCACCAGGGAGGCCACGAGTCCTCCTCCGCCAGCTCAGGCAGGAGCCATGCGCCGGGCGGAGGCGTGGAGGCGCGCCGCGTTGTGGCAGGGACGGAAGGTCCACACTGATCCGTCCTCGTGCCGGTAGGCCTTGATGCCCTCGAAGATCTCCTGGCCGTAGTGGAGCACAGCCGCGGCCGGGGACAGGCTGAGGTTGCCGTAGGGAATGACGCCGTAGTCACCCCACCCTCCCTGCCTCCAGCGGGCGTGAGCCATGTGGTCGGTGAAGGAGTTACCGAGCGTGGAGGCCCGCCAGGACTGCGCCCGGTCATCCTCGGTGACGGGTGACGGGTTGGCGGTCAGGAATCGACCGGCGAGCACGTCGGCCTCGGACTGGGACCTCGGCGGCACGAGGCCAAGGAGGAGGGATGCGAAGTCGGTTGAGGTGGCGTCTGTCTCGGGCGTAGGGCCCACCCTACCGTCGAGGCCACAACTCGGCGCGGCCTTCCCATATGCTGGCTGGCAGGCGGGCGCAGGGACAGGGTTCCGGCCACGAGCTCCGTTCAGCGCCCATTGATCAGTGCTCACGGGCTGGGCCCGAGGCCCAGGTTCGTCGCGGGGCACGCTGGCCAGCGCAGCCCCTGCTGACCGGGACGGCCGGATGCGCACAGGTGGACTGGATCAGGCTCGCCGCCAACGCAGGTCCGGCTTCTCCTTCTGCGGCGCCGCAGTCTCGACGACTCCGTCCGGATGGTGATGCTCCACCCCGCTGCCGACCAGCCAGGCCACGGCCGCAGCAGCGCTCACGGTCGGGTTCCCCGGACCTGCCCGGCTACAACACCTCCACCGCCGCACCGCGTGGGCCCTCGGCCCCCGCACGCACATCCTCCCCGAGCCTCCTGGTCACGTTCCCTACGCCTCACCCTTCTCCGGATGCCAGGTGAGCGCCGAGGCCCGACCAGCGCGGGAGGCGCTGGTCGTCTCCGGTGGCGACGACCAGCGCCCTGTCCGAGCACTGGTCCGCCTCCTCGGCGGAGACCTACCCGGAGGATCGGCAATCCCGGTCAGCAGGAGCTCACGGCGACGAACCGCTCCGAGCCCCTACACCGAATCGCCTCGACCTTCAGCGCCAGAGTCAGCGGCTCCCGGGTCACGGGGAGGGCCTTCGTGCGGGTGTGGTCGGCCGACGGAGCGGCTCTGTCGGTGACTCAGGTGTGCCAGCAGCCTTCGATGAAACGGCGTGGGACACCACCATTCGTGGCATCACCGTGGACGGCCTGTCGGATCAGTCCCGCTGGCCCGACGGGGACACCGGGACCCGAGACGCCGGTCGCCCCCACCGCCGGGTGAGCTCGTCACGGCTCTTGCGACTGCTCCTGAGAGGACGGGTCCTGCACAGGTTCAGCGGCGCCCTGTGCACTCGATGGTGCCGCATCGGATGGGGCACCGATCTGGGAGTGCGGCTCAGGCTCCCCTCCCCGGTCGACCGACCTCCTCACCACGCCTCCGTGGGCTCGCCGGACTCGCCCCTGGCCAGGAGCTCCCGACGGATCTCCCCATTGGCGGAGCCACCTGGTCCTGGGCCGCGGAGGAGCGTCGGGAGGAGACCGCGGACTCGACCACGGCAACAAACGTCGACCAGGTCCGCGAGCGCCGCCCGTGATCACGTCGACGTCGTCGCCTTGAATCGCCTGGTTGAGCGCAGACCTCTTGACCTCAAGACCAGCGGACTCCGCCTGGCTGAGGTCGCGGCGATGGCTCCGCTTCGGGAGACCAGTGCCTTGCGTCTGCGGCGGCGTCGCTCCTGACGCCGCGAGAGCGACAAGGCCCCACGATGGAGGAGCGTTGGAGTCGCCGCCGCCGCTACGGTCGCCTGGAAGGCCTTTCCCCTCGATCCAGCGGCACGTGAGATCCGCCTCGGCCAGGAAGACGGACATCTCGGAGTCAGTGAGTGGATCATCGGTCAGACATCGCACCCGCACGGGCCGGCGAGCCCGAGGCACTGAGGCGGGTGGCGACCCGACGTCGGGGACCGCGTAACGACGTCCCAGGAATCGACGACCCGCGCGAGTACGGCGGTCACGCTCCGGACACAAAAGAGGGCCGT
>BNJS01001574.1_pt1 | contig 107449 bp, 115 predicted proteins | sample 8540461 | NCBI WGS metagenome assembly BNJS01 (sample SAMD00202454, study PRJDB9452) | human saliva metagenome | isolation source: human saliva | place: Japan
ACAGTGCCGCAGTGATTAAGATAAAAGCAATCATTATCTTCCACGGATCTCCATGAGCTATCTTTGCCGCCTTAATTGCAACATACTCGAACAGTCCAGACTGCCTTATTACAGCGACCAATATCATCATTCCTACTAGAACTCCGATGGTATTAAAGTCAATATACGATAGAGCCTTCTGCCCGTTCATGACACCTGCGATTACGAGTACCACAGCACCAGCAAGAGCAGCCGCTGCCCTATGAACCTTCTCGCTCATGATCAATCCGATGACGACCACGAACACTACAATAGCAATAACTTCCATTTCCCATCCCCCTTAAGTTTTGATCAATCGCTGACATCCAAATCGAGTGTAATCCTCACCTCATAATCTGGGTATCTGTCCTTGATCTTTTTTATTAAATTATCATGCACAACAGTCCTGTCTGGGGCCTTAAAGTCCACGATTATATCAAATATCATAAGCGCCTTCTCTTCATCAAGGTAAAAGCCATGCATCTGCAGCACAAAATCTTCCGACATCACTAGCCTTGTGATATCACTCTTAATCTCTAGCGCCTTATCATCAGACGTATTCATCGAGTATATGCCAACCGTCGCAATGGCAACACCGAATTTACTGTATACATTTTCCTGAATCTGTCTAGTCAGGTCGTCTATCATGGCTGCCGTATAAGTATCTGGCACTTCGATGTGAACCTCTCCTATCAATGTATTAGGTCCATAGCTATGAAGTAGCAGATCATATGCTCCATATACTCCATCAATCTCTGATATTGTTTCTTTTATCTCATTAGTAAGAGCGCTGTCAGCTCGTTCTCCCAGAATCTTACTGATAGTCTCTCGAAGCATGTCTATACCCGCTTTAATGATAACCACAGATATAAGCGCTCCTAGATATGCTTCGAGACTAATACCGAAACCAATGTAAACACCAGCCGCTACTAATGTCGAAATCGAGATAATGGAATCAAAGAGTGCGTCACTTCCCGAAGCCACAAGAGAGTCCGAGTTCACTTTTTCACCTACAGATTTTACATATCTGCCAAGCAAAAGTTTAACCGCGACTGCCGCCCCGATTATCACCAGCGAGACCGTCGTATAGGAAGGAGTCTCTGGGTGCAAAATATTCTTTACCGACTCCTGAAGTGCCGTTATACCAGCATAGAGTACAATTATCGATATGACCATTGCTGTGAGATCCTCGTACCTGCCATGCCCAAGCGGATGATCCCTGTCTGGTGCCTTGCCAGCAAGTCTCGTTCCCACGATTGTTATAATCGATGAAAGCGCATCACTAAGGTTATTTACAGCGTCCATAACGATGGCAATAGAATTCGTAGCTGTTCCTATAACCGCTTTGAAACCAGCCAAAAGCACATTGGCAAATATACCGATTATACTCGTTCTGATTATTATTCCGTCTCTGCAATTCTGCTCGCGCATCTCTTTTTCCTTCTCAATATCACAATTTCAATATCAGGTAATCACACCCTTAGCCAAGCTTTACTATTTGTCTTATTCTGAAACTTATCGTTCGATATTATAAATCTCTCGTGAGTTCCTCGCCAATCTTATCCTTATCATCGAATGCCTCGATTTTTGGAAAACAAGCCTGCGACCATCAACATCAACTAGTTCAGTCTCACATCTCACGCATACCAACTGGTGTGGCTGCCAAGTGCTTAATAGCTATGCTAGTACCGACAGAGCCCTGTCCTTCTTCAAGCTCAGATTTGACCGATTCAGAAGCCGTTCCTTCCATGAGTGCAATCATCGCTGGTGTCGCATACACCTCGAGATCACCACTTCCCACGCTTATAGCCGTGAGCTCCTTCGTCACGGTAATTTCTTTAAAACCTTTGATTCCTGTATTCATATCTGTTCTCCAAAAATTAATTATATGCCTGTATTTGGCACCGTTCAAACGTATTATAAAATTATATACAGATGTGGTCTGAGGTAAAAATTACCCTACACATACAACCTAGAGCGCCCATCCTGCAAGCATTTCACCACTCGGCTCACAATATCCGTACCGTCACCACAAGGCAGCACCAGCGACTGACTACTGAACTCGTTATTGAGGATTCTAACATCATGCTCACGCTTCCCCTTGAGCCGAGCCATCGAAAATCTATGCTCTGTCTGCATCAGTGGGTAGTTACCTTCTGATTTATTCGCTAGTTCCAAACTCCAGCGGACTTCTTTTGCCCCGAGCTTCCTTAGAACTGAAATGCTCTGATGATTATATGCATTTAGTCCAGAATCGGCTATGACATCAGCACCTACTGCTATCATCCTGTTCAGCCAACCTAGATGTGATACGTAGATTCCTCGTGCAAGTGCCAGCGCAGAGACTGTTTCAAAATTCTCCTGCAAAATCTGTTCCTCACGCCCTTTCGTCACGCTTCCGATATAAGGAACGATTTCTGGTGCTAGAACCTCATCATATGTGCTAGTAGCAGTGCCGCTTGCTTGCTTCTCGTAGACCTCTGTCAGAATCCCTGCCATTGGCAGCAGCACCTTATATGACAGACCATCCGTTTCTCCGATTTTCTCCTTCAGTCCCTCGACTCCACCGGAAGCTTCGAAGTCTCGCCAATCATCAATACTGCTGAAATAAAGTTCGAACGAACTATCACCTTGCTGTGTATCCTGCCTGTTACATGAGTCATGTAACAGAGACACAGTTTCTTCTATATTCCTACTCTCTCTTCTGAACTCGAGCGCCTTGCCTAGTTCAGCTAGGCAGCTCCTGCGGAGCGAATTAAGCTCCGATGCCTTGACCCTGATGAGTGGATCGCCGATAATCCTTAGCTCATTTAGCTCAAATGGTGTAGTCCCAGTCTTGGCAAGTGCAGATTCGTATCTCTCAATAGGTGTTGGGCTTTCGTAATCATAATCAAAAGGTCCAGCATCTACAGATACAGTCTGCTGCTTGCAGCTCGGCCACCTAGAGTCGTCTTGAAGCTTAACAGTATTAGCCTTGAGAACTAGTGAATTGCCTTCTATCTGAAGCGTCATATCGATCTTGCGGCGGCGTTTAACCTTTCTAGTATCTTCTTCATCCAGAAACGCCGCACCCTTGAAGGTCTGCCTAGCCGCTTCGAGCTGAGACTTTCTAGAGGTTCTGCGAACAGTATCCCCTGTCGATACTTCACCTCTAAAATCACCAATTCTATACTTGTTATTGCCTAACTCTTTGACATAGCTAAGTACTGTGCTGGCTGTAGGCACATCCCCTCTGCCATATATCTCTACGCCATCTCCAATTGCTGGCTCTCTATTAGCCTCTATGTCTACTAGCGTTGATCCTTTTTTTTGTAGAGACTACCCTGCCTATCTCAAGGCCTTGATTCTTAACTATATCGCCAGACATGAGGGAGTCTCCACTTTCGCCTTTGAGATAGGCATCTGTAAATTCTCCTCTATTGAATATCTGAAGCAGCGCATCTCTATCGTCACCTAAAACTTCTATATATCCTTCCTCCAGATACATATCTATGTATTTGCGATATATAGAAGTCACGATTGCTACGTATTCAGCTGATTTCAGCCTACCCTCGATTTTGAAGGAAGCCGCGCCAGCGTCGATGAGCCCGCCGAGCTCATCTAGCAGGCACATGTCACGCGGGCTCATCGGGTGGCTCGCCCCGGCGAGCCGCCTGCCGTCCTCGCCGTAGCTCGTGTAGGCGAGGCGGCAGGGCTGCGCGCAGCTTCCCCGATTGCCACTCCGGCCGCCATAGTATCTGCTGTATTGGCACTGGCCGGAGTAGCATATGCAGATGGCGCCGTGTACGAATACCTCGACCTCAAAATCTGAGGCGCCATCTGATCCGGCCCTGCATATGTCAGCAATTTCAGGCAGGGCCAGCTCACGAGCTACCACTATGCGTCTATAACCGAGCTCGTGAGCTACCCTAGCGCTCTCGGCATCAGTGATAGTCGCCTGCGTAGACATATGCAGTTCAAGTTCTGGTAGTGCCTTATGCACCAGTTTACCAAACCCAATATCCTGAACGATAATTGCATCGACTCCTGAATCATGTAGGAAAGATGCGTACCTTAAAGCAGGCTCTAATTCATCATCGCTGAGCAAGGTATTCATAGTTACATATACCTTTACACCTCGCTTGTGCGCATAATCAAGAGCTAGCACTAGCTCTTCGTCCTTAAAGTTCTGTGCTCCAGCACGAGCATTAAAAAGCTGCCCACCAACATATATCGCATCAGCTCCATTTTCAACAGCTGCAAGAAATTGTTCCATTCCTCCAGCTGGCACTAGTAGCTCAATTTTATTCTTCTTTCTTATTCTGCTTTTCTTTCCTTTTGCCATCTTTCCACTCTGAGTTTAGCTCTGTACTTAAATCGATTCTAAATGCTATTCATTGTTCGCATCATTATATTATACACTTTTAAACGGCTTTTATATCATTAACATCATATAAAAACCGCCCCCTTTAAGGAAGCGGTCTTGGCTGAATTGTATATATGACAATCTAGCATATATATTGTTTTGTTTGCTTAGACTAAGCCTTCTTAGCCTTGTATGCTTCGAGACCGGTACGAATTAGTTGACATGCTCTCTTGATATAGCTGCTTTCAAGTACATAAGCAATTCTGATTTCACTCTTGCCCTTACCAGGTGTACCATAGAATCCACCTGCAGGAGCAAACATAACTGTCTCGTTGTTATCTCTATACTCTGTAAGCAGGAACATGAGGAAGTCTTCTGCATCTTCAATCGGAAGATCAATCATCATGTAGAATGCTCCGCCTGGTTTATGGCAGATAACGTCAGGAATCTGCATGATTTCCTCATATGCTGCATCTCTTCTGCTGCAATATTCCTTATTCATCTCTTCATAATATGAGCTCGGTAGATTGAAGAGCTCTGTAGATCCTACCTGCTCAAGTGTTGAAACGCATAGTCTTGACTGCGCTAGCTTGATGATTCCAGTCATGAACTCTTCGTTCTTGGATACCACAAAACCTATTCTAGCTCCACATGCAGAAAATCTCTTTGATACGGAATCTATTACAATCAAGTTTCCTTGAGCCTATCAACATTAGCAAAGCTACGTGGCTTCCTACCATCATATACGTATTCTCTATATGCCTCATCTGCAATAAGCCAAAGGTCGTTTTCAATAGCGAAGTCTGCAACGACATCCATCTCTTCAGCAGTTAGAGCAAGTCCAGTTGGATTTCCAGGGTTAATACAGACGATAGCCTTTGTCTTCTCAGTGAGAACCGACTCTAATTTCTCCTTGGAAGCATAACGATATCCATCCTTCGAACTAGTCGAAATCGGCTTGATAACACCACCACTCATAAGAACGAACGTCTGGTAGTTGCTGTAGAAAGGTTCAGCAATAAGTATCTCATCGCCAGGATCGAGTATCGTTGTAAATGTCATAGTGAGAGCTTCAGAAGCACCCATTGTAACTACTATATCTGTAGGCTTGTAATCTACATCGTACTCCCTCTTATAGTAGCCGCATATCGACTCTAGGAGTTCAATGTCTCCTTGAGACTGCTGGTACTTGAGAACATCCGCATCAAATGCACGAACCGCATCCATAAAACATTCAGGAGTCTTAACATCAGGCTGTCCGATATTGAGGTGATAAACCTTCACACCGGACTTCTTAACTTCAGTTGCAATAGGGCTGAACTTTCTGATTGGAGAGAACTCCATCGCCTGTGAATTTCTGCTTATTTTCATACTTCGCATCTCTTTCTGTAAAAATAAATAATTATTTTTTAGATTATTTATATTGTAGCACAATTTATCATCCTTGTACTGATTTCCGTGCAAATTATAGTTTTAATTTACTAATCATACTGATTAAAAATTCAAATACATATCTAGTACTGAGAATACCTCGCTTCTGCCTTGCTAAGTCCGAGAGTCATAATGAATGTAAATACTAAATAGATCCCAGCTGCTAGCACATATGGCATCAATGTGCCATCACGGTTCACCATTCCTTGAGACACCTTCATCATCTCTGCTAAAGTTATCGTTGACGCTAGAGCGGTATCCTTGATAAGTGTAATTATCTCGTTGGAAATAGGCGGAATGACTATACGGAACATCTGAGGGATTACCACCTTAGAGAGCGTCTGCTTGTGAGTAAACCCGAGTGAGTAAGCTGCTTCATATTGACCTTTATCTATACTGTTAAATCCACCTCTGTAAATCTCTGCGAAATATGCCGCATAGTTGATAGCAAACGTAAGCACAGCTGTTGGAAATGCTTCCATACGAATTCCAAGCTGAATAGGGAAGAAGAAATAGAAGAAGAATAGCTGCAGCATCAGCGGCGTACCTCTAAATACAAATACGAAAGTCTTGCACAGCCATCTTATCGGCGCTATCTTGCTCTGTTCACCCAGACATACGGGGAGTCCAAGTGGCAGCGACAGAATCAAAGTCAGCGCAAATAGCTTGAGCGAAATTATCGCCCCTTTCATCATAATTGGTAAAATCTCACTGATGTAAGCCATTACATCCTCCTTTAAATTCGGTAGCCAATGCCGTTTGACATTGGCTACCTGGACCATATACTAAATACTAGTTTTTATTTGTCATATCCTTCAAATACGACCATGTTCTTGCCGAACCACTTTTCACTGATTTTCTGAGCTTCTCCGCTATCAATTACTTCCTTGAAAGCTTTATTGAACGCCTTGGTAAGTTTCTTATCTCCCTTTCGGAACCCTACTGCATAATAATCAGCACCGAAATTAAATGGTGATTCATAGAGTGTATCTTTATTTTCATTGTTGTAGATCGCATATACTTCGTCAATCGCAACAGCTTGTACACGCCCAGCCTTCATATCGAGTATAGCCTCATCGTATGTCTTATACTCAGAGATGTTGTCTTTAAAGTCCTCATAGTTGTCGCTCTTCTTAATGGCTTCAAGTGCTGCTGAGTCAGCCTGTGTTCCTATCTTAATGTTCTTAAAATCCTCTGCACTATTTACCTTTACATTAGGGTCTAGCGACATAATCAAAATTCTGTTCTTCAAATACTTATTCGACAAGGACATACTCTTCTGTCTATCAGAAGTTGCTGACATACCGTTCCATATGCAGTCGATATTCTTGGACTTTAGTTCACCTTCTTTGGCTGCCCAATCTATTGGTTGGAATTTAACCTTTAGCCCCATCTTCTTGGCTATAGCCTTTGCGAGATCTATATCAAAACCAACTAGGTTATCATCCTTATCTCTAAACCCCATAGGTGCAAAAGTATCATCAAGACCAACCACGAGCGTACCTTTATCCTTAACGTACTCTAAATCAGACTTGGAGTTCGCCCCACAGCCTGCAAAGGTTATTGTAGTAATAACTGACAATGTCAGTGCAATAAATTTAGTAAATCTCTTTCTCGTTATTTTACCTTTCATTGTTCCTCTCCATTAATCCTTAACTCTTTTAAAATACTTCTTAAATACTGCATTTAATGTGCTACACTTCCTGCCATTCATCGTCATCCACACTTGTCATCTTTCTACTATATATATGTAGAGAACATAACCTCGCTTTGTTTGATACTTTACTTTGCGGCTTCGCTTTTGTAATTTAGCACAGTGAAGTACTGCTGTGATGATGTAATATTAGCACCCCAAGTCCTTGGTGTCAACTATTAATTTCTATTTATTTCCGCGTATATATTTTTTATTGCTGATAATATTTTTATAAAATTAGAAATCAAATTTGTATTTAAATCAATAATTTAAGTTTATTTTTGTTTTTTTATTGACAAGGTAAATAATTTTCTTGTATAATACCAACATTCGAAAAGAGAAATTTAATTGGAGGAACAAAAATGCCTAAAAAGAATGTTAAAAGAGAATCTTGGGGTAGCTCGATGGGCTTTATGCTCGCTGCTATAGGTTCTGCCGTTGGCCTCGGCAATATGTGGGGATTCCCGTATAAGCTGGGAATGAATGGAGGCTTCGCCTTCTTACTACTTTATTTATTACTAGCAGTATTTGCTGGATACGTACTGATTATGACCGAGCTCTCTCTAGGAAGAAAGACTCACAGTTCAATCATTCTTGCGTATAGAGAAATTAGCAAGAAGTACACAATCGTCGGGTGGTTCGGTGCTCTCGCTCCATTCTTTATCCTCGGATTCTATTCATACCTTGGTGGATATTGCCTGAAGTACACAGTAGCTAACTTCGGTGATATCTTTGGAGCTAGCTGGGGTGTAAATGGAGTATCTGGTCCTGAATACTTTACAAAACTAACAGCAGACCAGACACAGTCAGCAATCTATACGGCAATATTCCTCATATTGACCATAGTAGTCGTTGCGCGTGGCCTATCTGAAGGAATCGAGAAATTCAACAAAGTAGCTATGCCTGCACTATTCGTAATGCTCCTCGTAATCATCATCAGAAGTGTTACACTTCCTGGAGCTTCAGAAGGACTCGCATTCCTATTCAAGCCTAACTTTGAAGTATTCAAGGGAACAGGCTGGATAACAGTTCTTGCTTCAGCAGGCGGTCAGGTATTCTTCTCACTATCTCTCGGGATGGGAATCCTAGTAACTTATGGTTCATATATGAAGAAGGATCAGAACATCGAGAAGAGCAGCTTGATCATACCTTTTGCAGATACAGTCATTGCACTTATGGCTGGTCTAGCAATCATGCCTGCAGTATTTGCAAGTGGACAGAATCCACAGGGCGGTGCTGGACTTCTATATATGACTCTACAGACTGTATTTAACGGCATGGGTAAGCTAGGTCCAATATTCGGAGTTCTATTCTATGGACTCGTTGTAATAGCAGCTATCACATCCTCAATGTCAGTACTTGAAGCGATTATAGGTTCATTTATCGACTACGGTATCAAGAAGGGTTATGGAAATCAGCGTAAGAAGTTAGCTTGGGGATTTGGACTAGTTTGTCTCTGCATGGGTCTACTCGTTGCGTTCGACGGACTTGGAAAGTATCTTCCACCAATGTTTGGAAAGTTCAGCTGGCTAGACGGTTTCGACCTCTTGGCAGAAGGACTATTGATGCCTCTCGGTGCATTCATCACGACAATCATCTTCGGATGGATCCACCCTGACATACTTCCTGAGGAAATTCACGTTGGTTCTGAATTCAAGTCTGAGAAGTTCTACAGATTCTGCCTCAAGTGGGTTGCTCCTGTATTCACCTTCTTCATCCTTGTAGGTCAGATTAACACATTCTTTGGACTTAAATTGTTCTAAGCCTTAAAGAGCTATATGCAAATCTTAATTAAGATAGCAGTTTCAGCAATTAATATAAAGGAAAACGACTCTCAGCTGAGAGTCGTTTTCTTTGCATCTATCTGCCAATTCCATATATATCTCTATCCACTATTTCGCGAATATGCACCTTGTATCGCTTAGCTACGCTTCTTGCAAATCGCCTAATATCTCGCATATACTGTGACTGTTTCGGACTAGTTTCTTGCTTCTTGCTAAACTTTTTACCATTATCCGCAATCTGCTTTTCTCCGCCAAATTTAAATTTATTTCTTATCTTGACGTCCGCGACTTCATGATACAGCCGCGCTCTTTCTCTGTATAGAGTATGCACTCCTTTGCTCTGACTCAGCGGCCTATTCTTAGTAGCTAGATCCTTTGTCGGTCTATCTATGTATATGACTATGCTATTCTCTCGAATCAACTCCCTGTTAACTTCACTCAGTATCGAACCTCCGCCAGTAGCAATTACCTGGCAGTTTTGAGAACAAACTTCTTTGATTTTCTTACTCTCAAGTTCTCTAAATGCTTCTAATCCCAGCCTACCCATAATCTGTGTAATCGGACAGTCTTCATCAGAAGCAATTGCTCTATCTATGTCGATGAAGTTGCGTTTCATCGCAAGGGCTACTTGCCTTGTGATAGATGATTTACCACTTCCTGGCATACCAACAGTGATGAGATTTAGTTGCTCTCTAAAGGAGTCTTTCCATAACAGATGCTGCTAGCGAGTAGTCAGGATCCATCTCTCGCCCTTCCCATATATCTCTAGCGTGTATTCCCTGCCATATCAGCATGCCAAGACCACCAATCACATCTATTCCTGCCGCCTCAGCATCTTGAATAAACTTGGTTCTACGAGGATTATATATGAGGTCAACTGCCATCTTGGCGCGTCTCAGTTCGCCCCACTCTATCTTGTAAGCATCAAATGGTGATTTCCCATTGTCTGGGAACATTCCAACAGGAGTCGCATTGATTATGATTTCGGCATCACGCCAGCTCTTATCTTCGTATCGACACACAGAACCATTACACTTAGCGCCTCTCGAAACTCTTACGACTTCACGAGCCCCGAGTTTTTTTACGGCATACACGGCAGATAGAGATGCCCCACCTGTCCCCAGTATTGCAACTTTTTTGCCATCGACAGCCCCTGGCGCAAAGACTTTCATTATCCCGAGATAATCAGTATTGTAGCCTTTAAGCTTTCCGTCTGGCATAAGTTTAACTGTGTTTACAGCCTGTATCGCAGCTGCCTCTTCGGAAAGCTCATCTAGATGTTCTATTACAGCTTCCTTATATGGATTAGTTATATTGAAGCCATAGTAACCAGGCATATGCACAACTTCGCTGAGTCTCTTTGCATCACGAAGCTCGATAAGACTATATGCATAGCCACCTATTAGACCATGTAATCTCTTTGATAGGCTGTGACTTACGCTACCGCCAATCAGTCCATATTTCTTTTCTTCTATGAATAACCCCTGACCTTTCCCCTGCCTTTCACCTAGTGCGGATAGCAGATTCATAAGGTCGGATTCAACACTATTTACCATAAGCAATCTTTCTAATCTTATCTGCGGTACTCGCTATGTCGTCAAATTCATCTGGTGTTACAGCCTGAGCCCCATCTGAAAGCGCATCACTCGGACTCTGGTGGACTTCTATAATAAGTCCATCTGCCCCAGCTGCTGCTGCCGCTAGTGATGCCGCTCTAACGAGTGACGATTTGCCGGTCGAGTGACTTGGGTCGACGATGACGGGGAGATGTGTAAGTTCCTGAAGCGACGGAACAGCATTTATATCTAGCGTGTTTCTCGTATAGTTCTCGAAGCTTCTTATTCCTCGCTCGCAAAGGATTACCTTTTCATTTCCCTCTGCCAATATATATTCGGCAGCGAGCAGCAAATCCTCGTATGTCGATGCATAACCACGCTTAAGCAGAACGGCTTTATCAGTGCGACCAAGAGCCTTAAGCAGACTAAAATTCTGCATGTTTCGCGAACCTACCTGCAGAATATCTATATTTCTAAACAGTTCTAAGTCTGCAGCATCAACTATCTCGCTGACTACAGGCATACCTGTAACTTCCTTCGCCTTGACGAGCATCCTTATCCCTTCCTCACCAATACCTTGAAAATCATAAGGTGAAGTTCTTGGTTTAAATGCTCCGCCACGTAGAATCTTCGCGCCAGAAGCTTTTACCATTGTCGCAAGCTCAATAAGTGCAGCCTCTGACTCAACTGCACAAGGACCGGCGATCAGTGTCAATCCTTCTCCGATCGTAACATCGCCGACTTTTATTAATGTATTTGCAGGGTGATTCTCCCTACTCGCCAATTTAAATGGAATATTTGTAATGTATTTCTCCATTGTACCGCCTGAATATGCTATATATAAAAAATGGAAATCTAAACGACTTCCATTTCAATTACCATATTACGTCCAAAAGCTTACGCATCTAGCTCTGCAGCTTCTTCTGCAGGCGCCTCTGCTTCATCCTGAACTTCTTCGGAAGCCTCTGTCTGAGTCACCTCGGAAGTCACAGCAGCCTCGCAATTTAAGTCTAGTTCAAAGTTTTCAAATGTAAGAGCCTCTTCAGGGTGTTCCTCACTTCTCTTATAAGTGATTAGCCCTTCTGCAATCTCGTTAGTTGCAAGGCTCACTGGTCTCTCTGCCGCAACATCTGTAAGAACTGGCTTTCCGTCAATGATATCTCTAGCTCTTTTAGCTGTCAGCACAACAAGTGTGTATCTGCTGTCTGTTAGCTTGTTAAGCTCGTTAATTGCTGGATATAGCATCATAATGATTTTCCTCCTATAATCCCTTCTCGTATTCTCTAACGATCGGCATGATCTTGTCTGGTACACGTCTTCTTTCAGCCATAATTATAGCCTGCAAATCGTATGCCGCATCGTCAAGTTCATCGTTAACCACATAGTAGTCATACTCGCCAATCAGTTTTATCTCATTAAGAGCTTCGTTAAATCTCTTATCGATTACGTCTTCAGTCTCTGTGCCGCGGTTTATAATCCTCTGGCGAAGCGTTGGAAGGTCTGGCGGCAGAACGAATACAAGCACTGCCTGTTCAGGCATCTTCTGCTTAACCTGTAGTCCGCCTTGAACATCAATTTCGAGAATGATATCTCTACCTTTCTCAAGCTGCTTTATGACCATGTCCTTAGGCGTTCCGTAAATATTGTCGAACACCCTCGCATACTCAAGCATCCCGTCATTTAATCTTCTCTTCGAACTCTTCAACTGTTACGAAGTAATAATCTTTGCCATCCACTTCACCTGGTCTTGGCGACCTAGTTGTCATTGAAGTTGAAAGTGAGATGTCTACTGACTCAAGCAACTTCTTACAAATCGTACCCTTGCCTGCGCCCGACGGTCCCGAGATAACAAAGAGTTTGCCATCATTACGACTCGACTTTCCCATCACTGTCTCCTGTACTGAATATTTGGATAATATTATACCACAAAAACACTTTTCACTCTAGCAGTATTTGCGCCACGCCTTGCAAAATAAGCTTCACACGCAGCCACTACTCGGCTCACCGCACGATTCCTCCATTCGTATTAGAACGTAAACTCTCTTCTTTCACACAGTATTCTAATCTTACTCATGGTTGCTTTGTATCGAGTTTCTATTTCGCTTACTCGATATTCTGAACCTGCTCACGGATCTTCTCAATCTCAGCTTTGAGTTCGAGCATCCACGAGGTGATATCCATATCATTTGACTTAGAACCTATGGTATTCGCTTCTCTATTCATCTCCTGAACGAGGAAGTCTATCTTCTTGCCCACAGTCTCTTCATCACTATTGATAAATGACCTGAGCTGATCTATATGGCTGCCAAGCCTCACTATTTCTTCAGTGATATTTGCCTTATCTGCGAATATAGCCGCTTCAAGCGCAAGTCTCTCCTCAGGAATTTCTACACTACCATCCAGAAGCTCTATAATTCGTGCCTGCAGGCGTTCCTTATACTCTCTCTCAATCTTGGGAGCTCTCTCAGTAATGAGATTCTTAGTATTTTCAATTATATCGGCTCTCTTGAGTATATCTAGCGCCAGCTTCTCTCCTTCAACAGCTCGCATTGCACTGATTTCCTCGAGCGCTTCCTTAAGGGCTGCGAGCAACTCTCTCTCAAATACTTCTTCATCCTCTGTAGCCGGAGCAGTAGTCAGTACATCTGTCATGCCGGCTAGAAGGCTTAGAGGAACCTGTCCATCTCCAGCGAGATTGAAGTTCTGACCGAGCTCAGTCAGCGCATCATAATATCGTTTTGCTGCATCGAGGTTGATGTTGACATCAGTTTCACTCTTACCGAAATTATCTATGGACACACCAATTTCAACTTTACCGCGCTTCAGAACTTCCTTAGCAGCTGCCTTGATCTTCTCCTCTGCAAACGAGTACTTCCTTGGCATCTTAACTGTTATATCACAGTATCTGTGGTTTACAGCTTTAACCTCTACAGTTATACTTCTCTGTTCACCGCTGTATATACCTCTGCCGTAGCCTGTCATGCTCTTGACCATGTGTCCACCTCCTTATGTTTAACCAATTAATTATATCCTTTATGCACTTTAAAGTAAACAAATCACCCATATGTTCACCTCTCAGCACAGGCGTTTTAACATCTTATACCGTCGTTTTAACACTTCATACAAAAGCCCCCATCGCTTGAAAAATGCACGTCTCCGTGATATGCTATTTAGCATCGTGTTGCGTTATTACATGCACAAAAGCAGCTGCTATGCACTGCGACTTTATACGCCAGAAAGGAATACAAATTGGCATTTGACGGCATAATCACATCTGCGATAGCCACAGAGCTATCTAATAAAGTTACGCTCGGCAAGATTGAGAAAATCTACCAGCCGACTGGAGAAGATTTATTAATACAGATTCATACTAGAGAAGGTAACCTAAAGCTACTCGCATCTTGTGGCAGCCAATCTGCTCGTATCTGCCTCACCGAGGATAAATACAGCAATCCTATGACGCCTCCTAACTTTTGTATGCTACTTCGCAAGCACATACAGGGAGGACGCATCACAGAGGTCAGACAAAAGGGTTCAGAGCGCATCATCGAACTAGATATCGAGGCTCAGACCGAACTGGGCTTCACAACGTCTAAGAGACTAATTGTAGAGATTATGGGTAAGCACAGCAACATCATCTTGATTGATATCGAGTCGGGCAAGATTATCGATGCGATTAAGAGAATATCTATCGACGTCAATAGATACAGGCAGCTACTTCCCGGAGTAATTTACGTGTATCCACCTGAACAGGATAAAACACCGTTTAAGGCTGCATCGATAGATGATTTTATTAATAGTGATGGAGTTACTCTTAGCGAAAAGCTGCTCATGAGCCGCATCTCTGGTATCTCACCGGCCATCGCTAGGGAGCTTCTATCTGCAGTTAACCCTGCATCTCGCCTTGCTGAGATTATAGAATCGGTGGAGAGCGGCTCTTTTAAGCCAGTCATATATTTCGATAACGACAACAATCCTAGAGAGTTTCATATTGCCGAGCTTTCGGAATACAGCGATTTAAGAAAAGAGGATTTTGACAGCCTCAGTAAATGTATAGAATTCTACTATCAACACCGAGCAAGCACTAATATCATCAAGCAGAAGTCTGTTCCGCTTCACAAGATTGTAAAATCAGCGCTGGACAAGGCTTTGCTCAAGAAAAAGCGTCTGTCCGAAGATCTTCTTAAGGCCGAGAACTCTGATAAGTATAGACTTTACGGCGAGCTCTTGACAGCTAACATCCATCTGATTCAGGCTGGCGCCCGCTCTGTAGAGGTTGTAAATTACTACGATGGTTCTAATATAACTATTCCGCTTTCAGAGAAACTTTCTGGAGCTAAGAATGCACAGCAATACTTCAAGAAGTATTCGAAGGCTAGAACAGCCATAAAGGAGAAGGCGGTTCAGCTTGAAGAGGTTGAGGCTGACATAACATATCTTGATAGCGTAATGCAGAGCCTTGAGGCAGCGAGCACTGAAGTCGAGCTTAATCAGATTAAAGAAGAATTAGTAGAGACTGGTTACATCAGGTACCGAAGCAAGCCGGGCCATAAACGAAATAAACAAAAGCAGGCACCACTCGAATATAGACTGTCTGATGGACACCATGTATTTGTCGGTAGGAACAACAAGGAGAATGACCAGTTAACTACAAAAACAGCTAGTCGCACCGACATATGGCTTCATACCAAGGATATTCCAGGCTCACACGTTATACTTGTGACTGAATCCGGAGAATCACTAGAGGATATTTCCGCCGATACCATATATGAAGCTGCATCTATCGCCGCACACCACAGCAAGGGTAAAGACAGCGATAACGTACCGGTCGACTACACGCTAGTAAAGTATGTCAAGAAGCCAAGCGGCGCAAAGCCAGGAATGGTGATTTTCACGCATAATTCTACGGTTTATGTCACGCCGAAGCTGCCTGGTAGTGCCAAGGACTAGCTTTTAATATCTAAATTTTTTCAATGCAGAAAATACAAAATGCATTATCATCCTGATAATGCATTACAAACAAAAACCGAAAAGGAGCTAAGCACTTCATCACAGTGATAGCTCCCTTTTGTTTATTATTTTTCTTTGTAGCAGATAACATATGCCTTTATGAAGTCGCTTCCTTCAACAATGCTTAGCGGAACACTTGCCACAGCTTCATCTGTATCGCCGTTATAGTACTGTTCCCTCTCTTCAGGAGAATACATATACATAGCTGCCGAATAAGTGCAGCCTCCCTCTAAATCAAGTTCAAATTCAACATCATCTGACTTAACATTTATAGTTTTGTTTAATCTATTATCTGTAGTCTGATATATACCGGAGATTGTGTACCTTCCTGGCTCAAGTGCAACAACTTTTTCAAGATAGTCTCCTGTTATAGGATTATAAGCGGAAATATCCTGTCCATTGATTCTAATCTTCTTGCAGTGCAGATGAACTATAGCCTTATTGCTATTTTCGCTTACAAAACTTGCATTGTTCTTCTTTTTCTTGCTGTAAAAAACCATAAATGCAGCAAATAGCACCACCCACAGACCTATAAATACTCCAATAATTAACATAGTCGCCTCCTATAATTACTGTTAAAAAACTACTTTTCTATTTTATCAAAAAAAATAGAATATTAAAATCTTTTTTAAATTTCTTTAAGATTTAATTGGTTTTATTTTATATTTTTTTCACTGGACTGAGGTTTTTGAATTAAATACTTTCTTGGATTTATCTCTTTCTCTTCGGGTTTTTAAAAAGAAGGTGTTCTGTTTAGCAATAGCTATAAGTGATTAAGCTACCATGCTTAATCACTTATAGTTTTTCTTTTATATATATCACTAGTAGCTTTGATAGCATTATTATGTTTCTTGCTAGAACCCCTACGCCTTCTTGATTGTTGCCTTCTAATGCCCCTTGCTTCCTTCTCCTTACGGCGCTTAGTCTTCTCCTTCATGACAGAAAAGCCGAATCTCCCCATATCCTGATCATCAAGTCCATAGTAGCCACCATGATTGAAAGCTATAAGATTCATACGTCCGAAGTCATAGCTACCGTTCTCATCCACAAATTCAGCACTTATATGCGCGTCCACGACTTCAGCTATGAACATGTCGTGAGTGGGGTACTCTCTAACTTCCATAACCTTGCACTCAAGGTTAATTGGTGATTCTGCAATCATCGGAGTATCATTGGTCACTCCAGGAATCAGTGTAAGACCGAGTTCGCCTGCCTTGTCGATATTACGTCCAGATCTCACCCCAGCAAAATCAGTTGCTCTTGCGAGTTCCTCAGTGGTAAGGTTTAATACGAACTCTCCATTCTCTGAAATCATCGCATGACTGTACCTTGATTTTCTTACAGAAATGTACAGAATCGCAGGGTCAGAATTAATAATTCCAGTCCAAGCAATCGTGATGATATTCTTCTTCTCTGCATTACCAGCAGTCACCATAACAGCTGGTAATGGATAAAGCAGGGTTCCTGGCTTTATCTTGATTTTCTCGTTATTGCTCATTTATTCTCCGTCTCATCTAGTTTATCAAGTACTTCTTGAAAATACTCAGGTATCGCACTAGAAAATTCCATGTACTCTCCAGTCCTAGGGTGCACGAACCCAAGCAGTCTAGCGTGAAGGAGCTGCCCATTCAGTCCAAATGGCTGCTTCTTCGGTCCATATAGTGTGTCCCCAACAAGTGGATGCTTGATAGAAGCCATATGAACCCTGATCTGATGCGTACGCCCTGTCTCAAGCCTTGCAGCTACAAGAGTGTATTTACCGTAACGCTTCAATACTCTAATATGCGTGACCGCATCCCTTGAGCCTATTCCATTAACAGCCTTTCTAAGTCTATTGATATCATCACGGCCGATTGGTGCATCTATGGTCAGCTTATCCTTCTTGATATTATCAAATACTAACGCTATGTATTCTCTAGTAACTGAATGCTCCTTGAGCTGCGCGGCGAGCGACTCGTGAGCACTATCATTCTTAGCTATCATCAGAAGCCCGCTCGTATCCTTATCGATTCTGTGGACGATTCCCGGTCTTATTGCTCCATTTATGGACGAGAGCGAATCTCCACAGTGATACATTATAGCATTGACGAGCGTGCCACTAGGATTTCCGATAGCCGGATGCACAACCATGCCGCGTGGCTTTTCAACCACTATTACATCCTCATCTTCATAAATTATTTCTATTGGAATATCTTCAGGGGCAGCGTCAATTGGCTTCGCCTCTGGAATGGATATCATGATGGTTTCGCCCGCCTTGATTTTTGTACTTCTTGGCTACTTTCCTTCCAGAGACGCTGACCAGACCGTCCTCGATGAGGTTCTGAGCGTAGCTCCTCGAGAGGTCGGTCACTTCGCCTATATAGGCGTCAAGTCTCTTACCCTTGTCGGCTTCTGAAGGGGTAAGAGTCTTGACCTCTGCAGTTCGCACCTCTGGAATTTCACCAGCTTGCGCTCCGAAACCTTCACCTATATCGTCATCGCTTTCGATATCACCATCTTCGGTATAATCCATCTCAGCTTGAGTAAAAGCTTCGGCTTTATCCTCTTTATCTATAAATTTTTCTAGATTATCTTCTCTAGCACGCAGCATATTATCTGATGTGTCCTGTCTTGGCTTAAGCATCTTTTCTGTCTCCAATTATTACCCACAGTATCAAAACTGCACATCCAACCGTCACGCAGATATCAGCAACATTAAACACAGGGAAGCTTCCCACTGAAATCATATCCGTCACAAAACCCATGACGGTTCTATCAATGAGGTTCCCAATACCTCCGGAGATTATCAGAAGCACACCAAGCTCTGCGAGCTTCTCTTTTTTCTTTCTGAGGTGCAATAAGAATATCACCCCTGCTACCATTGTTATTACAGGCAAAATCACTGTGATGAGCTGCGAGTTCTGGAATAAGCTAAAAGCAGCTCCCCGATTCTGGACGTATGTAAAGTCTAATACGCCACGGAAAACGGGGAGCGTTTCTCCAATCTCCATGCGGCTTCTCACAGCGAATTTAGTAATCTGATCTATAATCAGCAGCCCACTCGCTATAATTACCAGCATCATGAATCTTCTCTATTCTACTTAAGGATAATAGTGTCGTCGATTGAACCCTGCTCTTTAGCGAGGTTCTTGAGGCTCTCACTGAGATCTGAAACTGTAGCCTTTTCAGCATTCTCCTCAACCTTCTCCTCTTTCTTCTTAATAACGAGAGTATCCTGAGTGACTGCTGCAGCATCTCCGCCAAATGGAGTCTTAAGCTCCTTATCGATATCAGGAATATCACTTCTATCAAGGTCAGGAAGAAGACCGTACTCGTCATTTTCTAGCTTTTCCATCTCAAGTTTAAGCATAGCTGCATAGTTGCCTCTAAGTCTTTCAACCTTCTGCTTGAGTACGAGATGCTCGTCGTTGAGCTTCTTAACTGTAGTCTTAGCCTCTAGGAGCATGCTCTCTGCCTCTAGCTCCGCATCTCTCATCATCAGCTCAGCTCTTCTCTCAGCACTTGCAGAGATATCTGCCATAAGTCTCTTAGCTGTCTCAAGTGTATCGAGCATTGCTGTATCAGACTTCTGTGACTCTTCAAGCTGTTTCTCGAGGAACTTGATCTTGTGAGCCATATTCCTGTTGTCATTAAGAACCTTCTCATAATCAACGATGATTAAATCTAGAAACTCATCAACCTCTCTGGAGTTATATCCTTTTTTGTCACGAGTAAAATCTTTCTTATCGATATCTATTGGCATTATCATAGTATCGGTACCTTCCCTTCTATTTCTTTCTTAATCGAGTATGATTGTGGCTTTCGCCTAAAAAACATTTGTTATTATCCTTATTACTAGGACCTGGAAAACGCGGATTAACAGGAACGCAATCATCGGCGCCCAATCAAGTCCCATCTGTACGTGGCCATTCTTATAGAGTAGCTTTCTAATTGGATCTACAAGCGGACTCGTGAGCTGTGTTCCCATCTGATATAAGCCCCTCATGAACTGGCTAGTTCCTGCAAACCAGCTTAACACCGCTGTCACCACAAGCATCATCTGTAGTATCGAGCAAAACCACGTTACGGCTCTTATCAGAACTACATCCATTAATTACCTCCAAGGACTGCTCTTTTCACCTAGCTGACCACCCTCAGCGCTCTCGCGATTAACCTTAGCAGCTATATCAACGTTAGCAGGCGCGAAGATGAATATGTTAGAAGTTACCCTCTGGACATTTCCATTAAGTGCATATGTTGCTCCACTTAGGAAGTCAAACATCTTACGAGCCAGTTCAGTTTCAACATGTTCGAGGTTAATAATCACAGGCTTTCTCGACTTAAGATTGTCAACAAGTTTAGTGCACTCATCGAAATTCTTAGGCTCAATTACAAGCATCTTGAAAGGACCTGAACCATTCATCGAATAAGCCTTATTCTGTGGTCCCTTTGAAATCAGTGGCTCAATCTTATCATACGCCGCATCTGACTTGTGAATACCTGTCTCTGGACGAGACTGGCTCATAGGAGCGACTGGTTTTTCGTCGCCTCTCATCTTTTCCATTTCTTCAGCGATTTCATCTTCCGAAACTTCGATTTCGTCCTCTGTCTCCATTCCGATTGCCGCTTTAAAGGCATCTTTCAAACCCATGACTCTTTCCTCCATTTACGTCAATTTAATATCTATACCATTATATGCTTAATTTTCATAGTTCAATGAAAATTACGTGAGAATTTCTCACCTATACCTTCTTATTTTACCACATTAACGGTAATCGCGCTGTCCAAAAATTGAACTTCCTACCCTAACAATTGTGGAGCCCTCTTCAATCGCAATCTCAAAGTCTGCTGACATCCCCATCGAAAGCGTATCAATGTATGCACGATCATTTGGTAGATCCAATCTTTTGAGCTCATCGAAAATGTTTTTTGTCTCCTGGAAATACTTTCGAGAGTCCTCAGGATTATCAACCCTCGGAGGTATGCACATGATGCCGCGAACCCGTACGCACGTGCATTCACTAACTATTTCCTTGATTAGCCCCTGTACATCTCCCTTAGAGATTCCAGTCTTCGACTCCTCTTCAGCGAGATTGATTTCGATAAGGATATCCATCACCAAGCCTGCCGCAGCAGCCCTCTTATCGATTTCCTTTGCAAGCTTGAGCGAATCCACTGAGTGAATCATCGTCACCTTGTCGATAATCTGCCTCACCTTGTTCGTCTGCAGGTGCCCAATCAGGTGCCACCTCTTCGGATGCACTTCATCGTACTTGCTGAGCAGCTCCTGCACTTTGTTCTCACCAAAGTCAGTAGCTCCTGCATCAAGCACCTCTTGAAGCTCGCGTGGCTCATGCTTCTTAGTCACAGCCAGCAGCGTAACATCCTCAGGGTTACGACCAGAGCGCTTTGCCGCCTCATCCTTGCGCTTTAATATCTCTAAATAATTATCCCGAATACTCATTAGTTGCTAACGTCCTCTGCTTTTTTTATATCGCCTTTGCTTGGCGATTTCACGACTTCATCGTACGTGCTAATCGTCTTAACGTAATTACCCTTGCTATCCATATAGATATTTTCGTATACAGCAGCCTTCTCTCCGTTGTTAGCTTTGACACTAATCGCTTTGAATCTCAATCTACCAATCTTATCTTTAGTTATGACGCCTTGCTTACCGTTCTTCTTGACAATGCTCTTGGTCAGTATTACTACGCCATCTGAGCTGGACGCAGTAATTTTGGCTTTCTCTTGTCTTCCAGTGGTAAACCCATCAAAGTACTGTCTGCAGCGCAGGATAACACGAGTATCCTTGCCTTTACCCTTGTGTAATCCAACAACAACCGCATTCATGTTCTTATCTCCAACAGCAATTTTAACGTTTTGGCCTTTTGAGTAGTGCTTTACAGTCTCTGAATCTGCATAGAACATGTACCACCAACTGCCATTTTCTATTACCTTAAAAATCGGTTCACCCTTAGCGACTTTTCCGTCCGCCAGTTCACGAAGCTTCGGATTTTCAAGTTTCTCAAACTCAGTCTCTGACATGTTAAATATATTATCCGAATTTAGATATTCAAGCCCATCTAGTTTATATGTTATATAGCCTGGAAGCTCATTGTTACCGTTATCTGTGCTGATAACCGCTTCTTCCTTTTTCATCTTCTTAAGAATTGCGTTGTACTTAGTACTTGCACTGCTTGCACCCTCTCCAGATATCTTAACAACCTTTGTCTTACCCTTGACTAGTTCGCCCTCGGTGACACTTCGCTTTACAGTACCTGATTTACCAGCAGTGTATACAAACTCATTTCTTACTATGTAGCCTTCTGTATCATCCTTAACTTCGACACTTCCGTATTTTGCTACATACGACCTGTCAAAAAGACCTGCAACTGAAGGCAGCACATATACGATCACCATAACGGTGATCAATGCAATTACATATATTGCTCCCCAGAACATAGTCTTTTTCTTCTTCATCATTCACACCTCTACAGAATGATTTTACACGAAACAACGTGTTATAACAATGCTTTATCAGCAGCTAATCATCAATAAGCAACTGAATCAAAGTGCGTTCCTTCTTAGGGTATGCCTTCTCATCAGCTTTAAATTTATCTGTGAATTCCTGCCACATATCAGGCCTTCTCTCTTTGGTCAGCCTCATGGATTGTTCGAATCTCCACAGCTCGATTTTCTTATGATCTCCGCTCAGCAGAACCTCTGGAACTTCACCCTCATCCATGTTTCTAGGCCTTGTATACTGGGGGTACTCAAGGAGCCCTGAATATATTGATTCTTTAAGCACTGACTCTTCCGAAGCCAGCACTCCTGGAACAAATCTCGCAACCGTATCGACCAGGACCATCGCGGGCAGCTCTCCGCCCGTCAGTACATAGTCCCCAATCGAAATCTCCTCGGCGGAGAGCTCGGCGAGAGCACGCTCATCCACCCCCTCATAGTGACCACACAGAATCGTGAGCTCGCCCTCGCCTGCAAGCTCTTCAGCAATTTCCTGGGAGAGTTTGTGCCCGCGTGGCGACATGTAGATAGTTCTGCCTGCGAATTTATTCTGCCTGTAGCAAGAAACAATAGGCTGAACTTGCATAAGCATACCCGCGCCGCCGCCAAAAGGTGTGTCGTCAACGCGGCAATGCTTATCCTCGGTATAGTCTCTAATATTAACAATATTTAGCTCGATAATCCCGTTATCGGCAGCCCTTCCAATCATGCTTGATTTAATCGGCTCAAACATTTCAGGAAACAGGGTCATAATATTAATCTTCATGTAATATAATCTCTATTTACTACTAATCTATTAGCCCTGGAATTAGGGCAATATCAATAGTTCCATCCTCAAGCGACACTTCCTTTACAAAAGCATCTACATATGGAATCAGAACTTTTCTGCTATCACCTAGCAGAACTACCTCAAGAAGACTCTGTGACGGATTATCAATCATATCGTTTACATCTCCGATAATCTCTCCGCTTTTAGAATCACGAGCACGAAGCCCGATTAAATCACGATAATAATAGTGACCAGGTTCAAGCTCAGCCAGCTCACTCTCAGGAATGAAAAGCTCTGCACCTGTAAGCTTTTCAGCTGCTGTTCTGTCACCAATTTTGTAGAACTTCACCACGGGTCTACCCTTCTGGTAGCGTATGCTCTTGACTTCTAGTTCAATTGAACCGTCAACTCCATACACCGAGTTATCCGCTCCAAGTTCTGCATATTTCTTCCCATCTACAAGTAGAATCGCTCCCTCATATAGGTTTTCCGATTCTTCTGCATATAGGAGCACCTTGGTCTCCCCCTTTAGTCCAACTGCGGCTCCAACTTTTCCAACATTAACCATCGTCTTGTCTTTTGCTAGAGACATAATCCCCTCCTTGGATGCACTCACACCCTTTGTCCACACTAAAATTCTACTTTACTCATTATAGAAAATAAGCATGCGTGAGCCACGCATGCTTTGATAATGATAATTGTCCGAGTCGCGCTATTCTTCCACGATATCAACAGTGACTCTCTTGTTCTGCTTAATAGCAGCAGCCTTTACAACAGTTCTAATTGCTTTGGCAATGCGTCCCTGTTTGCCAATGATCTTACCCATGTCTTCTTTTGCAACGCTGAGTTTAATCACTATCTCATTGCCGTGCACTTCTTCAGTCACGACAACATCGGCAGGCCTTGATACTAGCGCTTTGGCAATTGATTCAACTAAGCCGGCCATTATCTCTTCCTTCCTACTTCAAGCAACCCGACTTCTTGAGCAGCGCTCTAACAGTGTCGGTAGGCTGTGCTCCGTTAGCAAGCCACTTCTGTGCAGCCTCGTTATCGATATTGATCTCTGCTGGATCCTTAAGAGGGTTGTATGTACCAATCTCCTCGATAAATCTTCCGTTTCTTGGAGTTCTTGAATCTGCAACTACTACTCTGTAGAAAGGCTTCTTGTGAGCTCCCATTCTCTTTAATCTGATCTTTACCATTTCTTCCTCCTGATTATCTTAAAAAATTAAAATATATGCTTAACAAATAAATTTGTCACTAGCTAACCCATTAGACCTCTAAAAAGCTTATTCTTCTTAAGTGCCGCAGGATTATTAAACTTCTTCATCATCGCTTTCATCTCATCAAATTGCTTGATAAGCTGATTGATGCTCTGAACCGTCTGACCGCTTCCAGCCGCGATACGCTTCCTTCTACTTGCATTTAGAATATTTGGATTCTCACGCTCAGCATTGGTCATCGATTGTATAATCGCCTTCATTCTATCAAGGTCCTTCTTGCCCTTCTCGAAGTCTATCTGCTTCTTATCAGCTGCCGAGATTCCTGGGATCATGTCGATAAGCTTTGCAATTCCGCCCATCTTGTTAATCTGTCCCATCTGCTCGAGGAAGTCATTGAGGTCGAATTGATTCTTCCTGAACTTCGCTTCCATTCTTGCAGCTTCCTCTTCGGTATAAGCGTTTTCAGCCTGCTCGATGAGGCTCATCACGTCTCCCATACCAAGGATTCTTGAAGCTATACGATCTGGGTGAAATGGCTCGAGAGCATTGTACTTCTCGCCAGTACCCATGAACTTGATTGGCTTGCCAGTAACCATCTTGGTAGAGAGTGCCGCACCTCCGCGGGAGTCTCCGTCCATCTTGGTCATGATAATGCCATCGATTCCGAGTTTCTCATTGAAGCCCTCTGCAATGTTAACTGCATCCTGTCCGGTAAGCGCATCAACTGCGAGTAGAATCTCATGAGGCCTTACGCTCCTCTTCAGCTGAACTAACTCTTCCATCAGTGCTTCATCTATCTGCAAACGTCCTGCTGTATCGACAATCAGAACGTTGCATCCTTTGCGCTGCGCTTCTTCTAAAGCAGCCTTAGCGATAACTAGCGGTTCATTCGACTCCCTCATGGTAAACACAGGAGTATTCACAGCCTTACCAACTACCTCTAGCTGATCTATAGCTGCTGGTCTGTACACGTCGCAGGCACAGAGCATCGGCTTCTTGCCGTTCTGCTTCAGCCACGCTGCCAGCTTTCCGCATGTCGTTGTCTTACCAGTACCCTGGAGACCAACCATCATATAAACCGTAAATCCACTTGGCGAATAGGTGAGCTTGCTGTTCGCACCACCCATCATGTCTACAAGCTCTTCCTTCACGATTTGAGCACCTGTTGCCCTGGGGTAAGACTCTTGAGTACATCTGCACCCATCGCCTTCTCTTTAATAGTCGCAACAAACTGCTTTACAACCTTGAAGTTAACATCAGCCTCGAGCAGCGCCAGCTTTACCTCACGCATCGCCGCATCGATGTCCTTTTCGCTTACAACCCCTTTGCCTCGTAGATTTCGAAATGTCTCTTGTAATTTTTCCGATAAACCTTCGAATGCCATGTCTTTTCTTATTTCTCCATATATGCAAGCTCTTATAAATCAAGAGCCTTATGCATAAGCTTATTCATCTTTGAAAGTGCTTCGCGAAGCTCCTCTGCATCGTCCACTGAACTCATGTTATCCAGCAGGCGATCCGCCTCCGCCATTACCATGTTATTGGACTTCCATCCTGCAACTAGTCCCAGTACAGATTCATACTTCTCTAGACTGCCTTCGGCCTTCTTGAGTGCGTAGTGAACGCCCTGTCTAGTCAGCCCAAGCTCTTCTGCAATCTCTGTGAGCGACAGATTATCCTCGTGATATAGATCCATAATCTCACGCTTATTCTCATCTAGCAGACTGCCGTAGAAATCGTACATCAAGCTCGCATATTCAACATTGCTTATATTTTCTTTCATACCGTAAGACTATAACATAACGAAAAACTGCTGTCAAGCATTTCTCTTGACAGCAGCACTTTTATTTATATCTGTGGGATTCCTATATCCTATTTACGAAACTCTTATTTCGTTGACAGAACGAACCTCGCTGTGTGTTCTAAGCGCTTCTAAATCTTCAACTGAATATTCTACTGCTATATCTAAATGTTTTCCGAACTGCTCCCCATACTTCTTCTTATTAATTACAAAGAATATCGCACCCATCAGCACCCAACTACCGGCCATGAGCCACTCCTGTACAGCAAGAGTACTGCCTGAACCAGGAATCAAGTACATAGACACCATACCGCCCGACAGCACAGTCGCCATTATCCCGACAAACTTATAGTGCTTAACACGGTATGGCCTTGGCATATCAGGCTCTTTCGTCTCAATATGAGGAATGAAATTGATACCATGCAGTATGCAAGGCAGCATCCAAGATTACCTGCATCGCATATCCACACAAGCATCTGTCTTCCTGCAAGCGGTGCAAGCATCGAGATAACTCCGATTAGAAGAAGTGCATTTACAGGAGTCTTGTACTTAGGGTGAAGCTTCGCAAACGCCTTAGGAATCATATTAGAATCAGCCATCGAATACATCGCACGACTACCGCCAATCATGAACGAATTCCAGCTAGTTACGATTCCGCACAGCCCTCCGATGATAACGACATCAGCCATCTTCTTAGTGCCATAAGCCTTCGCCATCGCATCAGCAGTAACGAGGCCAGCACCACTCATAGAAGCTTTAATCTCTGTAGAACTCATCATGTAACCGACTGCGAGTATGACTAGCGAATAAAATGCAACAGCCATGACAATCGACATAATCAAGATTTTTCCAATCTTCTTAAGCGAGCCCTGAATCTCCTCAGCGGCCTGCGGAATAACGTCAAAACCTATAAAGAAGAACGGAGTCATTACCGCTACGTGAAGTACGTGGCTAAGCATCGACTGGTTTCCGTTTCCTGCAAAAAGTTGTGGCATCAAGTTGCCCATTTCTCCCCTAACCGTAGAGGTGCCTATAAGCAGTACTCCTACGCCAAATATGATTGCTGTGAGAATAGTCTGCACTACAGCGGCCGTCTTTGCACCCATTATATTGACAAATGCCATCAATGCAGCTGTCACAGAAGCTAGTGCAAGCCACGAAGCATATACGTCAAATCCTGCAACAGTGTAGAGGTATCCCTTTAGAAATCCAGGAAATATATACGAGATAATCGTCGGAAATGCGCAAGCTTCAAAGCATACGACACCGACATATCCTAGGATGATTCCCCAAGTGCAGACAAATGATCCTGTCGCTCCCATCGCCTTATAGCTGAACACGTGCTCTCCACCACACTGCGGCATAGCAGCCGTAAGCTCCGCATAAGTGAGGCCTACAAAGAATATCATAATACCTCCGAGCACAAATCCAATCGCTGCCCCGAGAGCTCCACCTCTATTGATCCAATCACCAGTCGAGATAACCCATCCCCAACCGATCATTGCACCAAAAGCTATGACCAATATATCTTTTGAAGACAACACTTTATCAAATTCAGATTGCTTTGTCATTTAAGACACACCCTTTCAAATGTTTATACTCGATGTTGTGTTTATTTCGTTTACTTTGAGATATAATTAAATATATAAGAACATCATTTACTGAAATATCCAAAATATTATATAAGAAGTTTTAAGTGACAACATCTACTGGCAATACAATTGTAACTCTATGTGGTCACTTTGTCAAAAGTTTATTGTGTGAATTTTTTGTATCTATTACCATCTATACTCATACTTATTATTGCAATCTAAATAGACGACATAATTCGATTCCATATCACCTTGACAAGGCGCTAAAAACTAATAAAATTGTTATAATATACTTTATTAATTTTTATAAGGTATTGTTTTTCAATTATAAAAATTGATTTTAATTACTATGGAGGAAACAATGAAAAGAAAACTTATTGCATTTTTAATAGTCTGCATCGTTATGCTGACAGGCTGCGGCGGTGGTTCTAGTTCGGATTCTAAGAAGCTTGATAACAACTCAAAGGTTACGAAGAGCAATTTCAAGAAATTCCCTACTACTGATGGCAAACTTTTCGAATACACACTCGCTGACGATGGAGACGTGAGTCACATTAAGGTTACAGGTATTAAGACACCCGAGGATGACAAACTTAAGGTTGTTGTTGTTCCTAAGACTATCACAGTTAAGACAGCTAGCGGCAATGAAAAGAAAACTGTAGTTGCTGTATCAGGTCTTTCTAATCTAAAGAAGGCTGAGGCGATTGTACTTCCTAACACTGTAAAGGAAATCGGAGATAGTGCTTTTGTTAATAACGATAATCTAAGATTCATCCACCTGGGAGACTCAGTAGAAAAAACAGGCAGTAATTTATTCATAAACTCTCCTATTGAGTTCCTCGAAATCCCTGATAGCATGCAACATATGGGTGACACGCTGAACGATTATACTTTGCTAAATAATCAAATCGCACAGTCAATTGGTAGCAAGCGTCCTCTTAAGTACATAAAAATTCCTGGTACGCTTACAGATTTCAGCAACCTTTACCTACACGCAGATGATACAAAGGGTCCAATAATTAAAACTCCTAAGGGCAGTGAAGGTGAGAAATGGGCTAAATACTGGGGCTTCAAAGTTGAGTACATAAAAGGTGAAGTTGTTACTCCAGAAAGATCTCTTTGGGGAGAACAGCTTGAGAAAAAGCAAGCAGAGAAGAATAACGAATCAGAATAGGTTGCCATACATGGCATCAATATATGCTTTTCAATTATTTTATTAAGAATAACATCAACAATCCCTTTACTTACTTTAAGGGATTGTTTTCATTTTAAAGGGATTCTCAATAATATTGGAGCTCACTAATATGATATAATCTATAATAAAGTTTAACTTTCTAGGAGGCTACTCTATGTCATCAATTGCAGATACAAGCGTATATGAATCAAGATACCAACAGATTGCCGTTGAAATGGCCGAGAAAATCGCTGAGGGTTGGTACGAAGTTGGTGACCGCATCACCTCTCGTTCAACTATTGCGACTACATTTCATGTATCTCCAGAGACCGCAAGAAAAGCGATGCAGGTTCTCGTTGATATGGGAATCGTTACAGTTAGGCACGGAAGCGGAACTTATGTTGCTTCTCGTGAGAAAGCTCAGCTATACTTTGAGAAATTTCACGATACAGTATCTATAGCACAGACTAGAGAGCAAATTGTTGAAGCTATCGCCACGCAGCGTCGTGACCTTGAGAACCTTGCTAGACTCCTAGATGATTTGGTAGCTAGAAATACTAGAGACCACAACACGTCTTACCTCAATCCACATGATATGAAGATTGATTCTAACTGCAATTTTATCGGACAGTCAATCGGAGAACTTGATATATGGCAGCAAACAGGTGCAACAATCGTCGCAATAAAGCGCGGCGAAGAGACTTTTATATCACCTGGCCCTTATGAGAGAGTTCAGTCTGGCGACGTTATATTATTTGTCGGAAGTGATTTATCAAGACAGAAGATGCTCAACCTCTTCAACTCACCTACGCCAGACCCGGCATCGCTTACAGATTAATAAAGCAAAAGGAGAACCCCATGGTTCTCCTTTCTTTATTCTATTTATCCCTTTTTACGAATTTACATTACGCTAGAATCCCCTAATGCTAGCGTAATATCCCCCTATTTCGCGTAGATAATATCTAAATTACCTTCTTATACGTTTATCCGACTTGATAGAAGCTCTTGTTCCTATCGTCTGGAATATTTGCACCATTGCTACAATTAATATAACTGCAATGATCATAACTAGTTCTTCAGAGCGGTAATACCCGTAGTTAATCGCTATCTTACCTAGTCCGCCGCCTCCGATAATACCCGACATTGCAGAGTAGCTGAGTACGGTGGTTAGTGCGATTGTGACGTTCGAAATAAGCGACGGAACACTCTCTGGAATCATCACCCTAGTTATTATCTGAAAAGGACTAGCTCCCATACTAATAGCCGTTTCTATGATATTTCCATCTACCTCACGGAAGCTTCCCTCAACCAGTCTTGCGACAAACGGAAACGACGCTACAACGAGCGGTATAATAGTAGGTGCTGTGCCTACTACCTTTTGCATAATTAGCTCGGTGAGCGGCATTACCATAACCATCAATATCAGAAATGGCACAGATCTCAGTAGATTAATCACTGTGTTTAATGCAGACAGTACTGGCCTCGGTAGTGGTAGTATGCCCCCCTTTTCACCTACAACGAGCAGAACTCCCAAAGGCAAGCCGATTACAAGTGCAAAGAAAGTAGCAATTACTGTCACGTAGAACGTTTCCCATATGGCGAACAGAATGTCATTTTGAAGCACATCAAGTGCGAGTTGTACAGATTCTTGACTAAACATTCGCTTCACCTCCTACTGCAGTATTTCCTGTGCCTTGCCCTGGTCCACCGATAGTCTTTACTCCAACATTGACTGTTACACCATGCGCAGCCCTTAAATACTTAACTGCTTCATCAACAGTCTTCTTTTCCTTAGGCACTTCGAGCACAATTCTTCCAAAAGCCTTTCCATCAACAGCCTTTGTCGATGCATATATAATGCTTGCACATATACCCTTATCCTGCGCAAGTGACGTAATTAGCGGTGCATGGGTTGTCTCTGACTCGTTAAACAGTACCTCAATCGTCTCAGCCCCCTCTGAAGTAGCGAGAGCCTCCGACCTCTCTGGAAATACCAATCGCTTTGCCGCTTCAGACTTCGGACTAGCAAGATATCCGTTACTTTACCTCGCTCGACAATCTCACCGCTATCTATAATCGCAACCTTGTCGCAGACATTTTTAACGACAGACATCTGGTGCGTGATAATTATTACTGTGATTCCGAGCTTTTTGTTAATATCCTTAATCAGGTCCAGAATCTGTCCTGTAGTCTTCGGATCTAGCGCACTTGTTGCTTCATCACATAGAAGCACCTTCGGGTTCGTAGTAAGCGCCCTTGCAATTGCAACTCTCTGACGCTGACCTCCAGATAGCTGTGCTGGAAAAGCCTCTGCCTTATCTTCTAATCCAACAACCTCAAGAAGTTCATTAGCAACCTTTCTTGCATTCTTCTTATTCACACCAGCAAGCTTTAGCGGCAAACAAATATTATCTCTAACATTTTTTTGCATGAGCAGGTTGAACCCCTGAAAAATCATTGTTACATTACGCCTAATACTCCTTAACTCGTGTTCTTTAAGATTCGTTAGGTCAACTCCATCGATATTAACTTCACCAGCTGTCGGCCTTTCAATCATATTAATACAGCGAACCAGTGTGCTCTTGCCTGCACCACTCATTCCTATAATGCCGTAAATCTCTCCGTCTTCTACTGTGAAATTTATATTCTTTAGCGCTTCGACTGTACCCGACTCAGTCTGAAACGTTTTGTATAAATTTTTAATTTCAATCATACTTTATCAATCCTCTCCAAACTAGGCAATTCGGCAGCCACTTTCGCATCTGCTAGTTGCTAAAAGCACCTTGCTCACCGCTGTGTTGGCCACCGAATTGTAAGTATACTTATTTTTTATTTAAGCTTCTTTATCTTGTCTAGAGAGTCTGACTTTCCAGCATATAGACCCATTGGCTCATTGTGAATTGCTGCTACATTTACTACCTTTGTTCCCTGCTTAGCGTTGAAGTCATCTAGGTATGGTACATGCTGGAAGTAGTTAGCATCAATTTCTCCGCTATCTACCACCTTGTTAGGCTGCACGTAATCAGTGAACTCCTTGATTTCAAGGTTAATTCCCTTCTTTGCTAGAATCTTCTTCGCTTCACCTAGAACCTCAGCGTGTGGTGTAGGTGATGCTGCTACAGTGATTGTAGTTCCCTTTAGTGCTTCGTAATTTACACTTGAATCATATCCATCAGTTGGCTTTTCAACAACACTTACAACAGCACCCTTGTATTTATTCTTGATGAAGTTTGCTACATCCTTGCTCTCTAAAGCTGCTTTAAGAGCTTTAATCTTATCGCTGCTCTGATTTCCATCCTTAACAGCTAGAATATTAGCATATTCAGCTCCGTTACCTTCCTTAATTAGTGAATCCTTTACTGGATTTAAATCAGCTTCGATAGCATAGTTTGAGTTGATGATTCCAAAGTCAACATCCTTTAATGTCTTAGGTACCTGAGCTGCCTCAACTTCCTTGAACTCAATTCCGTTTGCATTCTCAACATCCTTAATTGTAGCTGTGATTCCTGCACCCTTCTTGAGCTTGATGTATCCGTTCTTCTCTAGAAGGAGAAGTGCTCTTGCTTCGTTTGTAGCATCATTAGGTATAGCAATTGTTACCTTTTCTGACTTGCTTCCACATCCAGTTAATACACCTACTGACGCCAGTATTACCACTAGCAGTGCTACTGCCGTAATTCTAATCTTTGATTTTCCCTTAATGTTCATGTTCGTATAATCCTTTCTTATTACGTTTAATACTTGTCTTTCTTAATCTTACTTTAACTTACTAGCTTTGCTTCTAGGCAATAAAAAACTGCCCACAGTTTCATGCAGACAGCCATGCCCTTTTAGATTTGAGAATCTTCTTACCAGCAAATCCTCGCCACGTTTAAATGCTACGCTTCTCTGTAGCATACGAAGGCTTTAGGCTTTATCTCTTTGCTGATGAAACATCGCAAATGGCATTCTGCTTTTTAAAATATTCTGTTGTACACATGCACATTCGCATCGTAACATTCGCTACACTGGTTGTCATTGCGATCTCTCCTTTCTCTGTGATGTCCTAATGATACAATGAATAATGTCCCTCGTCCAATTCATATATATTATTCCCAGCTATAGGTTTAACCTATAGCAACAAATAAATAGTGATTAGCTTTATCAATTGGATGTATTAGTTAGTACCACTATATAAAAAGCCTGAAAGAAAATAGAATTTATTCTATTTCCCTTCAGGCTAAATTCAACAAGATATGTTTTACGAAAAAAATGCAAATGATTTATGAACTATATTTCTCCATCATGCTTTCAAACCCACAGCCAAGCACATTATTATAAAACTCAGCAAGATTCCACATTACATCTGTCTTTAAATCCGGATAGTTATGTATTTCATGACGATATCCAGAATATAGTTGCGTCTTAACATCATGTCCAGATTCAATCAGCCAGTTGCTAACCTCATAGACACCTCTGCCATACTGTCCAACAGGATCCTGATCACCAGCAATGTTATAAATCTTTAAATCAGTTGGAACCTTTGAAGCCCATTCAGGTCCAGTTATGTACTCAATCATCTGACAGAAATAGAGAAATGCCTGGTTAGTAGTAGGCTTAGTAAATGCATCAAAAGGATCCTCAGCGTGGTCTATCTGTACAAATTTATCCTTGCAAATCCATTCGTTACCGATTGTAACTTCTTCATCACAGCGAGCAAACATCCATCCAAGAAAGAGAACTTGCAACAGATGGATCAGACTCTTTGCCTTTACCTTCAGCAACAAGCTGTTTTAGTTTATCAATGCTATCCTCAAGATCAGGCCATACTCCAGAGGTGCCACACAATGTAACAGCAGTAAGTTCATCACCATAATTTGCCATAAAATCCCTAGCAATAAATGACCCCATGCTATGACCGAAAAGCATGTATGGAAGATTAGGGTACTTATCTTTAACAATCTGCATAAGTCTATGTTCGTCTTCCATCATAGTATGAAATCCTTCATCACCCCAATCACCCCAATTATCGTTTATAATGGCAGTCTTTCCGTGTCCAACATGGTCATCTGCGGCAACAATATAACCTTCATCCATAAGACCAGTTATCATATGTAAATATCTTCGAGAATGTTCGCCAAACCCGTGAATTATTTGAACTATCCCCCTTAGGTTCACAAGCTGGAACATATATCCACGCCTGTACATCATCTATCTTGTTGTAGGAATTAAAAGTAAATTCATGTAACATAATAAACCTCCTATCATATATGGCTAGTAAATTACTTAAGTTCAATGTAGCACAGATGAAAATATAAGTCGAGTAAGGATAATAAAACAATAAAATTTACTATAGCATCAATACTCGAGTAACAATAAAAAAGCCTGCCAATAGAAGGCAGACTAATTTAAGAAATAAAAAAACCGGCGACGTCCTAATTTCCCAGGCAGCTTCCCACCAAGTATCTTCAGCGCTAAAGAGCTTAACTTCTGTGTTCGGGATGGGAACAGGTGTAACCTCTTTGCTATTGTCACCGGATTTGTAAATCGCTTTTGCAATCTACTCATATGTTGTAGTAAGATGTGTTTCCATCATCTTCTACGCTTTTAAGAGCTGTGCCCTCAAAATTGAATAACCACCTTGTGCTTTAAAACCATTTGGTCAAGTGTTCGACCTATTAGTATCAGTCAGCTGAATACGTTACCGTACTTACACCTCTGACCTATCAACGTGATAGTCTCTCACGGGTCTTACCTTTCGGAGGAAATCTTATCTTGAGGTGGGCTTCGCACTTAGATGCTTTCAGCGCTTATCCCTTCCATACGTAGCTACCCGGCTATGCCCTTGGCAGAACAACCGGTACACCAGAGGTATGTCCATCCCGGTCCTCTCGTACTAAGGATAGCTCCTCTCAAATTTCCAACGCCCACAGCGGATAGGGACCGAACTGTCTCACGACGTTCTGAACCCAGCTCGCGTACCTCTTTAATGGGCGAACAGCCCAACCCTTGGGACCTACTTCAGCCCCAGGATGAGACGAGCCGACATCGAGGTGCCAAACACCCCCGTCGATGTGAACTCTTGGGGGGTATAAGCCTGTTATCCCCGGGGTAGCTTTTATCCGTTGAGCGATGGCCCTTCCACTCGGAACCACCGGATCACTAAGCCCGACTTTCGTCCCTGCTCGACCTGTATGTCTCGCAGTCAAGCTCCCTTTTGCCTTTGCACTCTTCGCGCGATTTCCGTCCGCGCTGAGGGAACCTTTGGGCGCCTCCGTTACTCTTTAGGAGGCGACCGCCCCAGTCAAACTGCCCACCTGACACTGTCCCTGTACCGGATCACGGTACTAGGTTAGATTTCCAACATTACAAGGGTGGTATCCCAACGGTGACTCCTCCAACACTGGCGTGCTGATCTCTTAGTCTCCCACCTATCCTGTACATGCAATGCCGAAAATCAATATCAAGCTACAGTGAAGCTCCACGGGGTCTTTCCGTCCTGCTGCGGGTAACCGGCATCTTTACCGGTACTACAATTTCACCGAGCCTATTGTTGAGACAGCGTCCAGATCATTACGCCTTTCGTGCGGGTCGGAACTTACCCGACAAGGAATTTCGCTACCTTAGGACCGTTATAGTTACGGCCGCCGTTTACTGGGGCTTAAGTTCTGTGCTTCGGTTGCCCTAACACTTCCCCTTAACCTTCCAGCACCGGGCAGGCGTCAGCCCCTATACATCAGCTTTCGCTTTAGCAGAGACCTGTGTTTTTGGTAAACAGTTGCCTGGACCTCTTCACTGCGGCCTGCCGAAGCAGGCACCCCTTCTCCCGAAGTTACGGGGTTATTTTGCCGAGTTCCTTAACAATAGTTCGCTCGCTCACCTTAGGATTCTCTCCTCATCTACCTGTGTCGGTTTGCGGTACGGGCACCTTAGATCTCATTAGCGGCTTTTTCTTGACAGCGTGAAATCGATTGCTACCGGTCATTTGACCACCCCATCACAGTTCAACCTTATAGAAAGCGGATTTGCCTACTTTCAAGCCTCACTGCTTGGACACGCTCAACCAACGGCGTGCTCAATCTATCCTTCTGTGTCCCCACTTCATTCAAACAATCTTTGGTGGTACAGGAATATCAACCTGTTGTCCATCGCCTACAGCGTTCGCTCTCGGCTTAGGTCCCGACTTACCCTGAGAGGACGAACCTTCCTCAGGAAACCTTAGATTTTCGGCGGACGGGATTCTCACCCGCCTTACGCTACTCATGCCAACATTCTCTCTTCTATACTGTCCAGATTTGCTTACGCGCCTCCTTCTGCCTGTATAGAATGCTCCTCTACCAATTAGTTATACTAATTCCAAAGCTTCGGTGGTAAGTTTGAGCCCCGTTTATCTTCGGCGCAGGATCACTCGACTAGTGAGCTATTACGCACTCTTTAAATGTATGGCTGCTTCTAAGCCAACATCCTAGCTGTTTGTGCAATCCCACATCCTTTTCCACTTAACTTACTCTTTGGGACCTTAGCTGTTGATCTGGGCTGTTTCCCTTTCGACCATGGAACTTATCTCTCATAGTCTGACTCCCAAGTATGATAGCACGGTATTCGGAGTTTGATAGTTGTTGGTAACCGGTGAAGGCCCCGCGAACAGTCAGTGCTCTACCCCCGTGTATCTTTACCTTGAGGCTAGCCCTAAAGCTATTTCGAGGAGAACCAGCTATATCCGAGTTCGATTGGAATTTCACCGCTATCCACAAGTCATCCTAACCTTTTTCAACAGATATAGGTTCGGTCCTCCATAACCTTTTACGGTTACTTCAACCTGCTCATGGATAGGTCACCCGGTTTCGGGTCTACAGCATGTAACTCTCGCCCTATTCAGACTCGATTTCTCTACGGCTCCGTTGCTCCAGCAACTTAACCTCGCTACATACCATAACTCGTTGGCCCGTTCTACAAAAAGTACTAGGTCACTTGCGCTCCCTATGCTTGTAAGCATCAGGTTTCAAATTCTATTTCACTCCCCTCCCGGGGTTCTTTTCACCTTTCCCTCACGGTACTATTCGCTATCGGTCACTGGGTAGTATTTAGGCTTGGAGGGTGGTCCCTCCTGCTTCAGGCCGGGTTACACGTGTCCGGTCCTACTCTGGTGCCACCTATGCGCTTTCTGCTTTCGCCTACAGGAGTATTACCTTCTCTGCTTGAACTTTCCAGTTCTATTCGGCTTGCATAACTTCGTCAATGTTGGTGGTCCACAACCCCAAACTGTAAACAGTCTGGTTTGGCCTCTTTCCCTTTCGCTCGCCGCTACTCAGGAAATCGATTTTTCTTTCTCTTCCTAGGGCTACTTAGATGTTTCAGTTCACCCCGTTCCCTTCATTAAGCTATGTATTCACTTAATGATACATACGCATTACCGTATGTGGGTTCCCCCATTCGGAAATCTGCGGGTATATCGGATATGTGCTCCTTACCGCAGCTTATCGCAGCTTATCACGTCCTTCATCGGCTCCCAGTGCCAAGGCATCCACCCGATGCTCTTTGTACTTGACCAATCATTTCTTTCGAAATGTTCTCTCGCCTAGACTAGCGTTGTCTAGGTCTTATTCACTATTGTAATTCTCTCAGTGAATTCTGGTTTCTCTCAACAAATAGTCTGTCTGAAATCGTTACCCAATTTGAATCTCCTTCAAGAAGATTCGGCTTGTATCTCGATTCGTTGTCTATTTGTCTTCATTTTACACTTGGTGTGTTATTCAATTTTCAAGGTACATCCTGTCACTTGTGCGACATTTGCCTTTCGGCTGGTGGAGAATAAGGGGGATCGAACCCTTGACCCCCTGCGTGCAAGGCAGGTGCTCTCCCAGCTGAGCTAATTCCCCATAAACTATCATAGTGTAGAGACTAGGTCTCCTTAGAAAGGAGGTGATCCAGCCGCTCGTTCTCGAACGGCTACCTTGTTACGACTTCACCCCAGTCATTGGTTTTGCCTTAGGCGATAGATTAATTAACCGACTTTGGGCACCCCCAACTTCCATGGTGTGACGGGCGGTGTGTACAAGACCCGGGAACGCATTCACCGCAGCATTCTGATCTGCGATTACTAGCAACTCCAACTTCATGTAGGCGAGTTGCAGCCTACAATCCGAACTGGGATCGGTTTTGGTGATTTGCTCCACTTCACAGTATTGCCTCTCATTGTACCGACCATTGTAGCACGTGTGTAGCCCAGAACATAAGGGGCATGATGATTTGACGTCATCCCCACCTTCCTCCGAGTTGACCTCGGCAGTCTCGCTAGAGTCCTCAACTGAATGTTAGTAACTAGCGACAAGGGTTGCGCTCGTTGCGGGACTTAACCCAACATCTCACGACACGAGCTGACGACAACCATGCACCACCTGTCTCTGCTGTCCGAAGAAGGGACCGGTTAAGGTCCTGTCAGCAGGATGTCAAGCCCTGGTAAGGTTCTTCGCGTTGCTTCGAATTAAACCACATGCTCCGCTGCTTGTGCGGGTCCCCGTCAATTCCTTTGAGTTTTACTCTTGCGAGCGTACTCCCCAGGCGGAGCACTTATTGCGTTAACTGCGGCACTGAGCCCTAACGGGCCCAACACCTAGTGCTCATCGTTTACGGCGTGGACTACCAGGGTATCTAATCCTGTTTGCTACCCACGCTTTCGTGCCTCAGTGTCAGTTACAGTCCAGAAAGCCGCCTTCGCCGCTGGTGTTCCTCCTAATATCTACGCATTTCACCGCTACACTAGGAATTCCGCTTTCCTCTCCTGCACTCAAGTAGCCCAGTTCGCAAGGCAAGTAGAGGTTGAGCCTCTAAATTAAACCTTGCGCTTAGGTAACCACCTACGCACTCTTTACGCCCAATAATTCCGGATAACGCTTGCCCCCTACGTATTACCGCGGCTGCTGGCACGTAGTTAGCCGGGGCTTGCTCCTAAGGTACCGTCATTTGTTTCTTCCCTTAGAACAGAAGTTTACAACCCGAAGGCCTTCATCCTTCACGCGGCGTTGCTGCATCAGGCTTTCGCCCATTGTGCAAGATTCCCTACTGCTGCCTTCCGTAGAAGTTTGGACCGTGTCTCAGTTCCAATGTGGCCGATCACCCTCTCAGGTCGGCTACTGATCGTCACCTTGGTGAGCCGTTACCTCACCAACTAGTTAATCAGACGCAGGCCCATCCCTGACCGATAAATCTTTGACCGATGAAGCATGTGCTTCTACGGTGTTATGAGGTTTTAATCATCGTTTCCAATGGCTATCCCTCTGTCAGGGGCAGGTTGCCTACGCGTTACTCACCCGTCCGCCGCTGTCCGTTAGCATAATCCCCCGAAGGTTCATGCACTAACATCTCGCTCGACTTGCATGTATTAGGCACGCCGCCAGCGTTCATCCTGAGCCAGGATCAAACTCTTAATAAATGTTATCTGAAGAATCTTTCGATTCGTCCAAATCCTGTTAATGGATGACGCTTATCGCGTCTCGACTCGTTATTTCCGAATCATTGTTGTTTGTGTTTGAATTGTACAGGGACATACGACATATTTGTACATCGTTTGTCTCTTATACGATCTTGAGATCTGATCTCCAGTTTACACTGTGTCGATCTCTTGACCAGTTTCTACACTATGAAGTTGTCATGGTTCTGCTGACTGCGTTTGAGCGTTTTAAAGCTAACAGCTCTCTCGCGACAGCTTAATCATTATAGCGCACCATTTTTGACTCGTCAAGCACTTTTTTTATCTTTTTTGTAAGTTTTAGTACTCGCCTTGTCCCGGCTCGCTTACTCGTCACCGATTTAGTAACAAGTGTTTTAATTATAGGTAATTTAAACCTCGTGGTCAATAGCTTTTAGTACTTTAAATTACAACACTCGTTATTATTACTCTTTTGCTATCATTTCTTCTACATATATGTATCTCTTACTATATTCCCCCTATATATATTTGTTGATATCTCCCTTGATATGTTGATTTTACTCTGCTTCCTTCTATATGTACTCCCTTCTTATTATCTATATTACTATATATATGTATTTTCTCGGTTTTTATGCTTTATACGACTAAAAAATAACGCGGAGTTTCTCCGCGTCTTAGCTTCTTGCTTGATTTTATAGGTTTTTCTACTCTTTTACTATAGCAACACGATGTATCTATTTACATTTTTGCATGGTTATATACGTGTGCGCTTGTATATATGTTTCTATTTCTTGCTTCTTCTCGCTCCTGCTGCGCTTTCACGTCTTGCTCTTTCTTTTGAGATTTCCTCTTCAAGCTGCTTTATTTTATTACGCTGCTCTCTGGATCTACGTGTAGCCTCAATAGCGATTCTTGTATTTCGCTTTTCTTCTCTCTTGGCCCTCTCAAGCTTCTCCTCATTCTTGCTCAGGAATTCCGGCTTGTTGTAATCTAGGCTCATGCTGATTCTAAATCTGTCAACTCCAATCAATATTGCTGCGACTCCAATGAGAAGCATGACATGAATATCTAGAACACTCTTATTAAAGAACATATAGGCGCCGAGAAGTGTCATAGCAGTTCCAAGAATGAAGGTTCTTTTTTCACTTAGCGAATTTGTTCTTATATCAATATTGATGCTAAAGTCAGCTGCCAGCCCACTCGTCATAAGCATCATCGCAAAGATTGCACTTACAGAGACATCCTCGCTTACTTGCCCCGATAAAAACATTACTCCTAGGAATGTGGATATTACCGCCTGAACAACGTAAGTCTTTGTTATCATATTGTCCCCGTATCCGACATTTCTGAACACTATAAGCTCTAACGCTCCCATGACAAGTAGTGCTCCGCCGATAACGAACACAACCGAAGTGAACGCCGCTGTTGAGTTTGCCACGCAGAATGTTCCTACTATTACCATTAACGCACTAGAAATCATAGATAATATTCTCATCTAGCACCTCCTAATTGTTTTTTAACTTATTAATATTATCACATCGTGTATTTTGCCGCAACGAACCTTTATATTGTCGCTGCCTTTTAAATATGTACATATAATATAGGTGCTCATTATCTTATATTTTAGTGCTGTTAGTTCAACTACTTCTTTTAAACCCGCTATAACAAGGCTCGCGAGCAACTTCGCCCTGACTGTTTTATATAACAAAATATTTGTCAATAAATTGTTTTAATTGCACCTTTTGACTATTTGTAGTATAAATATCGTTACGAAATATATTATTTAATTGAGGGGGTTCTATATGAAATCCATTTTTAGAGCTTGGAATAAGCTAAGCTTAATCGTTCAGATCATCATTGGTCTTATTATCGGTATTTCACTTGCGGTTATTGCACCTAAGCAGCTCGCATTCCTCACACTGTTTGGTGACCTGTTCGTAGGAGCTCTTAAGGCGATTGCACCACTCATGGTATTTATCCTTGTAATGGCTGCTATTGCTCAGCATAAGTCGGGAACTAAGACCAACATGTCGACAGTTATCGTGCTATACATTGTAGGCACACTGTCTGCAGGACTTTGCGCTGTTGTTGCAAGTTTCTTATTCCCACAGACTCTTATTCTTGTAAAATCCACTGAAAAGATTGCCGCACCAGACAATATCATTTCCGTGCTTAAGACAGTTCTGCTCAATGTAATCGATAACCCAATAAATGCGATTGTTAGCACCAACTTCCTCGGTGTACTCGCTTGGGCAATTATTATAGGCATTGCACTTAGAGCCTCTTCAGATTCTACAAAGGGTCTACTTTCTGACCTTTCCGACGCAATCACTAAGTGTGTTCGTTGGATCATCATGTTTGCACCTATAGGTGTTATGGGCCTTGTGTTTAACTCCATCTCTACTAGCGGAATCGGTGCTCTCGCAAAGTATGCATCGCTCATATTGCTACTAGTTGGAACTATGGTTTTTATAGCACTCGTTGTAAATCCACTAATCGTATTCCTGGCTTCGCACCAGAACCCTTACCCGCTAGTATTCAAGTGCCTTAGCAACAGTGGTATCACAGCATTCTTTACACGTAGCTCAGCTGCAAACATTCCAGTTAACCTCGAGCTTTGTGAGGATCTAGGGCTCGATGTAAACACATACCCGATTTCAATTCCTCTTGGAGCAACTATCAATATGGCTGGTGCCGCTGTTACTATCGCAGTCATGTCGCTTGCAGCTTGTAACACAATGGGTGTAAAGGTTGATATTCCTTCCGCTATCCTTCTCGTATTCCTGACCGCTGTCAGCGCTGCTGGAGCTTCCGGAGTTGCAGGAGGGTCACTACTGCTAATCCCACTCGCATGCTCGCTGTTTGGTCTACCAGCCGACATCTCAATGCAGGTTGTTGGAGTTGGGTTTATCTGCGGAGTTATTCAGGATTCTTGCGAGACTGCACTCAACTCTTCGACAGATGTTCTACTAACAGCAACTGCTGAGCTTCACGAATACAGAAAAAGAGGCGAGAAGAGGATTCTCAACATAAAGTAGTTTATATGGATTAGAACTTGTATTTAAACTTTAGCATTAAATTGAAACATAAAAGCTTGGGGTAAACCCCAAGCTTTTTTCTATCTTGTCACTATTCAGCATTAGTAAATAGTTCGTATCAAGGCGCTACTTCAGCATAAGTACTGCCATCTGACCGCCACGCTTCAGTCCATCTCTTCTATGCGAGAAATACTTGTCCTTCTCAGCAAAAGTGCAAGCACCATCGATCTCAATATGAGATTCAGGAATGCCTACGCTCATGAGCACGGCCTTATTAATCGCTGGAAGCGATACATTGAATTTTCCTCGTTCTGGGTTAAAAGTATACGCTCCTGGAATATCCTTTACGGTCATGTTTGAAATTGCATCGATAACATCTTTGCCACACTCAAAATGCTCTATAGATATACAAGGTCCAATTGCAGTATATAAGTTAGAAGGATTTGAGTTAAATTCCGACTTCATCTTCTCGACTGTCTTGCGTGCAATTTCAAGCGTTGTACCTCTCCAGCCTGCGTGACTTAGTCCAATCGCCTCATTTACAGGATCGTAGATATAGATTGGCGTACAGTCTGCATGAGAAGTGATTAGCGCAACCCCTCTGACATTAGTCACCATACCATCAATTCCTCGCCTTCTCGGCAAATAGAGTCCTTCGCCGCAGTTTTCCTCGTCTACGCATATCACCTCATTACCATGCGTCTGATGAAGCATGACAAGCTGCTTCGGATCAATTCCGAGCGAGGCGCACCATAATTTGTAGTTTTCGAGGATATTTGCAAGAGCATCGTCTGTAGTAAGGCTAAGGTTCAATGAGTCGTAGCAACCCTTGCTAACACCACCGTTTCGCGTGCTATAATCGCAGATTAACTTGTCCTTAAACTGTTCGAACATCTAACCGGGCCTTTACTTCGATGCTGCAGCAGCAAATACGATTGAGTAGAACTTCTCGTCTGCACCAGAACCACGGGATGTGAGTACGATTGGAGCCTTTGCACCAACTACAAGACCTGTCATTCTGCCGCCGCCCTGGATTACCCAAGACTTTCCAATGAAGTTACCAGCAGCCATGTTTGGAACGAGCAGAACGTCTGCGTCTCCAGCTACTGGGCTCTCAAATCCCTTAAAATCAGCAATTTCCTTACTGAGCGCGATATCGTAGGAGATAGGTCCCTCTACTAGACAATCCTTGAGTTCACCCTTCTCGTTCATCTCCTTGAGAGCCGCTGCATCTACAGACTCAGGAGCCTTTTCGTTAAGCTTTTCAGCTGCACAAAGTGCTGCAACCTTAGGATTCTCATATCCCATGTTGCGCAGAGAATCTACTGCATTCTCAACGATCTGAACCTTCTGCTCTAGTGTTGGGTGAAGGAGCATTCCTCCATCTGTAAGAACTACTAGCTTGTGGTAGTTTGGAACTTCAAATAGGCCAACGTGAGACATTACCTTGCCCATGTTGAGACCTGTTTCTTTATTTACAACCTGCTTGAGAAGATCCGATGTCTGCATCTTACCCTTCATGAGGAAGTCGCCCTTGCCTTCGTTGATGAGTCTTACAGCTGTCTTTGCTGCCTCAACATCATCAGTTTCGTTGTAAATAGTTGCATTCTCTAGAGCAAAGCCATGCTCCTTGATAAGAGCCTTGATTTCTTCTTCTTTACCTACGAGAACAGCCTCAACGATGCCTTCCTTTACTGCACCATTTACAGCCTCTAGGGAATGCTCATCGTGAGCACAAGCTAGAACGATTCTCTTCTTGACAGGATTGCTTCTAACCATTTCTGCCATTTCTGCAAATTCTTAAACATACATTACCTCCTTAAATAACATAACAATTCCTTTGTATGTCTGCCGTGGATTGGTTATTTCCTTAAGCCCTTTTATTATAGCATAAAGGAAGCTTTATACATTATATATATGCGTTATAACTGACATAAAAAAGGAGAGGGTTTCCCCCTCTCCTTTTTAGCTTTATTCAGCTTGCGCTAATACTCCTAGTTTCTAAAAACTTATAGGTCGTATCCAGCCTTGAATGCCTTCTTGTTGAGCTCAACGAACTTAGGCTTTACGTTCTTCTCAATCTGAGCATCCCAATCTACATCGTCTAGAGTGCCGATAGCCTTAACGAGTGCTCCGAGAAGTACAACGTTCATAGCCTTTGCATTTCCAAGCTCTGTAGCAATCTCGCCTGCCTTAACGTCAGTTACAGGGCACTTTGCCTTGAGATCTTCAAGGATTGCTTCTGGGTACTCTGCCTTACCTAGGTTAACTGGAGCAGGATTGATCTTAAAGTTATTAATTACCATCTTGCCGCCAACCTTGAGGTACTCGAGCCATCTTAGCGCTTCCATTCTCTCAAATGCTACGATTACGTCTGCAGAACCCTTTCCTACGATCGGGGAAAGAACTTCTTTTCCGTATCTAACCTGAGTGCTTACACTTCCGCCACGCTGTGACATTCCGTGAATCTCACTCATCTTAACGTCATAACCAGCTTCCATTAGGCCGCTCGTAAGAATCTTACTTGCAAGGATTGTTCCCTGTCCACCTACTCCTACGAGGAGAATATTTTTTACGTCACTCATTATCTCTGCACCTCCTCAATAGCATCAAATGGGCATACCTGCTTGCAGACTGTACAGCCTACGCAGTTATTAACATCGATAACAACATCATCCTTTGAAGACATGAGAGCTGGACAGCCTGTTCTTACGCAAGCCTTACAGTTTCTGCACTTGTCCTGAATGATGTGGCACTGAGTCTTGTGTAGTCCCTTGAACTCATCAAGATCCTGCTGGCTAAACTTCTTGAGTACGCATGGCCATCTTGTAATGATAACTGTTGGCTCTTCGCTAGCGATGCAAGCGTCTAGAACCTTATCTACTTCGTCAAGGTGTAGAGGATTTACAGTGTAAATATTCTCTTCCTTGATTCCTACGGCCTTAACTAGTGAAGGAATATCAACTTCTGGAGCTGGCTTGCCCATCAGAGTGAATCCTGTTCCAGGGTTCTCCTGGTGACCAGTCATACCTGTAATTCTGTTGTCGAGGATAACGCTGATGCTATCACTCTGGTTGTATACAGCATCCATCAAACTTGTGATACCGCTGTGGAAGAATGTGGAGTCTCCGAGAACACCTACAGCCTTAGTCTTTGCTCCTGCAACCTTGTAAGCCTGAGCAGCACCGTGAGCCATTGAGAGGGAAGCTCCCATACAAATAGCTGTATCAAGTGCGCTTAGAGGCGCGTTAGCTCCGAGTGTATAGCAACCGATGTCTCCATTGATCATGAGACCCTTCTTCTTCTTGATTGCCTGGAAGAATCCTCTGTGAGGACATCCTGCACATAGCGTTGGAGGACGTACAACAGATTCAAGCTCTGAATCATAAGACTCTGGCTTAACTCCTGTAAGTGCCTCTCTAACGATATCTGTGTTGAGCTCGTCAAACTTTGGAATCTGCTGATTTCCAATGCACTCAATTCCGTGAATCTCGAGGAACTCCTGTAGGTATGGATCCATCTCTTCGATTACGTATACCTTATCTACCTTGCTGCAGAAATCCTTGATTAGGTCTGTAGGTAGCGGGAATGTCATTCCGAGGTTGAGGTACGAAGCGTCCTCACCGAATGTTTCCTTAGCATACTGATAAGAAATACCAGATGTAACAACACCGATCTTAGTAGAGTGCCACTCAGGCTGGTTGATTTCTGCTACGTTTGCATAAGCTTCCATCTCAGCTAGCTTCTTCTCGAGGTTAACTCTCATCTTCTTAGCGTTAGCTGGTGCGGAAACGTACTTTTCAATCTGCTTCTTGTAAGGAACGTACTCATGCTCTTCTCTATCGCCGAGCTCTACAATTCCCTTTGAGTGACAGACTCTTGTTGTTACATGTAAAAGAACTGGAGCATCGAATCTCTCGGAGAGACCGAACGCCATCTTCATGTAATCCTTACACTCCTGCGAGTCGGATGGCTCTAGCATGAGCAGTCTTGCTGCCTTTGCGTAGTTTCTGTTGTCCTGCTCGTTCTGGGAGCTGTGCTGACCTGGGTCGTCAGCGGATACGATAACAAATCCACCTGTAACTCCAGTGTATGCGATTGTGAAGATAGGGTCTGCAGCAACGTTAACACCTACGTGCTTCATTGCGCAGAATGATCTAACACCTGCAATGGATGCACCGATAGCAGCTTCTGCAGCTACCTTCTCGTTAGGAGCCCACTCTGAGTACACATCATCCTTGTACTGAGGCATATTCTCTAGGATCTCGGTGCTTGGAGTACCGGGATAGGCCGAAGCAAACTGGCAGCCACCTTCATATGCGCCGCGAGCAATAGCTTCGTTGCCCGACATAATTACTTTCATCTACTTACCTCCTTAAGTTTAACCGTATTAAACTTGTCATAAATATAATTGAATTATACAAATGAATATATTCTTCGTCAAACAATGTCTTTTGTGTGCTTTTTTGTACTTTTATAACATTCCGACAATATTTTATATAGCTCTGCTCTATTTTTTTGTTTGTTTTGCCTTTTGTTTTTGCAAGTATAATTTTATCACTATAAAAATTTTTATATTTTAGCTGAAAATAATTTACCCCCAAATATCCGTATACACACTATACAGTCTGGTACGCTATGCACTGCTCCCTTTCCATAAAAAAATGTATTCCGCGCGATGAATCTTTCCATCGATCCGGCTCAAATCCGTTAGACGGCTCTACCCATTTTCCGCGTTCATAGTAGAAGTCTGGATCAACTGTCGACTGGGCCCAATCATAGCTGATTGTCTCATCGATGCTCTTGATCGATAGGACTTTTGCTTTATCACACCTGCAGGTTTCCCTCGTCGCAGAAACCCTCCGAGCTTCTGCTGGCACTAGCAGCTGCACTACTCTGAGCTCCGAGCAGCACTTCCATGCTATGAATGGACCTGTTTCCGGTGGCACCTGTTTGTACCACTTGGTATGTTCATCTACGATGAGGCCATCGAGATTGGCGTCCTCGAGGACTGCGGCATATAAATCTGCTCCGCGCAGGTCGCTGTCCGAGAGGTCGATATCGCGGAAGATGGCTTCGGTCATATCGGTATTGACGAAGCGGCAGGCATGCATCGGGCACTCTCGGAAGAGTGTGCCTGATATGCTGGAGCCGCTGAAGTTAGCGCCAGCGAGGTTGCAGTTCTCGAAGCTGCATAACCTGAAAGTGATGTTAGTCAAATCTGAGTCTTCGAGGTCTGTGTCCTTGATGGCACTCTCTTCTACTATAAGGCGTTCGGATTTATCTCTGTTAGCTATTAGCATTCTAATCTCATCTGATGTATATTTCTTATTCATAAACCTTCACCTCAACCGCATTTATGTAATCGAAAAACTATAACTACATGATGCTTTATTTTCAGGGAGTCACTCTAAAATCAATATATTAAATGCGCTTAAGCAAGTCAATATAGCCACGCTTGTTGAATTTACTTATATCGCACACTATTTGCCTATCTGCGCTCATTGCGGTATACTTTGAAAAATTACAGATTTAGCCAGAAATAGAGGTATAGTTATGAAAACAGTAAGTGTTAGGAATGTAGAAATCGGTTCTGGTATTCCGAAAATCTGTGTACCCATCATAGGAATTTCAGAAGAAGATATATTTGATGAAGTAAAACGTCTTGATGGCATTCCTGTTGATATAGTTGAGTGGCGTATAGACTATTTTGAAAATGCTTTTGATCATGTCAAAGTTGAAGAAATCTTAAAAAAGCTGAGAGAAGCTCTCGGCGATACACCTATACTCATGACATTTCGAACTTCAAAGGAAGGTGGAGAAAAGTCTATTGAGCCTGATGATTATGTTGCGATTAATATTAAAGCTGCCGAAACTGGCTATATAGACATTGTAGATGTAGAAGCCTTTGCCGGAGATGACGTTGTAAAGGAGATTATCACTGGCGCTCATAATGCAGGTATAAAAGTTATTGCTTCGAACCATGATTTCGATAAGACACCAGACAAGAACGATATAATTTCAAGGCTTTGCAAAATGCAGAGCTTAGGCGCTGATATATCTAAGATTGCTGTAATGCCAACAAACAAATATGATGTTCTCACCCTCTTAACTGCGACAGAAGAGATGTATAGAGATTATGCGGATCGCCCTATTGTCACAGTATCGATGGGAAAGCTCGGAGCAATTTCTAGGCTTTGTGGCGAAGCATTTGGTTCAGCTATCACTTTTGGAGCTGTAGAAAAAGCATCAGCCCCTGGCCAATTAGAGGCAAGAGACCTAAGTTCCATTCTTACACTTTTGCATAATGAATTGTAAATGCTACAAAAATGGGCAAAGAAACATCTTGCTCTGAAATTTTCTTTGTGAATATTCACAAAGAAAATTATATTTTTTAGATTTTTACTTGACTTATTACTAAACAAGGGATTAATATATAATCAGCTTTTGAATAAGACTGACTCGATAGAGGTCGCGGAGCTCAAGAGTACTCAGTAGCCACAGCTTGGGAAGCTGCTACTAAGGAAAGGGAAATCCGCCGAAGGGAATATCGCCCCAACGATATTTTCTGGGTCGGCGCAGAATATGCGCCGAACTGTCACATCGTAAAATGTGGAGCGCTATCAATGGTATATAGCTAATGTGTATTTTGCATTACTTACGTACGAACCATGGATACGTTTCAGACGTTATTCATGGCTATTTTATTTATACGGAGGTTTAAAATGATACGCATTAACAGAAGCAGAATTTTATACGTGTTCGGACTTGCCGCACTATTTATCGCCACTATGCCGCTCGTGGCTATGGCCGCTGACAGAAGGCCTGCTATGTATGCAACAGTATGGGCAGTTCTACCACCTATCGTTGCTATCGGGCTCGCCCTCATCACTAAGGAGGTTTACAGCTCTCTGTTCATCGGAATACTTGCCGGCGGACTAATTTACTCGGGAATGAATTTCTCTAAATTCATGAATCATGTAATGATTGATGGTTTTGTCACATCGCTGTCCTCATCTGGAAACGTTGGAATCCTAGTGTTCCTCGTTATCCTAGGTATGCTCGTAGCTATGATGAACCTCTCAGGAGGTTCCGCAGCGTTTGGCAACTGGGCTGCACAGAAATTAAAACTCGCCGCGGTGCTCAGTACTCAACTGTAGCTCTTGGTATACTTATCTTCGTAGATGATTATTTCAACTGTTTGACAGTTGGCAGCGTTATGAAGCCGCTCACTGACAAATACAACATTTCAAGAGCTAAGCTCGCGTACATAATCGACGCAACTGCTGCTCCAGTCTGCATTTTAGCACCAATTTCATCCTGGGCTGCTGCTGTTAGTGGATTCGTACAGGGTAAAAATGGTCTTAGCATATTCATTCAGGCTATCCCTTACAACTTCTACGCACTGCTAACTATCGCTATGATGTTCATGATTATCACCATGAACTTCGATTATGGAAAAATGGCGACTTATGAGCGAAACGCTGTAGAGAATGGAGATATTTTTACGGTACAGGATACAGCTGCACTAAAGAACGATGGCGCTGCTGATACGGTTCACCAAGGTTCAGTTATGGATCTAATGTTCCCTGTAATAGTCCTAATCATCTCTTGTATCACAGGAATGCTATACACTGGTGGTTTCTGGAAAGGCAACTCGTTCGTAACTGCATTTGCAGGATGTGACGCTTCGACTTCCCTAGTACTAGGAAGTGTTGTTGCACTAGTTATCACTATCGTGTACTACATGATAAGAAGAGTCGTTCCATTTTCAGAGCTTATGGAATGCGTACCAGAAGGTTTCAAATCCATGGTTTCACCAATCCTCGTTCTAACAATGGCGTGGACTCTAAAGACTATGACTGACTCTCTCGGTCTCGCTCAGTTCGTTGCAAATATGATGGATAAAGTTCCTGGCGGATTCATTGTTGTAATCCCTGCTCTATTCTTCCTTGTATCATGTGCTCTCGGCTTCGCATCTGGCACATCTTGGGGAACTTTCGGAATCCTCATACCTATCGCTCTTGCGGTAACTGCAAATAGGCCTGATATGATGATTGTACTCATCTCTTCCTGCATGGCTGGCGGAGTTTGCGGTGATCACTGCTCACCAATTTCAGATACAACTATCATGTCTTCCGCTGGCGCAGCTGTTAGACATATCAGCCACGTTGAGACTCAGCTGCCTTACGCTGTAACTGTTCTCTCGGTATCGGCTGTATGCTATGTAATTGCTGGCATCATGGAATCACCATGGGTTGCACTCGCTGTAGGTCTAGTGCTTCTATATGTGGTTCTACGCTTCTTCAAGAGAAGGGAAGGTTCGTACGTGGTGAACGAAGCTCCGGCTATTGAAACCGCAACTGCTCAGGGCTAAAGCGAAATGAATCCTCATACCTACGCTTTGCACATGTTGTTAGATTGACCTTAATACAATAATCATGACCACCGGCTCAGCCGGTGGTTTTACTTATACAAAAAAAGGAACCATCACTGCTGTGTGTTGGCTCCATTCTGTATATATCAATCAGAGGTACATAAAAGGGATTATATGTAGTGCAGCCGCTACGATAAATAATCCTAGTTATTCTCTACTAGTGTAAGTAATGTCTTATAAGCCACCGGTCCTGCAACCTTATAGCCTGTTCCACCATTTTTAACCCATGCCACGAATGCGTACGGATGGTCAGAATCATCTATGAACCCAACGAACCACGCATCCGGCGTTCCACTACCAGTCTCGGCGGTTCCTGATTTTGCATAGATATCGAGCCCCTTAAAGTTGCTCTCTCCATAGGTGACCTTGACATCATTTTTCATCATGGCCTTCATCTTCTCAGCTGTTCCACTGCTCAGATATTTACCGAGCGAGTCACCACCTGTTACCTTCCTTAGGAAGTTCGATGAACCTATGATGTAAGGATTTATAGCCTTGCCGTCATTTGCAATAGCTCCAATGTAAACCATCATCGACGCAGGATTTACGAGATCCTCCGCCTGCCCGATTCCCGCCCAGCTAAGCTTGATAGGATCGTCCTTTGGGAAGTTAAATGTACCCTTCGCGGTCTTGATTCCGTTTATATCGAGTGAGTTGGTCAGCCCAACCTTCTTGACGTAATCCCTCATGGTACTTGCACCAACCTTGCGAGTAATCTCGCCAAATGCACCGTTGCACGACTTGGCAAGCGCCATCTCGAAGTCAACATGTCCGTGCGCCTGCGTGCACTTTATTGGCGAGCCGTTTACATACGTAACACCAGAGCAGTTGAACTCGAAGCTATCGATATCGTCAACGTTGTCGATTGCAGCTGCTGCCGTTACCGTCTTAAATGTCGAACCCGGCGTGAGCCTTCCCGAGAGGAAAGTATTGAAGTATTCAGATGAGTTTGAGTTTGTCGGTAGCGTTCCCTGCGGATCTACCGTCGGTGTGCACACCATAGCCATTATCTCACCTGTCTTGTAATTATAAACTGCCACCATTCCTTGTCGGTTTCCGAGCGCCTTGTATGCGGCAAGGTTAGCCTTGGAATCTATGGTCAGGTTAATCTTGCTTCCATCCTTCGTTGTATCGTAAGTACCATTTAGCAAATCATATCCGATTAGCTGTGGTCTAAACATATTGATAGCGCCTGTCGCTATATTACCCTTCGGATCTCCAACTGCATGGACTGTCGCCCTTCTAAGCGATGCGTCTGAAGGGTACACTAGCCCATCCTTAGTGCAATTGAGCAACATCACACCATTTCTATCGTAGATAGTGCCTCGGTTTATTTCTCCATTTGTGTATATCTGTCTATTGCCATAGAAGCTCGCCCAATCTTGCCCTTTAGTTACGAATCTCCATGTAAAAATCAATATTCCTATGAATAGCGACGCGGCCAGCAGCAGGCAGATATTCGCTCTACGCTCTAGTTTCCGCATTTGCTACCTCCTTAATCTCATTATGCATGCTAAGGCCTCCTCTTAATTGCAAGACTGGCATCTTTACGCATATCCGCAGCTTTAAAGTAGGCTAGCATCGCCCATGAACACATCGCACTCGTACCTCCAGTAGAGACGAACGGGAATGTAACTCCAGTCAGTGGGAATAAATCTACTGCACCAAATATATTTAGCATGGTCTGGAAAATCATCATCGTCGCTGCTCCGCACGCTGCTATCGTGTAGAACGCCGATCTACCGGCTACGATGGAGTTTACAGCAAATAAAGAAAGTGTAATGATGCAGAGAACAAGCAGTATCGCTATGATTAACCCCCCACTCCTCTGTTACAAAACCGAACACAAGGTCTGTGTTAGATGCCGCAACGGTTTTGAGAGAACCATTTCCAGCACCGAGACCAAACATGCCGCCGCCAGAGGCATATGACATAGTTCTAGTCTGCTGGTAACCCATTCCGTTGATAAAGTCAGGCTCCCATACGTGACCCCACGCTTTAAATCGGCTTAGTATATACGGTCTAAACCTTAGAACCAAAATGCCCATGATCCCGGCCGCACCGATAGTCAAAATTAACCTTGAGAAATCTCCACTTCGCATGAATGAAATTACGAGATAAGTCACAAAGAATATGAGTGCGCCTCCGAAGTCTCCCATCTTGGCGAGGCAAGCGAGGCAGAATAGCGAGAACAGCATAAATCCGTAGAGATTCTTCTTGTTGAAGAGATTCTCCATAGTTGCCGCACCTATGCAAATGAATGCGAGCTTGACGATTTCGGATGGCTGAATCGAAATACCTCCCAATAGTCACCCAGTTCGCAGCTCCAAATTTTGTCGTACCGAATATTATGTTGAATAGCAGCAGTCCGATGGCAAGCCCTGCAAGAACCGGTTTTATCTTCTCCGTTCTCTTGAGGTCACGCATATAAATACACATAAATATGAATATGAATATTCCGACAAGAGTAGCAATGTACTGCTTCATGGTGAGTGCAGGATTAGCAGATGTCGTAACCGCAAGCCCTATCGTAGACATGAAGAATGCTATCATCTCCATCTCAAAACCTTTGCTACCCATGGCTCTAAATAGAATCACGTAAATCCACATGGTTGCAGAAAGTAGCGGAATTGAAAGAAGCGCCCCCGGAGTCAGATTCGTTCCCATGCCAATTATCAGCTGTATCATCGTCAGAAATTGAAATGCGGTGATAGCAACCATAAGCGGCCATGGCGAAACGGGTTTCTTATCCATCGAGCGCATAGCATCGTTATTCTTCTCCTCTTCGACGCTTATCGCAGCGAGTGTACATCTCGCACCGCCCATGATAATTTCGTCACCAGGATTTATTATGTATTTCTTACGAGGAATGAGCTGGATTCCGTTGATGACAGTTCCATTCTTGGAATTCAAATCCTTGAACATCCATTTTCCGTCTTACGGCGAATTAAAAGCGCCTGCGTATTAGAAATCGTATCGAGCTCAATACGTAGGTCAACAGATGAAGATTTGCCGATTATATTCTCCCAATGAGTTATCGGAAGCGCAACGCCATCTTCAACCGAGAGATACCCCCAAACCTCTGGAGTTACTCTCGTTGAGAGCAGCGACATGATGGATTTCATAAGTATGTATACTGCTAAAATTACGAAAATCCATCTCGATATCGTCGTTATGTATTTTGCGAAAATAGGATTATTCTCGACAAAAGCAAGTACGGATGTAAATAAACTATCTATGGTTACCACCCCATTTACAATAATCTCTATTTCTTCCAGGAACTCTTAAGACTTACGATGCTATTAAACACCTTCTCATCGTCAGTTGTTAGCTCGCTATCCGCAATATAATACCCCTTGCGGAAGAACTGAAATCTCTCGCCAGCCTTGATATCAGCTACAGCTGGCTCCGCATAGCCCCAAGTTTCATGCAGCGAATCAGGATTGAGCTCTAGGCTTCCCTCTTCATTCTCGAGCATGAGCGTTTGATACTCGCGAATCTTAATCTTAACCGCTGTCGAAGCTTCTACGAAATGAATTGTACCCTTTACCTTGCGATTTCCACCTTCAGTACCGCTCTTTGTCTCAGGATCGTAAGTGCAGAGCAGCTCCTTGATAGTGCCATCCCCGTTCTTAACAACTTCATTGCAGGTGATGAAATAACCTCCCTTGAGTCTTACCTCGTTGCCAGAGAAAAGTCTAAAGTACTTCTTAACAGGCTCTTCCATGAAATCCTCTCCGTCAATCCAAAGTTCACGGCCGAACGGAATTTCTCTCTCTCCAAGTTCTGGAGCGTTTCTGTTATTTTCAACTGCACAAGTCTCAATCTGACCTTCAGGATAATTCGTAATCACTACCTTGATAGGATCCATTACGACGTTACGTGCAGCAACCTTGAACTGAAGGTCATCACGCACGCTGGTCTCCAGCTGTGCAAAATCTACTGTCGAATTAGACTTTGCAACTCCGATATCATCACAGAAGTTTCTGATAGCTTCAGGTGTATATCCTCTTCTTCTAATACCAGCAATTGTAGGCATACGAGGGTCATCCCAGCCAGAAACTGTGCCCTCATCGACGAGTTTCTTAAGATATCTCTTGCTCATCAGCATATTAGTTATATTGAGTCTTGCGAACTCAATCTGCCTTGGCTGAGGATTCCAGAATCCCACTTCATTGAGTACCCAGTCGTACAGAGGTCTGTGGTCCTCGAACTCCAGTGTACATATAGAGTGAGAGATTCCCTCAATCGCATCCTCAATTGGATGAGCAAAGTCATACATAGGGTAGATGCACCACTTGTCACCTGTGTTGTGATGTGTCGCATGTGCAACTCTATAGATAATTGGATCTCTCATGTTGATATTAGGCGAACTCATATCAATCTTGGCACGAAGCACGACCTCTCCATCCTTATACTTGCCCGCTCTCATATCTTCAAATAGAGAGAGATTTTCCTCCACAGTTCTATTTCTATATGGGCTCTCTTTGCCAGGCTCAGTAAGTGTTCCTCTGTATTCCTTCATCTGCTCTGCCGTTAGCTCGCAGACATAAGCCTTACCCTTCTTGATAAGCTCAATCGCTGCATCATACATAGTATCGAAATAGTCGGAAGCCCATCTCTTCTCGTCCCACTCAAAGCCAAGCCAGCGAACATCGTCTTCGATGGATTTTACATACTCCATATCTTCCTTACAGGATTGGTATCGTCGTATCTGAGGTTGCACTTTCCGCCGTATTTCTTAGCTGTTCCGAAGTTCAGGCAAATAGACTTAGCGTGTCCAATGTGCAGATATCCGTTAGGCTCCGGTGGAAACCTCGTGTATACCTCTTGGTACTTACCCTCCGCTAGGTCATCATCGATCATGTTATGAATGAAATTACTTCTCATAGTAGTTTCTAGTGAATGCTCTTTATCGATAGCCATCGTTTGCCCTCCTCGGCTTAATTTATCGCATGTTCGCCAAGTCACAAACGCGAACCACACTGTGGCTTACCAATGCGTCCATAACTTGGCGAATGCACTTAATTTCTTAAAATTATATCATAATCATGCAGTTTTCAAAAGGTAGAGCCACATCCATGACCTAAAAATCCTCTGCAGATTATGTGCCGTATACTGCTTAAATATCCACTCTTGCAAGTATCGCGGCTGGCGTCTTTCTCATAGTCTGAATTACCGGAATTAAGCCAACAATCAAGTTGAAGCCTAATATAACTAGGAACGACATAACTGCAACCCATGGCGCAATGAAGAATTTGGCTCCAAATAGTGCAGTCGTATGACTAAGCACGTAGTACGCTGCGGCGATGCCAGGAACTGCCGTGATAGTCGTGATAACCGCAATCTCTCCGATGAACATTTTGTATACATCGCGTTTCTTGAGACCGATTGCACGCATAGTTCCAACTTCCTTAATTCTGGATAGGAACGATGATCTGAGCATCAAGAATAGTTCGATCAAGGAGATGAGAATGAGTATTCCAGCGGCCGTTAGTGTGCTTCTGAAGTTCTGTGATTCGGATGCAACATACTTCTCTCTATCACGGTCGTAGTTAATCTGCACAGAATATCCTTGCTCCATCAGCTTATCGGCTAACGCACCCGGTTCTTCTGAATACACCGATACACTTCTCTGCTTAGCTATATATCCAAGCAGCAATGTGTGGTTCGTCGTATAGTATGCGTCATCCTCCTGCGAATCTGTTGTGTAATATCCAACAACCTTGAGTTTGTGTTTATTTACCTTGGCACTGATTTCTTTGTTGAGAGGCATTTCCTCTTCATGTGTATCACGAACTACAACCTCATAGTCATTCGCTGGAGCCTTACCCTTCTTAATCTTGAGTGAAGAAGGCGCATAGGCATAGTCTGAAATTGGATTATCGCTTTCTTGTCCTTCACCTTCAAGATCCGAAGGCATACTCGTTGGTCCGTCTAGCGTTGAACCGCTCTCGCTATACATGAGAATGTCCTGACAATATGCATCTGCAAAATATGCCGAAGGAGAGTTAACATTTGAGATGCCCGTGATAGTGAACTCTCCAAGGTTCTTGATGCTAATCTTGCGGCCGATGAGGTCAGATGTCTTGATTACTCCAACTTCCTGCACGAGCCTCGCCTTGAATAACTTGTCTACTAGTAGCTTGTCAATTACAACACCTCTATCGTCTGTCGGCAAATCTCCCTTGTACAGGTCTGACTTCTTGAGCGTACTTATCGGTGTAATCGATGCATTAAACTGAAGCACATAATTTGAGCTCTGCAGATATTCAGTCAGCGGCATACCTAAAGTAACTTGAGTATTTCCGAAAAATGCAGCTTTCGTCCCATCAATGTTCCGCAGTGTATCGACTAGTGCCGTATCCTTCTGGGAGTTATTTACAGTGATGTAGTTAGCGTTCGTAGTGAGGAAGTCTTTTTCTTTAATGTCGAGAACTCCAAACACATTACTTATAGCTACGAATGTAAATATCGATGCGAACACAAATCCGATGAGCAGCAGCTTCTTGATTCTGTTGAACTTAGTGAGCGTCTTGAAACCATTCGTAAACATCCTGATTGGCGAATACAGCGAAGTGTATTTCGCTTTGTACCCTTCAGGCAGGTACTTATCGTACTCGAAGCGGTTATTTTCGTATATGCTAGAATCCATCGCCGAGTAGTTATCATCTATAAGCTCGATATTAGAATTCTCATCTACCACGTTGTATTTGCCGCCTGTATCTACATAGAGATTCCCTGCTCTCAGAACAATCTTGATTCCTGCCTTCGAGAGCCCATCGCTGTATACATCGACTTTGATGTCCTGGTTGCCATATGTGTCATGCGTTGGCATATCCTTGAGGTAAATCTTGTTCTCTAGCTGATAGTCGAGGTAATTTTCCGTATCATTTTCTCTATCACCAACTACTTTTCCATCCTTCATATCTATGATTCTTGAAGAATAGAACTCAGCTATCTTCTTCTCGTGCGTTACGAGCAGAACGAGTCTGTCCTTGGATATGGTCTTGATGATATTCATGACCTCGATTGTGTTCGCACTATCGAGGTTTCCGGTCGGCTCATCGGCTATGATGATGCGCGGGTTCTTGACAATGGCACGCGCGATGGCAACGCGCTGTCTTTGTCCGCCAGAGAGCGCATCGGTCGTCTTATTTCTGTACTGATAGATACCTACCGCCTTTAAGCAGTAGTGTACACGCTCTTTGATGACATTCTTATCTTTGATTCCTATCATTCGCAGCGCTATTGCTACGTTTTCAAACACCGTCATCCTGTCGAGCAGATTGAAGTTCTGGAAAATATATCCTATCTTCGCGTTACGAATCGAATCCACCTTGGATGATCTCATCTTGGATATACACGCATCGTCGACAAATATCTTTCCCGAATTAACCTTATCTAGTCCGCCAATAGCATTTAACAGCGTTGTCTTACCGCATCCAGATGGACCGAGTAACGCTACTATGCCACTCTCTGGAAGCTCTAGGGAGGTATTATTGATTACATGTATTTCGTTAGCTCTTCGCTTATTGAAATACTTATTTACATTTTGTAATTTAATCATTTCTAGTCCTCCTCCCTATATATGTTCATCGCCGATTTCTTGAATATCTTGCGAGAGTATCTATTCGCAATGAGTAGCGACATCAGCATCAGTGTTAATGTAAGTATTACGTAATCTTTCATATCTAGGTACATTAACGCTGCCTTGAGTGGTTTGAGGCTTATCACACCTTTTGACATCAGATAAATTCCGACAAAATCCACCGCCAATGCGATAGCCATCATTACAAGCAGCTCTACACGCAGTATTGTGCTCGTATTCTTTCTCGTTCCACCGAGGATTCTAAGTGTAGCGTAATATGAATTTCTCGATCTCATAATAAGCCTGATTATCATGTAGGATATGAAGAAAAGCACCACAAGCCAACTGCTGTAAATACTATCTGTATGGTCTTTGTTAGGAACAGCATCGGTGTAGGTTCCTTGGAGATCATCTTCTTCATCGCAAATACCTTGTAATCCCCAATCTTTTCGATTGATGATGTCAGTGCATTTACATTCAAATCATTATCCACAAATACACTTATCTGATAAGTCCCTTTGTCATAGAGTGCTGCAGCATCCTCCGGATTAATGTAAATCCTTGCGTTCTTGGTATCGTATTCATCCTTAGAGAATCCGAGTAGCTTATGCACATTGTTCTTGGTTACACTCTTCGTTGTCTTGAGAGATATATCCGCTGAATAGTATATGTTAGATATCGATATATTAAGCGGTTTATTCTGCCACTTTTCATCTTTGTAGTTCTTGTTCTGGTCTTCGTATATGTACGCCTCACCCTTTGGAACATTTGTATTAGCCTCGATGAACATTCTGGCATTTGATTTCTTAATCTTCTGTCCATTGAAATCAACTACTGCCTTGGATTTCTGGCTCAGCGTATTAGTAACAACTTTTCTTGCAAGCGCATCGCTACAGTAATACTTGACAGTTCCATCATTAGGCTTAATTCCCGACTCAGTTGAGCTCTCGTAGATGATAATGCCAGTAACTCTAGCTTTTCCTACTGGAATAGTTTCTCCATCGCTATCATCCATAAAATCGAACTCATTCCCCAATATCTCATCTTTATTTGCCTTGATATCATCGTACGATGCCGACATCTTGTCAGTAACAAGCACGATATCGTTGTCCTGCTCTGGAAGAGTTCCGTATGTTAGGTCTTTGGCCTTTAACTTCTGTCCTGGGTAAAGTAGCCCTGTCACAAAGACATTAGAATTGATTGAAATCCTTGTATCGACAACAAGATCTTCCTTGATGATTGTCTTTACGTGCTTAAGCTTCTCTAGCTTAGTGTAGTCCTCATCTGTAAAAGCAGAGTTGTCTGCTTTCTTGACTATGATTCTTTCAGCACTTGTATTATTAAAGTACTGATTAGCAAGGCTATTTATCTCCTGTCTGTGAAGTGCATCTTTCGTAGTTGCATACTGTCCCAGAACAGAAGTCGCTACAAATAGATAGATAATGAAGAGCAGCATGAACTTTGTAGGAAGGTTAAAAGTATTTCTTAGCCCTAGCCTTAACTCGTTTGTAACTCCCATTTCATCATGGCGTGTTACAGCTCTCTTATTACGCTTAGCATTCTCAGCACGAACCTCAACTTTCTTGGACTCTGAAACCTTGTTAGACTCGTTTTAACATGTTTCTTAAGCATGGCTGCTTCTTCTGCTTCTCTCTCAGCATTTCTAGCAGCTCTACCCCTTCGCATCGGAACTGGTGCTATTTCTTCGTCTTGAAGTTCTTCCTGGCGGATTCTATTTGCGACATCTGAATATCTTGAATCTTCTGACACATCAAATTCATTTGAGTCAGCTGCCTCAAATTCGCCGTCTTCTACACCCGGAAGTATCAGCTCAGTTTCAAATGGATTGCTCTCTACAGATGCAGCCTCAGTAATCTCCGGAGCTTGCTGCGCCTCTGCTCTCTGCTGTTCAGTTTCCTGATATTCTTCATCTGAACGGTATTCTACAACCTGATGCCCTCTAACTTCTTTGTCTTCTATTATCTTTCCGTCGTGAACTGTGATTTTGCGAGTAACGTATTTTTCAACTTGTTCATAGTTGTGAGTTACGATTACTACAAGTTTTTCCTTGGAAATATTGTGCAGTGTCTCTAGAACCTTAGCAGCCGAAACTGTGTCGAGGTTACCTGTCGGTTCGTCTGCAACGATTATCGGAGCATCCTTAGCAAACGCACGAGCAATAGCAACTCTCTGCTTCTGTCCTCCGGAAAGTCTCGATGCCTTTGTTCTCTTGTATTCACCGAGATCTACGAGTTCAATAAGCTCATTTACACGGTCCTTACACTCGCCATGCTTCATACCGCACATGAGCATCGATAGCTCGATGTTCTGGTACACGGAATAGCTGTTAACTAAGTTGAAGTCTTGAAAAATATTTCCTATAAAAGTCTTTCTATATTTCTCATAGTCTTCGGTCTTGAAGGCACTGGTATCCTGCCCACCAACAAACATCTCACCTTCTTCGTACGTGTCGAGTCCAGAGATAACGTTGAGCAGTGTAGATTTACCACTTCCGCTCTCTCCGGTAATCGCAACGAACTCACCCATGTCTAGAGTGAGGTCTATTCTTGATAATCCTGTGCTGACGGTATCCTTGTTGGTGTAGTATTTGGACACCTTATGCAGCTCAATCATGTGTGACATATGTTCCTCCTGTGTTCATGGTCTAAATAAGAGCACTCTTTGTATAATCAGATTGTAAAGGTACTTGAACTGCTTTTCAATAAGATTTGATTTCATTAATATATTGCTAATAGATAATTAATAATTGGGCTAACTTCTTAAATTCTGCGGTAGAAAAATAATGTATGTGGCTTTAATATTTGACCGTGCTGTCTCCGAGCAGTATAATTATTTCAGCTAAGCAAATATTGTTTTGCAGGTGTAGTTTAATGGTAAAATTCGAGCTTCCCAAGCTTGCGTCGAGGGTTCAATTCCCTTCACCTGCTCCATATAAAAACAGACGGTTCATCCGTCTGTTTTTGTATACCTTTTATTAACTACTTAGGCTGAAAATCTCTACGAAGATCTCCGTGTACTCGCTTTACTATCTCACCATACGGATTTAAGATATCATCGATATCGAATTCGTCGTACGGAAGCAAGCAGTAATAATCAGTTGCAGAAGTAGGCTTAGTCACACCTTTTCGAGTCTCAGCAGAAACCTCTCCTTTGCCTACTATATGCAGAACTTGAAATTCATCATCATATATAATTTCCTCGATATCATCGTCAGCGATAAAGAACGTATATACCGTCAGTTTCTCCTGATATATATAATAGATTCCCTCATCGCTCATCTCATATCTGACATTGAGCAGACCCTTGAAAGGCGGATTACAAATGCTATTCCTCTGTCTTCCAGCCACAAAGACTATGAGCGCTGCCACCCAAATCGACACATGCAGGTACCACTGCGGCACACTTGTATGCTTAATCGTGTAATACAGCATTGATAGAATTATTCCGAGCCCGATTATAAGCGTCGCACCAACAACAGCGTTTTGCTTCTTACGTGTCGGATGTGCCTCCGCCCATCTGTTACAGAGCATCTTGACTAGCGGTAACTGGCAATAATATATATCTCGTTCGTTGTTATCCATATCGACCTTTCTCTATATCTACATCTTGGTAAATCCCGAGTATCCTCTAAATACTCTTAGACTTACCCCCTGAATTCCTTACTTTTGTGCCCCAGCCATCGCCATGAGATCTATCCATGCAGTGTATTCTTCGGTGGTAAATAGACCGAGCGAAACACCCGCTTCACATAGCGTCGAATTATCCGCATGAGCTTTCTTAGCAACCTTTGCAGCATTCTCGTATCCAATGTGCAGATTTAGAGCAGCCGCTACCATAAGCGAGCGGTGGGCATTCTCGTCCATCTTATCTGCGTTTACCGTGATGCCTCTTACGCACTTTTCCTCAAGAGAAATTAGTGAATCAGCTAACAGGTTTGCAGACTCAATAAATGCATCTATAAGCACTGGCATGAACACGTTGAGCTCAAAGTTACCCTGCGAGGCCGCCATTCCGACTACAGTGTCATTTCCCATTACCCTTACAGCTACCATAGTCGCCGACTCCGTCTGCGTTGGGTTAACCTTGCCCGGCATGATTGAGCTTCCAGGTTCATTTTCAGGAATCTGAATCTCACCGAGCCCGCATCTTGGACCACTAGATAGCCATCTGATATCATTAGCCATCTTCATTACGTCTGCCGCAAGTGCCTTGAGCGCACCGTGGGCAAATACATACGCATCCTTGGAGCTCAATGAGTGGAACTTGTTAGGTGCACTGATAAATTCTTTTTAGTCAGACTCGAAAGTGCTTCGGCAGCTCGCTCAGCAAAACCTTCCGGCGCATTTAGCCCCGTCCCCACTGCAGTTCCACCAAGTGCTATTTCCCTTAGTCCGCCTAGCGATTTCTCGATATTGTCATAGTCATGTTCAAGCATCGAACGCCATCCGCTGATTTCCTGTCCAAAAGTCATAGGCACAGCATCCTGCAGATGAGTCCTTCCAGTCTTGATGACATTCATGTATTTCTGCTCGAGGGATTTGAGCGTTTCTATCATGGTAGTGAGTGCTGGTAACACTCTGTCTTCGAGTGCAAATACCGAGGCTATACTCATAGCAGTCGGAAACGTATCGTTGGAGCTCTGCGACATGTTGACATCATCATTTGGATGAAGCACTGCTACACCAGCCATCTCCTTTGCACGTCCAGCAATGACCTCATTTACATTCATGTTGGTTTGAGTGCCGCTACCAGTCTGGTACACGACGAGCGGGAAGTGGTCATCTAGCTCACCGTTCAGAATCTGGTCGCAAACTATCATTATATAAGAAGCCTTCTCAGGTGCCAGCCTGCCGAGGTCCATGTTGGCACAAGCCGCCGCGTTTTTGAGATAAGCAAAGGCACGAATAACCTCAATCGGCATACGCTTTCCAACTCTAAAGTTCATCGAGCTACGCTGTGTCTGAGCACCCCACAACTTATCTGCAGGTACATTTACTTCACCCATCGTATCGTGTTCAATCCTGTATTCCATATAGGCCTCTTTTCGATTTATTATCAACAAAATAAAGGATAGGCTCAGTCACTCGACCTGGTCTTTGACCCCACACTTGCCTTGATCCGAGTTTCCCGGAGGACTTACTTCTAAGCTACGCCATGATCACTACCGTCTCCGCAGCAGCTTACGTGGATCCCTTTGCCCGTAGCTGGCTTGGACTTTCAACCACAAACATGACCTTGCCATATCCTAATGCTAGAATACCATGTTAAACACCTCTTTACAAACAGCATTTATATTGCCTCCTTAACCACATCCGCTCCTGCCGCAAATGTTACAATGTCAGCACGACTAACACCCTCCGCCTTGAGTATCCTAGCGATTGAGTCAACTGTCGCTCCAGTCGTGTAAATATCATCGACTATGAATATATTTTTCCCGAAAATTTTCCGCCTCATACCTTCATACACCTCAAACGCCGACCTCACATTGTTAAGTCTTTCCTCTGGCGAAAGCCTCTTCATAACCCCAGTGCTCTTGCACCGCATCACAACATCAGCTCTATACTCTATCCCCATAAGCCTTGCCAGCTCTTTGGCAATAAGTGCCGCTTGATTAAACCCTCGTTTTCGCTCCTTTATCACATACATGGGAACCGGAATTATGATATCCGGATATTCCTCTATACCTGTAGCTTCAAGTCTATCGTACATAATCTCTGCTATTATCGGTGCGATATAAGTCTTCCTCTTATACTTTAGACTGAAGATAATCTCCTTCTCGTACAATCCGTACTCGGTGCACGTGTAGCCTCGATCAAATGAATGTCCGTGTTCTCTGCAGTTATAACAAGTAGAGAGAGGGATTATGTTCTCCGAGCAACTTGCCACATTTATCGCAGGTACGCACATTCGCCCAACATATATTATCTGAACAAAATTTGCACAGACTATATGGAACTGATGCGTCGATTAGCCTTCCACAGCAAATGCAATATAGTGAGCGCGGATATATGAGTCCCAACAAAGTATCTATCAATTAAAAACCTCCTGTGATATATGAATCAAGTTCATGATATCGCAGGAGATATTCCCTTCAACACAGATTTATATATGTGGCAATCAGAGTTTTACTTTCCAAGTGCTTGTACAACCTCTTCAATCGTTGCATCATTGTTACAAAATACAACAGCCTTATCTGTAAGTAATATATAGTAGTTCTCATACTGATAGGTTCTATATCCTTCTCTTAAAGTCTCTAATCCGCCGTCAGTCAGCATATCAACAGTTACCCAGCTTTGCTCATAATACTCTTTAGCAGTGATTTTTTTAGCACTAAATGTCTGATAGGACATTTCGCTAATTCCATACTTATAAACGTTCTTTCCCTCAACCTTTCCGACCAATTCCAAAGACCTTTCCTTTGTAAAGTCTAAATTTGGCATATTACTAACTCCATGCATGTTCCATTGATCAAGATAGAACATCACTCCCGTACCAACTACTATAATAGCCAGTATTGTTCCTAAAATAATTGATAGTTTTTTGTAAAAATTAACTTCATTTCTTCTATCGTAATTCATATCCCTTGTCTCCTTGTAAGTAACTAGCTGGATATAACGACTTAAGTGAAAGCACGCACTTATGGCGTATATGCACAGTATAGCACAGTATAAAATACCATTTCATATACCTATTTGGCATAAATATTCAATTATTTATTCTGATTTCGTTTTACAGAAGCCCTCCCATATCGACTTCTCTAAGCCTCGCCTCAAGCCCTGTGTAGCGCTCATCTATTCTGTTATTGTCGATCATTCTATGCATGCGCTCCTCTGAACCAACTAGTATTACCAGTTTCTTACCCCTAGTAATTGCTGTGTATAAAAGGTTTCTCGTCGCAAGCATCGGAGGAAATCCTGAAATCGGCATAATTACCACAGGAAATTCGCACCCCTGACTCTTATGCACAGTTACCGCATAAGCTAGTTCAAGCTCGTCGAGCTCCTCGATATCGTAGGTCACAAATCTACCGTCAAAATCCACCACCATCTTGGCATTATCGTTGTCTATGGTGTTGATTACGCCCATGTCACCGTTGAATATACCGCGTCCACTCTGTCTTCCGAGCTGTTGCCATTCCATCTGGTAGTTGTTTCTGATTTGCATGACCTTGTCACCCTCACGGAAAACCTTGGAGCCAAACTTCCTTTCATTTAGCTCTTCCGAGGCAGGATTAATTATGCTCTGAAGCATCTCGTTAAGACTCGCAGTTCCAAGCCCACCTTTCTGGTCGGCGTAAGCACCTGAATGTCCCCATTCCCCTTCACGAAGTCGTAGTAGCTTTCAAGTCTTCCAGTCACAAGCTCTTCAATCGTCTCTCTGATTTCTTCTTCACCTCTTCTGTGCATAAAGAAGAAATCGCTATCTCTACCTCCAGATTCAGGGTATTCGCCACTATTAATAGAGTGGGCATTAACAACTATTCGGCTCTCACTCGCCTGCCTAAATATCTCCCCCAGCCTAATAGTTGGAACGTAGTCGCTATTAATCATATCTAGGAGCACGTTACCTGCCCCAACAGAAGGAAGCTGGTCAGCATCTCCAACTATTATCAGCCTACTATCGTCCTCAAGGGCATTTAGGAAGCCGTCCATCAGCATGAGGTCAATCATCGATGCCTCATCCACTATGAAGGAATCCTCTTCGAGTGGGTTTCTGCATTTCTGCCAAATTCCATCTCGTTCTCATCCTCCGAGTACACGTACTCAAGAAGCCTATGTATAGTCATCGCCTCAACGCCAGCGGTCTCGGTTATACGCTTAGCCGCACGACCTGTCGGAGCAGCAAGTGCTACCGAAATACCCATAAGCTTGAAAATTTTTACGATGAAATTGATAATCGTCGTCTTACCAGTTCCAGGCCCTCCAGTGATAATCGTAATCTTGTTGGTAAGCGCAGCGCGAATCGCCCTTCTCTGATCACCAGATAACTGAATTCTCTCATCTGCTTCTACGGCATTAATGAGGTTGTCCGGGTCGGCAGCAAGCGGCGGCATATATCCGTTCATGATTCTCTTGATATGGTAAGTTACGCTCTGCTCTGCCTGATAGAAGAAGTGCTGGTACACCACAGGCACACCATCGAGCGAATCTAGCTCAATTTCTCCCGCAAAGGCAAGCGTTGTAAGGTTTTCCTCGATTAACTCACTCGAGATATCGAGTAGCTTGATTGCACTCTCGAGCAATATATCCTTAGGCACATAGGTACTGCCACTATTTGAAAATACCGACAGTGCATACTTGATGCCGCTCTTGATTCGGAACTCGCTCTCCGCCTCTATTCCGATTCTGCTCGCAATCTCATCCGCCTTATTAAAACTGATGCCGTAAATATCTTCGACTAGCGTGTAGGGATTTTCTGTTACAACCTCGAGCGACTTATCTCCATATAGCTTGTATATCTTAACTGCCTGCGCCGGCTGAATTCCATACTCTCCGAGACCAAGTGAAATTTGGTAAATTCGCGCGACTCCTTGTATGACTTTGCGATTTTCTCGACTGTCTTAGGTCCTAGACCATTTATGGATAGCAGTGCCTCTGGATTCTCCTCGATTACATCAAGAGCGTCTTTGCCGAACTTATCGACAATTCTCTTAGCCATATTGGGGCCTATACCTCTGATGGCGCCAGATGCGAGGAACACTCTTATCCCTTCCGCATCGTCAGGCATCTGCTCCTCATACGCGAACACGTTAAACTGCTCACCGTATCGCGGGTGAATCTTGAAGCTACCCTCTAGTTTATACGTTATCTCGGGATTAATCGCATGGAACATCCCTGAGATTTTGAACTGCTCGTCCTCCGTCTCAAAGAGGCATATCGCAAAACCGTTGGATTCATTATTGTAGATTACTTGCGTGATCTTACCGATCTTGGTTTCTGTCATTGCCATTAGTTGTTACTATGCCCCAATTTGTGCAGTCTGTGGTTTCAGCAGCATGCATCATTTATCTTGGTTCTCCACTAGAACGTACGCTTATACAGCCTTCTGTTGTCTAGCGGCCACACGCGGTCACCGAACTCACCGTCTGAAACTCCCCTGAGACCTTCCTCCATATCGAACATCCTCGCGTCAACAATATCAAGATAGTGCAGCATCTCTGCCTCCGGAAACAAGGGCTTCTTAGGGCTTCCAAACTCAGGTTCATAGTGATGAGATAGTATCATGTGCTCGAGCAGTACCGCCTTCTCCTCGCTAATGCCGAACTCCCTACAAAGGTCATTTACAAGAGTAATTCCCTGCACGATATGTCCGAGCATCTGCCCCTTGAATGAATAACCCGGCGATATCCCGTTCTTATCAGACAGAATCTCGTTAAGCTTCTCTATGTCATGAATCGCAACACCAGCAATCAGAAGGTCTCTGGAAAGATTCGTATATACCTCACATAGCTTGTTGGCACTCATCATCATGCGCTTGATGTGATATAGGAGGCCACCATACTCAGCATGATGATTGGACATCGCTGCCGGATAATACATGAGCTTCTCTTTGTTGCCTTCATAGAGATACAAGCATAGCTTCTTGAAATCCTCATCCTGCATGGCCTTGATCTCACCGATGATGTACTCATACATATCGACAGGTTTCTCAGGTGCAGACTTCACAAAATCGTTCATCTCAAGCTCGTCTTCTTCAGTTGCCAGCCTAATCTGGTTAATACGCAGCTGCGTCTGTCCCTTCCAATCAGTAACGGCACCTCTCACCTTGACAATGTCGCCAACCTTAAGCGATTTCAGAAACTCGACGTTGTTCTCATCCACATCCCATTTCTTAGCGGACAGGTCGCCAGTAGCATCAGTCAGCACCACATCCTGATATTCCTTACCGTTAGAACCGACTTTAATTGAGGTCGCTTTAATCATAAAGAAGTCAGTTATATTAGTGTTAGGTTTTATATCTATTACGTTCACATTTTTCATGTGTCTACCTCCTAAATTCACCTTTTGATTATACAACACTTTTCTAGGTGCTGCCACACCGCACCCTCTCCATTGAGAGCAGTTTGGACATGTGGTAGAATTATAGAAATAATGTAGAAAGGGCTTGAAAATGGGATTAAATGACACTCCTTCGGGAAATAGATATACAATCGGACTATTTGGACCGCGTAATGTCGGTAAATCTTCGCTCATAAATAAGCTTCTCGGGCAGGATTTAGTGCTTACCTCGGATGTTGCGGGGACTACGACAGACCCCGTATCTAAGAGCATGGAGCTACTGCCTCTCGGCCCCGTCTTGTTCGTAGATACGGCAGGGCTTGACGATGTGGGAGAACTCGGTCTGAAGCGTGTAGATAAATCGTATGAAGCCCTTAGAAAGTGTGACCTTGCTCTGTTCGTACTCGATGCGAGTAGACGTGATGATGATTTTGGCAATATGGCGCACGATTTTCTAAATGATGCTCGTAATAGACACTTGCCGGCGATAGTCGTCATCAATAAGTGCGAAAGTGTTAATGCTCCAGCTTCTTATAGAGAGTGTTTCGACCTGCCAGCAGACGCTCCTATTGTCTGTACTGATGCCCTTAGCGGCTCAGGAATCGAAGATCTCAAGAAGGCGATTATACAATATGCAAAGCAGGATGATAAACCTATAGGTTTGACTGACGGGATTGTTAGTGCTGGCGATATCGTACTGCTCGTTACGCCAATTGATTCAGCTGCACCTAAGGGTAGGCTGATTCTACCACAGCAGCAGGTAATTAGAGACATATTGGATAAAGGGGCAATGGCGCTCGTAGTCAAAGAGACTGAGGTAAAAGATGCAGTCGCTTCTCTCGGCAAAGCTCCGGATATCGTAATTACCGACTCACAGGCATTCAAGTCGGTAGCAAACGACATACCTGCCGACATGCCGCTTACGTCTTTCTCGATTATATTTGCAAGGCAAAAAGGAGACCTAGCTCAGCAGCTTCAAGGTGCACGTGCGCTCGCTATGCTAGAGGCAGGAGATAAAGTTCTCATCAGCGAAGGCTGCACACATCACCGCCAGTGCAACGATATCGGTACTGTCAAGATTCCTAAACTAGTGCGCAAGATTCAGCCCGATGTACAATTCGACTGGACTTCAGGCGGCGAATATCCGAGTGACCTCAGTGGCTATAAGCTCATAATTCACTGCGGTGCATGCATGCTTAATAGGCGCGAGATGCAGTATAGACTCGGAGCGGCAGACACACAAGGCGTTCCAATCGCTAACTACGGAATGGTAATCGCATACTGCAACGGAATACTTGAGAGGGCTATTCGCCCATTTGGAATATAGGAGGATACTATGGGTTTTGATGCAAAAAAAGCTGTCGATGCAACCGTAAAATGGATTAGAGATTGGTTTCAGGTGAACGGCCCCGGCTGTAACGCAATAATCGGTATCAGCGGTGGTAAGGACAGCTCTATAACTGCTGCACTTCTGGTTCAAGCTCTCGGCAAGGAAAGAGTGCTCGGAATCATGATGCCTAATGGTGAACAGAGCGATATGGATATGGCGCTGCTCCTGATTAACCACCTCGGCATAGAGAGTCACGTAATCAATATAGAAACGGCGTACAATGGTGCAGTTAAGGATATTGAGGGAGCTATTGGAGAATTAAGCAAAGACTCACTAATCAATCTAGCACCCCGCCTTAGAATGGCGACACTATACGCTGTCGGTCAGTCGAGAAATGGTAGGGTTGCTAACACCTGCAACCTTTCCGAGGACTGGGTGGGATACTCCACTAGATACGGAGATGCGGCAGGTGACTTTAGCCCGATTTCATCTTTTACAACAGCTGAAATACGCGCAATGGGCCGAGTGCTCGGACTGCCTGAAGTCCTGATTGAGAAGGTTCCTTCTGACGGACTAAGCGGCATGACAGACGAAGATAAGCTCGGTTTTACTTACGAAGTTCTCGACCGCTATATCAGAACTGGTGAAATCGAGGATCCTAAGACTAAGGAGCGAATTGACATGCTTCACGAGCGTAACCTGTTCAAGCTGCGCTATATGGATAGTTTTAAGTATGAGGGGTAGTTGAAGTCCCCGTTCAGAAGCAATAACTATGGTAAACTACAAGAGCTAGGTCACCAGACCTAGCTCTTTCTTATCCTATAATTTGTTAATTATATCGGAATCCCGCGTGTTATCTATACGCCAAAACTCCCTTTATAACCTCGACAAGCTCATCCATCTGCTCCTTGGTTCCTATCGTCACCCTGATATAGTCATCTATCCTAGGTTTGGCAAAGTGGCGCACAAGTACTCCACGTTCCTTGAGCTTCTCGTATAACTCTCGGCCGCCGAAGCCATCTATCTTCATATAAAGGAAATTTGCCTGGGACGGCAGTACATCGAAGCCTAGATTTTTCAGCTTATCCGCCGCATAGTCTCTCGCCTCAATTATGCGCTGCAGGTTCTCCTGATAGTAATCATCCGCATCAACTGCAGCTTCTGCCAGAATCAGCGACATCGCATTGACCGCATAAGGATTCGTCGAATACTGCATCTTGATCAGATCCTCGATAAGAGCAGCATCTCCTATCGCAAATCCAAGTCTTCCTCCCGCGAAGCTCCTCGACTTCGAGAAAGTCTGCACGACAAGCAGATTGTCGTACTCACGGGTGAGAGGAATTGCCGATTCAGCACCGAAGCCTGCATACGCTTCGTCTATGATTACCACATTATCTGGATTTGAGCTCACTAGCTCTTCAACCTGTGTGCGGCTGAGTGCGATTCCAGTCGGAGCATTTGGATTAGGCAAAACTATATTCTTACCTATTCCTATGTACCCTTTCAAGTCGACGGTCAAGTCGTCACGAAGTGGTTTAATCTCGTATTTAATCTCGTGTAGGCGAGCTACAACCTCATAGAAGCTGTAAGTAACATCGGGAATAACAATGCTGTCGGTCGTGTCGTTCCAAGCCATGAAAGCGAAGTTTAGAATGTCATCTGAGCCATTTGACAGAAACACATTCTCTGGCTGCACCCCATAGAGCTCAGCCATCTTGATCTTGAGCTTTCTCCCTGTCGGATCCGGATAGAGGCGCATCTCTTCCATGTCAGCATCACGCATCGCTTGATATACAGCAGGCGCAGGCGGAAACGGGGACTCGTTAGTGTTAAGCTTGAGATACTTCCTGTCCTTGGGCTGCTCGCCCGGTGTGTATGACTTAAAGTCCTTGTATAATTCTCTGATAAATCTGCTCATAGCTATTTCTATTCTTCTGTATCCCCGTTTTCTGCAAAATTATTATTTTTGTCCAGTACAGATTTGTACCCACCCTCTCCGTACATAAGGCATTTATTGACCCTCGTAATAGTGGCGGAGCTTGCACCAGTAAGCTTGCTGATTTCATTAAAAACCTTTCCATCTGTAAGGAGTCTCGCTACCTCGAGTCTATGCGCTAAGTCCTGAAATTCTTTAATCGTACAAATGTCCTCAAAGAACTTTATGCATTCCTCCTCAGTCTCTAGCGATAGAATCGCATTGACAAAATTCTGTAGCCACCTTGATTCAACTTTATTCATGTTCGATACCTCGATTGTGTTCAGTGTAAGATATGAATACATATTATCACTTTAGCACGCTAAATTCAAACAGCAGAGTGCACCTATATTAATAGTATTTGCATACCGGTAGTTGGGTCAAAATCTCGTAAAATAAAAATGCGGCGAATATGTCGCCGCACATTAGTGGTTAAATGTTTATTTTGAATATTTAATTATTCGTCTGACTCTGAAAACATATCCTTGCTAACGTCGCAAAGTGGGCATGCCCAATCATCTGGAATATCCTCAAAAGCAGTTCCTGGCTCAATTCCGTTATCTGGATCACCAACTGCTGGGTCATAAACGTATCCACAAACGTCACATACATACTTCTGCATATCAATATCCTCCTCTAAAATTAAATCTAATTTTGTAATCAATTGTTTATAAATTGATTGTATCACATTTAATTTAATTGTAAAGTAATTTTGTGTTTTATATATAAAACATTTTTTAAATAACTTCGCTTCTATAACTATGTCTCATCTCACTTGTGAAATTCTCCCTGTAATGATAGATTAGTCTCTATAGAAAGGTGTATCAGAATTGAAGATTAAAATCATAGCAATTATATGCGTACTGAGCTTCATGGTATCTGCAATGCTGACAGCAACTGATATGACTATGTATCATATCCCAGGATATTATCGATATCAGTTTGAAAGTCACGAAGTTCTAGGTGACTTGAATCGCAATATGGATATGAAAAATGTCCTATGCGCTTTTGACGAAATGATGGAGTACCTGCACGGCAATCGGGATAATCTAAATATAGAGGTAACTGCCGATGGGGCTCGGCAGGAGTTTTATAATGCGCGTGAAAAGGCTCATCTTAAGGATGTGCGAAACATCGTTCTTAAAGCTTACCGCTTGAGGCTTATCGCCGCTTTAATATATTTGATATCTCTTATCTATATTATTATCCACTGTAAACGTCATCATTCTGCATGGTTTTCTATACGCAAAATATTTGTAGCAACATGCATAATCACAAATACCGCCTTCCTGCTGATAATCGGAATAGCGGCGGTAAATTTTGATAAAGTATTTATGATATTTCATAAGGTTCTATTTGCCAATAATTACTGGCGACTTAATCCGAGCGAAAGTGATCTCATCAACTTGCTGCCACAGTCGTTTTTCGAGCAAACAGCGCTCGTAATATGTGGCATCTACTTTGTTATAGTTTCTGTTGCTGTGGCTATGGCGTTGAAACTGCGACCTCGAAGCTAATTGAACCGTTTGTAGTACTTCTTGTTGAACTGCCTCTGCAAATTGATTCGTGGTTTGCGATTGACGTTGGCTTCGACGAGAAATCCGAAATTCTTGTATATGTCTTTGTAAAGAGTGTCCTGATCTACCGCCTTTGTATCTATTTCATCATGCCCTGTTGAGCTATCATACCCATATTCTAATCTGAAGGCTTCATCAAAATAATAGTCTTTATTCATATCTTCATAAAATATATATCTACTTTTTTTCTCTTCAATATCATGAGTTATAATAACTTGTTCACCATTTGCAAAATTATTGTAAATAGCAAACCCGCCGTCGTCCCTATACCGTATATTCTTCTTGTTAGGCTTATAGATAACGCCCATATTTTCTAATGCCATTGCCAGCTCCGGATGTGTTCCATTCTTATGCTCCATGTTGTGGGCATAGTAAACGGAGTATTTTCTGAGGTTGTAGTCGATGTATAGGTCGGCGCATATGAAAATAATACACATATATATGCCTAGTATTATTGTAATAGTGGCTATTAATATTTTCTTCATTGAATTTCACAACTTCTCATTAGTTGAATCGCTTATAGTATTTCTTATTGAACTGTTTCTGCATATTGATCAGCGGCTTGCGATTGACGTTGGCTTCGACGAGGAAGCCGAAGTTCTTGTATATATCTTCATAAAGAGTGTCTTGATCTACTGTCTTGATATCTATTTCATCATGTCCAACCGAGGAGTCATAGGCAAGGGTTAGATTAAATGCTTCATTGAAATAGTAGTTTTTATCCGTGACATCATAATAACCATATCGAAGATCCCTTTCTCCTGGATTGCAAATTATGATAGTTTGATCACTATCTATCGATTTATTGTAAATAGCAAAACCGCCATCGTCCCTATACCGTACATTTTTCTTGTTGGGCTTATAGATAACATCCATATTTTCTAATGCCATTGCCATCTCTGGATGCGTGCCCTCTTTATGTGCCATATTGTGGGCATAGTAAACGGAGTATTTTCTGAGGTTATAGTCGATGTATAGGTCGGCGCATATGAAAATAATACACATATATATGCCTAGTAATATTGTAATAGTGGCTATTAGTATTTTCTTCATTGAAATTCACACCTTACCATTAGTTGAATCGCTTGTAGTACTTCTTGTTGAACTGCTTCTGTAAATTGATTCGTGGTTTGCGATTGACGTTGGCTTCGACGAGGAAGCCGAAGTTATTGTATATGTATTTGTACAGAGCTTCCTGATCTACCGTCTTTGCCTCTATTTTATCATTCCCTGTTGAGCTATCATACCCATATTCTAATCTGAAGGCTTCATCAAAAAAGTAATTTCTATCCACAATGTCATAAAATATATATCTACTTTTTTCTTCTGCAACACCGTACTTTATTATAACTCGTTCACCATCTGTAAATGTATTATAAATGATAAAACCGCCATCGTCCCTATACCGTATATTCTTCTTGTTAGGCTTATAGATAACGTCCATATTTTCTAATGCCATTGCCATCTCTGGATGCGTGCCCTCTTTATGTGCCATGTTGTGGGCATAGTAAACGGAGTATTTTCTGAGATTGTAGTCTATGTATAGGTTGGCAACTATGAAAATAATACACATATATATGCCTAGTATTATTGTAATAGTGGCTATTAATATTTTCTTCATTGAATTTCACACCTTACCATTAGTTGAATCGCTTATAGTACTTCTTGTTGAACTGCTTCTGCAGATTGATCAGTGGTTTGCGATTGACGTTAGCTTCGACTAGGAAACCGAAGTTTTTGTATATGTCTTTGTAAAGAGCATTTTGATCAATTGTCCTAATATTTATTTCATCTACTTCAGTTGATCCATCATAGGCAAGAGTTAGGTTAAATGCATCGTTGAAATAGTAGCTTCTTTTGAAATAATCGTAATAAGTATAGCGATATCTTATTTCTTTAGTTCTGCAATATAGATACACGCTTTTATCACCATTTAAGTCATTGTATACAGTATACCCTGCCTTGTCTCTGTACCGTATATTCTTCTTATTTGGTTTATATATAACTCTCATATTCTCTAATGCCATTGCCATCTCTGGATGCGTGCCCTCTTTATGTGCCATATTATGGGCATAGTAAACGGAGTATTTTCTGAGGTTATAATCTATGTATAGGTTGGCAACTATTAATAGTATCCCTATAATTAGCGTTACTATACTTATACCTATTATCCTGTTTTTCTTCATGCTTAATCTACTTCCTTCTAAATATTGTTTTCAGCTTCTTTGTCAGTTTAGATACAACTTTCTTTTTGTCCTATAATCCCAGCTTTCATATAATTCGTCAAGCAAATGAGACTCTTTGCCGAGGCTCGCTACATTTTTAGACAATCATCACAGTTCAAATATCTCTAATAAAATAGCAGAAAGTGCGAGGTTATGGCAGTATCCGCGGTTTACGCCGATTCAGATTAACAAAGTCGAGAATTGTTATATCACCTCAAGTCTCGCAGACTTTGTATAATCTGCCAAGTAAACGCAGTCTGCTGCCAGCTGCTCGCACTTTCTGTTATTATTCTTGCAACATCATGGCTAGCGAATCATCCGCAAAGAACGTATTCGCATTATAAAGGAACAGCACATCAGTTATCCCCTCCGATGCAATCAGGTCATCGACATTATCAAAGTAATATCTCGGATCCACAACCACAATCTCGCGGTAATGCTGCGCCAGCATAGGAATTACACTGTTTGCATAGGAGTCCTTAATCAGGAGCAACCTCTTGTTAGACTCTGTCGGAGTCTTGACCGTGTACATCGGATGATTACTGCCTCCGAATACCGTGTACGCATCCTTCTTATCCAGGTTCTTAAGCTGATAGAACTTAGTAGTCTTCTTCTTAGTATCACCATAGTAGATGACCGAAGGTTTGGCTGCCTTCTTATTCTTAGGCAGATTAATCTTGATACTATCGTACCTTCCGCCTGTAAATCCACTCTTCGAGTACATGGTTCCCGCGAAGTCATTCTTCACAACCTTACCCTCAAACTCCATTGGCATACCTGCACCCAGTGCTGGAACGATTGCCTTATATGCGATGTATGCTCCGTCGCTCGTCCAGTGGTGGTCAGTTCTATAGTATAGCTGTACATCTTCTTTCTTCTTGTTGAAAGGCTTCCTTACATCTATAGTTTTAATTCCTGAATCCTTGATATTCTGGTAAAAATCATCCATGCTCTTGTTCTGATCCGCAAGTCTGACAGTTATCGGTAGCTTGTCAGACATGATATTTCCTGCATTTGGTGCAAGAAGGAATGTCATGTTTAGATTAGGGTACTTCGCCTTAAACCCTTTGAGCGAATTCTCCACCGCACTCAGTTTCTTCTGATCTGGTGCCACTATGTCTTCAATTAGATAGCCATCGCGTGCTCTATACACGCCATTAGCCTTGAGCTTGCCCGAGGTAACGTCGACTGCAGACTTAACCTTGATAAATGAACCACGCATCAAGAACTGGTCATTGACATAGCTCTCCATCTTGGATTCTAACCTGCCGCCGAAATAGTTAGACACCGATATGCTCGGGAACTCCTGCAGCATACGGTTTTCAGAAGCTGAGAATGACTTATCTGGAACTATGAGATTTATAAGGAATACAGCCGCAAGAACAAACACAAAAATGACACCGGTATACGCTGCCATTTTGTTCTCCGAACTTTTGAGCTCGGCATTTATTTCATTTCTAAAACGGTTAATCTTCTTCAAAACTTACTCCTCTACGCTAGAACCTGAAGTACAGGAACGGATTATACGAACCATATACCAGGTATGCGACAGAAACTATGAGTACTGCGAATACCAGCGCAGTTCCTACCGCTGGCTTCTTCTTATATAGCTCTCTGAATTTCTCAATTGGATATGGTGTTGCCACGCAAGCACCAATCGCCAGAATGATGAAATTCGTTCTTATGTAGTAAAGCGTCGTAACATTTATGAACGCCACCTTGCCGAGCCCGAACATAACAGCGAGATACGAAAGTGCCTTGCTGATATCTGTGATGCTAAAGAGCACCCAGCTTATCATAACTATGACTATCGCATATACGTGTCTAAACCAGTTTGGGGCCTTCTCTAGATATTTGCCATATACATACTTCTCAAGTATCAGCAGCACTCCAAAGTATGCACCCCAGAGCACGAAATTCCAGCTTGCGCCATGCCATAGACCAGTCAGTGACCATACTATGAGCAGGTTGAGAATGTGTCTGTGCACCTTTACTCTGTTTCCGCCGAGTGGAATATACACGTACTCACGGAACCAAGTAGAGAGCGACATGTGCCACCTGCGCCAGAAATCCGTGATAGTCGAAGCAATATACGGATAGTTAAAGTTCTCGTCAAACACGAAACCGAACATCTTGCCGAGGCCTATCGCCATGTCGGAATATCCGCTAAAGTCGAAATATATTTGCAGCGTATAAGCCGCAATTCCAATCCAGTATAGAATTACCGACACTTGCCCATGCGGCAGGCTGGATATCTCTGTGTATAGCGAGCCAAGTGCATTTGCAAGAATAACCTTCTTGCCTAGTCCGAGAATAAATCTCGACGAACCCTCACCAAACTTAACAAGGCTAGTCTCACGGTTATCTATCTGAAGTTCAACATCCCTGTACTTAACGATTGGTCCAGCGATGAGCTGTGGGAAAAACGATAGGTATAGCGAGAACTTGAGCAAGCTATACTGCGGTGCAACCTTTCCCTTGTACACGTCAAATACATACGACATCGCCTGGAAAGTGTAGAACGAAATTCCGATAGGCAGTGCGAGTGACGTGTAGTGAATGTGCCATCCTGTAATCGATGTTATGGTATCCATAAGGAACCCGAAATACTTGAAGAATCCGAGTATCAACAGGTCTACTACCACTGTAAACAGTAGGTTTCTCCTGCCAGTTCCTCCATACTTCTGTTCATTGTGAATCTGAATGGCCATGAAGTAGTTGAAGAATGCGCTGTACAGCATCAGGAATAGATAGACTGGTTCTCCCCAGCTATAAAGAATAAGCTGGCAACGAGCAGCACTATGTTACGCTTTCCTGTCTGCTCCTTTGGAATCAGATAGTATACGAGCATCGTAATCGGCAGGAAATAGAATATGAAGATAATACTGCTAAATAACACTTAATAGTACCTCCTCATACTTATCTGGATCCTTGGCAACTCCATAGAATACATACTTGCCCCTCGAAGTCACGATTGCGTTCTTAAGTTCCTTTACCTGCTCTGGCCCGTAGTTGTCAAATGCCTCTATCTGGCTGGTGATGCGCTGCTCCACGGCATCTTTGACAGCCTTAACATCAGACTTGTTCTTGACCTTGACGACGAGAACCTCGTCAACAGACAGAGCTTCCTTGCTCTTGTAATACAGAACAGCCTCATAATTGTTAGCATCTAGCCCGATAAACTGCACGAGATCACGCGACTTCTGCTTCTGTAGCTTCTCTATATTAGTCTTCTTGATAAGATGTGCCTCAATCTTATCCATCGAAACATCCTTAGCATTTTCACGACTATACACGATGGCAAGGAAGGCAAACAGTATAATAAGAAGAACGCACTTTAGGATTCTTCCATACCTTATAGCATCTCTACGCGATTTAGTATTCATCTACAGTTCTGCCTCCTCAATCATCCTATCCAGCCAGTACGGATAATACGTTGCCTGAGCATGGATACCGTCACCAGCATAAAGCTCTGGATGTTTCTGCAGAATATCCGCAGTTGGAATATATACGTACTTATTCTTAGCACACATCTTCTTGATGGCACTGTTGAATTTCTTGTAGTAGCTAATCGATTTATTCTTTGCCATCGCCGCATCGGTAGGTGCCGATATACCGCAAACGCAAATCTTCGTCTTAGGCGAAGCCTTGTGGAATGCCTTTAGCCTTGCCTCATACTTCTTAATAAATGCCTTTTCGTCGCCTCTGTAATTTCCCATGTCGTTCATTCCAAATGCAAAGAACGCTGTACTTGGATATGTTCCCGCGGCACTTGAGAATAAATCGTCACCAGTCATTACGCTTGAACCAATCTTGCTAAATACCTGATCATCACTAAGCCAACCATATACGCTTAGCCCCTCTGTAACCGAGTCGCCGACAACGATACTGCCCTTGAACTTGCTCATGTATCTAGCCTTGTTGCTCTTTCCATTCGCAGAAACTTCTCCGCCTAGTGCCGAAACAGCCTCTTCAACGCTAGTTACCGAGCTCTTCTGTAATGCCTCAACGCTCTTCTTGTTCTTGACAATCTCCTCCTTAGCTATAGGAGCCTTGCGGTTGAACTTCAGTAGGTTGAATAAAAAAACAACAAGAAAGCAGCAAGATGATACTTGCTACTTTATTCTTATCCATATCTTTGATATATTCTCTTGCTACATTTGCAGCCTGCTTATGATTTTTAACTCTAGCCATGTTTCCCCTTCTAGGTAATTTCTTTAGACTATATAGTACCACCTATACAACCTTTTTGTGGCTATTTTTTTTAATCTAATTCATGAAAAATTTTAAGCCTTTTTGAGCATTCGATAGAATATGGTTCCGTACTTATTTACGATCTCTATTACCATGAATCCCATCGCAATTCCAAGGCAGTTCAGAACTAGCTGCTTACCTTCGCTCGCCGTCTCCTTAGGCATATCCATTACCATCGCATACATTACGAAGTAGAGGTTATTTCCCGGTACCAAAGGAAATGCGCACACGCTCTGGAAGATAGTAGCAGGAGCTTTGTTGACTCTCGCCATAACCTGCGCATAGCCCGCTACAAATATAGCACTGATAAGAGTTGCCAAGAAGTAGTTATGGAGAATTCCATCTGTGATTACGTACATTCCCCATGTGCAAAATGCACCTATTCCGCAGAACATAACCTGCTTCCCTTTAACATTGAACCATAGACCGAAGCCCACGCAGGCAGCGGTACATGAAATAAACTGTATTATAAGGCTTGGATTTAATTCGGTCATCTTAGAATACCCCCTTGAATAGTAGAATTGCTGAAGCTATACCGAAGGCAATTCCAGCTGCTCCGATTATAGAATTCGAAATATTAAGTATTCCGGCAAGCGTATCCTTGTGCAGTAGATCGCTGATTCCGTTAGTAAAACCGAGCGCGCTGACGAGGAGCATTACTACACCAACGGTGATGTTACCTGACTTCTCTGCAAATCCAACATGCACAGAGAGGATGATAAATACTTCTGTAATAAAGGACTGAATAAAGTTGGAAATCAGAGGATTGTTCTCTGTAGATGCCAATCTTCTACCAAGGAAAACGATAATGATAGCTGAGAATACAGCGATGATTGAGTCTTTAATACCACAGTTGAAGAATACACCGAAGCCCGCTCCGCCGAGGATTCCTGCGAGGTATTCCAGGTATGCTGGCTGCGGTGTTCTGTTCAGAACTTCTTGCAACATCTCCTCAATTTTGTCCGGTTCTGGCTTCTGGTGACATACTCGTCTCGACAAGTTGTTAAGATAGTCGAGCTTATCGAAGTTAACTGAAGTCGAAGGGATATGTCTAATCTGAGTTATGATATTTCCATCAGCTGTCTCAACAGTTGCCTGAATATTGCTGTAGATAACCCAGATATCTGCGTGCGTGAAGCCGTAACTCTTGCACATTCTGTACATGCTGTCCTCAACTCTACTAACATCGGCACCTGCACGAAGCATCTCTCTGCCGATGTTAAGAATTTCTTTTAAAATCCTCTTGTAATCCATTTCTGTCCTTCCTTAATAAAATAAATATTATTTAAACGCCTTGAATCGCGTCCATAAACGCCGGAATTAGCTGTTTCTTGCGTGATAGCAGCCCTTCGATCCTGAAGCCACCCTCTGTAGGTGTCGCTTCCTCAAATGCATTCATTATCATCTCTCGTGCATGCTCGCCGGCATACAGCATCTCTGATGATGAATGTTTGATGTCTGTTAACAAGAAGAATACCATCGAAACCTTATTCTTACCGCACTCGTGCTCCATTAATGGAAGCAGCATCTCCTTGATATTACTAAGCTCGCCCTCATTCATCGAACTGATCTGTCCAACTCCGAAGCTTGAGTTTCCGAAAGTGAACTTCTTATAATCCTGATAGAAAATCTCTTCAGCTGACTTATCCTTGAGGTCTGATCCAGCCTCGAACATCTCTGCTGCAAAAGACTCTATGTCTATACCCGCAATTAACGCGAGCGCACCAGCCGCCATCTTGTCCTGTGTCGTACATGTCGGCGATCTGAACATCAGTGTGTCAGAGACTATTGCTGCACAGAGTAGCCCTGCGATATGCTTAGGCAGTTCAATCCCTCGCTCTATGTACATCTGATATAAAATAGTAGCGGTACAACCAACAGGCTGCAGGTTGAAAAATATCGGCTGCAGAGTCTGAATAGTTCCTAATCTGTGGTGATCTACAATCTCGATAATATCCGCATCGTCGATATTATCTACCGCTTGTGATTTCTCGTTATGATCTACGAGAATTACCTGCTTCCTCCTTATGTTGAGGAGGTTCCGCCTCGAAACTGTTCCCACGTAGCGCCCTTTGCTGTCTGTAACAGGGAAGGCTCTATGTCTCGTAGCACCCATCTCTGCCTTTACGCTGTCCGTATAATCATCTAGCTTAAAGCCCTCGATTCCATCAGAAGTCATAAATGCCTCTAGCGGTACACTCTTGTTTATCTCTCTCGATACCGAGAAAGTATCGAGCTCCGTCTCAATGACTACGGCACCTTTCTCATTGGCGAGTTCGGAAACTTCCTTAGATGCCTTTGCCCCAAGGCACAGTATTATACATCCTGCCCCAGCTTCGAGCGCTCCAATCTGGTTTTCCTTACGGTCTACCAAGATTACTAAGTCATGCTCCTGAACGACGCCCTGCATCCTCTCTACGAGGGCTGCTCCAACTAGTACCTTTCCTTGATCAAAATGCCTGCTACCATCCCCCACAGTAATCTGTCCATCTATAGTTGCTGCAATGTCGCTAAATCTAGGTGACGTGCTAGAAAGGAATCCGCTGCTCTCCGCATCCATGAATGTACGGGCGATATCACCCTTCGTGATAAGTCCAATGACTTTGTTGTTCTCAGTAATCGGCTGAGTGACAGCTTCGCTCTTACCCATGATACCCCAAGCTTCCTTAATAGTCATCTCTTTGGGTACACCTGGCGTATGACGAATCTCCATGTCTCTAACCTGTGTAGCAACATTGTCTACGTATTCGGGCACATCTATCCCGAACTTCTCAAGGACAAACTGCGTCTCGCCATTAATTTCTCCAGCTCGACGCGCCACATAGTTATTGGTGTTCGTAATTCGATTTTTGATCTCAGCATAGGCAATCGCTGAGCATATTGAATCTGTATCTGGATTCTTATGTCCAATTATTATAATCTTTTTATCAGATTTCACGGTTACCTCCTGACATCTTATAAATAGGCAACGCCACACTCATATGAGTGCGGCGAATCTTCGCATATAACTGCACACAGCCGCTAAAGCAACTGCTTAGTAGTCATTACTACTTAATGGTAATAGTCTTGATTACCTGATCCTCGTTAGGCTTATCCATCATGTTGCGTGGAACTGAAACGATGCGGTCTGCCTCATCCATCCCCTCTGTAACCTTACCGAATGCAGCATACTGACCGTCGAGGTGTGGTGCATCTTCAACCATGATGAAGAACTGGGAGCCAGCCGAGTTAGGATTCATAGATCTAGCCATAGAGAGAACACCTCTCGAGTGCTTAAGATCGTTCTTGAATCCATTTGCTGAGAACTCACCAGGAATGCTGTATCCAGGACCACCCATGCCTGTTCCATCTGGGCATCCACCCTGGATCATAAACCCTGGAATAACTCTGTGGAAAATCAGCCCATCATAGAAGCCCTTCTCGCAGAGTTCTACAAAATTCTCAACTGATTTAGGTGCGATATCCTCGTAGAGCTCACCGCTCATCGTCGCACCGTTTTCCATCTCGATTACGAAATTCTTCATCTATATCTCCCTTGTTTCTATACAAAATTTAATTGCTAATTTGTTCAACTTTATTAATTTTACATCATGCATTTGCTTGCCGCAAGGTACAACAGGCTTTGTTTATAATTAGTCATTCTTTGGCGTATTTTCAGTAATTTTTAGCCCAGTTTCAGCTACAAAAGCAGATTAATAAGCCCCAGCACAAACCCAATTAGTGCACCGAGATTGACAATAGTGTTGAGTTCCTTTGCCATGACCTCCATAACCATATCTTCAAGCTGCTCGACTTCCATATCTTCGATTTTCTGCCTGACCATACCTGCTATATCCATTTTTGCAATTAGTACTGGGATAGCAGCCTTGACTGTATTCCTATAAATCTCTCGCACCTTATCCTGAAGCTCATCGTCGCTCACGCCATTGCTTGTTATCATGTCGTAGAAGTTCTCACCGCGCAGTTTATCCATGCTGCGGCTAACCTCTGGGGCCAAGAAGTTATAGCAGTGCTCATCGACGTATCTTCCGATATTATCTGCAATCGCACCAAGTATTCCATCTACCATCTCGGGGTTTATAAACATGCCTATCATAGAGCCGCCTAGCTGCTCACCGATTATCTGGCCGCCCTTGACCTTGATAATATCTGCAAAATTGATGCTCTTAACCGCATCCGCCATTCGTTCTGTAACCGCATAGTCGAGATTTGTCGTAATAGCCTCATACTCCTCTTCAGAAGATGAAATCGCTCTGAATCCATCGTCAATGTCTGACTTCAGAATATTCATAACTCGTATGACAACAGCGTTCTCAGCTTCGCTGTCAAGTGCCTTGCTCTCGATATCTTCGCTCGTGACGAGGTGGTTCGAGATAACGTCTCCAACGGACTTTGCAAGTCTAGACTTGCCCTTCGGTATAGCTCCAGGTGTCAGAGGAACCTTGTGGCCGAAGATGTATTTCTCACGGCGCGGTCTAAACAGCATCTTGACCGCAATATAATTGGTACAATATCCTATAAGCGCTCCGATTAACGGGGCAGCAATATATTTAAACATCGTTAAAACCTCCAGTGCATACGAACGAAATTATATCACTAACTAGACGTTATTTGCATAATAATGTAAGATATTTCAGTAATTTATTGTAGTATTTATTAATGATTTGTGCTTGCAATTTACGGTGCAAAACACGGGGGTTCGAGTCCCCTGCGAGTATATGATTAATCAATTTTCAAGAAGTGAATTAATATATGGAAAAGATGCAATTGAGCGACTGAAAGGCTGCCGAGTTGCGATTTTTGGCGTCGGCGGTGTAGGTGGCTACGTAGTGGAGGCTCTTGCTAGAGCTGGGATCGGTGCTCTTGACATAATCGATAACGACGATGTTAGCCTGACAAATATAAACAGGCAGATAATCGCCACTCATGACACTATCGGCAAAAGCAAGTTAGCCGTATGTGAGGCTCGAATTAAAATTCTGAATCCAGACTGTAAAGTGCGTGGACACCAGATGTTCTACTTACCGGAGACTGCTGGGCATTTTGACTTCACGGAGTATGACTACGTTGTGGATGCCGTAGACACTGTGTCGGCAAAGCTCGACATCATAGAAAGATGCAAAAGCGTGGGAATTCCAATAATTTCCTGTATGGGCTGCGGTAACCGCATTGATCCTACAAAGCTACATATCATGGATATAGCAAAGACATCGATGGATCCGCTGGCTAAGGTTATACGAAAAGGACTCAAAGATAGGCGAATTAAAGGCGTAAAAGTTCTCTGCTCCACTGAGGAGCCTATCGTGCCGATTATTCCAGAGGGCGGAGAGGCTGAGTACAAAGGAACTGCAGGCAGAGTAGCTCCTGGCTCAACTCCATTTGTCCCTGCTGCTGCAGGGCTTGCAATAGCTAGTGAAGTCGTTAAGGATCTCACTGGCTTTGATTCCCGAGAACGAACAAAGGTGGACGCTAGGTCCACCTTTTTCTATACACAGTTTTATTTACCATATCACCAAAATTACTTCTGGCAATGAGGGCAGTACACACTGCTCCTTCCAGCAACAACAGTTCTCTCAAGTTCACTTCCACACTTAGGGCAAACCTCTCCTGCATGGTTATAGACCTGTAGAAATGGGGTGTTTCTATAATCTGTCCCCTTCCCAGCCAGGTAATCCTCTTCAGAAATCTGATTCTTGTCTATCATGAACTCCATCATCTTCGGAATCTCGCTAGCCAGCACCTGCCACTCTCTATTGGTTAACGAACTACAAGCTCTAGTCGGTATAATGCCGCATCTGTATAGGACTTCGTCGGTGTAGATATTTCCAAGTCCTGCGATAACGCTTTGGTCGAGAAGCCCCATCTTAATGGCTGATTTTCTTCGCTGCAGATGCTCCTTCAGATACTCTCCAGTAAGAGTTTCGTCTGTCGCCTCTGCTCCAAGTTGCCCGATGCCTGTTTCTCTAAATTCGGCACCCGTCGTTATGGCCCACATACCTCCAAACTGCCTCTGGTCGATATAACGGAGCTCCTTCTCGGCACCATTTTCATCTCTGAGCTTAAAAACGATATGTGTATGCTTCAAATCCTCATAATCTGATGGTGTAACGAGCAGAACACCCGTCATGCGGTAGTGAGCCACGAGCTTAAGCTCCTCTGGTGCATCTACGCTCTTCGGTGTAATCATGTTGAAAATAAGGAATTTGCCGCGGCGGAGTATGGTGCTGAACTTACTGCCAATTACGAGTTTCTTGAACTCTTCGGAGCTGTAATTCTTGATACTCTTCGCCAGTCTCACCTCGATATCTTCAATTGTGCAGCCCCTTAGCTGTGGAGCGAGAACCCTTCTCGCGGTTTCAACCTCTACTAGTTCAGGCATCCTTTCCTCCTTGATTGTTTTATAGCTCGAATTGCTACCTGTACTCAAAACAACAGTTAATGTACGAGTATTGAAATACTCAAATGTATCGAAGATTTACTCTATGTTTTCATATAATAAAATAGTCGGTGCAGATTGGCAACCTGCCTCATGCACCAACTAGTTTTAGTTATATCTCGCGCCTTCCTTCCATGGCCTTGAGCAGAGTCACTTCGTCGGCATACTCGAGGTCACCGCCAACAGGAATACCATGTGCGATTCTCGTCACCTTGATTCCAGACGGCTTTAGCAGTCTAGCGATATACATAGCGGTTGCTTCTCCCTCGATATTAGGATTGGTAGCCACGATTATCTCGTCTATCTCATCGTGCTGCTGGAGCCTTGTGATTAGGGATTTGAGATTTATCTCGTTAGGTCCGATACCCTCTACAGGCGAAATAGCACCGTGAAGGACATGGTACAGCCCTTTAAATTCCCTGATTCGCTCCATAGCTATCACATCCTGCGGCGTTTCGACTACGCAGACCTTAGTCCTATTTCGCGACTCATCACTACAAATCTCGCATGGATCGGTATCTGTCAAATTGCCGCACACCGAACAGTAGTGAAGGCTTCTCTTGGCATTCACGATTGAATTTGCAAGGGGAAGTAGCCTCGCTCTCCTCTAGTGCTAGAATGTGGAATGCTAAACGCTGTGCAGTCTTGCCCCCAATTCCCGGCAGCTTAGACAACTCATTTATTAACTTGTTCAGTGGCTTTGGATACTGCCTCATCTGAACGCCTTTCTATATTCCAAACCCAGGGATGTTAAGTCCACCTGTCACTTTGCCCATCTCGTTCTCAGCGATTGCATCAATCTGGCGCATGCCCTCATTTACAGCTGCCATGATGAGATCCTGAAGCATTTCTACATCGTCTGGATCTACAACGTCTCTATCGATTACGAGCTTTGTAATCTCCTTGTTGCCGTTAACAGTAACCTCAACTGCACCGCCGCCAGCAGTTGCAGTTGTCTCCTGCTCAGCAATAGAAGCCTGTGCAGCCTCCATATCGCGCTGCATAGCCTGAAGCTGCTTCATCTGCTGCTGCATGTTACCAGCACCACCGCCGCCAACCTTCTTTTTCTTACCTGCTCTCATACCTTTGCCCATGATTTTCTCCTCCAATATTTGTTACTTTATATCTATCTTATCTACGCCAAAAAAGTCAGCTACATCCTTCGCCACTTCCTTGGCTATCTCGTCTTTTTCCTCTGCCGCCTCGATTATCTCATCATCGAATCTCGGAAGGTTAGGTTCATCCGCCTGACTAAGAGCTCGCGCATCTGCAGGATTGTACTCTACCACTCGCAGAGTAATATAGAACTTATCTCCATATAAGGCCTTGGTTATCCTGTTCAGTTCATTTAGAGCATCATCAGCCATAAGGCTCTTAGTCTTCTTAACTTCCACAGTTAGCTCGCTACCATGCAAATCGACTAGCCTCGTGTACTTTGCAACCATCGCCATAAACATGGCATCCGCTCTAGCCATCTGGTCACAGATTCTATCCCACATCTCATCAAGATTGTGATTTGCTTCAAACTCTACGATGTGCCTATCTGGTGGTGCCCCCCTCGAGCGGGTTGAATTTCTGTTCGAATAGAGGCTGCGGTTCCTCGGCCTCTTGCGCACTCTGAATGGTAGCGTTTGTCTGGTGCTGATCTTGAAGCCCATCGGCATCAGCAGCTTGTATTCCCACCTTCTGAACGTCCCTTTGCGAAACTTCCGTGCTCCCTACTGCCGGTCTCTTCATCTCTCGTGCTTCACTCGGCCCTGGTACAGTTCCTGACTGTGGCCTTGTAGTCCTTGTGCTTACCGAAATATTTGAGTTTATCCGAGCTGGCTCTACTTTGACCTCAGTTCCCTCGCCTACAATTAGTTTAATCACAGATGTCTCCAGCAAAATCCTCGGCATAGTCGAAAACTTCGCCTTATTGACGGTGTCCGAAAGAAGGCGAATACCATAGTTTATCGCTTCATCGCTAAGTGCTTTTGCCTGCTCGGCGATTCTCTCAGTGTTCTCCAGAGAAGCATTTACAAGCTCTGACGGATCCTGCACGTACTTGCAAATCATCAGATTTCTATAATGCAGTAGCCAATCCGCAAGCAGCTGCTTGGCATCCTTGCCTATCCTAACCATGGCATCTATATCAGATAGCGCAGTTCCCGCATCACCAGTTCTAATCGCATCAGTGAGCTGCAGGTAAAATTCATCTCCCGCGCCACCCGTGTACTCCAGAACCAGCTCTCTGGTTATCAGTTCATCACCTGCATTGATACACTGCTCGAGCAGGCTGAGCGCATCTCTCACAGAACCATCTGCCTTGCGGGCAATTACTGATAATGCATCCTCTGCTATGTTGATCGACTTCTTCTGGCAAATCCTTCTCATGCCGTCCAGCAGATCATTTTCCGAGACATGCCTGAAGTTAAGCGTTAGACACCTTGATTTATCGTCGCTTTGATCTTCTCCGGGTTGGTTGTCGCCAGTATGAATATTACGTGTGCCGGCGGTTCTTCGAGCGTCTTGAGAAACGCATTCTCCGCCGAATCGGTGAGCATGTGCGCCTCGTCTATGATGTAGACCTTGTACTTTCCAACGGTTGGCGGATATTGCACAGATTCGGTAATCTGTCTTAGGCTCTCAACGCCATTATTGGATGCCGCGTCCAGCTCTACTACGTCGAGAAATCTGCCTTCTGTAATCGCCCTGCAATTTACACACTCGCCACAAGGTAGGTCTACGCCGGGATTACTGCATGTGCAGTTAACTGCTTTTGCAAGAATTCTAGCTGTCGTCGTCTTACCTGTACCGCGAGTTCCCGCAAACAGATACGACTGGCTCACAGTCCCCTTCCTAATCTGGTTGCGAAGTATCTTCACAATATGCTTCTGTCCAATTATCTCTTCAAAGCGTTCAGGCCTCTCGGACCTATACAGTGCCAGATGCATATCGTTACCTCCTTCTCGATAGTTGGATTCGCCCATGGCTTGGGTCCAAATAGAAATTTAGCTCTTAGACACCTTGCGGCCGGTAGGAGGCGAATCTGCGGCACATGAGATATCCCGCTTAATGCTGCTTCCTCTCGGACCTGACATGGTTCACAGTATCCCATTGCGCAGGACCCCCTACAAACCGCAAGCTGCCTAAGAGCACCTAAATATTATATTATCTATATTAACTAGTGTCAATCAATCAGGGGTTGGAATTGTCTATTTTGAAATGAATTTTAAGGTTAGTTTGTAAGCAAATTAACCTTTAATTTAGCTCGTACAAAACCTTGCCGGAGTTGTTGATGTATGTACCCTTTAGAGATCCATCATCAGCAGCATCTTCGTATGAATCGCCATCCCATTCTTCTATGAGCAGGTTATTACCTATTGCTGCGGATACCTTTATATTCTCTCTTCTACTCACATATATTTCTCGCTTATTACCTGTTTGGGTGTCATACATTATAACTTTTGTTTTGTCAGCTGATAAATAGTATATCTTGTTTTTTTCCATAACAGTGTTACCTGAAAAATCTACTTTTTGAGTTTTATCGACTACAATTTTTGTTTTCCATTCATCATCCTTTTTTTCTGCTTTGCATAATGAATGTCCATCATTACCGAGAAACCAAATGTTACCTTGAGTCATCCCTAAGACACCTGCGGTATCTTTTGCTGGTCCTTTGAAGTCGCCTATATAAATTCCATAGGTTAAACAAGACAATCCATAATACATCTTCATCTTGTTTATTTTTACCTCTAGCAACGACTTATTCGTGGCAAATAACACAGTTTTATTCTGATCATTAATTCCAACAAAGTATGTAAAATTATCGAAACATACTTCACTCACCTTGTTGTTTTTAAGTGAAACTTTATTTAGGTGATCTTTTCCGCGTGAAAAATACAAATCCTCATCTATAACCATATGAGGCACTCCACAATCATTTTTTATAAGCTTTTCATTTTTGCCATCAAAGTCACATGTATATACATCAACTACAGGCTTGTTATTTAACCCATCAGAAGAATCTTCATCTACCGTAATTGTCTTAAAGTGGCTGCCAATATAATCGCCTTTAACTCTTGTATAAACAATTGAGTTGTTATATAAAAATAACCCTGAAGTTAAATAGTTCCCTATATTATACTTAATCAGCTTACTTTCCCCGGTTTTCTTATCTATCCGAAACAATGCGCCATCAACACTTAAACGCTTACTGTAAAATATATACTTTTCATTTTCTGCAATTGAGTATGCGCCTTCTTGACTATTATTCAACCCCGCACTGACACTGTTACCTAATTTTTGTGGTACGTAATCATCTCTCCATATCCTCACAGCCATTACAGTAAGCATTGTCACTATGATAAGTGCCGCTACAAGCACATACTTCGCTCTTCTTTTCTTTTTCCCCATTTTAATCCCCTGTTAGCCTAAATTATAAAGTAGCTTACCAGATTTATTTATATAGTAATAATCTATGTCGCCCTCATGCATAGCATCATCACGACTTTTGTCCGTCATCCACTTTTCAATGAGTATATTATCACCTATTGCAGCATCTACTTTTATATGTGCTCCCGACTCCCCATAGATTTCCTTTTTATTACCTGTATTAATGTCATACATGATAATTTTCGATTCATCTGAACTTACATAGTAGATCTTATCTTTTTCCAGAATAGCATTATCGTTAAAATGAATTCCTTCGGACATATTAACAACAACTTTAGTTAGCCACTTACCATTCTTTTTTTCCGCCTTGCATATTGATTTTCCGTAATCGCCGAAGAACCAGATAACGCCATTATATACTCCTAAAATTCCATGACTATTTTTTGCTTCACCAGACCATCCACCTGCGTGCATTTTTTTACTTTGACGAATTAGAAGTGTATTTATACCGCGATTGTTGAGTTCCACCTCAACAATATAAAATAAATCTGTATCAAAGTAACACTCATTGCTTCGCCCATTAATTCCAACAAACCTATAGCATGGTTGAGAACTGACATATCTTGTGCTTCCGCTTATCAATGAAACACGTGATACAGATCCGTTTCCATTGGCATAATATAGATAATCATCTATAACCATGTGAGGCATACCGCATTTCTTTTTTATTACCTTTTCATTTTTCCCATTAAAATCACACGAGTAAACATCGTATTCTCCCCAGCTATATCTTAATCTTTTCGCCTTTGTATAAATAATAGAATTTTTATATATAAAGAGGCATCCAGATGCATCGTCAGCAGCTTCAGTTATTAAAAGCTTCTTTTCACCTGTTTTTTTATCTATACGAACGAGTGGATATTCCCCAGTTGTTTTATCAATATAAAATAAATATCTTTGAGTTTCAGCAATCGAATACCCGTCTTTATCTGCACGATTATTAATGCCTGCGCTTACACTATTGCCCAATCTTTGTGGCACATAGTTATCTCGTGAAATCCAAACAGATAAAATGATTATGCTTGCTGCCACAACAGAGAGCACTAATACTGCTATTTTTAATAACTTTTTAGTTTTTACCATTTCTTTTACCTTTGTTAATTTAGCTCGTACAAAACCTTGCCGGAGTTGTTGATGTAGTAATTTTTTGCTGATTTATCATCAATAGCTTTATAGTAGTTCACATGTTTATCGTCTTCTTTCCATTCCGAAATAAGAATATTATCCCCTATTGCAGCCAATATCTTTATATTTTTATTTGGAGTTGTGTATATTTCTCTATCTTCTCCTGTATTAATATCAAACATAATAAGCTTTAGTTTCATCAGGAGAAACATAGTAGATTTTATCTTTTTCCATGACAGAATTATCTATTAAATTGACACCTGTTTTTTGAATATACTTTTTGGTCCTATATTCCCCCCTTATTTTTTCTACTTTATATATTGAATCCACATCTAGTCCGTATAACCATATGCTCCCATTTGCTATTCCTAAAATCTTACTTGCTTTTTTCCCTTTCCCATGTATACTTCCAAAACCTATTGCTTCAGTTGGACTCTTTATCCAAAGACTTGCTCTTCTTTTATTTATTTTTACTTTTACCATTTTTAAAGCACCTGTTTCAAAATAAAGAGTCTTGCCTTTTTTATCAACCCCTGCAAAATTATTGCACTCCTCCTTATTAAGAGTTCTTTTTTGACCGTTTATAAGCGAAAGTCTAGTCAATGCATTATCGAGGTTAGGTATGTATATATAGTCATCAATAACCATATGGGGAATTGGAGATTCCTTTTTTATTAACTTTTCATTTTTCCCATCGAAATCACAGCTATAGATATCATAATACCTGTTTGAATATCCCAAATCTTTTGATTTAGTGTAGATAAGTGTGTTTTTGTATATAAATAATGCTGACCCATCGCTATCCCCAATATTTTTTTTTTTTAGTAGTTTCTTTTCGCCGCTATTTTTATCTATGCGTACCAAGGGGAATGAATCATTTACGCAGTTCACATAGAAGATATACTTATCATTTTCTGCAATAGAGCACGAGCTGCCATATCGATTGTTTAGTGCAGCACTGACGCTGTTGCCGAGCTTTTTAGGCACGTAGTCGTCTCTTGAAATCCAAACAGCTAAAATGAATATGCTTGCCGCCACAATAGAAAACATCACAATTGCTATTTTAAATAACTTCTTAGTTTTTAACATATCTTCAACCCTTGTTAATCTAACTCATATAAAACTTTGCCGGAGTTATTAATGTAGTAGTGCTTACTATTATTGTTGTCAATCAGTTCACCTTTTGAATCTGCACCCCATTCCTTGATAATAAGATTATCTCCAGAGGCACTATATACACCATAACACTTCCCATAATTCTTATATATGGTGACATCTTTTTCTGTTCGTGTGTCGTACATGTGAATCTCTGATTTGTCTGATGAAGTGTAATAGACTTTTTCTTTTTCAAAAGCAACACCAAAATCAAATTTAATATATGGATTCCTTATAACCTTAGTAGTTTTCCATTTGCCGTCTTTTTTCATAGCCTTACATATCTCTATATTACCATTTTGCGCATTTATACCATAAAACCAAATATACCCTTTATCTATACCTATAACTTTTGTATATGTGTAGTTATGATCTAGGATACCCTCGTCTATATCACGTTTTAGGGAGTCAAGAAATGAAAACTCTTTTATAGAACTTCTTAAAAATAACGCTAATCTCCTGCTATTAATTTTTATCCCTACAAAATTATAGTCATTGATAAAACTATCAAAATATATCTCTCCCTTTTCGGAGTTCATCCCAATATAATCATTGCACAAATATTTATTCACTACCTGTTTCTTACCAGAATTCAGCGAAATACGAATAAGTCCTTTTTCTAAATTAGTGCAATAAAGCCAATCATCTACAATAGTTATGTTTGAATACACATTTTTTTCAATCACCTTTTCTTTCTTACCATCAATGTTGCATGAGTAAATGTCGTATTGCTTTCCGTTTTTTGCAGGCTTTACATAAATTATGGATTTATTATATAAGCAAACTTGGTTATGATCTTTATCCCCGCTTTTTATATAAATGGACCTTTGTCTCATGTTCCGCTTGTTTAAGCAAACAAAAGCTTTCAATCCATCATCACTCTTTTTGCCATAGATAATGTATTGATCATTTTCGGTAAGCACTAGGTCGTATAGTGGATTCCGATTCATTTCAGTAACACTTGCACTATTACCTAGTTTTTGAGGCACGTAGTCGTCTCTTGAAATCCAAACAGCTAAAATGATTATGCTTACTATCACAATAGAAAGCGTCACAATTGCTATTTTAAATAACTTCTTAGTTTTTACCATTTCTTTTACCTTTGTTAATCTAGTTTGTATAAAGCCTTTCCTGAGTTGTTGATGTAGTAGTGCCTTGGTGATTTATCCTCCACAGACTCATAATAGTTTACATGGTTGTCGTCTTTCTTCCATTCCGAAATAAGAATATTATCACCTATTGCTGCTAATATCTTAATATTTTTATTTGTAGTCCTATATATTTCACTGCTCTTTCCCGTGTTGATATCATACATGTAGACCGTTGTCTTATCTGAATTCATAGATATCTCGAGATTCTCCCGTATTTTATGACTCATCTTAAAAACTCTGATTTATGTCTACTACAATTAATCTCATAACCTTTTTCATACCTATATGGTTATCTATTGGGATTAATTTTTTTCTAATGTACGCTATTTTTTCTCCTCATCCTGCTTCATAATCTCTTTAATATCGTAATCTTCTCTTTCATAGAAGATATCAACCTCATCTAGCGGAATCTCCTTAACGTACTCTCCATGCCCTACTTCCATCCCAAGCCTAATTGCTTCTTCTCTTGGTATATCCCCCCCAAAGATAGCTAATAGATACCATATTGTTTTTATTTGGTCCCCTTACGCGTCCCTTATAGCCTTCATAGTATGCATATGCTCTTATTAAATAATATTCATCCACCTCAGACAAATTAACAACCTTCACACACACTACTCGTTTAAATCCCATCATGTTAAATGGATCGCATACTTCAAACCCATACTCTTCGATATCTGAAATATCTCCCGAAAGCAATACTATTCCAGCACAATCATCCGCTGTAGCAAATTCTTTTCCCTTATATTTTGCAAATACTCCGTATCTCATTTGGTCTTCCTATTCCCTTATCCAAGCTATTTGTTTAATTCAGCAATTTCAATTAACATCCCATCAGATTTCAATTTGTAAATCTTTGATCCTTATATCAGTTTTTCTATCTCTGATTGATAAAATTCGGGTACAATATGACTTTTTGTTGACTTTGTAAATCCATTTCCTGTATAAGGAGGAGCTTGTACTAAATCCCCTCCTAACTCTGGACTCCGTGCAATCTTTACCTTAATAGAATCTTTTGAAGAATATCGTATAATACAAACAGCATCGTCATCCCCCGAAAAAACTGTACCCTTGTAATCCAATCGTATTGCTTTAAATGCTTCTTCTGGATTTCTAAAAATACCATCTTCTAGACGAGAAACAAACCCCCTTACCTCATATTCACGGCTTAGATATTTTTCTAAGCCTTTGATGGGGAAAACTTTTTGCATTAAAGTATTTTTGTTAGGCATTGGAACAGATTCCCTTACCTGTTTTAGTAGCTTTATTTCCATCAATTGTGCTTATATTATCAAGGAACGAGATATCGGGTAGTTCACCCGCTTTGATATTAGCAATATTAGCTGCATCCCCGCTGTGTAGAAGCTCCCTGCTGTCCGCTTCATTCTGCACCTTGAGGCACAGTTTAAATCTGGAGTTGCTCTATATCTCATAAATAGGCATCTTACCCTTGCGAACACTCGCGGTTTTATACAAATATAGGCATAGTTATCGTACCGCTTGTAACTATGCCTATATCCTTGTACTGATCATATTTAGCTATATATATTTTTTCGCCTCTTGAATATTCTCTTCTGACTCCCTAATCTTGCTCTGTTTGTCAGTATGAAGATCATCCATAATCTCAAATCGTCGTTGCTTAATGTTCGCTATCACATCAAGACTTTCGCACAGAATCCCCTGCAATCTAGAATCACCATTTGCAGAATCTAACAAGGCTTGTAGCTGATAATATTCTCTCTCTATTTGTGCTTCCTGCTCGGATTCGTATTCCATCTCTTTATGGTATTTATGTTCTATCTCTTCAATATCACTTTCTGCCTTTCGAACAAATGAACGTATCTCATCTTCTTTCATTTCCTTAAAATCAAGCATGATGTCCTCCATCACTTTTCTGTAATATAACTAGTTCTTCCTGCTTTTAAACACATTACTTGCAGCTACATCATACCCTTTAAATGCATATCCAACAGCGCTTATGTTGCGAGAAGTAGATAGCATTGCACTACCGATATTTTTCAAGCTTTCCTTTATCTCATCGTAAGAATTGATACTAGCTTTATTACCATCTATTGTGCTCATATTATCAAGATTTGATATGGATTCAGAACCTAGACCCTGAGTAATATCCATTATTGATGATGCCACGCTATTAATTGCGGCTTCTTTTATTTTAATTTCTTCACTCATTTGTAGCCTCCACTAGTCTAGCTCGTATAAAACCTTGCCGGAGTTATTTATGTAGTAATTTTTTGCTAATTTATCATTCACAGCGTCATAGTAGTTAACATGTTCATTGTCTTTTACCCACTCCGAAATAAGAATATTATCCCCTATTGCAGCCAATATCTTAATATTTTTATTTGGGGTTGTGTATATTTCTCTATCTTCTCCTGTATTAATATCAAACATAATAAGCTTAGTTTTATCAGGAGAAACATAGTAGATTTTATCTTTTTCCATGACAGAATTATCTATTAAAGTGCTGCCTGTTTTTTTGAATACATTTTTGGTCCTATATTCCCCCCTTATTTCTTCTACTTCATATATTGAATCCACATCTAGTCCGCGTAACCATATGCTCCCATTTGCTATTCCTAAAATCTTGCTTGCTTTTTTCCCTTTCCCATGTATACTTCCAAAACCTATTGCTTCAGTTGGACTCTTTATCCAAAGGCTTGCTCTTCTTTTATTTATTTTTACTTTTACCATTTTTAAAGCACCTGTTTCAAAATAAAGAGTCTTGCCTTTTTTATCAACCCCTGCAAAATTATTGCACTCCTCCTTATTAAGAGTTCTTTTTCGACCGTTTATAAGCGAAAGTCTAGTCAATGCATTATCGAGGTTAGGTATGTATATATAGTCATCAATAACCATATGAGGAACTGGTGATTCCTTTTTTATTAACTTTTCTTTTTCACCATCGAAATCACAGCTATAGATATCATAATAACTGTTTGAATATCCCAAATCTTTTGATTTAGTGTAGATAAGTGTGTTTTTGTATATAAATAATGCTGAGCCATCGCTATCTCCAATATTTTTTTTTAGTAGTTTCTTTTCGCCGCTATTTTTATCTATGCGGATCAAAGGGAACGAATCTTTTACGCGATTCACATAGAAGATATATTTATCATTTTCTACAATAGAACACGAGCTGCCATATCGATTATTCAGAGCGGCGCTTACGCTATTCCCCAGTTTTTGGGGTACATAGTTATCCAATGAAATCCATGTTGAAGCTATGATTGCCATTATGGCTATTGTGACCACTGCCAGACTCGACATATGTATAATTTTTTTTCTAATTCTAATCTTCATCAACCAGTTTCACTCCTTTTTCAACTATTTCTATTCCATCACTTAACTTTCCCGTTATGGATTTTACAACACTATCTGGTTCTTTATCGCTTATTAATTCTAAATGGGGATAACATTTGGGATTTTCTACAATCATGCCTTTGCAGTTGCCCTCAGGTAAATTTGATAAACTTGCAACAAATCTCGCAGTATTATAATGTGTCTCAGCATTAGCCTTTTCATCGAAGTAGGTACTTACTATACTAAATGGAATTGTCATTCCATATTTAACTGGCAGTTCTCCCACACCCGTCAAAGCCGTTGCAGCAGTGTTTATTTTTATTTTTTTCTCTATCTGATCCCCCTTTGCGGTGCTATAGTGTTTTTCTATATCTGCACTCCCTGATTCTTGTTTAATGTTTCTTAATGGAAATATTGTATACTCAAGTTTTTCTTTAGAGTATTGTGGTGAAAAAAATGTTCGCTTATCATATACAGTTACATCTATGCAATCCTTTGCCTTATACTCGTCATACCCAACATCTCGTATCTTAATTCTTGGTATTCCACAAATCGAGCTGGTCTTTTGCAAATACCCCCAGACTATTGAATTTCGTATCTTTGAATCAGGCGAATTAACAGTAAGATTAGAGTAAAGTGCTTTATTTATCCTAGGAATTTATCATTGAACTCATATTCATCGATTGCAGAATTCGCTAGCCTTCCTTTCTTATATGTACAGTTCTTCAAAACCAAATTTATAAAATCCACCTTCTTCTGGGAATCGATATTGCAATTAACGATGTAATTCTCAATATTTTGCCACTCCATTTTCTCAAGAGTAGTCATATCATCGTAAGGCTTTTTGCATATGCGTGCTATCTCAGCATCGCTTTTCCCCTCTAGTTTACCATTACCGATGGCCATCTTTTGTGCCATGTTTTTCATATCGGAATTTATACCGTTAATCCATTCACTTCCTATACAGCTTTTGAATGTGCTTCCATCAAATGCACGCCCTAGGGCACTCAATCCGCTTTTAACCTTAGTTTTTAGTGCTTTACTTTTGGTAATTGGGTCTGCGGTCAATGCATTAATTTCAGTAAGTTCCTGTCCTTTTTCTTCCCATACGGCTGCCTGTCTCTTATATACCATTGCAAGATTCTCATAATCTTTTGATTGGTTATAGTATAATGTCATACATGGAGATATTCCATCTTGATATTTTTTCATATAACTTTCAGCTTGTTCCATATTTTCATTATACATATGGGCCGCATATCTATACTTCTCATTTATCTCATCGCCAAGCAGTATCTCAGATTTTACATCTTCTTTAAACTTTCTGTAATCAAAGATGTCACCTTCGCAGGCACTTTTCTGAGCAGTAATCACCAGCTTATATTCGTTAAGGTGTGCTTTTACCGCATCAATAGCTTTGCCTGAATTAGAATTATCAATTGCAAATCTATCGATTGAATCTAAAACCCTATCTAGCTTCTCCATCTCTTTAGTTAATGCATCTTCAGCATCAGAACACTGCATCCTAATTAAGTTAGGATACAGCTTAAGCCTTTCATATACTACTTTTTTATTCTCATTTAATCTGTTCAACACACACCTCCAACTTAGCTTTCTATATGCGGAATTTTGATACTAGTCATTGCCCCACCGCTATATATATATCCTAAATCAACTCCTGTTTTTAGCTTACCTCCACTAACCGTAAAAACTTGCTGACTTTGTGGATTTCCAAGTATTATTCCATCTACAGTATTCTTTATAATCTTAAGGATTGAATTTGTTGTGTAGCCCTGCCTACCATCGATAGTAGCAACAATGTTAATCCCTGTCATTATTGCAGCTTCAAAGATTGAAACGTTTCGAGCAACTTCAATGCCCTTCATTTGAGATAGTCTAGTAACATCATCTATAAGTAGATACGCTGGCTCCAGCTTCGCATAGAAATCTTTAGACTTCATGGTTTTACCACTATTTTCATAAAGTTTCTCTCTCTCCTCTATTAATGCCCCAAGGCTATCCATAAATTCATCTATTTCAGATTCCTTGCTAAGGTATTTATCACATAGTTCACCTGCAACGTCATAGAAATCCTCTGAGCGAGAATCTACGAGGAATACATTTTCTGACTTAACTTGATTATATATCACTTTAAGCATATTGGTCTTACCAGTTCCTGTCGTTCCAACTATTAGGAAAGGTGATGCATCTGGAAGGTATCTCACCGACACATCTTCGTTATCTAGTCCCAGCGCAATGCCTCTATTATTATCCTTTCTCTGGAGTAGGTCATAGAACTCGAGTTTTTCAGGAAGCATTGGTATAGCTTTTGCTCTCTCGGTATATCTTGCAGAGATTGCTGCTACCATTTCATTGATTCTATCCCTATAATTTACAGCATCGGAAATATCTGCTGGCAAAAACTCCTGCATCAAATACACATTATCCTTGCTCACCAGTGCCCTGCCCTTAATATCCGACAGCTTGTACTCGCTGCGTCCGATGAGCGACACAATCTCGCTGCTATCGGACATGAAGTTGCAGATTCTAGCACCAAAGTTATTTAGCACCGCATACTTCATAGCATTTGCCCTTGTTGCTGTCACAAGTGTGTAGATTCCTACTCCGACTCCATCCCTGGTCAGCTGGGTGAAGTAGTTCTCCAGATCGTAATCAATCTCCTTGATGACGTCGTAATTATCTATAACCACGACAATCGCCGGCATGATTTCACTGCCTGAAGCATTGTACATCTCTAGGTTGTGACATTATAGCGGGCGAACTTTTTCTTTCTCGCAGATATCTCATCTGAAAGAATATTCCTTAGCTTTCTGAACTTCTCCGTATCGTCAAAGGAGATATAGTCGGCAACCTGTGGCAAATCCTTAAGAGCGAAAAGCGCCGTGTTACCGAAGTCCACGATGTACATATTAAGTGTATTTGGCGAATTCTTAGATGCAAGAGATAGAATCGCATTCGTCGCGGCAGTCGACTTTCCGACCTTGGATGTGCCGAATATCGCCATATTTCCGGACTTCGAGAAGTCATGGGTATAGACTTCCTGCTTCTGCTTGTCAGGCATGTCAATAATGCCGACATCAAATGAAGTATCAGGTAGTTCACCCACTTCGATATTAGTAATATTAGGGTTTATTATCTCCGCAGCTAGCGGTGGCAGCCATGGCTTCTTCACTTCTGTGCATGGTTCTGCTTCGTATATATCCTTGATATGGTCTACAACTGCATCGAGCTGCGTAATCTTGGTTATGTCGTTCGATTCGCCGAGGCTCAGATCTTCATTGATTAGCCTACCCTGACCGAGCTCATTGAGGACGAAAATCCTCTCATCGGCTTCGCTCTGCTCTTTCTCAACGCTGTATGCACCTCCACTATATGCAGACTGGAATAGCTCAAATATCTCGTTGTTTCCTACCTGCAAATACGCACGTCCTGGATTTGTGATATTAGCTGCATCCCCGCTGTGTAGAAGCTCGCGGCTATCCGCCTCGTTTTGCACCTTGAGGCACAGCTTAAATCTGGAGTTGCTCCATATCTGGTCGTCTACTATACCTGTAGGTTTCTGTGTCGCAAGTATGAGATGTACTCCTAGGCTTCGGCCGACTCTCGCTGTCGACACTAGCTCTGCCATGAACTCAGGTTGCTCCTTCTTGAGCTCAGCAAACTCGTCGGAGATTATAAAGAGGTGTGGCATTGGCTCCGTCGCCTGACCTGCTCTGAATTTCTCCGAGTACTTGTTTATGTTATTTACACCATTCCTATTAAATACATCCTGACGCCTCTTGAGCTCACTCTTGATAGATGCGAGCGCTCTCATGCTCTCTGCCCCGTCAAGGTTCGTAATCGTACCGAGCAGATGTGGCAGTTTCCTAAACAGGTTTGCCATTCCTCCGCCCTTATAGTCTATGAGCAGGAATCCAACATCGTGGGGATGGAAGTTGCATGCCAAAGACAGTATGTATGACTGCAATATCTCCGACTTTCCGGAGCCCGTCGTACCCGCGACAAGTCCGTGTGGTCCATGCGCCTTCTCGTGTAAGTCGAGAGTTACAATATCTCCTTTGCCACGTACACCGAGAGGTACCGATAGCGACCTATGAGTCGCGTTGCTGTTCCATAGATTCCTGACATCGATTTCTGCAGGTGATTTCACGCCGTATAGCTCAAGGAACGAAATATTCTCTGGAATCTGCGTGGTAACTCCTTTGTTATGAATGAGCGGCTTTAGGCGTCTTGCAAATGTCTCATAGTCAATATTTGCCATGTCAAACTCGAGCTTCTTATTGATAAGATGCCCTTCGTCCATGAGAACCTTACCCTCGTTCTTAGCCTCTACTTCTAGTATGGTCTTAACATTCTCAGGTAGATTCTTCTCCGTCTGCGTTATGTATATAAGGGTAAATCCAAGCTCCGAGCCTTCCTCCTTGAGGTGCTCCATGATGCTGTGGTTGATAATAAGCTTTGACTCATCGATGAGAAATACATAATGAGGAGTGAATCTAGTTTCCTTCCTCGACTCATCGCGGGTCAAGCTTCTCGCCTTGAGTTCTCTTGCGATGTGCCCGAGCACCTGATCTCTCTGATTTTCCCCTATGATTACGCCAGAAACATTGATACTTCTAATCTCTGTATGCGGTAACCAGTGCATCCAGTCATATTCTGAGCTATTTGCCTCTCCGACAACAGGCACGATGCATACATCGTGGTAACTCTGAAAGAATGCCGTCTGTGTTACGATATCTCTCAGTCTCGCCCTGCAGTATTCAGGCCTTCCAACGATTCCTAGGTGAGATTTCTTGAGATCAACGACATATGGGATGTCCTGAACATCTTTGAAATTATTATATATATCAAGCATCTCACCATACAGCTTGTCTCCAGCTCTACCGTACCCTTCATCATCACACTCGATTTTGAAGCTAGGCACTCCCGGTGCTGTGCCAAGCGATACGGTTAAGAAGTCCTCATCGTTGAAATTCCTCTCGTAAATCCTATTTGAATAGTGCTTTACCTCGTCCTCGATCTTCACTAGACTTAGGTTATGGTACCTCTTTGACTCCTTAAATTCTTCGGTTCTATCATAGAGTTCCTTTCTCTTCTTGAGTAGGTATTCCTCGTATGCCTCGGTACGCTCCTTTTTCTCTGCAGCCTTAGCTTTCTTATCATCAAAATACGTAACAACCGTGATTATCATGGTTGCACCTGTTGCCGCAACCATAACCATCATGAACATGCCACGTCTCATGAACACGCTCATGAGAATCGTAGCTATTATCATCACGCAGCTAGGAAGTATGCGCTTAACGAGTTCGCCTCTCTTCTGACGTTCTTCTTTATCTGGTGTCTTAATCTGAATCTTAGCATAAGGCTCTGTCTTGATTATTCTAGGTGAACGCTTGTATATTGGGAAATCATTGAAACGCTCTGGCTTGCCGATATATGAAATCAGATCTGTTTCGTATGTTTCTCCACAAACTCCGCATATTTCTAGCCACTCTTCGTGGTATATAAATTCAGTTTCGCCAATCAGAATCTTATCTCCTGGAGTAAGATCTGCCACTGCAACTTTTTCTCCATTAACATAGACTTCTCCATGTGATTCGAGGCTTCTGCCTGTTATGACGGTGTAAGGAGTTTCGGAGTTAGGCCGAATTACGCATGACGCCGCATTGCCTATTTTTACAACTTGCTTTCCTCTTATAGAAAGTGCTTCATACTGTTTGGGAAGTACAAGTTCTGTCTCGCCCTCTTCATTAATGGCACGACAAAATGGCGTCACATCACCTAGTGACTTTCCATCTACTACCCTCTCCGTATACTTGCCATCTTCGAATAATAAAAGTCTGTAATCCATATTATCTTCCTACTGCAATATATTTATGATCAATACTTCTAATTAAGAAGCTTCGGTTCGTCGCTTGAATTATCACCACTTGAATTTGCGCTGCTCGCATTAGAACTACTTGCCTCGGTAGTTGATTGCTCCGATGCTCCCGAATCTCCCGATTTGTTAGTCAGACCATACTTGTCTTCTTTTATTGCTTCAAGAAGCTTTTTAATCTCTTCATCTAACTTGTTAATCGTCGCCGTCTTCTTCGCACCTGACATTGATGAATCCTTGCTCACCTGTGCACGCCTCTGAGCAAGTGCAAACACACGATGCTCATTATCTCCAAACTTCTGAGCATAATCGTCAGCAGCGATATAGTCTCCTCTTCCAATCATTACCCAGTAGTTTAGGTAATCCTTGTTCGTCTTGTATCTATTGATAGCCTTTAAAATGTTATCCTTCTGCGCTGCCGTAAGCCCACTACTTCTGACAGCTGAAACTGCTGCCATATATCTTGTGGAATCAGTCATTCTTCCTTCATTAATCGATGTTAGCGTCTTACCAACCGAACCGTAATCTTCAGCAAAATACTGTTCTGTAGCATTCAAGATTTTCTTATTAGTTCTCCCTTTATAGAAATATTCGTATCCGAGGAGCGCAAGTGCGATAATCATAATGGTACATAGCACCGGTAGCAGTACCTTGTGTCTTGCTATATCCTCTTTCTTCACTGTGACGAAATTTTCGTTTAAATTTTTCTGCTCAATAGCTGCCGCTTCAGTTACCGCTTTTACTACTCCGTTTACCGAATCTGCAGCTAGTGCCTTGCTTAGCACATCCGTCTGGGAGAATAAATCATTTCCCCCTTTCAAAAAATCTTCATACGAATGCGACCCATCGAGCACTGCTCCGGCAAGAGCCTTATACTCGGCTAAGAAAGTACTGTCATTTGTCTGGAACGTTCTATCCAGTACATATGCTCTAAAGCCTATATCAATCATCAAATTGTCTGGATTAAGTGAAAATGAGTATATATCAGTAAGCTCCTCCAGGAAACTCACGTTGATCAAAAACTCATATTTATCAATCAATCTTGCGCTTTTTACCCTATCGAGCGTCTTAAGTCCCTTAGTCTCATAGGAAAACACATAGTAATCATCCTCACTCGTTATCTTGCACGGAACAAGCCTCTTACTTGTAAGTGCAAGTTGCTTAATTCTATCCTCTCCAACGGGGTAGTCCGTCTTCAGGTGGCGTATAGTATAATTCTTATCGCTGCTAGCTTCTTCTATATTAATAGCTGGACTACTCTCAGCTTTCTTTTTCTTTTTTATTTTAATCATAGTTACTCTATCTCCGTAATTTTATCACCCGAATAAATGCGTTCTTCCTGAAAGGTGTTAATAGTGCTAATTACACGCTCCTGTACAGCCGATCGCATGAAAGCTTTGCAATCTCTTGGTAAATATCCCTGCCGTGTAAGCTCGCTTATAACGTCAGAAATTCTCCTCCTGTCATCTATAATTACGCTAGCTTCAGTATCACCTTGCGCTATTGTTATGGATATTTTCATGTTTCTTCCTTCTCCATCTAATAAATATTACCGAGATAATACACATCATAATTCCTACGATCAATACATCTATAACTCTCATTGTGTCGATACCGATATGCCCCGTCTTCGAAGAGCTCTCTACTCCCGTGTTTACCTTCGTAAATAGCTTCCCTTCATTTATAGTATCTCTAACCTCTTTATCATAGCTTCCTGTCCCTTGCCAATCTACGGCAAACAGATTAGAAACCATCTCCTTCTGATCCGCTTCTTTCTTTTCTTTAATATCCTTCATATTCGCCATACTTTCATCAGTAAAGACAGCGAATCCGTATTGAGATAGGACATTCCCCTCTTTGCCATGCTCTCCACTTATGCTTTCAGGGTCTAGTGATATGCCTGTTCCATCTGCATATGCATATATGGAAGAGAATGCTGTGAACACCAGAAAAAGTATCGTTGTGATCAAAACGATACGATTCACATTACCTCTACCCTTTACTTTATCAGTAATGTTCATTATTCCTTCCTTATAATTCTACTTAGAGATTATATTAACCTCCAAATTAATTCTGATAAGCGGTTATATTAACCCCCTAAACATCAAAAAATCCTTCGGCACCATAAGATGCCGAAGGACAATAATGCTTATATGAACTGTCCTGCGATGTTTGCGTCAAGTTCCTGTGCAGCAGCTAGAGACTGATCAATCTGTCTAGCGATTGTCTCAACTAGCTCTCTAGTCTTGTCTAGTCCTGGCTTTAGTCCGGCAAACTGCTCGACATATGCGTTAGCAGCTGCACCCTCCCAGCTATCAGGTAGAGCGTTAATAACGTTCTGCATCTGTGTAATAAGCCCTTCGAGCTCATTGCCCTGTGATCTGAGAGTTGAAGATGCCTGTGATAGGCCTTCTGCATTTAGTCTAATCTGTGTCATGTCTTCCTCCTTAGTGACTTTACTTTACTTCTTTTCAACCAGCATTGTTGGCTGTATTAAACTTTATAACATCACTGCTTACTCTGCCTTCAACCTTAGCATTGGACAGAATTTCGCTAAATGCCTTGAGTCTTGTTTTTGTATCAAGGCTGTTTGCTTCGGCAGTTCTATTGAATGCATTTACCGATGCATCAAGCGCTGCATGGTTCTTAGCATTTGTCTCGTTCATAACTTTTACAGTATCCATTGTGAATTTGCTATTTTCTGAATATGCCGCAGTTAGCTTCGAAACATTCTCATTCTGAACACTATTAAGCTGCTCTGTTGTGCTATTCAGAATTTGCAGGAAGTCATCCATTCTATACTTTATTGCCTTTTCGTATGTTGCTCCAGATGAGCTTACTCCAGCATTACTATTCCTTGTCATAGTTTCAGGACTGAGCTTTGATGACAGGTCACCCATTGTTCCTTGATAGTTTCTAACGGCGTTTACTAAATCAGTTTTATGATTTGCTATATTGGATGACGATGGAGCAGAATCCGTAACTATTCTCTCTGCATCATCGACCTTTGTTCTAGCAGCGTCTAAATCAGCACGGTTTGTTCCTGTAGCAAGATATTTATCTACTTCCTCTTTGTACTTTGCTACTGCTTCTTTATATCTATTTACATTGTTGATGTAATTTACAGCAGCATCGATATCAAGCTCTACTAGATCAAGTTTCTCATGTATAGCATTAGACAGTGTTGGCGATAATAGTTCACCACGTATTGTATCGTAATTTTTAGCATATGCCTCTTTATATAATGCGTTTAAGTCTGCCGCGTATGCCTTTCCGTTTTCAGCAAGTCTACGTGTATCCTGATTATTGTATTTAACATTCTGTTCAGGCATGTTAGGCATTTTGAAATCCGCATTATAGTTTCCTGCGGCAAGCTTTTTTGCAGCTGCCAAGTTGCTACCATCATTATTGAAGATAGCACTTACGTTGTACTGTCCAAGTTCTACCTCGTCAAGTATTGCGTTAACGTACGCATATGCAAGCTTGTCGTTAAATTTCTTATATGTCTCGAACACTCGGTCAGATGTACCATCGTGAGATGCTTTATTAAGCTTGCTACTAATCTTATATTCTAGCTTGATTGGCTGTGGATTCTTATAGTTAATATTTAAAATATTAGCCGACAAGTCAGATGGAAAGAAGATAGCTCCAGCATATGTTCCCTTCTTGATTCCTTCCTCTGCGTCTGCATTGGAAACCACCTTATACTTCTTCTTATCAAGAGTTTTGATAAATTCCTCTGAATAGTTTACGGTCTTACCTTCATTCTCAACACCTATATCCTGGTTAACAATAGCAATGGTACCTGATGTTGAACCTTTTTCTTTGCTCTCGCTCCCTCTCTTGGAACACCCAGTTATCATCAATGATATAACTAGAATGAAAACCAATAGCAACGATATGACTGTTTTCTTCTTCACTTTTAACCTACCTTTTCTGAATAAATACACTATGACACTACTCTTCTACTGAACTAAAATCATTTATGTAAATATTCCAACACAATAACACTATGCATCTTTTATAATTATATTATTACCGATAATTGTTCTTAAGTCAATACTTGTTGATTTTTGGGTATTTTTCACCTTTATATTTGTGCAGTTTTTGTTTGTTAATATAAAAAGAGCCCTCCTAACGGAGAGCCCTTTATTCAAATTATATCGATTAGACGA
>BNJS01002907.1_pt1 | contig 107444 bp, 152 predicted proteins | sample 8540461 | NCBI WGS metagenome assembly BNJS01 (sample SAMD00202454, study PRJDB9452) | human saliva metagenome | isolation source: human saliva | place: Japan
ATTACTCATGCATGTCAATCATTTGATGTAGGTGGTATTGCAAAAGGATATGCGACTGAACTCCATTGCAGGAAGAAGTTAGTCAACACATGCAAGCGAGGCTCGCCAATGTTCGTTGCAGAAACATCCGCACAGTCAATGTGATAAACCTGATGGAAGCACATGGAATGTCGGTGTGCTGATCCAGAAAGGAGCATTACCAAATGGTCTTGCATTAATCTCTTCAAAAGGATCTTTTCTCCTTTGTGACTAGTGGAGACTATGAGCGTCTGTATATTGCAACAGATGGTAATAGTTATCACCACATTGCTTGACCCATCTACAAATTACCACCTGCAAGTCATTACGCAGTGTAACAATCTTCACAGAAGATTCTGGTGTCGCTGACTGCTTAAGTACTACACACACTACACACTTTCTATCGAAGATGGAAAGAAAAATGTGGAAGCTCACAAGAACGCAACCGGTAAAGAAGCGAATGGCAGGATGGGTTATGGATCCAACAGAAAGAAACAAGGTTGAAGGCAAAGAAACAAACAGCTATTACGTTGTAGCAAGCGAAGCTTAAAAGGCATTATTACTATGAGCAACAGCGATGAACCCATCGGCTTTTACATGATATCCCTTCCATCTTTCGAAATGTTAAATAAGAAGGACAAACCGGTAGTGAACAATAGCAGTTGTAATCTCACCAACAGATTGTGCAGCTTCAATACCCGTGATTCCAAAACATGGCATGCATAGATAATGACAGCGAGATTAGAACCAGTCCACTGGGTGCAACATCGCTAGAAAATGTTGCAACGGCTTTCTCGTGAAATTGACTGAAATAACATATTCCCATACATCGTCATCGGCATTAATACTAAGGTTATACATTGGAAGCGTAATGCCGTTGTACCAACTGCAATAACATCAGGATCATCTCTAAACAGTGCAACAAATCTTCCTGAGAATGTAAATGCAATAACCGCAAGAATCGCCATAAGGGCTGTACCACTCTTAAGTGTAAAGTAGAATCCCTTCTAACACGACTGTAGATTTTCGCACCATAGTTGTCGAATGAACAGCAAGTCTGGAAACCCTGACCAATGCCATGAGCGCAACACCAGAACAAGAATGAAACAATACGTGTTGCGATAGAGATACCTCGCACCTGCCGCATCACCAGCCTGTGGTCGACGTTGTAGCTAATACCATTGTAGAAAAGTGAATTTAACCCTTGTCGACTTAAAGATGGCAATCCTGTCGTAAAGATGCGATTTAGAATCTCATGCTTGCATGTTACATATTTTAACTCTAATCTACTCTGTGTTTTCCCTTGCAGGTAAGGTAACACCAACACAAACATACCGATGTATTGTGAGAGTTGTCATCTTAAACCCGCACCGCACAATACCCGTATGGAACACACGCACTAAAACATATAATCATCAAAGATATTTAAAAGACACCACCTAGTGTTAAACCTATCATTGCATAGGAAAGCCTTTCCTTCATAACAACGCAAAAATATTGTTTTGTCACACAGCTCGATGATCATAGACATGCACTGCAAGCAAAATATAGAATGCATATATTCTGGCATAAGGAAGGATGGTATCTGTACTACTCCATCATACGCATCATTGATCCATAAAGGAATCAGTCCACGACCATTATAACTCCACCAACAAAATCGAAAAGAAAGAAACTTGTTGAGGCATAAAATTCTAGCCTTTTTCTACAGTCTTTCTTTTGATCCCCAATTGTTGGCAAAATATTCGTGACTTTCTGCACCAATGCCCAAAACATAAAGCCAAAAAGCCTGTAGAATGCACGATTAAACTAAAATACAATACCCGGTACGCTCCACTTGCAGAAGTACTAATTGTACCTACAAAGTAAGTATCTCGCCATATTATAGATACTCGTTGCGAGCATCGATATAATCGTTGGAACTGCTAGCTGCGTAATTAAGTGTGGAATTGAATCTTGTGTCATGCGGCGATAATGCGCTTCTTTGATTCATTGTAGACATCTATACACCATCCTTTTCTATTCATAAAATCAAAAGAGGAATTTCTTCCTCTTAAAGACTTACCAACGGGTTTTCCTAATAAACGGAACATGTTCTTCTTATAGATTTCGACACACGGCTGGATTGAATGGGTTGATATCAATCTGTATAGCAAGTCATCGCTGTAGCGATGAAGAAGAAGTAACATAGATAACCGAATGAATATTCCTTCATATCAGGAGAACTGAGATGATTAAGTTAGGAACTCACCCGAGTTAACTTCATGCCTTCAATTGTACCAAAGACAAGCTATCATCTTTGTTGACCCAGTCCATATGACTTACCAGCAGGTAGCTCATCTGATCGCTATTTTCTGCATCCGTTGGAACAAGTAGATCTTCAGTAGGATTTTCTACTTCTAGGATTGTCTTCAACAGAACTTTCTTACCTTCTTGGATAAAACTGTCCTAAGCTATGTAAATCTGTTGAGAAGTTTGCACTATTCCGGGCAAAATACCTTTACCATCCTTACCTTCAGATTCACCTAATAACTGTTTCCTACATTCAGCAAGCATTGCAAGCCGTGGTTCACAGGCAACAAACATTTCTATCGTCAAAACCTTCGGTTCTGTAAAATACGTCTGCACACAGCGTATTGATATGCAGGGTTCTTAGAGAAAGATCTGCGGTATGTACCCCTTATATGCATCGTAAAGACCAGCCGCAGCTTCTTGATATCCACTCGCATAGTGCAAGTGGTACCAAACCTACTGGTGTTAGCAATAACAGAGTATCTACCACCGATATCGTCAGGGAATAACGAATGTTTCGTAGCCTTCCTTATCCGCTAATGCCTTTAATGTACCACGTGCTTTATCCGTTGTCGCATGATACGTTCCTTACATTCTTCCTTGCCATATTTCTTTTCCATGAATTCAAGTACACGGAATGCGAAGTGCTGTTCAGTTGTTGTACCAGACTTAGAGATAACGTTCATTACTACGCTCTTGTCTTCGATATGCTTTTAATACCTGTGCAATATATGTAGATGAGAATGTATTACCCAGAAAATAACTTCGTCTTATTTCCTGAATATAAACCTTGAATCATTTCGATTGCGGCACGTGCTAAGTAAGATCCACCGATACCACATACAAGTAATACTTCAGCCTTATCTTTAACCTTTTCTGTGCTAAATCTCAAGGTGCGTTCCAAGTCAGCATCATCTGTTTCAGCCCAATCAGCCCATCCCATGTGCTCGTTGCCGGCACCAGTTCTTTCGAGGAGTACTTTGTGTGGTTCATTTACTCTCGATAACTTTCAATACTTTCTTTGAGTAAAGCGTGTGATGTATTTACCTCATCATTTTAAAATATTCTCCTTCGCCTCTTTAATCCATTCACTCATAGCATTTGCGATTGTCTGAAAACCCATTTTCTTATTTGGCAAACTCAGAACTGTGCCACGTTTACGTCTATTTCTGGGTGTGTAGCTTTCTGAAGTGCTCAGCGACAACTTTCACTATGACTGCTCTTATCATCACATTCCTGCAAGACTTTTTAACTTTACAACATCTACACTAACGAACTTTGAAATGTTCCTTTCTACATATCCACTGCTAATTTGCAGAGATGTGGATTAGTCCACTCATTACGATGTTCCAGTGCCACAAATGCACCGTAGGGTTGAATCCCTCGTTATTTTTCCTTCTACAATCTGTCCCGGTTTGTATATCACTTTAGCATTTTCAATCGTTTTTAAGTATAACTTACACCCAAGAAAAGATGTGTGTTATACTTTTACTAGAGACTTATTATGTGAACTATTACATACGTACATATTATATTTTGCGCTATGTTGCGGCTACATGTTAGTGTGCCCAGTTATTAAAAACCAATTTGTGCATTCATTGTAGAACCTGAACACGATTGGGAGTGAGTTTAACGATCGCCTCGGTGTGACTTTCCAAGTTTCACATAGTGCAATATGGTTTCGCTTCTAGCTCTCTATCGGTTGGTTTTCCGTGAGCGTTTCAGTTCATCACTATTTGCGATTACCATTGTTCTAGCTTAATCGGCTGTCATCTGCGATGCCGCAAATGTGAGGCATTATAGTGGACAAGAAAATATTAAGGATGTTACGCAACACTAGTCAGCAGATTTACGAAGATAAATATCCCACGATATTCCGAAAACTCCATCTATGAAAAACAAAGCTAAAACCTGTACTTGGTCATCAGCGGGTTGAGGTTGTTGGCGGTATTATTTGAGTTAATCGTTGCGTACATTTTCTATCTTGTAAAGTGAGGAAAGAGGTTAAAGTAATGAATGATACAGATTTCTATACTGAGTAGTGCGGATTTAATTGCCCTAGAAACAGACCCAGTTCGCAAAGAACTTCTACAACGCATTCAGCACACATTGGACAAGATTCGTCCATATATCAAGCAGATGGCGGTGACGTCTTCTTAGTAGGATATGCAGACGGTATTGTTACAGTAACAATGACAGGCGCATGTAATGGATGTATGGTAATGGATTCTCACATTAAATGATGGTATTAAAGCTATTTTTATTAGATGAAGTACCAGAAGTACATGATGTTCGTTTGTTAGAAACAAACAACTATGATGAATTTAATCCATATTACTAAAATGTAGAAATATTTCTACATTTTTATTTATTTTTCATATTTTCTGTCATTTCTATAAAAATTTCAAAGAAATCTTTAAAAATTTTATAGAAATGATAAAAATCTGAAATTTTATATTGAAACATCCTTTAAAACGTTATAAATTTTTCATAACAAAAAGGAGATTCTATGGAAGACCTATTCAAAGATTTTGGTTCTAAAGTATTTGGCGAAAAAGAGATGAAGAGTCGCCTACCTCGTCCTGTCTATCTTTCTTGGAAAAAGACAGTCGCAAATGAAGGAATGCTCGATCGTATCACTGCAGATGCGATTGCCCATGCAATGAAACTTTGGGCACTCGATAATGGTGTGACCCACTTTACACACTGGTTCCAACCTATGACTGGTGGCACAGCCGAAAAACACGATAGCTTCTTAGAGCCAGATATGAATGGAGAACCATTTGCACGCTTCTCTGGTAAGATGCTCATCAAAGGTGAACCAGATGCCTCAAGTTTTCCTAACGGTGGATTACGTACAACATTTGAAGCCCGTGGATATACATATTGGGATGTAAAGAGCCCAGTATTCATCCGCGATAATATCTTATGTATCCCTACTGTCTTTTGTATCTTACAGCGGTGAAGCCTTAGATAAAAAAGACCCTCTACTCAAATCATTAGAGGCACTCAGCACAGCCGCAACACGTGTAGTAAATATCCTTGGTGATAAAGACGTAAAGAGCTGTGATATTTCCGTAGGTCTTGAACAGGAATACTTCCTCATCGACCGTAAATACTTTGATCGTCGATTGGACTTACGTTTTACAGGTCGCACACTATTTGGTGCACCTTCTCCTAAGACACAGGAATTAGATGACCATTACTTTGGCGCCATTCCACCACGTGTGGCAGCCTTCATGAAAGAAGTTAACCAAGAACTTTGGAAGCTAGGTATCTACGCAAAAACAGAACACAATGAAGTTGCACCAGGACAGTTTGAACTAGCTCCTATCTTTACCAATGGAAATGTAGCGGTTGACCAAAACCACCTCATCATGGATATTCTTCGTGAAACAGCTAAGAAACATGGTTTTGCATGCTACTCTCACGAGAAAACCATTCCAAGGTATCAATGGTTCTGGTAAACACGATAACTACTCCATCATCACCGATGATGGACAAAACCTGTTCTCCCCAGGTGATAAACCAGCCGAGAATATTCGCTTCTTATTATTCATCTGTGCATTTATCCGTGCAGTTGATACTTACCCTCTTCTACTTAGAATGAGTGCTTCCTGTACAGGTAATGATCATCGTTTAGGTGCTAATGAAGCTCCTCCAGCAATCATTTCCATCTACTTAGGAAGTTATATTGAAAATATCCTCTATGATATCTATACAAAGAATCGTAAGAAACCAATCACACAAGAAGAAAAGACAGCCTTTAATCCTGTGACAGGTTTAGCTTATATTCCTCACGATAATACAGACCGCAACCGTACATCCCCTCTTGCCTTTACAGGTAATAAGTTTGAGTTTAGAATGCTTGGCTCTTCCATGAGTGCATCCTTCTCTAACACAGTGCTGAATGCCATTATGGCAGAATCCACTCAATCAGATTGCGGATGAAATTAGAAGGTATCAAGTATATCCAAGATATCCGTGAAAAAGCATTAACTATCTGTCGAAATTTGATAGAGAAACATAAGAGAATTCTATTCTCTGGTGATGGATATAGTGATGAATGGGCAAAGGAAGCAAAGCGTAGAGGCTTACCAAATGTGAAGAGTTTTATTGAGTCTACCGAAGTACTTAACGACCCTTCTGTTATCAACCTCTTTACTTCCTTAAATATCTACTCTGAAAAAGAACTCGCTGCGAATCGTATCATTCTACAAGAACAATACGAAAAGATTATGGGTATTGAAGTTCGTACAATGATTGAGATGGCACGCAAGGATATCTTGCCTGCACAAACAGCAGAGCTGAAGTTCTATAGTGACGCTGTAAATGCAAGTGGTAAGAGTGCTCCGAAGTTTATTCATGATCATGTTAGTAAAGTTTCTACGTTGATTGATCAAACCTACCAAGCAATCCAAGACTTGGAAGAAGCTTGGCAGAAAGTAACTACAACTGGCAATACATATGAAATTGGTCAAAACATTTACTATAAGATTAATCCACTGATGGATAAGTTAAGAGATGCAGTAGATCGCTACGAACAAATCTCATCAAGAGAATTCTACAAGTTACCTTCTTACGAAGATATTCTATTTAATATATAAAAGAATGCATGGTCCTCAACTATTCGTTAGATGAGAAGCCATGCATTTTTTATACAACTATTATTTTCTTCTTTTCCAATTGTTGGTGGATGAAATCTCGAACCAACACAAAAGATCACTGAGAATACTGGTACACAATAAACATACCTGAAGATACCGAAATAATGCACCACCAATAATAATCGCAAACATAACATAGAGCGTTGGTAAACCAACTGCTCCACCGAGAATACGTGGACCAATGATATTCCCATCTACCTGCTGTAAAATCAAAATGAAGATTGCAAATTCGAGTGCCCTAAATGGATCAACCAACAGTAAGATTAAGATACTAGGAATAGCTCCTAAGAACGGACCAAATACCGGAATCATCTTTGTTACGCCAACTAGTACACTAATCTAAAGGTGTATAAGGCATATTCATAAACGATAGGATAATGTAGCAAAGAATACCAATAATCAAAGAGTCTACTGCTTTACCCTGCGATGAAACTGTTAAATGTATTAATTGTTAAACGAGAAGTTTTGATAATTTTTTCTGTTGTCTTCTCTGGAAGTAATGCATATAGTACCTTTTTGTTTGGCGCTTTAACTTTGGCTCATCTAATAAAATGTATAATGCGATAATCATACCAATCAAGAAGTTCATGACTCCCTTAGCAAATATTACACTGTACATCAAGATAGCATTTAAACTACTTGCTAGGTTGGATACCCAATCACCCAACATACTAGCTCCTTTATCGATGACTGGATTCAATGTCTTTAATAAATCTTCGCTCAAGAAGTTATTTGACTCGAAGAAATTACGAGCAGTATCTACATATCCTTCAAAGGATGAAAGGAAGGTCTGGATAGAAGAAATCATCTGTGGAATTAGAATCGAGAAGAATACAAACAACATGATGATTCCAATAAACAGAGCTCCAAAGGAAGCGATAATCTTCTTCGTACGTGGTTTTAGCGATGTCTTTTTCCCAACCAACTATACTCAATAATCTTTCGTAGTGGGTTTAATAGGAATGCAATAGCCAATCCATAGATAAATGGTGAAAGAGCCACAAAAACAGCGTGGAATACACCGTATAAAGGCTCAACATATTAATCAGCGTGTAAACGCTACAACTAGAATTCCCTGAAATCTGAAAAATGCTTTAATATTTTCAATTGTTTCTTCTTTTTAATTTCGACCATTTTCATACTGCAAAAACCTCCATTGATTATACCAGTTTTTAGAATATGTTTGAATACGAACATATCAGTTGACAAGCAATCTTTCTAGTGTTTTAATAATAACGTCTTTATCACGAACTGAGGTAGAGAGTCAGCTCAGTAACCTCACATCAACCTACTGCTTCCAGCAAGGTGGTACTGCTGACATCGATAAGGAAAGAGCTAAATACGTTAAATATCCTCTTTCATCTGTCGTATAAAAAGACAAAACGAAGGGAGGTTTTTATTATGTCAAAGTATTGTTCTCATCCGAATCAGTTACAAGTGGTCGCAGATAAAATCTGTGATTTGATTGCGGATTCTATCTTAGATGCGGCGTTAGCACAAGATCCAAAAAGCACTATGGCTGTTGAAGCTACAATCAAAGATGATACGATCTTCATCTATGGGGAAGTCTGGCACAACTGCAACATATCGATTACGCTACTATCGCAAAGAAAGTTTTAAAAAGATGGTTACTCTGAAGAATAGCAATGTCGTCCTAAAAGGTAAAACAAGCAATCTGCGAAATCAACTCGCTGTTGGACATCAGGAATACAGTCGCTGGTGATCAAAGGTATCATGTTTGGTTTTGCAAGTGATGAAACAAAAATCCTATATGCCATTTGCGATTGACTGTGCACACATGCTCGCAAAGCGTCTTGAACAAAGTACGCCGTGAAAACCCTACTCTTTTAGGACCTGATGGTAAGACACAGGTAACAGTAGAATATGACAATGGCGAACTCAGAGGTGAAACAATCGTTGTTTCAACTCAACACAGTAAAAGCAATCACACAAGAAAGAGTTAAAGAAGTTGATTCACGAAGAAGTCATTAACTAGGGTTGTGAAAACCAGAGCTTATCGATGAAATACAAAAAGTTCTTAATCAACCCATCTGGTTCCTTCGTTGTTGGTGGTAGTTGGGGTGACTCGGTACAACTGGACGTAAGATCGTAGTAGATACATATGGTGGATACGCACTATCGGTGGTGGATGTTTCTCATCCAAAGACCCTACAAAGGTTGACCGTTCGCAGCTTACTATGCGCGTTACGTTTGTCGCAATATCGTAGCCAACGGCCTAGCAAAGAAAATTGTCAGATTGAACTTGCATATGCGAATTGTGAACCTAACCCTATCTCATTAACGTAAATAGTTTCACACATCAAGTATAGTGATGAAAGAGTTAGAAAAAGGGATTGTTAAGAAGAACTTCAACTTCTCCGTTAAAAATATGATCAAGGAATTAGATCTTGAAAGGACCTATCTATACACAGACAACAGACTACGGACACTGTATAGCCTGCTTACCTATGGGAACAATTCAAGAATTGAACTATAACATCTAGCGACAGTAATCTGTCGCTTTTCTTTATCAAATAAATGATGTAGAACTTTCATCCTACATGCATGTATAGTATGTTTAGTTTTGATGAATCGGCTTGAGCCTTCCATAACAGCGTGGCATCTTGGACATAGCTTTCATCCACATGTTCATCATAGTTCCAGCAACATGACACTTTTCTCCACTAGCCTTTTCAACCTTCGCAGCCGCTTCACCTTCTACAAGTTCAACCTGAAAACAATTAACCACTGTGTACTGCGTCACCTAGGTTCTTTTTCAAGTTCCTTGTCTTCCTTTGGAAGGTTAGGATAATCTTAGCCTCTTGGCTAGATGCGATCAATTTTTCATTACGCGCTTCTTCATTTGCCTTTGCAGCAAGAGCACGAACATCTAATAAACGTTTGATTTCATCACGTAATGCTTCCAGCTTCTGCGTATTCCTTACTATACTAGGAATTCTTCGTAATGTACAGAGTTTGCACCTAAGTGTGAAAAATGTGTCCCGATTTCTTCAGCAGTAAATGCTAGAATGGAGCCCAAAGCTTCAAGCGCATCTGCACAGTTCAGTATACAGACTGTACTTGTCTTCTACGGTGATCATCCTGGCACTGACATATAAGATATCCTTTGTAAAATCACAATAGTAAGAGGATAAGATATTAACCATGAAATACAATAGATGCTTGTTTGCGGATAAGTAGTTGTATTCTAATACATCCTTACCGTGCATCCGCAACTAAGTCATTCAGTAATACGAGAACTTGTTGATCAACAGTTCTAGATTTTCAGGCTACCATATCTGTTCAGGATTGAAGTCTTCTCCATTTACATTACCTAGCAAGAAACGGAAAGTATTACGAATCTTACGATACTGATCGAAACCCGCTTGATATTGCTTGGTCTAACTTTAGATCTTCCTAAAGTCTGGGAGACATTGCCCAAAAGACGGAATACATCGGCACCATTCTGGTTGATGATATCCATTGGAGTTTTACAACGTTACCAACGGCTTGGACATCTTTTTCACCCTTAGAGTCTACAACGTAACCATGATGGGAGACTTCCTTGTATGGAACCATTCCATTCACTGCCTGTAGAAACGATAAGGGAAGAGTTAAACCAACCACGATACTGGTCAGAACCTTCAAAGTATAAGTCACATGGATAACCACTCTCACCACGAGCGATTAATTCGTTCCAGCTTCTGAACCAGAATCAAAACCATACGTCCATGCGATATCTGGTTTCCTTTGCGGAATTCCTGCCATTTGGTGACTTTTCATTTGTATAACTCTTCTTGGTAGTAAGTCTTTGTGCGTCTCTTTCAAACCAAACGTTTTGAACCATATTCATCTCATGAGTCTGACGCGATATGACTCGAAGACCTCCTTCTCCATGATTGGTGAGTTATCTTCACAATAGATAATTGGAATTGGAACACCCCATAGACGCTGTCTTGAGATACACCAGTCACCACGGGTCCGCAATCATATTATTCATACGCTTTTGACCAGTGAGTCAGTGCCACTTGACGTGGTTGTTAATCTGATCCAATGCCCGCCTCACGTACCTGGCCTCAATCGAACAGAACCACTGCTTTCACTGCATGGAAGATAACTTCTTCTTTAAACGGTCATCATGTGGGTTAGGAGTGAGCAGTATTTTCCACTATGCAGTAAGCAGCCCTTTTCTACTCATGTCATGCAGATAATGACCTTTTGAACAATCTTCGAGAGACATACCCTGATAAAGGGCCTGCCTCTTCATTCATATACTACGCTCATCAACCGTACAGATTGGTGGCATACCATTCTTCATACATACAAGATAGTCATCCATACCATGACCATCGGCTGTGTGCTTACAATACCAGTGCCATCTTCATCTGTGTAACGTGGGTACCTAAAGGACATGGACATTCCTTATCTAATACCAACATGGTGATATGTGCACACCTTCTGATTTCCTTACCTGTAAATGTCTTTAAAATACCTAGATTTTCAAGATTGAACTTCTCAAGTAAACGGATCCAACAAACTCTGCAAGAACAATCAAATTACTCCGCACTAGTCTTCGCTAGCTGCATACTCTAAATCTGGATGCGCAGATACTGCCATGTTTGATGGAATTGTCCACAGGTGTTGTTGTCCAGATTACAAAAGTTATCATCTGCAGTTAATACACCCTGACCATCCGCAATCTGGAACTTGAGGTGAGATTGTCGCACTCATAACATCCTTTATAGACAATTTCAGAATCACGCTTAAACTGCTGTTTCATTAAATGGTGACCAATAAACAGGTTTTAATCCTCGGAGAAGATCGATTCCATTTTAAAGCCATTTTGCTAGAAAGATTAGATCTGGATCGAGCTTCCAAATCCCTTTCGTCAGAGTGATATATGGATGTTCATAATCCGCATAATCTGACCTAAACGCTTCTCTGTTTCCATCTGTTGTGCAATTTGCTCGTGTGCATATTCTTCTGCACTTACGTCTAAATTCGGCAGCTGATAAAGCCTTTACGGTCAACTTACCCAACTTCTGAGTGCGTCAATTGGTAATCCATGTGTATCCCAAATCCGGTGGAAGAATGGTGTGTAGAAACCAGACATCGCATGGCTACGAATAATGAAGTCCTTGATTGCATGGTCTGTTCATATGCAGCGCAGATGCAGGTTACCATTTGCACGTATGGAGGACCATCGTGTAAGATGAACGCCTTCTGTCCCTTTGTAGATGTTCTATTGTTTTTGATAGTGAGTTGTTTGTTGCCAATTCTTTAAAATACCTCGGGTTCTGAGAGCAAGATTACCCACGCATCTCAAGTCTGTATTTGGCATGTTTAGCGCATCTTTGTAGTCCATATGACCCTCCTCTTTTATAAAAATAAAAACGTCCTTAAAAATCTAAGGACGTCTAAACATCGCGGTACCACCTTAGTTTATGACATGATTGTCATACACTCTTCTTCTTTAACGCAGAAGTTACGATTACTCACAGGTGATTCTGTTAACAGGCTTCATGTCTCGTTTTCTGCATACACGAAACTCTCTTATCCAATCCACTGACTGGCTATAGCATGTCCTGATCAATGCAATTCTTTATCAGACTCTTCCAACCAATCCATATCTGGAAGTTTTTGGAAAGCTCAGTTATCTAAACTCTTTTGTAAAATCGGTTAGTTGTTGCCCAGATCACCTCTTTACCTCACTGAAATCTTTCAGTAGTACAGTTGCGATAGATCCAGCAATATGGAACGCGCAACGGATAGAGCCTTCTTTGACAATCTCATCAGCGTTATCCCGTGCCCTCGCCATCACATCGTTAGCTTCCGCAAAGATAAAATCTGGTAATACTGTCGGCCGCATCTTTCCGCACATCTACCGCACGCTCAATCTCATTTGTAGCGTGTCTGTAATTCCTCCAACTTCTCCTTCCGTTGTCTCAACCATCTGTTCCTTGGTAGAGTTCTAACTTTCTTTGAAGGAAGGCAACTTGCGCAGCGTATTGCTCCATCACATCATCAACCGCAAACCGATCTATAGCTCATTTTTCGCGATGCGAAAATGCCGGTCTTCGTGTCGTCGTGTTCTCTCCTCTTATATATTCTGCAGAAATTTCTGCAAACGATTCTCCCGTACGTGTCTTGCGACTCAGCCTCAAAGAAGGTAAAATCTACCTGTTCCACGTATGGAACACCTCCAGTGTGCATATTTTATCAGGCTCTTCAAGTCTCGAGCATGGTCACCCGCACGTGTCCTTTTACGTATCCAAATCCTTGGCATCACTACGACTAGAATGGGTTAAACGAAGCTCATTAACTGCCATCCGCTCTTTCGCTTGCCACAGCGAGAAATTTTCCTTCGTACTGAAACTCTTTGTTTGGACATTCATCAATCCGTTCAAACGATACCGTTAACTGATTAATCCGTATTAAAGTGATCTTTGATAAAATCAACCATCTGCTCAGATGTATAGAGATAGATGGCATCTTCCTCCAATCCAGAAATCTCCAAAGCTACTCTTCTCTATCTGAAGATCTCATAATTGCGCCATATACTATCTCGATGTCCTATCATCGCGGAGCAGTTGATCAACTCTTTGCCTTCATTACGCCTAATATCCGAAAAGACCCTCCTCTCATCATGAGAGAAAGATGACTTTTATTGCGAGCTTCCTCGTACCCGCCATCATAGCGGACAAAGCGTGATGGAGTGAATATCTTTTGGACAACAGCCTGCTCCTCTTCACTTAGAAATGCGGAACAAACAGCCTTATGCCAACGTTCACTCTTTTCTTTTAAGTCGTGTAAATGTGCAATCAGAGAATCGTAATTCCCTTTGATTATTCATCTTCACCCTCTTTATCAAGTGAGATATTACCTTCTTTCTCCAACATTTCTTGGTGCACAGAAGATAACGTTATGACCAACCTTTTGAATTGTTCCATCTAATGCGAATACCACACCAGATAAGAAATCAATTGTGCGTTGAGCATATTCTCTTTGTAAACGGTGTAAGTTGATAATGCAGCCACGAGTTTGCGTTTGGGTGACGAGACGTGCAATCTCCTCCAGCTTGTTCGAAACTACTTGGTTCGAACATATCACCATTTGTGTGTATTTAGAAATGTTATTCAAATTTGTTTGTTTTGACTCAATGGGCACTCACTGGTTTGCACTCTCCTCCCTGTGAGTGTAATTGCTTCTTAGCCATCTTCGTCTTCATCTACTGGTGCGACGAACTCCTTTTAATCTTATTGAATACATATACAATCTCCTTTATGTGTTTCTATTATATCATTCCTAAAAATGATAAACAATGTTATACAGCCTGTTTACAGTGCATTTCAGTAAATTTGTACGCATTTTCAAGAAATCACATCGAAGTATATTGTCTTGTTTGAAATATCAGTTAAAATGTAACCATGTTAACGTTCAGTTCACCCATTTAGAGATATTAAAGTTTGGAGTAACACGTTGGTATTGTTATACTACTTTCTCTTGGTTGTAGGATTTGTGAAAACAACCATTCCATTTTCGTAAACACACTAGGAATTATGACTGCGATTTTATTCCTTGTTGGTACATTCCGCCAGGCATGGATGAAAGGTGATTTTTCTTCCCTTGAATTCCAACGTAGTAAAGATTTAGATCCAACCTATGCAGACTATCGCAAACGTATCTTAATCGAAAGAAGCCAACGTGGTAATATTCCACTTTATGCAAGTATTATCCTGATACTTCTCTGTATCATTTTACCTCGTATTCTGTGATGGATTTCCATCACTCCTATTGAGCATAAAAGTATGCTTACCAAAGTAAGCATAGATGTGGAGATGATAGGACTTGAACCCGTACGTCCTTTCAGACAGCGGATTTTAAGTCCGTTGCGTCTGCCGATTCCGCCACATCTCCATGGAGGTTCCTGCCGGAGTCGGACCGGCGCTCGCAGAGTTGCAGTCTGCTGCCTTACCACTTGGCTAAGGAACCAAAGCTCTGTAGATACAGCGCTTTATTATTATACTGAAAGCATTCAACGAATGCAATAGAAAGTGTCTACGTATTTTGAGTTTTACAAAATATTTTCTCTTTTAGCTAAGAAAAGTTTATTGCACTTTGACTTTATTCCAAAGATCAGAGAGGCTTCGCTTTAACTGTTCAGCTAAAATGGAATGTTTCATCCAGATGATATCCTGTACGATGGAACAAATGCTGGATTTTTCAAAGAACTCTCCATCTGGTCCGAGCAAGTTCTTCCTCAACACTCTTTATCAACCGGTGTATATCCGACGCACTCAGCATTCTGTGTCTGGAACACTTTCACCGATGATGTGGTCAATAAACTTATTGTCGCAAGTCCAGTGACAGTTACTGTTGCTTAGGAATGACCGTGCATCAATCCATAGGTTTGTTCCCCGCGCTGGTGCCACCCAACTCATATCCATATTTTCACCAGCAAGAACATTTGTTGCATCACCTGAATACATGACAGCGATATCCTTTTCTCGCATTTGTCATGCCATCAATAACTTCGTCCGCACATTGGCCGGATCCATTGTGGCATCTCATCTCCAGATAAACCATTCATATGCCTCATTGAATTTTCTTTTGGATTGCTGCATTCATCGAATAACCAAGAGCCTTAAACTGACAATCATAAAGCCATCACGTTGGGAATCGTAGAAAGAAAATTCTTCCCTTTGTACTTTGGATTCTTGAGAATATTCCAACCCTGCTCTTCGATATCCTTTTCATCGACTGTTGTCTTGTTATATACAAGACCAACGTTACCCCAGAACATGGAGACTGAATATTCTAGCGTTGGATCAAATTCCTTTTGAGACTCTACAACAGATGGATTGAGTAAACCTAGATTTTCATAGAGACTTCTTGTCTAGTGGTTGCTTAACATCAGCCAACAACTGCTCAATCATGTAATCGCTAGGTGCAAGCACATCGTAGGATGAGCCACCCAACAACTTTGACATACATCATCTCATTAGACTCCAAACATGTCGTAGTTTACTTTTGCGTTATACATTGTTTCAAAGTTGGATATTACTTCTTCACCGATATATTCTCCAGCGTTGAACACGTTGATAACGTTACAGCCAAACATTTCTTTTGCGTCGCCTACTTGCTTAACCACTCTTTCACCATCTCCATCTGCATCCAACAAAGTGGGACTTACAAGTGCAGCGCATAAAAGCCAATTTAGTTAGGATTCTGTACTTTGCGCATTTAATCTCGCCTTTCTTCTTTCATTGATCATAGGTACAACATTCACAACAACGAGTACAACTGTGATGACATAAACGATAATCGCACTTAACGCATTAATTGTTGGATTAACACGTTTTACGTTTGCATAAACATAGATAGAGATATTTGACACTGTGTCCTGTTGTAAACATAGATGACAGAAGTCATCAAAGGGACATGGAGAATGCTACATGTCGCACCCGCAACGATACCACCCTTGATCTGTGGGATAACAACCTTCCACATTGCTTGCGCGGTGTACAACTCTAAATCTAACATGCAGCTCTGCCGTATTCTTATCGATACGGCGTGGTCTTGGTAATACCTGACAAGATTACATATGGAGTAAATAGAAGGCAACGATATTGCCAACAACATTGTTGTAAAACCTGTCTGAATACGTAGTGATGTAAGAAGAACAAACTATTAAGTCACAATCGCAGTAACAATTTCTGGGTTTAGCATTGGTAAGTTATTTACCTGTTGGAATAACTCACGTGTATAATACGCTTGAGACTTGGAAAGACCACCGCTGTGATTGTTCCAATGAATGTAGAAATTAATGTCGCTATTACCGCACATAATACCGTGTAATAGATTGCCTCTAAAAGATTGAACGGTTATTAAACATGTTCCTCATACCAACGTGATGAGAAACCAGTAAAAGCGAGTCAGTGATTTAGAACGGTTAAAACTGAGAACACTACAGTATAGAGAATTGGCAAATGAAAGGAAATGCATGATGAGGGCAAAGATATAACTTCCCGAAATAGAATTTTTCTTTTCCATTAGTCTGCCTCTGGCCGGTCTCTTTTATCCAGTCTCTTTGCAGATACGTATCGAAAATTCAAGTGATACTGATAGCCATAATTAAACTGATTGCAGAACAAGTTCCAGTCACCAGTCTTGATAAAAGCGATCTCTCAATGAGGTTACCAATCAATACATACTTGTGACCACCACCAAGTAACTTAGGAATAAAGAAGCTGGATACTGCTGGTAAGAATACTAGAGTAATACCACTTACTACACCACTTAAAGATGGTGGTAAGCTAACACGCATGAGATGTCTGCTTATTATCAGCACCCAAGTCACTTCAGCCGTCACCAATAAATTCTTATCAATCTTAGAAAAGAGCTGTATAAATTTGCAGAATCAGCAAATGGTAAGTTAGTTGTACACCATACCAATATATACTCTAACTTCACTGCTAAATCCAAACCAGACTAAAGCTACCTTCCATGCGTACGTGCATACAATGTTAATCCACATTGAGTGTAATGAGTATCACTGTGATTGCTTGAGAACCACTCTAGCTTTCTACATGATATACGCTGTTGGACAACCTTACAAGCATCACAAATAGCTGTAGTGATGATAGGCCATCTTTAAACCACGCTACAATACACTTGGGAGAAAATCGTATCATTGAAGAAACGTGTGTAAAGTTTTCAAATGTAAATTGAAGTGTTAAAAACGGACTACCTTTTACTGTCATTGCATACGCGACAATCACGCATCGGAATGACAATCATAGTATCATCCATACAGATGCTGGATAGATTAATTTATTAAATGACTTCATCGTGCATTAACCCATCTTTCTCCATTACATGAATATAACTGCAGGATTCCACTGTGAGACCAATTCCTTTCGCCAACTTCAATCTCATCTGTAGTTTCAATCTTTTAACTCACGACCTTGTGTAGCAGAATGTAATCTGCAGTCACCTTCAGTGATATTTCTCATCATCAAAGTCACTGCTTTACATCCCAGATTTCTACACGGGAATCATCTTCGATATTCCAAGCATATGCGAAATCAAGCTCCAACGAATGAGGTCAGCATCTCAACGCAAACTAGATTTCCTAATATCATCAACTGCATCGATAGAAGTCAAACGCCGGATACCTTCTTCGTTTTGCAATGTCTTCAAACCGCAGTTGAAGCTTAACAACATTAATCTTAACTGTAATCTTTGTACCGCTTGAGTGTGTACCGAATGTACATGAGTATGTACCAATTTCCTTCTTCACATCATATTCTACATGTGTTAAGGAAACATCCTCACCCTCATCTGTTCATGCTTGCGCATTTGGTCTCGAGCAATAACTGCAGAGTCTGTTAACTGATCCAACGTCTCAGCGTCCATTGTAAAGGAAGAGGCACTAATGTGTCCTTTCGTCCAGCATTGACAACGTCATGTTCTCCAGTTACATGCATTGTAACTGTCTTAGATGTACCAGATGATGTTTCTACGATAACTTCATAATGAACACCCTTGATGATACTGGACTTAATCACCATTTAATGACCACGGTTTCTAGCAACGATATCGATATCCTCCAGACTGAATTACAATATCAACCGGTTCATTCTCACTAAAGCCATAGTCTGCTATCATCTTTGTAATCTCTACATCATCAGAAGTTTACAAGGCTATCCTTCTTCATCACACCATCAGCTGATATTAGAGTCACCACGAAACTTGCACAGTATTGGTGGTGGTCTCGTTATAAACTTCTGTAGGAGAACCAATCTGCTCCAATATCGCCATCCCTTAGAGATAACAATCTCATCAGACATCGTTGAGAGCTTCTTCTTGGTCGCGTGTGTAACGAAAATAAATGTGATACCTACCCTGCACGCTGAATCTCCTTCGTCATTCAAGCTGCATTCTTGCGAAGATTCTTGTTCAACGCACTTAAAGATTCATCTAATAATAGAACCTTTTGGTTCATTGACAAAGCGCACGCGCAATCGCCACACGCTGTTGTTGTCCCACCTGACATCATTGTGACATCACGGTGTTCAAATCGCTTCTAAACCTACAAGAGAAATCATACGACGAACTTTCTGATCGACGATGTCCTTTGGCTGCTAATCTTTTCTAAGCAAAATGCTGTATTGCTCGGCAAACATCTAAGTGTGGAATAATGCATAATGTTGGGTTTCACTGTGTTTGTCATCGCTTGTACGCGAGTGGAATGCGAGCAATATCCTCGCCATCCATGATGACGATGACCTTCTATGTGGTCTCAATAAACCAAACGAATAATGTACACGTAAAGACGCTTGTCTTACCACAACCAGATGGTCCAAGTAACGTTACGAACTGATTTTCATTAATATCTAATGAAATCCCCTTTAGATACGACTTTGGTTGTCAAAAGTCTCACAACATTTTTACTTCAATCAATTTCTTTGCCATGCATTCTCCTCTAAAATTCTGGTGTGCGTGCTAATCCAGCACTTCTGCTGTTGATTGTTTACCACGATTTTCTAAATAGTGCGCTACGTCTCCTCCGGATATAGAAAGTATCTCCCTGTCTTATCCACGGCGCTCTTTTTGTATCCACTCTCTTGCGAGAGAAGATACGTCCGCCATACATATGCCCAAACTCTTCCCTTGGTGTGGTTCAATCTGTTTTGATTTAGCTCGAGTTCAAGTTTTTAGGATAGTGGTTTCCATATCATTCTTCTGTGCATTTGGTACAATCCAATGAGTTTGTTACACCATCCTGTTCATCATGAATACATCCTCTGGTGATAAAGACAATCTTCTCTTCATGTTCTTCGCAAAAAGCGTGACATATCAGCTCTGGAGAGCTTCGCATATTATCTGCTGGTGTCTGGATCGATGGAGAAGTTGAATTACGCTCCAACTGTGACAAGAAGCTTCGTTAGTCTCTCTCTATGGTTCGCGAGGCCAATTCTTCAGGTGTCAGGTCATTCTTGAGTTCGTAGGCTGCTTTTATGCGATGTCCGATATTCATCGTCATCCTCCTCGTTAGTTTAGTTTTACTAAACCATCAGTGCAGTAACAAAACAATAATAATTATATGTAATTCAAGATGAAAATCAATAGCTCTTTAAACTTTTTGTTTAGAGATTATAAACTAAAATAAAAAGTCTTTCGACTTTTAAAATACCATACTCCCTATATTACAGCGATGATAACTTTCGTCGGTAAAACATTAGTCACGCGTAGCTCATCTTCTGGATCCAAATACCTATGTATTGACTCCAACACAGAATATCCAAGATAGATCCAACACAAGAAAGATTCTCTAGTGCAACAGTGGCACAACTCGTATTCAACATCATCGCAAAGCAAGGTAATACTACTCTTCGAAAAGATCAAGCGACAGGAATTGCCGAGAACATACAGCCCTTACCAAGCGAAGCACTCATCACACTCACTAAAGATAAAGTCAATTACACCTAGCTACTAGTACACGAGATATCACCACACACACTGCATCTTTAATTTGCACCAATGACGGCCATCGCACCAATACATACAACACAACTCGTATTTACAAAAGCAACAACAAACTTTGTGTCACTACTAGGTATTACTTTTCTTTTTCATCATTAATCTGCGTAATTGATTGATTTTCCCATCTAAATCAATGCTCTCCTACAATAGCACCTATTGCCAAACAGCGAGATAACCACTGCATTCTATTTCGTGGAATTAACCTACCGTTTTCAATTATTAACATCTGTTCCATCGCACCCGCAATACCAATAAAGATAACTGATATTCCTGTTATTAAAAACAGTGTTTCTTGCATTTTCTCTTTCATTTTAGAACTAAAAGAGCAGCCAAACGTACCAGCTAGTACAATTAAAATGATATTGATGATTGTCCCGAGTCCTCGCATAGTTTACCCCTTAGATAAAACTCACCAGTACTATTCTAGGCTCATAACTATACAGTGTAAATATGAAAAGTATTTATACAAAACAATTATAGATTGATGTCCTCTAGCATCTTCTTACAATATGCTTTCATACCATCTTTCAAAATATAATGGCCAAAGCCCAGTTTCATCAACATCTCCATTGGTTCCATTTCCTCATAGCCACTAGTAACTGTCTTAACACACGCGCTTGGAGTAACAGCTTCTGCATGAGGCTACTGGAAACATAATAATATCCCTTTTCTTCCCGCTCCTAACTAGCCAAGTTGCGATTGCTCTTCCACTGCTTTTCCTATAGCAGCCACTACCTCAGTATTCTTTCTTTAACATTAGCAGTATAGATATATAAGATCTTGTTACCTTCTGTCACTACCGATATTCTTTAAAACTGTAAAATCACCCGTAATTACAATAATATTTTTGAAAAATTATATTCATCTGTACAAATTAATGTTTGATAGCCAATTAACCTATCTTCATCATCTATCGCATAATCCATCCTTTGAGTTTTCATATAATCTATGTAAATAGGAAGTCATGCAGGCATCATCATCTGATGGCCATGCCCATGATCCAAACGCAGACCATCTGTAGAAAAACAAGTTCCTCATTGATTTCTTCATTCTTTATGATTCTCATGTATATCACCTCATGAGTACATTGTATAAGATATACAATATTACTTCAAATTCACCCATTGATAAACAAATATAGCGTTTATCGGGCCTACTATTAGTGCGGATAACAGGATTCGAGACGCACGAGTCGCCTTCCCACTGACACACTGAGAATCCAGCGTGTCCTTACCAGTTTCACCATCCGCATCGCAGCAGTGATGATACACAAGCTCACTCTTTAAAATTGCACGAACTTATTTTTGAACACTTTCTTATTGAAAAGTCTAATATGTCACGAATATAGCATCTATCATGCTTACTAAAATTGTTACTGGAAGTAGTTCAAAAACAAAATGAAATTCCTAGAATCGATTGCGTGAAATAAAAGGTAATCACAAAGAGTACACTCATGATGAGTACAATCATGAAACGATACTTTGTGGTTGGCTGATAGACACGATATAGAGTATAAAGATATATGACACCAGTCACAAATACTCAGAAATGGCATCTCGCTTGTTCCAAGAGGTAACCCCATATATGTGCGATAGAACTTGGTAAAGAGTACAGCCACACACTGCCGCAATCGCGGACGGTGGTGCATGTGAGCATCGCATCTACCAAAAATCGCCCTCAACTTCTCGAAGCTAGGTTCTGGTCGTAAAAATACGGTTTGGAATACACACACAGATTGCACGATCATTGTTAAGTGCACTGGAACAAATGGATAAACAACTTGAAATAGTGCAACATAGATTGTTAATAAAAATGAGAATAGTGTTTTAACGAGATACATTGACGATGCTCTTGAGATATTATTGATGACTCTCACCTTCACAAACAATAGAAGGTACGACATTAAAATCATTTTCTAATAAGACAATATCAGATATATCTTTCTGCTGCTGATGAACCTGCAAGCATAGCTGCTAGAAACATCTCGCTTGCTTTAAAGCGAGGAATGTCATTGACCCCATCACCTACCATCGCTACGACATGTTTACGCTGTAGTGCTGTTAGAAGTTCCTTTTTCTGATTCGGAAGAACTCTACCAAAGACAGTATATTCTTCAACGACTTGTTCGTAATCGATTTCTCCAACAGATAAATCGATGTAGCTCTCTGCATTCGGTACACTCACCTTTCTTCGCAATGGAAGAAACAGTTTTGGATAATCACCAGATATTACTTGATGGTTACAAGCTTCTGATTCGATAAATACGATATGTTTTCATTTACATTGTGACATTACATCCCTGATGTATACCAAAGCTAATAATTCTTTTTGATTGTTCTCTTTAGCTAGTGCTAATGCAATTGTACGTAGTTCACCTTGAGAAATCGTATCATGATACATTTGATAGGTTGCATCTTCTTTTTCAAAGATAAACTCAAAGGCACCAACATATAATGTACCTATATCATGTAGTACTGCACTTGTATATTTACGTTCACTCGCAAACGGTTGAAAATGATCTACTTGAATCTGTTTATCACTCTTAAAATATTCTAGCAAGGCTTTTGCAGTTGGATTTGGATGTTTTTCCATCTGTAGATATGCATGCATATATGCATGTAAATCCTCTTCAGATAGATCTTCAATCATTTCAATATGATCAACCTGCATATCCCCTTGGGTTAGTGTACTAGTCTTATCAAGACATACTACATCAACACGTGCTAGTCCTTCTATCGAATACAGTTCTTGCACAAGTGCCTTTAATTTTAATAAACGCATGGTAGATACCGCTAAGGCAACACTTGTTAGTACGACTAAGCCTTCTGGAATCATACCAATAATTGCAGCGGATGTATTTAACACAATACCTACATAGCCAACATCCTTTACGCCCATCTGCATACAAACCAATATGATTGCAACAGGAATAATTAAAATCGATACTATCTTAATCAGTTTTTGTAGGTCTTTTTGTAATGTACTTTTGTAAAACCCAGATACTTTAGCGCCTTCCATAATCTTCTCAGACTGACGCTCATGACCCACTTTCGTTACCTTAACTTCGGCATCTCCACTTAATACAATTGTTCCACTATAAACAGTATCCCCAACTTTTTTATAAACCGTATCGAGATTCACCAGTCAAAAGACTTTCGTTAATTTCTAGACTGCTACTTCGGTAATTACACCATCAATTGGGATTTGAATACCTGCTTGTAAACTGACATCATCATCTTGGACAATTTCATGTACATAGATTTCTTCCATATATTATCTCGATATGCATTTACTTTTGTGGTTGTAAGGATGCGTATCTGATCCAGTAATTTCTTTCGCACGGATTTTCCTGAATGATTCCGATGAGTGCGTTTTGTAATGACTGACACCCATAGAACATATTGCATTTTGTATTTACCAGTTGTAATCACAAATATAAATAGTAAAATATTCAAAAAGTTAAAAATAGGTAAAAATATTTTCTTTAATAATATTTATGGTAGGCTTTTGATAATTTCTTAGGCTCACCATTTACTTTCTTTTTCTAAAATACTGCTGGTTTACTTCATCTTTTTGTAAGTCCTTTTATATGTCATTACTTCTGTGCAATGATTTCACAAGTCTAATCTTACCTTCTTCAAAAAGTAAAATTATCCTAATCATGTATTAACTTTCTGTGCGAAGTCATCATAAATGCCATACTGTTCTTTACATCAGCACTCAGCTAGTTGTGCAAGAACAAATATCATCGCTGCCTGCAGTTCAATATCTGATACGTACTGCTCGCATGGTAACATAAACTTCTCATCACCATAACAATACACACCTTCATCATTCTTAAAAATCATAACATCCGAACCTGTTAAATCATGTAAAGATATTCTGCTGTCATCTTGAAATCATGAAACTTCTCACCAGAGATAGATATGCATCTGTTTCGAGATAAGAGTAGTATTGGATTTAATGAACATAGTGTACGAAAAATATCTTCATCCATCTGATCACCAAATTCTCCAGGCACAAAATAAATTGGCTTTTCCAAATCATCTAAAGTGTTCAATAAATCAATGACACCTTCTCCACTCAGCATTTCTCCATATAGTAGTACGCATGAATATCATCTTTCTCTAAAGTCTGTGCATATGACATGTCAAAATTATATTCCCCACCAGGAACACTAAAATATGTTTGACTTCCTTCTTGATCTACCATGTGATATGTACAACCATTTACCAGTTCACTTCTTACATGAATTGGTAATTTACGCACATCATTTCTGCTTCTACAGTTTCACCATAAATACCAGTGTACCAACAGGCGCATATAGTTCATATGAAAACCAAAATGTTGAAAAGACATCCGCAGCTTTAAAACCTGTACCACTGATTGAGTTGTTCTTGTTTTAAGATGTTAAACTCTTCATTTCCTTGTGAGTTTATCCACATGTGAAACAAAAATCTACATGTGCCGATCCTATAATTAATATCTTTTTCATATGTTCAGTATATCAAAATTTCCTTTCAAAAATAAATTTACAAATCATATATTTCTTTTATGATATTAGTACAATTCATCCATACACTGTATAAAGAACGTTATAAAATAAGTAGTGTTTAAACCATTCAATCAATGCATCACACAACAGTTTTTATTATTTCATAATTTAAAGCAAAAGGATCTTGATAAAACGGAGGGAGATATGATTCATACAAATCATTTTTTATCACGTATTTGCAAAACTGCACTAGTTTGTACTTTTATTTTTCGTGTGGCTGCTCTAGCAGTTCAACAACACAAGAGAGACAGCAAAGCAACTGCCGAAACAAACAGCACGAACAACAACTACTGTATCTGTCCCAAAAGACAACACCTAAACCTACGCCTATACCTACTCCAAAACCTACTCCAACACCAACACCTATACCAACCTGTGATGGAACAACAATTACAACTGATTGTCAGGTAGATGGTATTGTATATTCCAAATTTATCTATCACCTGCAATCCCTGAATCTAGTCATGTTGAGATTGTAAATCAACCTATGAAAATCAAATTTGTAGATTATCAAACCTTATGTAACGATGGTACATGGTCTCCTAGTAACGCGAAGGGAAAAGGTGCTTGTTCACATCATGGTGGTGTCGCAGACTATTACGCTCCTGTATATCGAAATGTGCGAGTTGATACAGAACAGACTATCATAGACCCTGGTGTAGATGCCTGGTATGAAACAGAACTCAAGAACTAATATTATAGAAATTTTTTAGTACACACAGTATAAACAATGAAAAAACCTGTACAAGTACAGGGTTTTTCCAGGTGGCTCCAGCCAGAATCGAACTGGCGACACAAGGATTTTCAGTCCTTTGCTCTACCGACTGAGCTACAGAGCCAAATGGTTGCGAGGGAAGGATTTGAACCAACGACCTCCGGGTTATGGGCCCGACGAGCTACCAGGCTGCTCTACCTCGCGATGTGTTGTTCCGAAGAACATAATTTAAATGGCGGAGGAACTGGGATTCGAAACCCAGGCGCCGATTTCTCGACCTACCGGTTTTTCAAGACCGGACCCTTCAACCACTTGGGTATTCCTCCGTTTTAGTGGACCCTGAAGGACTCGAACCTTCGACCAGTCGGTTATGAGCCGACAGCTCTGACCAACTGAGCTAAGGGTCCGAGATGTTTCTTGCAAGATGCATGTTACATCTCGTTCTTAAATAGTAATGGTAGCGAGGGTGAGACTCGAACTCCGACCTACCGGGTATGAACCGATTGCTCTAGCCAACTAAGCTACCTCGCCATCATGGTCGGGATGACAGGATTCGAACCTGCGACCCTTGATCCCAAATCAAGTACACTACCAAGCTGTGCTACATCCCGAATGGCGCGCGAGCAGAGTCGAACCCGCAACCTTTTGATTCGTAGTCAAATGCTCTATCCAGTTGAGCTATCGGCGCCAATACACATTAAAATTAGTGCTATATAAATATAGCAAGAAAATATCTATTTGGCAAGGTAAAAATAAAATAATTTTACAAAAGAGACTTCTCCATCAGAAGAAGTCTCATATATAGTTTTTATCCCCAAATTAACCAAGTTACGATGTAACCAGAAAATACTGCAATGAGTGTAAATGGAATGCCAATACGGAAGAAATCTTTTGAGGAAACTTTATATCCCTTCCTTGTTTAGAATACCAATTGCGGCGATATTTGCACTCGCTCCAACAGGTGTTAAGTTACCACCAAGAGTAGCACCAATTAGTAATCCAAAGTATAGGACATATGGTTCAACTCCCATAGAATTTGCAATACCCTGCACTACCGGTAACATTGTCGCAACATATGGAATATTATCCACAAATGCAGAGATAACTACCGATACAAATACAATCATTGTATACATCACAAACACAGAACTGCCTCCAAGTTTTACAAAGAGATCAGCTATCGCATCAATGACACCTGCTTCGGTAATACCAGCAATTACTATAAATAAATCCAATCAATAGAAGTAATGTATTGAAATCAATTGCTTGAATTGCTCGCTTTACAACATCGCATCGATTTCTCACGAATTGCTCTATAAATAATACCAATTACTGCATAACTAATGCAGATAAGACCATTTGTAAGTTGTGGCTTATTCTCAAATTGTGAAGCTGTGATTAATGTTACAATCACACCAATCATCAATAATGAAGGAATATAATCAGTTACCTTTGTGGTAATTTCCGCATGAACTGGTTCTTTTGATTTTCTAAATAAGAATAATAATACCGGAATTGTCATTGCAGCACCAATTTCTACTGATAATGCAATGCCAGGTTTTCCCATAAACACGAAGAAATCATTAAAACTCATATTTGCATAACCACCTAGAAGAATACTTGTTGTATCCCCTACGAGTGTCGCAGCACCTTGCAAGTTACTAGATACCGCTATTGCAATAATGACAGGAATAGGATTTGTCTTTAATTTCTTTGAAACCGCTAGACCAACTGGTGCAACCATCAATACAGTCGCAACATTATCTACAAACGCAGAAATTACACCTGCAAAAATACTTAATACAACGACTGCCCATTGGATATTAGGTACAGCTTTTAATAATCCTTCCGCCATAAGTGCAGGCATTTGGCTTTCAATAAATAACTGAACAACCATCATTGTGCCTGCCAACATTAGAATAATATTCCAATCAACAGCACCGATTACATTTCCTAGTGGTAAGATTCCTAACAGAATGAATATTCCTGCCGCTATAAGCGCAACATATGGACGTTTTTCTGGAAGTGCCAATAAGAATATATACATGACAATAAACAATGCTAACGCAAGTATCATAATTTCCTCCAAACACGTAAGTGAATTATAACAGAAACAGTAAAATTCAAAAGTGTTATTACATTTAAAAAAATCATGAACTTTCATGTAAGATTGAATCATGAAAATTACTTTTAAATGATGAAATCAATCAATTTCTAAATCGCTGCCTTACGAATATCATGAATGATTCAAAAACGATTTTGTAGGGATGCATATCACAAAGAAAAACGAGAAGAAAGTCATAAAGATGCTCGCAGATGCAGGTATCCCCGGAATTTCAGGATATAAAGAATTGCCTTCTCTTTTCTTATCTGTCGATGAGTGGAGAATAATCCATATCACAAAAACATTCATTTAGATTGGATTAAAGATTCTCACTTCACATTCGAAAGAGGAAAAATTTCAGGCTTTGAATTGTTTAACTCGACGTTATACAAAAGACCCAAATCGAGAATTAAATGATTGGATGAAACTGCGTGCAATGGATCGTAACTTCGATGCTCTCTATCTATACCAAGATGACATGGACTGGATGTTTGATGCCCTAGTGAAGCAAATACCAATGATATTCCTGCTCAACGAGCACACGGTGAAAGTACTAACCTTTGGTTTTAGGTATTGGCTATTTCTTATACATTGCTATTCAAAATCCTAATGTAGAAGAAGTTACTGTAATTGAACGCTCCAAAGAAGTAATCGCAATGTTTAGAAATTTTATCTTACCCCAATTTGAATCCACAAAACCGATTCATTTGATTGAGGCAGATGCGTTTGATTACTTCAATGAAGAATACCTTTCAAATTTTGACTATATCTATACGAGATATCTGGCAATCTTCTCAGGATGGCTTACCTCTGATTACAGGGACTTTTTAGAACAATGTTACTTGCAAAAGAAAAAGCAGACTTCTGGATTGAAGATTCTTGTCTAGAAGTCTTCTGGACATTAATATTCCTATACTTTGAATCCTTAGCACGCAACAAAGAATTAGAAGTGAATCCTTATTACCAAACATACATAGAGAAAATTGCTTACTACTTTGAACATATTGATGAAACTGTATCTGATGTAGAAACACTAAAAACATACATGTATGATACAAATATTTCACGCAGTATCCTATCAAAAAAACTGGACTGATCGAAAAGACCAATCCAGTTTTGTTATTCTAAATTAACATTGGTAAGAATATATTTGCTAGTCCAAGAAGATAAAGAATCCTCAGAACGTCTGTTGCAGTTGTTACAAAGATAGAGGGATGATACCGCTGGATCTGCTCCAAACTTATCTAAAACAACTAGGACTAAGAACCAAAGATACCAGCCACTACTAGGTTGCCAATCATCGCAATAACGGTAATCACACCCAAGAATATATTTCGATAGAGTAATATTACAATAACTGCTGTAATCAAACCATTCACTGTACCATTAATAATTCCTAAAGAAGATCTCCTTTCACAAATGACTTCCAATTTCTCTTGAAATCAACTTTATCAGTCGCAATCTGACGTACCAAGATTGACTGTGTTTGAGAACCTGCATTACCACCCATTCCAGAGATAATTGTCGTAATTGAACTAAGCGCAACAACCTGCAATTGTACCTTCAAAAACCTTTTACGGTAAAAAGATGCCATGAAATGCTGTAATTAGGTTAATTAATAACCAAGGTAAACGTAACTTAATAGATTGAAATAGTGTTGTATCAAGACTTTCTTCTTTAGATACACCACCCATCTCCAACATATCTTCGTTATACTCTTCAACGATAACGTCAATAATATCATCGACAGTAACGATACCAAGAACTGCCGTACGTTGATTTACAACAGGAATTGCTTTCAAGTCATATTTTGATACAAGTTTGGCAACTTCTTCCTGGTCCATCTCTGGACCAACGCTGATGAAGTTTTCTTTCATGATATCTGACATCAATATATCTTTATCTGAGGATAAAATATCTCGTAAATCGGCAATACCAATTAATTGTCCTCTTGCGTTTACTACAAAGATTGTTTCAATAACTTCAATCTTTGGCCCAATCTCACGAATCTTTTCTAAACCTTCGATAACCTTCAAATCATCTTTGATTGCGATGTAGGCGGTCGTCATAATACCACCAGCTGTATCTGCTGGATATTCCAATAGATTAGTGATTTCAGTACGATCTTTATCCTTCATCAAATTCACAATGGTTTTACGTCTACCAATTGTTAAATCTCCAACAATATCAGCGATATCATCCTGTGCCATATTACTAAAGATTTCTAGAAGTTCATTATTAGATAATGCATACGTAAAACGAACACGAAGTTCATCATCTGCTTGTTCTAATACAGAGGCGATATCATCTGACGATAAGATACTGCACATTTTCCATAGTTCTTCATCATCGAGATATTCAGCAGCTTGTGCCACGTCAATCGGATTATTCTCTTTAATATATTCAGAAAGTTCTGCAGCCTCACCAGCTTCAATCATCTGGCGCAGTCTTTCTTCATTCATCATTTCTTCTCTTATTTTTCTTCAGACATCTCATCGCCTCCTTAGCATAATAACTTTATATTTTTATGCCAAGAAATTCAATTTATTTCATCTTATGAATAGTATTAATTTTATGATTGCGCATCAACAACTAGAATTTCAAATTCTAATGATGGCATACATTCCCTTAAATCATGTTCAATGCGATGTAGTGCCTCAATGCGATCTTCAACCGGTGTGTTTGCATTTCCTTGAATAATAAAGATAGCATTCTTTGTAGTATCATCAAACTTATAGTTTTCACCATCTCTAACACCCATCCAAGCTAAGATACCTTGACTGTCTCTATAGAGATAATCCGTCTCGGCCACATGCTTTGGTGTTGAACAAATTGGCAAGAATGTATCCTCCTTTTGGCTCACCGTAAATTCTAGCGGTTCTTGAATCTTATCTAAATCATGGCCAGCAATTGCTAGGAAAGATTTTAAAGTTTCGACATTATAAATATCTACAATGACTATTGATATGAGGCATAGATCCTCGATGCTGGATATTACGAATAAATGCAGGAATCGTAGGAGGATTCTTCTTAATACTTCTTCCAGCCTTCTGCATTAGTTCGATATAGCCTTGGATAAATGGATGTTGAATCACTTCATCCATATTGCACTGTAACGCCCACTCTTCTACTTCTTTTTGTTTCTGCAAAAATGCTGGTGTTAATTCTGCATTTGGGTCTACATTTCTAGCAATACCAATTACAACATGTTCTACACCAAAAGTGCTTCTAGCTTTTGTCTAAGATTATTTTTCGCCATAGCACCTCACTATTACCAACATTATATCATTATCAACATTAAAACTATGGTATAAAATCAGTCTTCTTGAATAGGATATTCTTTTACTTTTACCGCTAGTAATACGACTCTTTTTGAGGAATATGCATCTAAGCATGTCTATATCATTACAAATTCATCACTATATCTTGGTTTTATATCTGTATCGTAAATGACTGAAACGCTTTTTGCGTCCGCAATCCATTCATAGAACTTTTCAGCAGAAGAAAAATCCTTCTGCTGATAGTTCCAATCTAATTTCTTATTTTTAATAGTAATGGAAAATACTCTGTATTCCTCTATTTTATCTTGCATGCACAAGTAGAAGCTTTGGTATTCATAAAATAACTTCTTGTCCGATAATTCTGCGAGCCTAGTGGAAGACTGCATTTTCAGTTCCATACCCAACATGATGTCCATAGATAATTTTATTCTTAGATTTCGTTTCAAATATCATCGGTGTTCCACACACAGATGGTTTACCATCAAAATCTTGGTAAAGATACTCTTTTCCACCTGTGTCAATGACAACCGGTTGGGATACAATTCCATTCTGCCAATAAATCCATGCCCCAAAAGTCAGGATTCCGTTTCTTTAAGTCATTCCATGCATGCATATTGATACATAATTTATCATTTTCTTTTTGTGGTTGTATTTCATTAGATAGTATTTGAACTTTCAGTTGTTCATCCTCTAATATCCTCCACTTTCTTGCATAGATACATACACCAAATAACATGACTAATATGCATAATGAGACTTTGATTTTGATTAACATCCCTATTACTTATGCATACGCTTTGTTGAGAAAATAGTCCATGCAATACCAATCAATCCTCCAATCACACAGAACCAGACACCATAGTGAATCACTCCAGTTGGTATATCTTTTCCTTCTCATCTGCCACTGTCATTTCAACAGGGTTTTTCTGCACTAAAGTTTTGTTCAGTAAGATGTTTGACTTTCAGTGTTTTTCAGTTGAAATCTCATATCCCTTTGGAGCCTCTGTTTCCATCACGTACATTCCTGATACAGCATATGGCACTACAAAATCAATATAACCATTCTTATCCGTTACACCAACTGTACTTCTTCCGTAAATATCCATTGCGATTGTCCCATTGGAATGGAAGACTGTAAATTCAGTATTCTCAAGAACTGTTTCGTAATCTTCTCCATCCACCTTCTTTACACGCACATAGATTTTCTTCTTTCGATCAACCGCTTGAATAAGCTGTGGTTTATCTTTTGTGCCTGTTGCAGTAAATACAATATCTTGATCCATACGTTCATATCCAAATGGTGCCTCTACTTCATGCAAGATATAAGTACTACCACCTTTTACGTATTTACCAATGTCATAAACTTCTTCCTCTGTAGTAACCAAACGCTGTACTATTTTTGGATTTTGATTTTCATCTAATACCGGTACATATTCTTGATTCTCATCAAGAACAGCTTCATAGATTTCTAGGATAGCACCAACAACTGCACGACCATCCTCATCTACCTTCTTTAAAGAAATATCAACAGTCAAATCAACCATTTGAATCTTAATTGGTTCTGTAGTAGTTGGATTGTATTTTGGGACTGTAAACTGTATTGTTGAAGCGCGATGTACACCATTTACAATCTGTACTTCTTCTAATTCATATTGTTCACCTGCATGCAGGTTATTTAGCTGGATAGCTTTGCAGTGTAGTTACTCCATCATTTGGTAAAGGCACAAGTTCTCCAGTCGAAATATTCTTCAGTTGTAAACGTACACCACTTACTGCTATACCATCTTCATTTATTTTCTCAATCAGGTATTCAACCGGCTTATCAATCATTTCTACCGCTAGCACTGTGCCATCTGGATTTACTGTAAATGTAATATCATCTGCATAGTAGTATCCATCTGCTGTCATTTCTTCATGAAGTGTATACTTCTTTCCTGCTGTTAATCCAGCAATCTTATGTGCAACTTGATAAACAGATACCCACTCATCTACAATTACATTTTCTTCATCTAAAATACGTAATTTAGCACCTGGTGTTTCAGGACCTCCTGTAATCATCGTTTTGGTAATTTCGGTCTTTGTAATTTGATTTGTAATTGTAAGATTGCGATGAATCGTAGCAGTTATATCATCTTCCTCCACAAACTGTACTGGATATGTTGTTTCATCTAATACAAGACCATCAAGTGTCTTAACTTCTTGTACCACATACTTTCCTAAAGGAATCTTCTCGACTGTTGCAGATCCATTTTCATCTGTTATAAATTCTGCAAACACATGTCCTTTCGGTAATATCACAGTTCCATGCATTGGCTCGATAATATCTTCGTCCGCAATGAGTCTAAAAACAATACCAGCTAAAGCTTTTTTCTGTTACTAAATTACGGTCACTTTGATATTCTTCTACTTTCTTTTTGTAGTTCCAGTTGTCCATAGATACGATTATTCTTTATTTCGACTGTAATATATTGATTATTTATCTTCATCTACTTTTACAACATTCTCTTGTTGTAATGTAAATGAGAATCTCACTGTAGTTCTCTATGAATCCTACTGGACTACTAATTTCTTCATTGTATAACTGCCTGGTGCTAGCTTTAGTGGTGTTGTAATTGTCCCACCTTGTTGTACGACACAGAATGTTCCCTCAGGATATTTAATTTCATCTTTTGTGCTTGTTTGAAATGTATCATAACTATTCTCTCCAACATGTTGAACGATATAGTTACCATTTGCATCTTTTGATTTTGAAAGCCTGCAGAATGAAAAATCAATGATTTCGTTTGTTTCTGCATCCTTCTTTACAAGGCGTACGTAATATTCCTTTGAGATATTACTAATCTCATATTTTTACATCAGGTTGATTTTCATGAGATACTTGAATACAAAAATCTTCCTTCAATAGTTCAATCTCACTATCTTTAGCAGCTGTTTGACGTACGGTATATTTTTCCATATGCTAGTTCCCCTGATTTTGCATTACCCTCTTCATCTTAGTAATAATTGCATATTCTTTTGGTGTAAATTCTGATAAGTGTTTATTTGCCTCTTCAAAACTTCCAAAACGATCAATATGTTTTTGTAAGATTGCAGTAAATGTAGCACCTTGCTCATTTGTAGCTAGTGCTGAATGATGTTTATCTACAAACAACTTATGAATCCTAAATTTACCTGTGATTACATCATCGAAAACATCTAGTGAGATGTGATTTGTATGATTTGGTAATTGACCAAATAAAACAATCTTCTTTTCCGTATCTAGTTTATATCCTATTGGCGCTGTTACCTCTTTGATAGAATACTGATGTGAGTAATACAGACCCTGAATTGTATTAGAAATACCTCTTTCATCAATATTTAACATTCCTACTGGTCTTTGTGCTGTTTCGTCAAATAGTTCATAACTCGTTTTCGCAAATGATTCTGCAGCACCTTGTGGTTGTTGTAGATTTGTATCGCTATCACGCTTGATTAAGTTAATACTTGTCCCTACAGCGTATAAATTAATCTCTGCACTATCCACATGCAACTTTCCTGCCTTAATTACATCTTGATTGATCGGTGAACGATAGATAATCTGATTTTCTCCACCTTCATCATTACGTGATAATAGTTTATTCACAAAACGAATCTTTGCCTGTTGTCCCATGGCAACTTTAACATAGAAGTCACTTCCCACAACTGTAGAAACAGGCTCTCCATTTGCATTTACAAGCATTCCATTTTCAACAACTACATCGAAGTTATTAAGACTACCATTTGTATTTACTACATGTACTGGTATGTTGCCATCGATTTCACCAGTAAAGAAACTACCTTCCTTCACATTCTGGTTATATTCCATAACTTGAAGATTAGGCATGAAACGCAACTGCTCTACAAGTGATCGAATTTCATTTTTCTTTTGTGTCGTGTCAATCGTTGCACGTGAAATATTGGTTGTACCTAAATATTCCCAAATTAAATCCTGTGCAGCCAAGTAACGTTCATTTGTCCTTTTCACCATCAAAGCCATACCCAAAGAATGCATATGCAAGCATGATATTTTGATCAAGTTCAGACATCTTAGTCCATCCTGGATCTTCTCCTACATAGCCAATTGGATGATAAATTTCCGGTATCTTTGGCTGTATACAGTATGCGGGGATTCCATCCGCACGCAAGAAATGCGACTCAGGCGTATCATAGGCAATTCCATCTACATAATAGATTTGTCTACCCGGTACATCTGTACAAGTGATTGTTGTACTTTCTGCATAAACATGTAAGTGTGGAAACAGTGTAAACACCATTAGTACTGACAAGATTTGCAGAATCAGATTTTTAATTTGTTTCTTAATCTTTTCTATCTTCATATGAGTTCCTCCTACCACTCACTATATAGCAGAAAAAGTTGGTACATTCCTGTGCCAACTTTATGCCAATCTAAAACTTTTCATGTTCAATTGAGATAATCTCTTCAAAATCTATGGTTGCACGGTCTTTAAAAACAATCTTTTTCTATATCATCAACATGCAGCAAATATTTCTCAATTGTTTTGATACCACCACCACTCTTCTTTAGATCACGTACGAAATACTGAACTTAATGAGTGGCTTTTTCTTTCTCATGTTTATGTAGAATTTCAGTTTGTACTTTAATTCCTCTATTTCTGTTTCAGATAATTCAATACGAGATTGGGTGATTCTAGAAGCTTCACGGATTAAGTCCTCATATCCTGTTAATGCCGCAAATGGCATAAACTGGGCAGCTCTATCTTGAATAGACATCTTACGATGAGTCTTAGATACTGGAGGATCCAGATACAGCATATCTTCATACTTTTCACTCATGCTTTGTGTCCTCCAATCTGATTATTGCGTTCTACCGCAGTAGCATCTTCTTCTAAGTCTCTTCCTTTTAACAACTTATTCTTTCCGTATTTTTGCTTGATAGAGAGAATCGCTTGTTGTAGTTGACGGTCCTTGCTCCGTCAACTTTCGCTATATTCACATCCTCTGGTGGTGCAAATAAATCTAATTGTGTCGCTTCTGTACGCCTTCTTGCGTCTTCTTCACTGATAATACTCATAAATGTAATTGTTATCTTACGCACTAGTAATCTCGCATCTACAATCTTATCAAATAGCCGCTCTACTGCTTCCATAATCTCTTTTGAAAAAGATGTGTGATGTGATAATTTCACAGTACCATTTGTAGGTTTTGGAACCACTCTACCATACCAGTCCAAGGCTGTTTTGATATCCATTGATAATTCATAATCCTTTAAACTATCCGCATCATAACTGATAGATAGTCCAACTTGTTTCGTTGTCATTTTCTTCGCAGTCAAGTCTAGTACTAATTGTTCTGTCATTTCCTTTGCGACTAATTTTGCCTTAGTAAAGGTATAACCAGACATCAAAACTTGCCCTGAACTAAAGCTATGATTACTTGGCTGGTAATGTTTAATTGCATGCATGGTACAGGATTCACAGCCCCATGCATGATCAATCAGTAACTCAGCATTTACACCAAACAATTGATAGAGTAACTCTTCATTTAAATATTCATCTTCTTTGCCGATTGAACATCTTGCGATATCGCCCATTGTATACATACCATGTTGTTCAAGCTTGCGTGCATAGCCTCTTCCAACGCGCCAGAAATCTGTTAATGGTTTATGATCCCACAGTAACTTTACGATATTTTATCTCATCCAGTTTTCCCGATACGTACACCATACTTATCTGCAGGAAATGATGCTTTGCGATGATATCCATCGCAACTTTAGCAAGATATAAATTTGTGCCAATCACCGTGCAGTTGCTGTAATACCTGTTCTCTTCATATACAGCCGATAACATTGTTCTTGCAAGTTCTTCTGCTGTCATATGATAAGTGCGCAAATATCCTGTCACATCCATCATAACTTCATCGATAGAATATACATGGATATCCTCAGCTGCGATATAACGTAAATAGATATTATAAATATTTGCACTATACTCAAGATATTTTGCCATACGAGGTTGGGCAATGATATATGACACCTTATATTCAGGATGACTCTCTAAAATTTCTCGATTCCATTCTTCTTTTACAAAACGTTTTCCATATATCTTGCTTTGACGTTCATGATTGATTTCCGCAACCTTCTGTTCCACTTCAAAAAGTCTAGGTCTACCAGAAATTCCCAGTTGCTTAGTGATGAGTGATACCGCAAGACAGATAGTCTTATTCGTCAATGGTATCTGCCACTACCAGATTTGTTGTCAGTGGATTCAAATTACGATCCTGGCATTCTACAGATGCGTAGAACGACTTTAAATCGATTGCAATATATGTTCTTCTTTCAGTCATAAATTTATCTCTGCAGATACTATTATAGCGTAATAAAAAGACAAGTTATCACTTGTCTTAACATCCAGTTCCATCAATATTACATGACTGCCCAGACTCTACTACAGCTACTTTTGAAGTTTCTTCTCCTTTAACCACTCTTCTCATAGTCAAAAACAAATCGAACCATCTTCTAAGACAAGTGTAGGGATACCAATATATCCTTCCCCTTTTCGCATCATCATACGCAGAAGAATGATCACGTAAAGCTAGAAATTGTTTTTAATGCACGAATCGATCCAGTAATATCGATATATTCAAACGACAATATTATTTTTCAAGAAATTCTTTTGCATGAAACACAATGTGGACAAAGTGGACTCACAAAACCATTTATCATAATAAGCCTCCTATATTATTTATTCTAGCGTATAACCATTTACTTACCAAAAAGAATTGATTACGAATTTTCATTACAGTTGTAACTACTCAGTCGTTTTTAATATTCTTTTTACTTCATATTCTTGTGATATTCAGCTAATTCAGCATCATTTGCCCATACAAAGTGTCCAGGCTTAATTTCGTGGAACGCTGGTTTATCATCATCATAATGATGGCTGTCCAATGAATATGGTTTTACAACCTTTCGCCCTTTTCAATCTGTGGATCAGAATTGAACAGCTCCTAATAATGACTGCGTATATGGGTGCAATGGTTGAGGAATAATTCATTTGTTTCTGCAAGTTCTACAATTCTACCCAAGTGAATAACTGCAATACGGTCAGAGATAAAGCGTACAACTGATAAGTCATGCGCAATAAAGATACATGTTAATCCACGTTCTCTCTGTAATCTCTTTAATAGGTTTAATACCTGCGCACGAATAGATACGTCTAGCGCTGAGATAGGTTCATCTGCAATCAATAAATCCGGTTGCATGATAATCGCTCTAGCGATACCAATACGTTGACGCTGGCCACCTGAGAATTCATGTGGATAACGTGACATATGCTCTTCTAGAAGACCTACTTTGTTTAACGCAGATACTACTTGGTTATAACGATCTTCTTCATCAGTATATAACTTAAAGTTAACTAGACCTTCAGAAACAATATAGTCAACAGTTGCACGTTCATTTAAGGATGCAGCTGGATCTTGGAATACCATCTGAATCTTACGAATAACCTCTTTATCCAGTTCACGAGAAATCTTTCCAGAAATCTTTTTTCCTTCAAATAAGACTTCACCATTACTTACTGGATTAATACGGTTAATTGCACGTGCAATTGTAGTCTTACCTGATCCAGACTCACCTACAAGTGAGAATGTTTCTCCTCTGTATACTTTGAAGTTTGCATCATGTACTGCAACAAACTTATTCTTTCCATTGGTGAAAGTTACTTCAAGGTTTTTGACTTCAACAAGTACTTCTTTTTCGTTGTTATCCATGATATGTACCTCCTTCACCTAATGTCTCTAATAATCTTTCGTGCAAGGTACGAATTACTTCAGGCTTTTCAACCTTTTGTGGCACGTGGGTCTACTAACCATGTCTTAGCAAGGTGTGTATTACGTAAGCTAAACATTGGAGGCTCTTCTCAAAGTCAATCTTCATCGTACATAGGATTACGTGGTGCAAACGCATCACCTACCACCTTTTCAAATAAACTTGGTGGGGTACCTGTAATTGCATATAAATCTTGACCTTTAATACCTAACTGAGGCATAGAGCTTAATAGAGCCCATGTATATGGATGCTTAGGATCATAGAATACTTCTTCTACTGTTCCATATTCAACAATCTGTCCCCGCATACATTACCGCAACCTTATCTGCACATTCTGCAACGACTACCAAGGTCGTGTATGTATTATAAACAGTTGTAAAGTGATATTCTTCTGCAAGTCTTTTAATTAACTTAATAATCTGTGCCTGGATTGCACGTCTAACGCAGTTGTTGGCTCATCACAACGTCAAGATACGTGGACGACAAGCTAATGCAATCACTAATTACGATACGCTGACGCATACCACCAGAATACATGAAATGGATATTCATCGAAACGATTTTCTGCGTTGTTTATACCTACACGCTTCATCAAATCAACTGCAATCTTGCGAGCTTCAATTAAATCAACCCCCTGATGTTTTACGATAACCTCAGTAATCTGTGAGAACCAATTGTACGAATTGGGGTTTAAAGGAAAGTCATTGGATCACTGGAAGATTGTAGCAATCTTCTACTACGGATTTCTTCCCAATCACTTATCTGAAGTATTTTTCTAATAAGTTACGTCCTTCAAAAATAATCTTACCCTGTGGGATATTACCATTCTTGTCTAACATACCTGTAAAATGTGTTTTGTAATACAGATTTTACCTGAACCAGACTCACCTACAATTTGCAGTGTTTCACCATCATAAAGGTCTAATGAAACGTTACGAATCGCAGTCAAAATACGGTCACGTACTGTTCAATCAATAATATCACGTGCAGATAATACTGCCTCTTTGTCTGAGTTTTCAAAGGTGATATCTAGTTTCTAGCTACATGTTTCTTCTGCCATGATACCCTCCTTTACATATGTGTCTTTGGATCAGATGCATCTGCCAAAGTCTGTCCGACAATATAGAGTGAAATTTGAGATAACTGCTGCTACAGAAACTGAGTATCCAGAATAAATATGGAGCAGATGTCAGTATGCACGAGTTACTTGAAAATAAGTCTACCTAAAGAAACTTCTTTTCTGTTAAACCAATTCTAGTAAGACGAAGAATACCTCATAAGAAATAAAGCGGTACATCTCTTGAGACAGATGCAACGATAATTGGAATCATAAATGGTAAAACGTTGTGCTGGATAATCTTATGTGTTGTACCTAAGCATCTTGAAGCTAAGTTATATTCACGGTCACGAATCATCATAACCTGAATACGGATACTATACGCCATACCTAACCATGAAGTAATACACAAGCAGAATACCAACTGCCAGAACCCAGGTCCTATACATAGGACAAGACAATAACAACTAATGTAAATGCGTTTTGCAATGATGTTATAAACTTCAATCAGTGACAACATCCATCTTACGCGAATAACCCCCAGAACGCACCTACACTAACACCAATCACATTTGTGATGACTGTAGCGATAATTGCAAAGAAGCTTAATGGAGTTCTGGCGCTCTGCCCAAACTACATCAAAGAGTGAATCACCTACTTGGTTTGTACCAAACCAGAATTGAGATTTGGTGCAACGAAGCGACGTGAGAAGTCATTGATATGTGTTTGAACAGTTGGATCATATCCACTAATAAAAGGTAAAATATAAGACAAGAATGAAAGTTAGTATTGGTGGTACTAAGAAGAAAATCGCAGTCTCTACTACTGAGAACTTTCTAAATACACTATTCCAATAAGAATATTTAGGACAATAATTCTTTCTGATGCAAAAGTCGTCTAATACGACAAAAGTAAATCTTTCATCTCTGATTTCTGACATTATCTCGAATCTCCTTTTGCCTGTAACTGAATACGGATCAAGCAACTGTTACGAGTAAGTCACCCTAATAACAAGGCAAAAATAGAAACAGCAGTGAAAATGAATGTTAGACCAATAACCATTGGGTTATTATACGCCCTTACTACTATCTGGCAACATCTTACCCATACCGGGGAATCGCAAACACAGTTTTCTGTAATAACTGCACCAAATGAAATTGTAAGAATAACTGCTGATGGGGAAAACCATTTACGAACTGGGAATAATCGCATTACGTAAATATGTGTACGGAAGATTTCACTATGTGGAAAGACCCTTCGCACGCGCAAACTTAATGTAGTCAGAACTCGACTGGTCAACCATGTAACGTCTGATCCATAACATCTGTCCACCTGTGCTTAATAAACCAAGAATTAAGACAGGCATAATGTATGAGCGTATATCATGTGCACCATATACCAGGAATTTATCAGGTAAGCCGACTGCATACCAATTGATCTAACGAAATAGATAAAATGCAAGTGATGGGACAGCACTCATAATATTGATATAAACTGTGCCAAGCTTATCTTGCCACTTACCCTTATTGGCAGCCATCACCATGCCTGAGCTGGGATACCAAATAGATACGTAATTAATAACGCAATTAAACCTTGAATTGCAGATGTAGTCACCATTGATGGATCCAGTAAGTTAGAAGAACAGTTTGCATAGTTGTCATTGAACTACTCTTATCGATACTATCTAATAGTTCAGATATATTTATAAGTACATGAATGCAAATTCACAGCTGAAGAAGATGTCTTTCCTGTTTCAAAAGTTACTTCCTGGCTCTTTGCATTACCCTGTGTCTGTGTAATAACAGTAGTTACATCTACACCACTAAATGTTGGATAAGAAATACCAAAATTCAACCCAACGATATTCTGGTGAATAAATGGGAGCTTCCATCCATATATACTAGATACTTATGTTCGACTCACACTTAATTGCGGTAATAAACGTTTATAGTCATTTTCAATATAGACTATTCTTTCCATATTTTCATTATGACCATCGTACATTCTCCATGGATGATCTACTTCAATTAACTTACTAAACCAGTTGAATACTAGTTCAGGAACAGAATAATCTTTATAGGCATAATATTTACCATCTGAATATGTTTGAACTGTATATCCTTTCTGCAATATATTTGCAACTTGGTCTTTTAAATAAATCAGCCAGTAACCATGCATGCATCATAGTCACTTAGTATTTGCAAAGATGTCCTTCTGCTCATCAAAAGCGTAAATAACCTAGAGCTCTGCAGGTGTTGTATTTGTATTTTGTTTTATCATCCGCACTCTTTCAACTTCTGCAAGTTGTATCAGTTGTAAAGATATCGTCGCGCGGTGTCAGCGTATAGACCAAAACTAATGCGATAGTAACAACCGCAAAAATCGAGAAGAACGATCTGATTACACGGGCCTACAAATATAACGCTTCATATAACTCACCCCTACCTTTTCATAGTAGATTATAACACCAGATAAGACTTACTATTTCACTAAAATATAAATCATAATTAATTTCATTATATTTTCATTTTCATAGAATATGAATATTTATTCATATCGATAGATTCATTTAGAGCGTTTTAATACTGTCAGCTGAAAGAAAAGACAGATTCATCTGCTGAATGATATCTGTCTTTTCATTTGTTGTGATTTACGATGTAGATTCTAGATTTTTATTTGCCAGTGTTACTAGCGTGACTGTAGTACGCTCTTGTAGCTGCATAGTAGTCCTTGTGTGTACGTCATCTGAACAAGAGCTTGAACTTACTACACCCTGGCAGCGATCGAGTATGGTCCTTGTCGAATGGAACCTTCTAGGAAACTGTGTTTGCGACAGCTAGCTGTGAACTGGAATTGAGAATGCGTAGCAATTAACCATGCATCAACCTTGCTAAATGCTGTATAACGCTCATCTAAGCTGATGTGGCACTGTTTCGTGAGTTCGCCATACTCAGCTAAATTGATAGCATCCATAGCAACTCTATCAGATTCTTCGAAGTTATCCGTATCAGCAGTACCATTTAGACCTCGTGACCATTTGTTTGTTGTTGTAGATGTTTAAGTAACTTTCTGGATCTAAGTAGTCTGGGTTCCAAACCTCATGCTGTAGAGATATCCCAGTCAGAATCATTACCACTATTTACAAGGTATGTTGCCCTGCATAGTAGCGTCCTTGTCCGATTGGCATAACGTTGATTTGAATTTTGTCCATCTGTAGCATCTTCTGATAGACTTCTCAATGAGTTGGCCTGGTTAACTGTAAATGACACATTGTTGAAAAGTGTTACTAAGTCTGAGAAACAGGTAATGTTAATCCAGTCACAGCAACTGCGCTTTAGCAAGTAATTCCTTAGCTCTTTCTGGGTTGTAGTATGGATCCTGTCCTTCAGATAGGTCTAATGACTTTACCGAAATACATCTGTCTGCCTTCTGTTGTGCAAAGCTTAGCTACTGTATCACTACACCTTCGCTATTAATCTGTACAAAGTTGTAGGTACTAATTATTACGTAATACTGCCTTCAGTCTGTTTCCCTCACCAACTCTTTGCATAAGTATGGAACTCGTCAGCCTGTCACAGCAAGACGGAAGTTCTTATTTAGGATAGCCTATGTGTGTTTTCCTTTTCGGCATCTGTTGTCTTGTTTGTGTTATTGGAATGAACGACGGTTATAGTTGAATGAAACTGTAAATGTTCCACTATCTGGCATTGGAATACACACATTATCCTTGTACTTCTCCATGTACATTAAATTCATCAGTTGACCATGTACCACGGATAGAAGCAGCTGTATATGCTACCCGCTTCAAGCCGTTCATGATTGAGTGGTCATCAGAACCATCATCATATGTATAAGTTACCTTATTGAAATATACGTGTTCTGCATCCCAGTAGTTCTGATTCTTTTGTGAAACTTCAACGATAGACTTAGCTGTTATTTTGTTAATAAGTATCCACCATTGTAAAGAATAGATGATTGGATCAACAGTACCGAAACTCACATGCATTTAAATCTGGAGAACCTAACTTACATCCAGAACCCTCTCGAATTTTAAGAAGTCTCTATTGATTGGGAATAAGATACCATATGTTGTTAATGAATAGAAATAAGATGCTGGCTGTTCAAGTGTAGTACTTCAATGTATAGTCATCAACTGCCTCTACACCTACCTTATCGAATGTAACTTCACCGCTTTATATTCAGAGAAGTTTCTTTGATAAGACCTTCTACTGAGTATGATGTACCAGACTTAAAGTTCGTGTTGAAGACTAGTTACGAAGTCTTGTGCCTTTAATTCAGCATATTCTTCGCCTTCATTTGTTACCCACTTTAACACCCTTATACGAATCTTAAATGTCCATTCTGTCTCATCATCATTTATTCATAAGACTCAGCTAGAGCGGTACATAGTTACCGTACTTATCATTTTCATTGAGCCGTCAACAAAAGTTTGCTTATTTTCGTTATCAACAGCCTTGTTGGAAACTGTGTAGTCTAAGCCTGCATATCTAAAAGAATAGACTGGATCTAAAGTCTTCAGATTGTGATGCGGTTGTCTGTCCACCTTTTGCCATTGTACCTGCAAGAGCTAAAATAGCGAGAGAGAACCCAGAGTGCTTTTCATAAATTCTCTTCCCTATGTTAAGAACTCTCTTAATATACCAGTAATATTACGCAAATCCTAAAATGATGTCATAGTTTGCAAACGCTTTTGAAAATATTTCTTGAAATTTCTCTTACATGAAAATATTCTTTCACTAATCTATCTACTTCAGATATAAACTATGTGATATTCACTTCCTTCAACTCTCAACCTATTTCTATGATATAATTGTTCAGCGTTGGAGAAGTACCCAAGAGGCTGAAGGGGGCGGTTTCGAAAACCGCTAGACGTGAAAGCGTGCGGGGGTTCAAATCCCTTCTTCTCCGCCATATAAAAAGCCTGTTACACAACAGGCTCTTATGCTTACTTTCTTCTAATAATGAAGCCCACCTTTCTTCTGAATGATGCTAATTCATTATGAATATCATCGATATCCTGATCTAAGTCATTCATCTTTTGATAATCTTGATAATATTCTGGTTCAAAGCGAAGCTCACGCATTTCTTCTAGCTCTGCTTCCTTTTCTGTAATCAAGCGTTCTAGTTTTGCAATCTCACGACGACGTGCTTCTGGAGATAACGCCCTCTTCACTTCCTTTTTATTAATAATTTCATCATTTGATGGTTTGACTTCTTTGACTTGTAATGGTTCTTGGTTCATGTATTCGTCGTAAGTTTGATTTACAAACTGACAACCATCATTACTAAGATTTAATAAACCTGTCGCCATTTGCTGAATGAAGTAACGATCTGTGAAACAAATAAGATTGATCCTGTAAATCCTTTTTATGATAACTCCAGTGCTTCTTTCCCGGAATATCTAAGTGGTTTGTAGGTTCGTCCAGTATTAACATATTTGCATGTTGTAATAATAGTTTTACAAAGGAGAGTCGTACCTTTTCCCCACCTGATAAAACATCAACTGTTTTAAATACATCATCTGCAGAGAATAAGAATTGACCTAATACACTTCGAACTGTTGTTCGATCTAAATCTGGGTATTCATCCCACACTTCTTCTAGTACTGTTTTGCCAGAAGAGAATTGTGCAAGCTGCTGATCAAAGTATCCCTGCTCAATTTGATGGCCAAATAAGAAGCTGCCAGATAAAGCAGGTACAATATTCATTAGCGTCTTTACGAACGTTGATTTTCCAGTACCATTTGGACCAATAACCGCAATTCTATCTCCACGACGCATCTTCATTGAAATTGTCGTAAGAACATGATCATATCCTATCGCAAGATTTTCAACTTCCAGCACTTTCTCGCCACCCTTTACGCGTGGTGTAAATCTGGCATGGAATGTTTTATCATCTGTCTGATCCACTTCAATACGATCCATACGTTCCAAGTATTTAATTTTTAGATTGCGCAAAAGCTGCTTTATTCTTTTTATAACGGAACTTTTCAATCAGCGCTTCTAAGCGTTGAATATCTTTCTGTTGTCTTGCGTATGCGGATTGTTGGCGCTCAATATCATTTTCACGTTGGATGACATAGTTAGAATAATTACCCGAATAGCGCTTCATCTTTCCGTATTCCATATTATATACAACATCGACTGTATGATCTAAGAACATACGGTCATGTGGATACGATAACTACAGCCTTTGGGGTAATTCTTTACATACCCTTCTAGCCACTCAATCATCGATATCCAAATGGTTTTGTGGCTCTCTTCAACAATAAGATATCCGGGTTTTGATAATAGTAGCTTTTACAAATGCGATACGTGTCTTTTGTCCACCGGAGAATTCTACAATTTTTCTTCTGAAGATCTTTCGATTGGAAATCAAAACGTGTAGGACTGTTTTTTCATCTCGATTCCCAGTGATACCCATTCATCGCTGAAGCTGTTCTTGAACCGTTGCATATTGCGCAAGAGTCTTTTTCGCATCTGTTTCCATTTGCTTTTCTAATTCATGCATTCTTGCGCATTTCAAATACTGGTTCGTATATTAGACGTAACTCCTCTTCAACTGTTCTTTCATCAATGTGTATTACCTTCTGTGACAAGTAGCCTATCACGGAATTATTTTTGTTGTGAGATGGTACCTTTATCAAATTGTTCTTCCCCACATACAGCGCAAAAGGTTGTCTTCCCACAACCATTTCTGCCAACGAGGGCGATCTTTCTCTGTACCTTTAATCTCAAAATTAACATCTTCAAAAGATTGTATCGACGCCATAATATTTTGAGGCTTTACTAACTTGATATAACATCGTTTACCTCCATAAAAATGGAAGTGGCAGCCGTTTGCAGTACCACTCCCCATATCATTATTTCTTTTAGAAGTTTAAGTTTTCGTGGTGTTCTTTGCGAAAAGGAACATACACGCATATTTTCCATACCAGTAATATACATTACTAAGCGTTCAAATCCTAAACCAGAAACTCTGCGTGTTGGCAACCACCCATATCTATGAAGTCGAATACCATTGGTAACTCTTCTGTATTCATGCTAAGACCTTTCCATCTTCTTTTCGAGAATATCAAAGTCTTTCTTCACGTTGGCTTCCTCCAACAAGTTCACCAACACCTGGAACCAATAAGTCACATGCGGCTGCATGCTTACCATCATCATTGACGCATGTAGAATAAGTGCTAATTTCTTCTGGGTAGTCAATTAAGAATGTGGCCCCTTTAACAACCTTTTCTGTGATATGCTTAACGTAACCATGTTCTGTGTTTAAATCCATACTGAGTGAAATATTGTTGTTTTCGACTTTACATCCGCATTCTTTAAGATTTCGAGTTGCTTCTGTATATGGTAAACGCTTTGAAAGTTGAAGTTCTTACATGTGCTCAAGACGTTCTAAATGAGATGTAGTCGTAATTCTTTCATTGAAGAAACGACATAAGCTCTTCTGGACACATTTCTTGACGGTAGTTGTAAAAGTCTTTCAACCTTATCTTCCATTAACATCCATGCTGCGTTCAAATCGTGGACAAAATCGCCATTTCTGGTTCAATCATTCCAGAACTCAGCTGCGTGTGTTGTTGTATTAGAGTTCAGCACGGAAATGTTGGATTCAAATGTATAGATATCTCTAAATGCCATCACTTATGTAGCTGCTTGTAGCCAGCTGACCAGATACAATGCGCACATGCTTACAAAAGTCTTCTTCTATATAGTTTCCATCTGCACGTGTTGTAACTGTAAATGTTTCGCCTGCTGCCTTCCGCATCAGCACCTGTGATGGTGGGTGTATGTACGTATACGAAGCCTTGATCTTTGGATTGGTGTGCCATCGCTTGTTTGACAGTGCATCTACGTCTGAGTACAGCGAAACGTATTTGTGCGAGGTCTTAGATGACCAATTTCACGTAAGTACTCAAATGTATGTCTCTTCTTCTGTAAGGATATGTGCTATCACACTCCACCTTCAAATTGATTTCCAGTTTGCCTGATTTCAAATGGCTGAGAAGCTTCTGTGGGTGTTAATACAAATTTACCAACAACAGAAATTGCACTGTACCTGTTAAAGTGCCAGCTTAACCTTCAGCGTAATTGGAAAGAGTATCAAGAGAATACAATCTGCGCATTCTTAAAGAATGTTCCATCATTTAAAGGCAATAGATGCATTCTTAGCAGGCTTTCGGTTTTGTACGAGACATCCCTGAAGAGTTGGACAAAATCCAGCTGGTCACAGTTCTAGTGTTGTTCCATCTTTCGCCAACTGATATAATAGTTCGGATACTCATTTCTGTGAGGCGTACTTGTTCAATCTCCATTACTTATTTCTACATTAGTTATTCATTTGCATTTGGTTTCCAAATACCAATTCCTGGAATGCTTGACACTGACATCCACCTGTCGGTACATATACTCCCGATGGAACTGAGAAAATGTTCCATGCATAGCTTTCTAAATCCTTGAGATACCATGTGCCTGCAAATCAAATCTACTGTCTTCTGTACATCTTGACGAGATACACAAAATAGCGATACGAAAGCAGCCTTCCAGCATCTTTTCAACAATCTCATCCATACCATATACGGGACTGATGATTTCTTTACCACATTTTCTGGGTGTAAATCAGGTATGCTCAAACGAGTTCCTGTAATATGGTTCCAGTGGTTTGCCAGTTTAATAACGCTTTTTCCAAGGTTGCCAGCACCGACGGGCTAATCTTCTCTCATCCAAAATTTACGCCTTGAGCTGATTAGAAAATATGATCGAAATCTTCAACGTTCTTACCCATAACCCTGTTTGCCAAGGTTTCTAAAAACTAAAAGTCACGACGGATTTGTTGTTGACTCGATAGATACATAGTCAACAACTCCTGGACACTTAATTCTGTTTATCCCATCCGCATGTGGTTTACGTAATGCTTCAAAATAACTAGGATATCGTTGTAATGTTGCCTTTGGCACTTTCTTTCTCCTCATATTTATCACCATTCTCTATGTTTTAACATCATTTGTGGAAAATTGCTAAATTTTATTCTTCACACAGCATCATGAGTCCTGGATCAGCTGCTGCAGAGGGTCTCCAAACAGTCCATGTTGATATGCTGCAACCATACTGCTGCACCAATCATGGCCGCATTATCTTACTCACGTAGTACATTGGGTGGAATATTCTTTATACACATCTGGATATGCTTGCATCTTCTCCAGTCATTAACTGTCTTAATCTTGAGTTTGCTGCTATACCTGCTAGACTAACATCTAGATCTTCTACAGCCTGTAGTGTCTTTTCCAGTTAGTTGTCCTAACACTGTCTACTTGGAAGGCATACGCAATATCTTCTTTATGATTTCATTATCCTGCTGTCACGTTGAATTAGCTGTAATACAGCCGTCTTCAATCAGAAAAAGCTAAAATCATATACACCATCTGTCTTTGGAGAAGGAAGTTTGTAATGTTCCTTACCTTCTCTTTTGCCATACGATTAATCACTGGACCACCAGGATAACCTGTACCTAAAACGCGTGATACTTTGTCCTGCGCTTCACCAATCGCATCATCCTGTGTTGTACGATAACCTTATAATCCCAATCATTTTCCATATAAACAAGCTGAGGTGACCACCGAAATAACTAGCGCTAGTAATAGAATTTCATATCTGCTACAAAGTTGTTTGCCCAGATATGAGCCGATCGCCTGGAGTTAGTGCATTGGTAAACGGCATGGAATGGCTCCAAGCAATTGTCTTTGCTGCTTGTACATGCGCCCACATGTAAGAACCATAACCAATCATACCCGGGTCCGACACGTATACGACAAAGTCGCCAGCCTCATCCACGTGATTGAGATTCGACTTTCTTCTAGTGCTTCGCCAGTCACCGTTGATGATATTTACCAACGCATGGATGCGACTAACAACTTCTGACTGTGCCACTCCCGCCATGTGTATGAACATTAATCTAGCAGATGATACGATGATTTGATAGAATTTCTTTTCCATCTTTAATATCATCGCATGCTGTTTCATCACAGCACGTTCTAATACTAAATCAAATGTCATTTACTCAAACCTCTAAGGGTTTAATCATCTATCAGATATGCATTCTCGCCATCCTCATAATGGTGCTTGCAAGAGTATTCACTGTTATAAACCCATTTTCATAAATTGGATAGCACGTTTCATTTGGATATACATGCTTCTGTGTCCTTATTCTCACACTCTTCTTCAATTTAGCTCACGAAGGACACTCATTCCAATAGCTTTGTTGTCCAACACCTATGGGCATGGGTTTTCGTTTTGTGGACAGGCACTGCAATATTGCAGCAGGATTGCGCTGATTCATAAGTAATCGACCAATCATTTTCATCCTATTAATCGTTTGATGCTCGCAAAGTACCAACATGTAAGTTTGAACAGGGTTTTCAGAGGTTTCATAGCGGAGCTGTTTCAATCGTCCAGACCGCCTTTTGCGAGAAAGCAAATGTCATCAAGATCTGCAGACTTGCGCTAGATCTGTTTCGACCATCTTTCGAATCGACATACAGCTACGTTATATGATGCCATCTGAGTGACGCTACATGTTCTGGCTTCCAAAGCCAGAATACACCGGTTCTCTGCTTTCTGCCATTCGTTCTTTAATAATAAAGTTACATTAGCCATATTTGGATAAGTCATCGTTTCTTTTCGAAATAGCTGAGGCCATCTGTAATGGCTTTTCGTCACATACTGTATTACTTTCCAAGGTCACGATGATGTATTCACTCTTTCTTCTTCCTGCCGCCTGCATTTCCTATACGCGCAGGTGCTATGCGCGTTACGTGCATCTAATGCAGACATGACAATCTTCCAGTCCCGCGTACGACAACAACATTGTAGGGAAGTGATGTGTGAGGTTTCGTTTTGTCATGGAGACAGAATACCTTCACGATCGTCATTGCGATACCATAAGAACACCAGTATAAAACTACTGAGTCCCTTTGTAATGACAATCTGATCAATATGATCACTCCTTTTAAAAGATAACATGATAACAATCTGTGCCAAGCTTTAGGAGAGAAATTTCTTCCAGATTCGATCTGTTTCAGCGTTCTTCACCATGCTTGCAATGATTTCATTATACAATTATTGATGATAAAGACATGACCTTCATACATAAAGTAATCATGCTAGAGCCTCCAATAATTCTTCTTACTTCTTTTATTCATGGTAATTCACGATCTCCATTTTCTAATAGTTGAATCAAATCTTAAATGTTCCTCAGGAACTAAGTCAGGACCGTGTGACCATTCAATAACAGTTAATCCTTCACATCATTTAAATATTCGTCAAACTAAATCCTGATGTATATAACTGACGATATACATCCAATATGATTTAGTAATAGTCGACCATGATAAATTTTTGAATAGTAGTAACAGGACTTGTAACACTACGGGTGTATCTAATGACGCCTCTAGCAATACCCTGTGTTAAACAATAACTTACCCGCACCCTAAGTCACCATCTAAGAGGATGACCATAAATTTTGCTTCACTATGTTTTAATTTTAGCACCAAGTTCCTGTTTCATCAGCTGATTTGTAATTAATCTTAATTCATTCATATAGAAAACCTCACCAAATCATTATATAATACGATTTAACAGAAAAGCGCTATAAGTCAGCACTAACTACATAAAAGTATAAAAAGGAGAACGATGGAAACCAGCGCCTGATGACCCAGCGCAACGTATAGATTTTACTTGCGCTATTTTTCGCCGCTACAGTTAACTAACTTCTGTGTTCGGGATGGGTGCAGGTGTGGCCGCTGCGCCATCATCACCGGATCTTGCTTCTTTCTGGGTTTCTGTTCCTGAAAACTAAACCAGTTTCTTTGACTTTGTCTTTTTCAAACAGTTGTGTGCGTTCTCTCATGGAATGATCTTGGAAGCCTGTGGTATCAAATTAAACGAGATGTATCGCTACACCCACATCTCTGACCTATCAACCTCGTCGTCTTCGAGGGGTCTTATTCATTTGATGATGAATCTGATGCGGGGTGGAACACGCTTAGATGCCTTAAAGCGTTTCATCCGGTGGGTTATAAACTCCGGCTATGCCTGGCGTGACAACTGGTGCCAATAGGAACGTCACCTTTGGTCCTCTCTCGTACTGGGGCGGCTCATCATTCCAACACCCACAGCAGATAGGGGACCCGAACTGTCGGCGGAACCGGGCCCAGCCATACCGCTTTAATGGAAGGCGGACAGCCCAACTTGTAGAGCGAATTCCTCGGGGATGCGATGAGCCGACGTCGAAGGTGCAAACCTCGCCGTGGTGTGAACTCTTGGGCGAGATCAGCCTGTTGTATCCCGGGTAGCTTTTATCCATTAGCGACGGCCATTCCATTTCTGCCGCCGGATCACCGCGCTTTTCGTCCCTGCTCGACTTGTTTGTCTCGCAGTCAAACACTCTTCTGCGTTTGCGCTCAGTGAATGGTTTAACCATTCTGAGAATTTTGTACTCGTTACGCAGGGAGGCGACCGCCCCAATCAAACTACCATCTGCCACGGTCCTCTAGCCGGATCACGGCGGGGATTGAAATTTCAATTAAGTGGTGAGCGCCGGCGACCTCGATGCGAGATGATGTCGTCCACTGTCACCTGTGCATGTAACCCGGCTCAATGTGGATGCATTGCAAAACCATGAGTTAACAAAAGTTTGATCAACCATCTTCCACAGGTAGATTTCTGAGTCTGCTGCCGAGATTGCCCAAATCATTACACCTTTCCGTGCAGGATGGGAACACCACGGCAAAGGTTTCGCTATGGGACGGTCTGGTTACGGCCGCGTTCACTGGGGCTTCGGTTTCAGTACTTCGACTTGCGTCTGACCGATCCCTTGACCTTCCATTTTCCGGTGATTGTCACTATACTTCGTCTTGACTTCGCGAAACTGTTTAGTTAAACAGTTGCTGGGGCTGCTGGGCACCCTGTGCTAACGTACGGGGTCAATTTGCCGAAGTTCATGGCAACAGTTCTCGCTCGCCTTAGGCTACTCGCCTCAACCACCTGTGTCGGTTTTGGTGCTTCGTGATTGCATCACTTCAAAACTGTAAAAAAGCACAGTATCACCCTCTTCCCACTACTTGCTCGCGGCAGTCAAACCTTTGAGTATCTAGCGCGGATTTTTACGCCACTCTCCTGCTTGCCTTGCGCAATCCATTCAGGACTTGGGTTAAACCTCTGTCGCCATGCTTTACTCGCGGGTGCGGAGATATCAACTTTGCTGTCCATCATTTGGGCTGGCATAGGTCGAGCTTGCGGGCGGACGGGGCCTTCCACAGAAACCTTGGTTTCGGTGTGGGATTCTGCCCACATCCTTCTCCACTGCAACTGCTTCATACGCTCCAACACTCCTTACGGTATGCCTTCAATGCTGTATGGAACGCTCCTGCCTGATATACCAAATCCATGGTTGGTAAACAGCAGCCCCGGATTAATTTTCGGCGCAGAAGTACTCGACTAGTGAGCTGTTACTCTTTGAAGGATGGCACCTTTAGAATAATATCTGTGTTTTGCGCTCTCCCATCCTTTTCCACTTAGCGTAAATTTTGGGACCTTATCGGTGGTCTGGAAGTGAACTTGCGCGACGGGCGCCCAACACCCACAGTCTGACTGCTGAATATTCTTGCTGGCGTTCAGTTTGACCATGGTGCGGTACGGCGAGATGCCGCCGCCTTGTTCAGGTATGCCTCGGTGGTTGATTTCGCGCCAGCCCTAAAGCGGCTATTTCCGGGAGAACATTATCGCCGTCTTCGGTTGATTTCCATGTCTACAAGTCATCCGCGGCAACGGGGTCGGTTCGGTCCTCCATTTGGGTTGCCCCACCCGACCTTCAACACTCATGACTAGATCACTACGGCTTCGGGTCTATCTCTACATGGCGCACCTAATGATTCTTTCCTTTACACAGCTCCGCATTGTCTGCTTGGCTTCGCCTGCAAAAGATAACTCGCTGATTCATTCTACAGGCGCCATCACACCTTATTGCTCTGACTTTTTGTAAGCACGGTTCAGGATATCCTTCACTCCCGCTCCCGCGGTTCTTTCTTTCCCTCGCGTTGCGGACACTACTCGGTCATATATAGGGTATTTAGCCTTACCGGATGGTCCAGTTGGCGATTCCGTCAGAGTTTCACGTGCTCCGGTACTCGGATACCACTCGCGTGAATCAGTTTTCTTCCGGGGCTTTACCTTCTGCAGCTGACCTTTCAATGCCATTCGACTATCTCTTTTCAATCACTTTCTGTGGTCCACCTACCTGACTCTTTTGCGGTTTGAATTCCTCCGATTTCGCTCGCCACTTCTCTCTCGGAGATCATTGTTATTTCCTCCTCCAGTGCTGGATGTTCATTCCAGGTTGCCCTTCTCTTAAGTTATGTATGACTGGTCAGTCAGCTTTCCAGCTGTCTGGTTTCCCCCATTCGGATACCCCGGATCGTTGCCTGTGTGCGACTCCCGAGGCGTTTCGCCGTTATCTGCGTCATGTCCATGCCAAGACATCCACCGGCGTACGCTCTTAATTTAATCACTTATATACGTTTATGCTTTACAGAACTGTTAACTATTTCGTTTTAGACTTTTTTAGTTAATCTTGTTATCGCAACTTTTCCAGAAAAAGACCTCTATTGTCTTCTTCTGTTGTTCAGTTTTCAAAGATGGCTAACGCCCTTTTGGTTACTCACGGATCTCAGGCTGGCAGTGATAAACTCTTAAACAACTTTTGCTTCATCTTACTCCTTGAAGGTGGGTCCCGTCTACGTTCTCGTAGGGATGCCTTGTTACGACTTCCCGGTAATCACTAGTCTACAACTTCGACAGCTCCTTCCTTGCGGTTAGGCCTTTTTTCGCTTCAGGTGTATGACTCTCATGTGGGTATGACGGGCGGTGTGTATGAGCCGAACATTCACCGCGGCATTCTGATCCGCGACCTAGCGATTCCAGCTTCATGAAGTGGGTTGCAGACTTCCAATCCATTTGTAGTGATTCCTTCCTATCGCTGGGTCTTGCGTTGTAATAGTGTAGTACGTGTGTAGCCGGGCCATAAGGGGCATGATGATTTGACGTCATCACCTTCCTCCAGTTTATCACCGGCGGTCTCAGAGTCCCCGAATCTGAATGCGGTAACTGAAGAGCAGGGGTTGCGCTCGTTGCCGGGACTTGGCAACATCTCTCGACGACTGCAGGCGACGACAACCGTACACTCACCTGTCTCGCGGTAACCTCTGCTGTATCTCTGCAGCTTTGCAGAGGATGTCAAGGCGGTAGGAGTTCTTCGCGTTGCGTCGAATTAAACCACGTCTCCCACCACCGCTTGTGCGGGCCCCCGTCAGTTCACTGTATGTTTCACGCGCGTGCATACTCCACAGGCGGAATACTATGTGCGGTTAAGCTGCGGCCTGCAGGTTTCCCCAATGCTGTTATTCATCGTTTACGGCGTATTGGAGCTACTAGGGTATCTAATCCTATTTGCTCCCACGCTTTCGTTACGCATGAGCGTCAGTCTTTGGCTATGAAGCCGCCTTCGCCACTGGTGTCCTCCATATATCTACGCATTTTACCGCGCTACATGGAATTCCGCTTGCCTCTCAATTCTCTAGCCTGCCAGTTTAAGTGGCTGGATTGGAGTTGAGGCTAACAATTTAACCACTTACCAGTAGGCAGGCCGCCTACGCACCTTTACTTAATAATAATTCCGGATAGCGACTCGCCACCTACTACGTATTACCGCGGCTGCTGTCGTAATAGTTAGCCGTATTGGCTTTCTGGTAAGGTACCGTCACTTAGATATTCTCATCTGCGTTCTTCCCTTACAGCAAGAGCTTTACAGCGAAGGCCGTCATCACTCACGCGGCGTTGCTCGGTCGGGGTTTCCCATTGCCGAAATTCCCTACTGCTGCCTCGGCGTAGGGTCTGGGCCCGTGTCTCCAGTCCCAATCGCAGCGTTCACCCTCTCAGACGGCCATTGCATCTGTCATGTGGTGGGCCGTTACCTCTCCACCAACTAACTAATGCGTCATAAGCCCATCCACCGAGTGTTTTAACCTTTGTAATAATCAAAGATGCCTTCCGATTACCTATCCGGTATTAGTCCCCGTTTTCCAGTGTGCTCCCAGTCTTCGTGGTAGGTTGCTTATGTAATTACTCACCCGTTCGTCCTCCTTCAATCCTAACAAGCTTCGTTGCGTACGTTCGACTTGCATGTATTAGGCACGCCGCGGGCGTTCATCCTGAGCAGGGATCAAACTCTTCTGTTTGATTGACTCTCTTTATTTGTACGGTCTGCTTTCTTCGTATCCTTTTTGCTTGACGTTGTTTATGTGCAATCTTATTCCTGTTCAGTTTTCAAAGATCTCTGCTTTCTCTTCTGCTCGAGTCTTACCTGATCAATGTCTCAAGTATCTATTTCTATGTCAATCCTTTTATAACTTTTTGAGAGAGATATAAGAAAGAAAGTTTACTAAAGCTAATTTCAGCCTAACATTCTTTCTCTGTATTTGCGATGCGGGCGCTCATTTTTCGAAATGAGTTGATAATACCCATCTATTACACTCTTTATTAAAAGGTTCTTTCTCTTGTTCCATTTCAGCAATTAACTTCTCTAATTGCGCTTCAACGATGATATCCATTACATCATCTGGATAATTCATTTTCTTGCTAGCATTGAAATACTCATTTTTCATCAAGAACTTGATACGTGCACGATCTGGATAAAAGTTTGCACATCCAAATCATAATCAATATTCTTGGTGCTAACATCATAAATAGTTGGAAGTGCTAGTGCAATAATAGTAGATACCACTATGACGAATGATGGAGACTAACGTTATGCATTTCTTTCTCTATAGAAGAAACAAACAAGTGCGGCTCTCTTGTTGTTAACCGCTTACGATTATCCGCCTCAAATCACTTACATGCCATGATCTGTTAACCACCGCGATCCTATCCTCATCTGCTTCAGGGAGCAAAGACACTTACACCATGTGCGATGTGAAAGACTTCCATCATGTTTAAAACTTTGTATATATGCGATTGAACCTGCTATTGGATGCATGAAAATCTCCCTGTCGTCTGTTATTCATTCTACGACTGTTCATGCTTAAGTAAGTTCTTCGATTATCACCTACCTGTTATATATACAGTTCAACAGAAAAAGACCTCCACGGCGAAGGTCTTTGTTCTTACGTCGTCTGGAATATTGTTGATGCGATTAGAGTTGATACACCATAGTTGCTAGTGTGTCAGCAATTTGTCGTATTGAGTGGTGCATTACATGTGGTGCTGGGTCCATCGCCAAGGAACTTCTTTTGATCAATGGTGGTAATGCCGCATCCAACAAACTTTGAAATCATATGAGCAACAACTAATTGAAGCGTGAGACCAGCCACTTAGCTGAGATATGGATCATGATTTAACACAATAATTCTGATACCATTTGCGCATTTTCCTATTAGATTACCTACAATAATGAGATTCGATTCCTTGAAGACAACGCAAAAGTCACTGAACTTAATCAATCGTTGCTAGACCACGGGATAATCAAAGGATTGGGCTCTGAGGCCACAGTTTCCTCCTGTATCCATTAGCATTGGAATAAAGGATACAGGTGCAGTGCATCCTTCAAAGGCATGTTCATGAGTTGGGAATAATACTGCCTGTTAGTGTGAGCTGAAACATCAAATTAATAACCAAACAATTCTGCTACGCGCCTGCTCCCATACAAAGTTGTCAAATATGGCTTATCATTTGAAATAATCGCAGCCATCTTCTGCATATCTTCTGTTGTTTCTTCTGTTAAGACATCAACTCGCATCGTCAGATATTACGATACCAACAATGCAGTCTTCAACATCTAATACTGGCAGCAGTCAAGCCATACTTTTCTCATCTTCTTAGCTGATATCTTCTTTGTCATCACTTGTATATGCGTAGATGAATTCTGTCTTCATGATGTCCTTATTGAGACATCGATCGCATGCATCAAACTCTTTGCACTTTCCAATAAACTTACGGTTTTCTACTAGCATAACATGCTATACACCGTCTCACTATCAATACCGACACGCTTAATCTTTTGCTTGCCTTCCTGCTGACATTTCTTTTGTGAATTCGATGAATTCAACTGTCATCGATACTTCCTGCAGTATCATCCTTGTGCTAATAAGTGGTTAATATCCTTTCTAACGTCATCGTCAACTTTATCTAAAAGTTGAGTAACCAGATTTGCTGGCATATCTGAAAAATCAATCGCGTCGTCTGGTATAGTTCATTAGTACGTTTTACAATTTCAGTATTAGTTGATGTAATTAAACGATTCGTTCATCATTTTCCGTGTAATACATTTCACCTTCCTCTTTCTAAGACTCTAAAAGAGATTGCTGAGTGTACTATCATCTAACTCTTTTCAGAAACTCCGCAATATCAACATTCTGCTTTTTAAATATTCGTGCTAATTCTTTTAAATTGTTGTTTTGTATCCATTCTAAAACTAATTTCTTGTCCATAATAAAAATCCTCCCTCATGATTGACTGAGTGCAGCCATCATAAAAGGACCTTGATAGCTACTCATTTATTCTTTTATATCCGATGTGACACTCACCAGATATATGTCCATAATATGGCCTCCTCTTGTTTCATTATAAGTCCATGTTCTGTGTTCCAACCCTGTGCTATATGTGAAACATTACTAAATAAACAAATAGCACTTTTCAGAAAGCGATAAGATTGCGGCTCTTGCGCGTATGTACGTGCATTCAGATTAACACATATTAACTGGGTTGGGTTTTGCTGTTAAAGATGATCGAATTGGTTCTTGGGCCTTTTCGAGGAAAGACGCTGCCTGCACTCAGTCCTTTTGATAAGGGTTTGTGGCAAAATGTTATCGTGACAAAAAGTGTGCAACGCATCGATGATATATAGCTTTCTGGACACATCGCTTGTGACTGTGCTAGTCGCAGTGAACTCTGTGTTCCTGTATTATGAAAATATGCTGAGTGTGTTGGCGAAAATTGATATTGACGCTCCTACTGGCAATCGTTTTACCGAGAAGGAAAAAAGCGAAATGTCTGGGGCTGCTCTGCATTGCACAAACCTACCTACAGCATCATTGGGTTTAACGATATAAATCGATATACCATGGTTTTTATCAAAATAACGCATCGCTTCATCAATTGCACTAGCAGCTGAAAAGAGCGAAATCTACAACCACCAGCATGGTTTTCTCCTAACCATGTTTTCTTTCGCATTATCTGTCCAACTTTCAGGAAGATATCACTATCTAACTGTAAATCGAGATATTTTTCTCCCTCATGTCACTTCCGCAGTCTTGACCTTCGCTCCTTGAATGCCGATTGGTCGACAATCAGAGCGGTACTCAGCTAGAATGCATGCTGCTGCGTGATCACAACCAATTAAAGTACATATCCTTTTTAATTCTGGGAGAGTCTTAGCTGTGGAGATTCATCTGCTAATGGAAAATGTGTTGATTGATGATTGCGCAGCAATCATTGCCTATCTTCCCCATGCAGGTAAAGAATGTTGGATGTGAGGAATCACACACCTTCTCGTAGTCTAAAAGTTTTTCAACAACCGATCATGTAATGTACATCACTTGTCTTTGTATCGTGAGCCAGGATTGCTTCCACGAATTTCTTTGTATAGTGTCAGTGCAACCAGCCGGGCTTTCCAATCACTTGGCTCACTGTTATCAACTGTTTGTGCTGGCATGAAAGAATCGTTTCACCGTTTTTCGCACAATTCCATTAAACCATCTACGATTATTTCAGACTCCACCAGTCATATCCGAAACTAGACATCTGTGTATGCACTTCCAAAATCTGATTTCCAGTATTACCAGACTTCTGAGCGCTTTCATAGTCTTTCTTTCGTTACTGGATGAAACTGTTATGTCATCTCTGTCATCAAAAGCTTACTATAGTATTCCTTCGCTACTTCTGTACCAACAACTGCGCTTTGTTGAATACTAATGAATAATAGATTCAAGGGACTTCTACCTGTAATTTCTGCAATCTTGTGATAGAATGGTGTGCATTCTTTTCCTTTGATTCGTAATTCATCCATTTCTTTAACAGCCGTATCAATAACTGCATTGATTGCATCTGCATCATTGAATATTCTTCTAGGATTGGGTTTATTAGTACCACCACCATCTAAACCAAATTCTCTCTTGGCACGGATGATGTCTGCTTTCCTTTAACTTTCAACCTTACTGATCAACCTTCAATCCTGATTTTCGTGTATAGAATGCAGGAAGTTCATCTGTTTGGAAACCTAATACTGGAACGCCCTTTGTTTCAAGAATTTCTAATGTCTTTTGGTAAGTCTAAGATAGCCTTTGGCACCTGCACAGATAGCTGTAACGTTTTGTGTTTCCTAACTCTTCTAAGTCAGCGGAGATATCAAATGTGTTTAGCTTTCGATGAACACCAATACCACCAGTCACAAGAACTCAACCCCAGCCTTTGCCGCTAGAATCATTGTTGTCGCAACTGTAGAGCTCTAACTCTTGTTGCTAAGATAACGAATATCTCCAGAGAAACTTAGAATGCTTAAGCCACGCTTGCCCAAATTCTTCGATTTCTTCTGAGTGTCATACCAACAACTGCTTCACCATCGATGATGCTCCTACTGTTGCTGGGTACACCACCATGTTCTGAATAATTTCTTCAACCTTTAACGCTGTCTCAACGTTCTGTGGGTATGGCGCTATGTGAAAGTGTGTGTGGATTCTAGCGCGATAACTGGCTTTGTCATTGCTACTGATGCCTTTGCTACTTCTTCATTTGTTCTTACTTTCATAATGTTTTCTCCTCTATCTTCATATCTGAAATGCATTTACTTCTTCTGTATTTTAAATTACGTCTTCTTACTGCATCTTGTTCAATGCTGACATGTACTAATACCAGATCTCATTGATTCCTACTGGATCTTTTCCTGCAGAGACGACTTTAGCATATAACCCTAATAAAGGAATCTCCTCCACGAGTCGCATTCTCATATTGATCTGACGATGTGTAAAGCCAGAGTCTTATGTTCTGTGGTGTTCTAGCAAAGATACACTCGATCTGCCATTGGAAATAATAATTTCTTTTTCACCATGCTGATGGACGTTCCAAAACTCTGTAACTTGCTGTATCTGCATCTTTTAATCCAGATCCCAGATTGACTCAGAGAGCTTCAGAAGCTGTTGGCTTAAAGATATCTAAAGATAATTTCAGCGAGACTTCAGTCTAGCTGACTATGTGCACTGAGCTGGGTCTGCACTTTGACCAATCCTAGCTTTTGCTGTGTCGCTATATATTCATTGCTCTCCATATCTAAATTGGAATCTATGATAATGATATCATCTTCATGCAATGGTACTACGAGTTGGTTGTAACATTTCTGAATCCATACGACGTGAAAATTCTGATATCACTCAGCGCCGGTTTCGTAGCGCGATGGTTATTGTCTAATAACGCAATATACATCGAACTAGGTAAATCTGCTATCGATGATCGTTGGATACCACATCCATTCCTAGTCTCAAATTAACAGTCTTCTGTCATCGCTTGACCATAGCTATCGAGAAAGCAAGTCACAAAGCGAGTATTCTCACCAAGTAGTGACACCAAATCTGTGCAATATTTCTTCCTACTCCTCCATGGGCTGCCAAATCTCACGGGATTAGAATCATAATTTTGTAATGGATCGATACTTGAACCGAGCGATATCATTGTTTCGACTCCTGCATACGCAAACTACCTCAGTGATCATTGTGCTTTTGCTTATGAGATGTTCTGTCCCTTTTAAGGCTTCCTCCTAAAATACGGAAAGGCTTGTGCAGAAATCTGCTCCTTAAGTGTATTCTTCTCTCATTGGCATCAAATAAGAGTGCATGAGTGCTCGCTTAACAACAGCCAGCTGATGGTTTGGTTCTAATTGATTCAAATCCATGCCATTGGTTGATTCAATCATCATCTGTAGTCAGTACATCTGTTCCATGATTTTCCTTCTTGTTTTGCTTCCTCAAGAAATGTTTCTAAAGTCCACTCACGGTTTGTTTGTTGCACTCACCATGAGTTCAACAAATGGCATATCTGCTCCTTCAAAGGATTCACTCTTAATCATGATTTTCCTCTTTTTGATAATCGTCCATCAAAAGGATAAGAACCATCATATTTTCTCATGTATCTCTGAAGAAGATTCCTGCATATTTAGAACCTCTTGAATCTTTTACTAAGACATCATCTCCAATAATCATCATTTCGATGCCCATCTGCTCTAATATATCTGCATAAACTTTGTGCTGCAGATGCTGATATTCCATAAAATATTACTTTTTCACTGATTACCTCCATGTTATTTTGTGCAATTAATGCATTGCCCTTTTATTTTATAACAATTCCATTTAGAATATACTTATTGAAAGGGGGACCATGCACATGGCTATGCCTATTTATGAATCCACTGAAGACTATTTAGAAGCATTACTAGTTATTCAAGAGCGTAAAGGAATAGTACATTCCAGTTGACGTTGCTGAAGAAACCAGTTTCTCAAAGCAAGCGTAAGTGTTGCAATGAAGAAGTTGCGCGAGAATGGATATATCTCCATGGACAAGACGGTTCTCTCAAATTACTCGCTCCCGGAAGAGAAAATCGCCGAGCGTATTTGGGAAAGAAATCGTGTACTAACTCAGTTCTTCATTAGTATTGGTGTTGATGAAGAAACTGCCGCAAGAGATGCGCACTAAAGATTGAACACGATCTCAGTGATGAATCATTTGAGAAAATTAAAGAAAAATTTCCTCATTTTGAATAATCCGATTCTTCAGATTTTTCTTTTGATCCTAAAAAGTCAGTATCTTACCGGGACAATTTTGTATGTTATTGAACCGAGTATCGTATTTTTCTTTTATCCGGCATCGTAGGTTTGAAACCATATTTTAAGCGCTTGCAATCAAAAATTCAATCCCAAATTTTATGTTTTTTCATTTTTGTACGAAATAGGTAAATCCACCCTTCGCAACTAGTTTGGCCATATCGTTATAAATTTCTACCTCAATGAAATGAATATGTTTTCCTCCCTTGATATCTTTCGCAATTACAACTTCGACTTTTCCGTATCTGCAGTAGAGCGTAGATAATCATAGTTAGCCGAAACAGGTTGGACCATATCCACCTGCTGAATAGAAGGTACAACCTGCAACAATATCCGCAAAGTTATAACTAATACCACCATATACAAGACCAAGAGGATTAATATCCTTCTTCGTAACTAACATCTGTGCCATTGCATAACCGTCATTCATGCAAATCATAGTCATATGAAATTTCTCTGCCGCATCCAATAACAATGGATATAATTGATTCTCTAATTCCTTTAAATTTCGATGATTCTCTTTTTGTAAATCAATCACCATTGCCGGTTCTATAATCAATTTATTTTTAACCTGTGAGTTACGCAATCACAACGCGATAATCAAATAGTGCAACTTCTGATGTATTTACTGGAACAATTTGTTTTGCCAAATCAACCATTTTCTCTTCAGAAATCTGCGTATGCAAAATAGGCACAAGTGCATAATCATCATTTTCCATCTACAATGATATCTTGTTTACCACATAACAAGTATCTTTTTATCATCTACAAAGATACGATATGCATCAACAGAAATTCTTTCAATCTCTATATCACCGATAATTAAACTTGTCGCCTACCACAGTAGATCTTGATTGATTATTTTGTTTGATCAGTAGTGATATGTAGTTGTACGAGTGATTTATTTGTTTCAGTTGTCTGCATAGATAATATCTGCTTTACGACTATAATCTTTTTCCCTTATCCAGGATTTATATATATACACCGTGTTATGATTTGAAGTGATGCGACAACTCAAGTCACCTAAATATAAAAGCTCTGTCATGATTTCTCCTTATTCTTTAAAGCAATAGTTGTTGGATTCCTTTCATCATTCGAAGTTCAACGTCTTGAAAGTGATTACGGAGATTATATTCGTATGTCAGTGAAATGTTTTGTTTTGTATAGATTTGTGTTACCGCTTCAAAACAGTCTTTGACCCAGTAGCCATAACTTTTATTTTTGCGTTGGCTTCTTTATCACCTAAACTCATATATACTTCTCTTGTTTTGAATTGGATTTTGTTGCATATATTCCACAAAGTGAAATACCAAACCGATGGAGAAACGGCCGCAATCTTCGTAAAAAGGTTTGTTTGAGATGAAGCCCATAAGGCAAATAAGCCTGCCAAAGAATACCCACAGAGATACATTTGGTTAGACTCTATATTATGTTCATCTTTAAACCATTCCAAAAACCTTCTAATTCGCTAAAAACTTAGCTGCGTTTCCAACAAAATCATGTTTGCCAAATTGCTTGGCGCTGACCATGGAATAACTCCTTGCCAATTATGGATGAATACTGAAATCATACACAATTGATATTCATTAGAAACCTTTTTGATATATCTGCTCTGTAATCCTCAAGTTTGATTCATCAACCAAATACATTAAAAATGTACTAGCTTTCAAATCACCGAATATCGTATAGTTTCTAGTTTTTGATAATTCATTGTTTTCATATCTCTATTTTTACAGAGTTTTTGGATATTAAAAAGTGTAACATTCTCCTCTTGGCAGAAAAGAATGTAACACTCCATCAGTTTATTCTCTACATAAGTAGATCTGGTATAAGGCTAGTAACATTGGTATTACAATGTATACAATACGCAATAAAGAAATAAGAATACCAAATACGCAATATTAAATATGGTGCGACCAACATAATAATCGGAACAATCGCAGCCATAAATTTGAAGAATCCATCTCTACGGGATAGTTCCATGCATTCATGTTCAGATATACCATCATACTTGATCATATTATAGGTTTGAATTCCAGTGATACAAGGAATAATGTTGATGATAACGATTCCAATTCCTACACCAATCATTGAAACACAAACTAAATAAAACATTGGTGTACTCGCCATTATTCGTAAATGGTGACATAGTTAACTTTCCGGTTGAATCCATTCCTATCGTATCAAAAGGATGGAACTTGATTCATTTGAATAAAGATATACGCTGAAATACTACCCAAAACAGCACCAAGACCTAACATAATACATGAAAATACTGTTGTAAAGACTGTAACGATTCGTATTTTTCTAATCTTATCCATCATAGCCTCCTATCATGCTCGTTAGCATTTAAAAGATGAAACTTCATTTGAAATTCCATCTTTATTTTATCACTTATTGTTGTGCTTTTTCAAGTTTGCAACGGAAGTTGGACATGTATCAGCTAGTCCAAGCAGCTGGGTCCCTTCGTATGGAGATATATATGCCTTTTCACTAGTGAGCTCATAGGTGGATATAGAACATAGTTCATGGGATTTCATCCTGTGGAGCCTTGATTGGCTTGAGGTTATCTCTTTCGTACAGGGACCTGTCGAGATTCTTAGCAGCCTTCATGAGGAAGCTTATGACGTAGTTCCTCCTCCACCAGCCATCCACGATGACATGCTCGATGCGTCGTGATGTGTTTCCTGTTTCCTTCATGTGTTCATAGAACTTACGGAAGTTACCTGTACCATGAGTGCGGCAACGTGTAATACCTTATCACCGATTTGAACATCTGGCTTACGGCTATTTTCAAAACCACGAATCGCATCAAAACGAATTAAGTTAGCAGGTACATTATCCTGCTGACTTATATGCAGAACATTGCGGATTCCATTACACCACCAGTATTGGCGAAGATAATTCCACCACCAGGCTTCACCCATAAATGGATCAAACTTTCCATCTTCAAGATTAGCTGAAATCTAATTCTGCTTCACGAATCCAACGTGCAAGTTCACGTACTGTAATACAGTAGTCTGAATCACGCATAACTTCTTCATTCAATATTCAGCAGATGAATTCATTTCTGGGCGACGAATTTCTGCCCTTCTTAGCTGTGCATGGTGTTACACATACAGAAACAATCTTCTTAGGATCAATATTGCTTCTTTGCAAGTATGTCTTCTCTCTGTTGCGGCTTGCATAGCGATTGGACTCTTTGCGGTTGAAGATGTGGAATTAATTCTGGGTGAATGTTTCCGCAAAACTTAACCGTGGGCGGCAGCTTGTATATTGAGTAATTGACCATTACAGTGATTACTCTTTCAATTAACTCGAAAACTTCTTCCATAATTGTCATATCTGCTCCAAAGTTTGTATCTGGTACGTAGTCACCACCAGAGCCACGTAAAGCTGGATCATCTTACAACCTGTACGAATGTTCCAGCGGGCATACGAATTCTTCACCAAAGGCCAACACGTACTACGGGTGCTGTCTGGAATACACAATCTTTCTCAGGATCTTCAATTTGCAGCTCTAACACCATCTAATTCTGAACGTTCATTTAAACTATCAAATGGGCATGACTACACACTGACCACAGTTTTGTACAGATTGGGACATCTCCGTTTTGTAGTCAAGTCATAGTAATCAAATACACCGGCATCGATGGAACAAGCACGTCTGCACAATGTAGCAATTCTTACATTTTTGACCGATCTTGGACAATAGAAAATATTGTCGTCAGCAATGGGCACTCTCTTATCTAAAAACTGATACTTGCTCATGATTCTTCTCTCCTCTATCCACTAATTTGAATTTTACCATTGTTGTAGACAATTCTGTATACCAGACAAACAAAGGCTATCGATACGAAAATCTGAATTATTAAAAATTCAGATTCATATCATTGATACACATGCATGAATTATATTGAATATCTCGATTACTCTTCAACATCAGAAAAACGAATCATCTGTTTATCTATATCCACAGTGCTTAAGCACCAAATGGAACAATGGCACGTGGTGTCGCAAACCTACATTTAAATTCCATACAATTGGTAATTTAGGATTATTTACGACATCGATCAATATATCCTGATATTCTTTTGTATATAATTCATCCATTGCCTTACCAACAAGGATTCCATGAATGACATCAAAGATACCTGTTTTCTTTAATGACTCTATCATGCGACGATACTTTTCGGGTGTTGGTTGTTCTTCACTCGATTCTAATAACAGTATCTTACCTTTCCAATCTTTAACTTGGAAACAAGTCATATTTTCTACATAGCTCAACGGAATCACTATGTCTTGTTGAATCAAAAATATCATATAAGCTATCGATACATCCACCTAATATCTTTCCATGGAATACTCCACAACCTTGTAATAATTCAAAACCTTGGTTTGTATGCATGATGCGTTTTGTACCAACAGCTTCAGCACTATAGTCGCTACGCTCCTCATACCATACGTCGCTTGGCGTTATTTCACGGATTGTACCAATTTCAATCAGTTCTAAGAAATACTGTTTGGTGTATGGTAACATCTCACTCTCTAATTCACATACATCCGGAAGAAATGCTTGTCCATAAAATGTATTGAGTCCTACTTTATGTAACATCAAGTGATTAAAGGTTGTATCGGAAAAGCCAAGAAATATCTTATCTTTTACTGCATTCTTTAATTCATCATGTTCAAAAAGATATGGTAATAAGCGATAAGTATCATCTCCACCAATTGCACAAAGTATCATATCGATTGAATCATCTTTGAATGCATTCAGTAGGTCTTTTGCCCTATCTTCTGGATGTTCAGAGATATATTTCAACCCTTTGCATGCATGTTCCATAAACTTCACTTGAATATCTAATTTTTTTAAACGTTCTAATCCTAGTTTGACTTCATGTTGTAAAAATATTCCCCAAAGGATACCACTAGATAAACTTACAATTCCAATCTTTTTAACCTTTGCCATTCATATCACCTCACAGTAATTTCATGCATTATATTACATTAGAAAAACACAGTAAACTACTTACTGTGTTTTAGAGTGTTTATTATTCACCTTTTTCAAGAGCTAATGTTCTTGTTGTTGAATCCTAAACTCAGCTGGTCCGTAGTACTGAATTGCACGGGTATGTGTGGCATGTTTCCTTAGCCACTGTTCTCTGTGTGCTTCAAGAACTAAATAAGCACCATCGAGTTCAACAAGAGCCTTTCTGATAACTGGCTTATCTTCACCATGTCTTCTTTCGATGTTCATCATCTTAGTGATTGGCATACCACCAGCTACCCATTCATCATGACTTAGATAGGGTTAGAAACCTTTGACAAGTATCCATTGTATCCATATTGGATCAACATGAATGCGTTGTAACCTAATGAATAGCAGTAGTCTGCGTCAAAGTTAGATGGGAATGCACATCTTCCTTCATAACCGAAGAAGTGGTGTAATGCATTGAACTTACCCTTGTAAGAACCTGCAGCCTTTCTTTCTTCTAACTTATCCTTAACGATAGCAGAGAATAACTTCTCAGATTCAATGAGAGATACCTGTACGTTTCCGTGTGGGTCTCTTTCTGAGAATAACTGCTGTTGGTTCCTTCTGGAAGGATTGCGAATACTGACATTGCTTCCTTAGATAATCCATTTTCGATAAATGCATGCTTTTACTTTTCCAGTTTGGTAAAGCATTGAATGTTTCTGCCTTACTACCAGCAAGTAATTCGTTAATTTCAGCGATTAATGCAGAGAACTCTGGAACGAATTCAACTACACCTTCGGGAATAATTGCAACACCGAAGTTCATACCCTTAGCGGCTCTGGCTACTACAGAATCAGCGATATAGTCTGCAATCTGTGATAAGGACATCTTCTTTGCAACAACTTCTTCGAAATTAAGCAAACGTTTGGTTGTGTCCTGCAATGCACATTCTAGTGCAACGTAGAAGCAGAACGTCCATTACCTTAACGAAATGCCAGTAGCTTCTTAGCAGAGTTAGCATCTCTTTCAATGTTGCCGATTACTTCGCTATATGTCTTAGTAGCTGTATCAAAACCGAATGAACATTCAATATCTTCATTCTTTAAGTCACCATCGATTGTCTTAGGGCAACCAATTACCTGTACACGGCATCATGTGCTGCGAAGTACTCAGCTAAAACAGCGACGTTTGTATTGAGTCATCACCACCGATAATAACAATCGCTGTGATACCATGCTTCTTACAAACTTCAGCCGCAACTGCAAACTGATCTTCTGTTTCAAGTTTTGTTCTACCAGAACCGATGATATCGAATCCACCAGTGTTTGTCACTACAGATCGATGTAAGCATCATCAATTAAATAATCATCTTCAAGTAATCCGCCGGACCCTTCTTAAATCCATATAATACATTCTCAGGATTTGTTGCCTTTAGAAGCATCGTATAGACCGCACACTACGTTGTGTCCACAGTGCCTGTCCACAGAAAAGGATTACACCTACAACTGCTTCTTAGCTACGGATGTATTCTGTCCCTTTTGAATGTGATTTCCTTCTTACCATAAGTATTTGGGAATAAAGCCTTGATCTTTTCTTGATCAGCAACGCTTGTTGTCTCTTCCCCTTCCAAAACTGAAATCTCAGAGATACCGTTTCTTAGCATCTTTTGGAAGCTTTTGGTGCATACTGATATCTAGCTTTTTGTGGTGGTGATAAATCTGTCATATTTTTACTCCTTTTTCGATTTAAACCTCATTACTAGAATACCACAACTTTTTTGAAATAAACATACAGAAGATTTGCCTGATTGACTTAGATTTAACCTGATTTTATAAATAAAATACCGATATAAAAACATCGCCATAATAGCGATGCTTTAAGATTATATTTGCTTTTTGAATATACTTTACTACTTTGGTTAGTTTACTCTTCTTCCATTCTCCATCTTCAGCCTTTTTCCATCAAGTGAATAAATCAATTGGAAGTCAAGTGCTTCTCCCTCTGCACGACCACTTCGCTTAGGATTCAAGAAGTTTTCTTCCCACTTCTTTTCACTTGCATTCTGATATTCCTTTGGATTCAAATATATTAACTGTCTCTTATATGCAGAAATCATCATCTTAGCCGCAAGTGCTTCTAAGTGTCGATACTCTTCTACTTGTACATCTACAAAGATATCAGGCAATTTTGCGGTCACACATGTTTCTAACTCACGATTGATACGGATACCACAAGCCTCCCAAAGTAAACTTCTGTTCAGTAAAGTTGATTTTAACAAGATACCATGCTCGATATTGTATTGTGCACGTTGATAATCTGTATCAAAAATAAAATTTCCAAGGGAATAGAAAATAACTTTATCCCCAACAGTCTCATAATTCATTGGTACATGTGGATGATGTGATACCACAACATCTGCACCCATCTCTAAGAATTGATGATAACGGTCTCTTGTATAGGAAGATGGAAGTGAAGTAAACTCTTCTCCACCATGACAAACAATCACACACCAACGGCATGTCTTTTTGATTTCATCAATATTTTTCTGGATACGCTCCATATCATTCCAAAGAAGACATCCAGCATGATTTACATCCGCCGGTTTACAACCTCTACGATAACCAACACTGAACAAACCAATTCCACCCGCTTCATCAAACAACAATGGTCTAGCTGCTTCATCAATATTCATGCTACGCCAACTGTTTGAACATGATTTTCCTTTACAAGTTTTAATGTTTGTGCTACACCTTCTTCACCAGCATCTAAGATATGATTATTACATAAACTCCACACATCTGCATGCATGTTATTCAACACTTTAATTGCCTTTGGATTCATTGCATGAATAAGCTGTTTAACACCAGATATATCATCTTGTGGTGGCAAGTCAATGAGCGCTCCTTCACATTTGCTACAACATGATCACCGCTATGCAAAAAACGCAAAACACCATCTGTAATCAGATGCTTATCTTCCCATTTTTATCCATGTACTTATCAAAGCCAATATCGCCTGTAAATACAAAATGAACTCTTCTTTTTCATATCGTCACCATGTTATTTAATCTTTCACATCATAGTATAAGTTTTGTTCTCTTTCAATTCTAATCCTTTACTAAGAGTTATTCATCTTAAATTGTAATTGTCGCTAAAGACACTATTCTGTCCTTTGATTACCTCAAAGCCAGCTTCTTCATAAATTCTAATTTCTTCCTTTGCGTTTACATCAACCAAGGTCATCATTGTGTTCATTCCATTCATTTGAATGGCTTTTGATAACAATTAGCTTGTTCATATCCTAGTTTTTGATACTCAGGTAATACTAATCCAAAACTATAAGGCTCATTTTTGTTTATAAGCATATGTAACATCTAAATATCCAACTAACTGTTCTTGATGAATTGCCAAGAATACTCTAAAACGATCGAGTGCAGATAACACCTTTTCTGCTGTCCAATAAATTTCCTTAACGTGCATATCAATATATGCCTGTTTCCACTGTTCAGTATAGAGTTGTATATCTAACGGATATTGTTTATGCGATGGAAATCTAGCAATCATAAGTTGCTGTTCACTTTCAAATTTCGTATCTTTTGAAATGAGTATATTCTTGAGCAAGACATTCTCTTAGGATTTATAACAAAGTCACAACGATATCCTTTGTAATTATTCTCCAAATATTGAAACAGCTCATTGTATGCATGTTTAGACTTTGATAAACCAATAATCATTTCAATATATTTTTCGGTTGGTAAAATCAATAATACGAATATTCCATCCGTATTACCACCATCAATATTTGCATATACATGATGGCCTCTTCTCTCAAATACACTATATAGATTGTTACTATCATACAAATAATGAGGATCTACATGGTTTGTATCACTACATACTTCATTGATGAATGCTTCACATCTATCTAAAAGAGTAATTTCTTCTAACATAGTATTTTGGTACCTTTTCTTTTAAATATCTCTATTCTTTAATGAATTTTGCGGTCCAATATTTTCGTTTGTATCATCCGAAACATATCTTTCCACACACATATGTAAATCATATTTATCACGCAGTTTTGCAAACTCTACCATCATTGGTGAGCGTGATGAAAATCAAAATGTAACCTAATTTAACTTCATCCTTATTATACCTAAACTACCAATATTATAAAAGCATTTTCAGTCCTGAAATACTTTTATAATATCGCTAATAATTAAACGTAAGTGAATTACCATGGTTCGTTTAATCTATCTGAAAACATCATAATCTTGGATATAGTTTTAATCCTCTACATTGTTTCAGAGCATCTGTATAAAATCCACTTACACTAAGCAGCTTAGTGTTTGTATCTTTTGCGAATTCGTATGGATTATCTATTGCAAAAATACATCTCAGCATTCAAAGTACCGAGTTCTTCTAACAAATCGATTTGCACGCTTTAATCCAATACTATCTGTCGCATCAAATATCATTTCACATTTTGGAATTCCGCTTTGTATTTGACGGATAAAATGAATAATTCTCTCTTTTGTAAAATATTGAAAATACACTGCTAAGACAATCAATGTATGTTTAGAAGTATCTAAGTATTTAACCCACTCCATCGAAAACATATGCATCTGCGATGAGTTTCTCATTTTACACGATGACCGAGAAGTCTCTCTCAATGCAATTACATGTTCCAAATCTACTTCATAGAAGTTAGAAACATCATTTCTAATGCAGAAGTATGCGGTTTCTAAACCAGTACCCAGAAACACAACATTGCATGCATGGTTATTTTCTAAAAATGAAATAATCTTTTTGTCTATAGTCTGCTGTCTACAAACACTAGCCATATTGAAATACTCAAATGTATTCTGCAATTGTCTTTGAGAGTTACTATCTTCAAGTAATAATTGCTTTTCATCATAGAAATAATCAAAATCTCTTAGATGCATATATTCTTGCATATAAAAGGGATGTACAATGTGTCTTCTACTCCTTGTAAGGAACTTGTAGGATTCATAGCTTTTTCTTTCCAGGAATACAACGGTTTACTCGTTTTTGATATTGGATATACTCTTGCCCATATAAAAGCTGTTAACCATTTTCTTCTGTTAACTTCATTAATACAGTCATAAAACGAGTGAGATGATTGGTAATAATAGCAATATTAGATTTCATCAATTAACAGCACTCCTGCGTATAAACATGAATGCACTATATACTGGATTTCTTACATATGCATAAATACCTGTAGTTACCAACTCATTCTTTATAATATGTTCATCAAGTCGATCAATTATAACTGCCTTTAACCATAGTGTAATTCCAATAACGAAACATAAAATACCCATCAGAATAAATATCCATTGTAAATTAGTAAAATGTAATGATAGGAATAATTCCTGTATGAAAGAATGATACTAAAAATCGTCATAACAACAATGATAATAACACTTCGTCAGTCAGCAAGGATTGGAAGATGATTCTCTTTTCATATTTTCCACACTTTCGATAGCTGAAAATTGAGTTAGTATTCTCTGGCAGACTTGGTTTGCTTCTCACTATTATTTTCATACGATTATAAAAATCTCTTCTTCAAGATTCGTGTCTTGTGAGAGAATATGTTGATGGAGTTTCAATAGCTTAACTATCATTTATGCATTACCATGCGGCATCCGTCTTAGAGGTGGATATGTGACTCTTAGTTTTCATAACGCTTACTTTCAATCGGATTTAAATAATCAATATTGCTTGTTGCTTAGGTCTACCGATTAATTTTGCACGTCCTTTGCGTCTTGGCGATACGTACGAGCTGTTCTGCTGCATTTTCACACAAGTATCCAATCAGAGATGATTACATCTGACTAGGCCCAGCTGTAATGGCCGTGTTTCTTCATCCGCAAATAATTGCTTGCTGCAGCCTACTTTCATCTTGCTCATAGTATGAGATTGCAGATTGGGCATATTCCTGTTCTTCATCATCAGCTGCAGATACTGGTTTGTGAAGTTTATCAATAGAACAGCGGCAATTTGTTCCGAATAGTTTGTCCAGATTGGTACGATCACCATATACATCATTTAGTGTATTATCTTCTCTGGCCTGTCAATGATGGTAGATAACCTGTGCTCTCGCTTCCACCTACACATTCCCACGCAAAATCAATTACCAATGTTCTTGCATTTTCTCAATATCCATGATGATTGTGTGGGCTTTTCGTTTTCATAGATTCAAACTTTGGGAATTTCAGTATGACTGTTTCTTCTCTTTTCAAACTCCTGCTTCTTTCGGAAAATCAGGTGGATATTTAGTAAAATACAATGTCTTGTGTGATCCCAATCTTTGTTCAGCATCATATGAGTTTGCGAGGTTTCGATATCCAGGCGTCCATTGTTCACGCTCTGGTATATCAGATGCTAGAAGTGGATTTGGTAAAGTACTCTGGTGCTTCGAGGAGTCTGTCCATTGATATGGTAAGAACTTTATCACCAACAGCTGAGTCTAGTTTCACTGGTCACTTCATCAACGAATAAACCAGCCTTCTTCACATCACGAACATAGAAGTCCCTAGAGAATGGTGATGGCTTTTCATTGGAATGCATTGTAAATTTCCAGATTACGATCACGTGATTCCGATAAGTGTTGTGATACCTGCTTGTAATGGCATAATTGGTGTCATCTTATGATGATAGTAAAGCCTCTGCAAGCTTATGGTTAATGCAGGTGATGGATTATGTCGTTCCTTCACCTCTTGCATTACCTAATCTACGTAGCGTATGTAAATATATCTTTTTAATAATGTATATGTATCCATATGAGTCACTAAACCTTTCTACTAAAGTCTTCTTTGTTTTAAAATGAGATAGCGAGTCTCCTGCTATCTTCTCACGAAATTCAACTATTATATTTTCGTTGCTCAAACGACAAACTGTCAGCTAATCTTCCGTGTGTTGCTGCCACGCCATTAGAGTTACCATTTGCGCATGGTGTTGAATAACCTATGCTATAACGTCTCTAGCAGTTGCGCATATAGACTGGAGATTGGGTTAATACTCATACTCTGTAACGTTTTAAGTTCAAGTCTGTCACCTTAGCTAGACATTATTACCATCGAATTGGTGTGTGGCGTTGTTACCTAGGTTGCTTGCATGCCATAGAGCGGGCTTCAAGAATGAGTATCATTGCGGATGGATCTGACCAGTCAGTGTCTCAGCCTGCTGCATAATTCATTGATAGTGTGCAATAAGTCTAACAAGTTTTCTTACTTTCAGCAGAGTACACCCTTGATATCAACAAGTTGTTCCGTGTAATCAGCCTTATATGCTATGTTCACTGATACGTTCTACCGTGACGCATCCACGAATTTGTGGTGTTGCTCTACACCTGTAGGGTGCGGCCTCATATAATTGCTTAAGTCTTGATAGTATTGTGGACGATCACGTTAGGTCTGCGTGTTCAATACCACCTGCAGTGGACTGCATGAAGTTCTTATCTGTTACAGGTAACCATCTCAGCCTTTGACATGACTGTATCAGCTATGGTAGCGCACTCTCGTTTCCTTCATTGCAGTAACGCTTGCCTTCGCTGTTCGAGCGTAACTTAGGTTATTACATGGGCCATTGATTACCACCACCAAGTAACATTGTTCCACGAGGTGCGGGTTCAACCATACCACCAGCCCAGCACAATAGTTTCACAGCAGATCCATCACGACCACCCATGCCACTCTTAAAGTCTTTCTGTAATCCACCTGCACGCTCGAAACGTTCCATGTATTCTGTTAATAATGCGAGACATCAGTCATCGGCTTGCGTAGTCGCCGCCACACGACTTAACACCTTTTGAAACAGTTATGCTGAGATCTTCTTGCCATCAGCAACATCTTCCGCAATGACTTACCAAGTAACTCGGCCACTATCATCCTTTCTAAAAGAGACTTTGGCAAAGTTCCATGACGCTGAGTCGTTGTTCCATAGTCCTGCGCTGTGCCTTATCTAAACAAATGACCAGTAGCCACTGCAGTACCCGATGGCGCAACTGCTTAGCTTGCATCTCTGCTTCAACGCTATGGTTGCGGGTAAGCTGTGCAGTTGCGCAGGCCATCAGTCTGTACCGGGATGACGGGGATAGTTGTAAGATCCTAAGCAATCATAAATATGACCATGGGCATCTAATCTTTTCATAATCCATATTTACTTGAACGAGTTGTTCAGCGTTTTCGGTGACGTCGTATGTCATAGGCCTTTTCATCGACGTCTACCTCTTTCTGCGACATCAATCGCTTGGTCTAATGTAGCCAAATTGCAACATAGAGGTGAAAGAACAATGCACGATCAACACGTCCCACCGCCGCGTAACCGTTTCATCAATCACTTCTCAGGGTTCCATTCAGGGAATACCGATGTTCTTCGCCAAATTGTAGTCCAAGCACTTTCATTATCTTCTCCATGCGCGGGAGACATATCCTGTTCTTGTTAGCTTCCAGAGACCACTACTACTTTGACTGCTCCAAGCAGCACCAAGGCTGGCGCTGAACGCACCCGCATGACCTAGACCGATGCAACAACATCTGCATCTACTGTCGTCAACGCTTGTCATACTTGGGCACATCGCGAGCGCTGTACGCGGGCGGCATGACGAGACTACGTCATCCTGCTTCCTGCGCTGTCTGCTGCTTCACGGTCGAGCTGGTCCTCGACCTGGTCCACCGAGGACTGGGTCAGTGAATTCTAACTCCTCGGCGAGTCTTCTCACCCTTAGCTTGAGCGATTGCACTTTTCTAAACATTCCTTTGCCGCATTTTGCAGTATGAGTAGCACCTGTAATACCATCAATTTCAGTGCCTGCGCTGCTTCATCAACTGCTTTTGACAATTTCATCAGCTGAGCCTTCTGTCCAGTGCTTTCTGTTTCACTCACTTACATCCAACTTGATGTCTGTAATCTGTTGCATCAAATGTGGCTGTCATTTTACTGTGCCAATGCCCTTGAGCTGTCATGTCTATGTTCGGAAGTTGTATAGATACCCTTACCTGTTCCACCAGAGTTGGATGTACATCCAACATAAAGTACCTGCTGCCACCAGTCGTAATTGCATGAACTGCTCCCTTAGAAAGTCTTTTCTTCCGAAAGTTGTGTAACTCATGCGATTTCCTTCTTGTTTTACCTTTCTGTATATATATTCACTCTTCATAGATACGACAGAGAGCATACTCAATTCATAAAAACCCCGACAGTCATTGGTAAAGGCCACCCATAATTTGGGAGAAACAATATCTGGTGGTGTCACAATTGCTGCAACGATATAATAGCGAGTTGCGAGCTTTCCAGACTTTGCAGTTGAGATGCTGCTTTAAATACGCTGCAAGTGATAACAGAACTGTGATATAACAGGCATTTCAAATGCTGACTGATCCGGAATACAGTTGTCAAAAACGCGACATGATATTCTTGGATGGAAATACTTGCAATAATATCAGAGACACTGCACCAAATTCCTTTAGAGAAGTACAGCGTCGTGGCACACTGATGCGTATGCAAATATACACACCTGCAACAAAAACAATAAACCAAATAGCATTACCGGTAGAGACCAACTCTGGTATTTTCAATTCACGGAGGAGACTGAGCGTCATATATTTGATGAACATTTACTACTGGGATATCACAATAGAAAGCAGCTAACGTCCGCGGCATAAAATTGCGAGCACTCAAACTCTGTGTGGTGCGATGTAAAACAAGCGCTCATAGTGATATTTGGTGCCCATGTTGAGTTGATGGTTGTACTAACTGCTGCGTGAGTAAGCAGAGTACCGCAACAAAGGTCCAAACCGACAAACTCACCAGACATAAGCCAATACGTTGCGTAACTCTCGTAAATGTCGGTGAGTGTCATCACTCCCTGTTCATTGTTATTCGTTTGTATTGTCTTTGTTGTTGTCATTTTCTTCTTCCAGATCCAATGCCTTCTTTGAAACCCTTTATGCTCTTACCAAACATCTTTGTTAACTTTTGGAATCTGTGTTGGTCCAAATAAAATTACAACAATTAGCAAAATAATAACTAGTTCATTCATTCCGATTTTTCATATAGTAGCTCCTTTTTATCTTCAATCTTATTTTCTGTACTCTCTTGTACGGCTTGCTCTGTTTTGCTTTCTTCTGTTACCTTAGGTGTTCCACACTCAGAACAGAATTTACTATGATTAACACTGTTACAATTTGGACAAGTCCATTCATTTGCCTTACGTTCTTCTAATGTTTCTTTCGTTACTACTGTTGCACGCTTTTTAAGGTTGATTGCACTGCAACAGACTCCCTTCACCAGTCGAAATATTATTATGTACATCATTAACATCTCTTGCAATGGTTGTAATGCATCACGTGAGTAGCTTTTTGTGCTTCGTTTAAAGGTTCTACGATATTTTCCTGAACATCCTTGCTTAAGTCTGCAGTTGCTGCACGTAGACTCTTTAATACTTCACCAAATTTCTTCGCATAGGATGGTAGATTGTCTGGTCCAATCACAAATAATGCAACAATTACAATCACTACAATTTCTAGTGTTCCTATCTTCATAAAAATTACCTATCCTTTTTTAATTCATCCAGCGAATTCCAAACTTTTCCTAATAACGAATGGAACTGTTTTCTTTCTTCTTCACTCAAGCTAGCTAGCAAGATAGATTCTGTTGATAACATTCCTTTCTCTGGCATTCGTGATTGCCGCATGTCCTTCTTCTGTAAGAGTAATAACCTTTTCACGTTTATCTTTTGAATCCATGCGTTTTAAACAGACCTTTTCTCTCCATACGCTTTACAAGTCCACTTGCTGTAGGGTTGTGCAACATGTAGTGCATTCTGAATATCTTGCACGGTTTGATATCCATCTTTACTATGGCGGAATGATTCAATGACCATCATTTGAGATGACGTTAATCCAACCTTAGCAAATAATAATTCTGCTCGTCTTTCTAACACATCACTTATCCAGTGAATATACTCACCGCAATCTATTTTTCTCTTTTCATGGGAAAAATTATATAGTACTACTATGTATATCGTCAATAGTTAAAATTGCACAAACAAAAAGAAGCCCTCAATGAGCTTCTGCATTTATAGGATTATTTCATACTTTTATTATTCAAGAAATACACAGCAACTATCGACATTATTACTTCAATTATCACGAGAATGATAAGTGGTACAAGTGTACTTTTCACTAACATGAGTATCGCTAGACTATCAATCAACATATGGGCAAGCACGCATGGTATCGCGCCCTTAGAGAATTCCTTGATTGCACCAAGCATAAATGTATTCCCAAGGATCATCAGATAAAACAGCAAATAATTTGTTGACCCTGCTGTAATCCACGGTAATCTGTAAATTGGTAAATGCCATACAAACCAAACAATCGATATGACAAACATTTTTAGAATAAAATTCTTACACTGAAGATGTTCTTGGAGATACCATCTCCAACCCACTTCTTCCAATCCACCTTGAAATAATGTCCACGGAAAGTAAGCAATCACTGCACCTAGTGCCATACCAGTAAACTTTACATTTCCCAATACAACAGAAATACCATAATAAACAACTGGCACGAGTAAAACAAATAACCATATGATAGAACGATCTTCCCCACAGAATACCTTCTCCAAAAACTCCCATAATCCACGAACTTCTTTTGATTGATACGTGAATATAAATGCCATAATCATCGGAATGAGATTTAATAATATAAAGAGAATACTAGCTGGCGGATTAGATTTCTCTGGTGCTATCACAAAGATAATTCCACCTAGAATAAATGTGCATATAACAGTGATTATAGAATATAGGAATGCCTTTTTATTATTAGAAATACTCTTGTCCATAGGTTACCTCGTAATTTATAACTTTCGCTATATGCATTATAGCACTTAACTCCAACGTAACTGTAATGATATCTCATGAATTTTTCCAAGTTAAATGTATCTTAGTCAATGACCAGAAAAAGAAAACATGCTCGCATATTTATTCTGCAAATTAGTAAATACCAATCATTGCTATATCTTTTTATACTTTTTACGAATGAATGTATACGTTATCATCACAATAACTAATCCAACTGTGCTATCTGCAAGTAAAATATTTGCGCCTAGAATTATGTTATGACATCCACCAATTATTGTCGCCATCCAGAGCGACAATGAGTAACAAAGCCACATGATTCCATTTGCTCGATTATATGACGAACATTCGTAATCTCATCCTCAGATACAGTATCACCTGCCCAAAACCACATCGGTTTCTTTCTCATCCAGGCATAAATTCCAATACATGTAAACAGAAGACTGGTAGGAATCATTATACTCAGCCATATTAGATTATCCATATCTATAACCCTCCTATTCGACTGTATTCCATAAATCCAATGAATATATCTAAATATAATATACTCTTTTTACATAATAAAAAGGCAGAGTGATTATACTCTGACCTTAATCAATATTATTTATTATGAGATTTACCACGTTTATGAAAAATCTTCGTCGATACGTTCTTTCCAATTCTCTTTCACAAAGTTGCATCTTCTTAATGCTACCAATTGTTTCACCAGAACCTCATAATTTAATGCGGTACCTGCACTATCACAGTTGAAATTTACTGCTCTACTCTCATCAATCCCTAAGTGACTAGCCACATCAATCGCATCAATATTTGCACCTAAGAACATAAACTCCCAGCCATACTTTTCTTTTTGTAATTCTATTAGTTGTCTTACCTTGCCATAATCATAGCTATGACTAGAATTTTCCATGCCATCCGTTGTGATAATAAACATCGTATGTTCTGGAACATCTTCGTTACGCGCATACTTATGAATATTCATAATATGGCAAATTGCATTACCTACTGCATCTAAGAGTGCTGTTGAGCCTCCTGTAACATAATCTTTCTCTGTCATTGGAAGTATTTCTTTTACATCGACTCTATCGTGAATCACTTTACTGTTATGATCAAACAGTATTGTGGAAATCAGGGCTTCCCCTTCCTCTTTCTTTTGTTTTTCAATCATTGCGTTAAAGCCACCAATTGTATCGTTCTCTAATCCATGCATCGATCCACTACGATCCAAAATAAATACTAGTTCTGTTAAATTCTTTTTCATACACTTACCTCCTAAGGTGTTTACCTTTTGTATGGTTTAAGTGTATCTATATATTTAGATGTAATGGTCACTTACAAAGCGACATTTTTTATCCACCAATCAAACTTTGATCAAACGCAAATAATGCCTCATTGATTTCATATACATCGTAATTGCCCTGTTTAACAAAGTATTCGATAATCAAATCGAACTTACTTGAATGTGATAATGCAAATCCAGCCTTTGCAAGCATATCCTGCATTTCTTCTAACGATAACTCTAGTGCTAAAGCAAATGCAATAACTGTAACTTTGGATGGCTTATATAATTTATCTGAACGGATTTTTGAAAAGAGTTTTCTATCAATGTTTGCTTTCTTATAACACTCTACATCACTCATACCACTCTCATCAATTTTTCTTAATAACATTTCCGAAAAGCTTTCATCAATATTATTAACCCAATCCGTTAATGATTTCTGTTCAGCAGAACTTAATGGTACTGATTCTTCTTTCAAACATGCATGCTCAAGCTCAATAAATCTAGTTCTTTGCAAAGATAAAGAATCAGAATGCTCATCTACATATTGATCATCAATATATGATTCGATATCAGAATATAATTTATCTCCTATCTCATACGCTTTACGATCAAATATCACAAGATAAACCGTCATCTCATTATCTAAAAGAAACTTCCTAATCTGTTCAACTGCAACTCTTAATGCTTGGGCTTTCGGATATCCGTAAATTCCAGAAGATATTAAAGGAAATGCAATAGACTTACAACCATATTCCTTTGCCAAATGTAATGAAGTTGCATAACAGGACTCTAATAATTCTTTTTCATGATGGCTTCCATCTACCCATCGTGGTCCAACAGCATGGATTACATACATGCATGGTAATTGATAGCCTTTGGTAATCTTAGCACTTCCGATTTTACATCCATTTAGCAACTTACATTCTGCAAGTAATTCTGGTCACCTGCTGCGATGAATACAACCATCAACACCACCGCCACCCAAAAAGAGATTTATTTGCAGCATTGACAATTACATCAACCTTCATTTTTGTAATATCATTTCGAACTATTTGCAAAAGGCATAAGAGACCTCCCTGTTAATAAAAACTTTGTGCATATAAACTTTCTTATATTCTACTTCACTTTATATTGTTTTGTATAAAACTTTACAAATATCATTTATCAGTGTACTTCTTTAAAATACGATATTCATTATATTCATAAAAAAGAGCCATGTATTTATAACATGACTCTGTTTACATCTATTTTTTACTTACTCTTCTTGAAGCATAGGAACCAATCTAAGCAGTATTGATCTTCTGATTGATTTTCCATACGTTCTCTAGCAGTACCACAACTTCCAGCTGTTGGAACTATGACATCATCCCCTGGACGCCAGTCTGCAGGTGTAGCACAGTGGTCTGAATCTGCTTTTTGAAGTGCGAGAATAATTCTCTTAATTTCATCAAAGTTTCTTCCAGTTGATAGTGGGTAGTATAAAATTGTACGAATCTTGCCGTTAGGGTCTACTACGAATACAGCACGAACTGCTTGTGTATTAGAAGCATTTGGCTGAATCATGCCATAGTTGTTAGCAACTTCCATGCGGATATCTTCAATAAGAGGGAAAGTAACATTCACATGCTTCATATCCTTCCATTCAAGTTCTTGAATTCTGCGTAACCATGCGATGTGTGCATAGAGCGAGTCAACTGAAAGACCAACCAATTCAGTATTAATTGCCTTGAATTCATCAATCATTGAAGCAAATGTCATAAACTCTGTTGTACATACTGGTGTAAAGTCTGCTGGATGTGAAAATAGAATTACCCATTTTCCTTTGTAGTCTTCAGGGAAGTTAATCTCCCCTTGTGTTGTAATAGCCTTAAACGCAGGAGCATCTTCTCCTATGAGTGGCATTCTTTCTCTAATTTCTTCCATATTCAAATTCTCCTTTCATTTTATTTTTGAACATGTATCTTTGATTAATGATATTATCTGCTATAATTTACATAAATCATTGTATTATTTAGTGATAAAATAGGAGGAAAATTCTATGGATACGATTATTTTTGAAAACGAAAGTTTACCAGTACAGGTTGAACTCGAAAATGTAGCTTTGCGTGAAATGCACAGCGAAATACTTCATTACACGATAATGTTGAAATTATCGTCATAAATAGATGGGACTGTAATATGTTCAGCGGGAAGATAACTTTTGAACTTCGGCGGGGAGATGTTTGTCTGATTAACCATAAACAAATGCATAGAATCTGTGCAAATGGCGAGGCTAGATGTGCTTACTCAAAGTATTAAATGTTGGTGTTAGTCTTCTAATGCAAAACCCACTCATTTATCAAAAATATCTCAAACCTATGATAGAGAGATAACTCTTTCTCACATATTAGTTTTGATGGAAAATGGCGGTGCAGCAGCTAAGATTGCGGAATTAATTACAGATATTGACGAACTCCTGCATACCTTACCGAGTGGTTATGAGTTACGATTAATCGCTCTACTACATCTTTATTCCATGAAATATATCGGCACGTAGTAAATGAGCCTAAAACCACCGATGGAGAATAACGCATTTATTCAACAAAAATGATTGAATATATCTACAATCACTTTAACGAAGAAATTATTTTTAGATGACATCGCTCACGCGAGTAATGTAAGTCAGTAGCCAATGTGCAAAGATCTTTAGAAGTATGCGCATCTCTCCAATGAACTTCTTAAATAAGCATCGCTTAGAAATCAGTCTACATCTACTACGTTCTACTACAAATAGTGTTTTCAGAAATAGCACAAAGTTGTGGTTTTCTTTGACAGAGTTATTTCAATAGACTATTCCTGCGAGAATGTGGATGTACACCACTTGCGTATAGAAGAGCGGATGGAATAACCCATCCACTAATATCTTCTAAATATTTTTAACTTTACCTAATTTAACAATTCCTTATAGCTAATCTAATAATACGGCAGTAATTCTACTTTTTATTAGGTATGCCTATATTCTACCATTCCTTTTAGTACTCTATAGTTTCAAAAATAAAGTGGCTTAAAACTAATACCAGATTTTTCTATCTTTAGGGTGGTTGTACTAATGTTTTAAATCAAAGTAAATCAGGCTTATCAATGCGAATCTTAATTCCTTATTTTTGCCAGATTCTACACTCAATGTATGGGCAGGTATTTTTAATATGATTAGTTTCATAGCCTTGTTATCATTTAAGATAATCCACCATTCTTCTCCAAAGCATTGTCTTTCTTGGGTTGGCCCCAAAACTCATTTTTACTATCACTTTTCATAGCATAGTAATTTTTGAGCCTAAATGAATTCCATTTCGTAAAGAAAGGAAATAGCTTCTGTCTTTGCTCTCTTACCTAAAGCGAGTTTCGTTTTTATATCAATAGTATTTATTAATGTCCCCTTTTTATTATCTGTAAAAACTGTTGTCCCTATTAGTTCCATTAAGAACAACGCTTCTTCTATATATTGATTTAACTCAACTTCACGGAACTTACTCACCTTCGGATTATTTCCTTTATTATGATTATCTGATCTAATCTTCCAACATCAATTGCTGAATTAAATTTGATTCAAGATAATCAATATCTGAATGTGTAAGACTATTGTCTTTTATGGTTAAATAATGACATTTTTCCACCAATTTTTCCTACAATATGCTGTGTTATTCTCTTGAGACAACATTGAAGATTGCCCAATATAGACTTTACTTTTTTGAAATCAACATATAAACGCCATATTTTTACGCATCCGTTTTTAAATAATTCAAACTAGATTTCTTGGAGCCTGAATATAATTCACGCAGAATTCCAACTAGAACCCTCTATACAATTACTCCTTCAAGATTTCCTTCATATAACAGCAAATTTATTGTTTTTGCTTTTTGCGCCTCCCATTTATTATCCTCCATTATTCATTCTTTTGCCTTTATTCAAGAATAAAATAACTACTACAAAGATCAATAATCTAATGTAATTAACATTTTATTTTCCTTTTGCTAAGATTTCGCTTCATAATATTTATAATTATATTTTGATAATTAATCATTAATTCAATATAAAAGACTTAGCTTCATCTAAATTTAGTTAAGTCTTTTTGGTCATAGATTTAGTAAAATCATTTTCTACCTAGGTATCGTTTCCTTAATATCAATAATTTGCTAAATACTTCTTCAAGAACATTCACTACAATACTATTCCCAGCCATTTTTATTAGTTTTTCCCTACATGCATGTGTTTTTGGCTGAAATTCATTATCTGTTAATGCCTGAAAATCTTCCTCGTCAAAACCCATAAGAAGGAAGCATTCTCGTGTCAGGAGTTACGATAAGGAGTTTACCTCTTTTTATGAGTTAGGGTATAGTACTAAACCATGAATTAGGATTTCTATCTTGTTTTTGTAGTAATAGTTTTTACTGTCATGCTAGTTGCTTCTATACCATTAAACACTATGGCATTATTCTCAAAAATTCTCCTTCTTGAAGGCGTAAAGTTTGGAGTTACTTGCATCTGCTTCTTCACGATATTTATTTATTAAATAATCTGTTCTTAAATAGTGCTCCAGTCTTTCTAATTGTGGGGCCCTTTGCTCTTGCTGTAATTCAAGATTATTCTTCTCAAAATATCGTCTAACTCTTTTCCTTTTTATGATTATTTTTATTGACATATACACTTATCATAAAAGTTCTTAAGCTGCTTTTGAGGTATACCAAAAGTTACTTGCTTCCAAAGTATATACCTGATTAACATAACCAATATCTTCAAGATAATTTTTCCAAGTATCAAAAATCCGACTTATGCTCTTTTGATAGTATATTGCTGACATTTTTCCATTAGAAGAAATTTTTGTGGCTTTTTATTAATTGCTTTAAATTCTTTAAGAATTCTTTCTACTTCCCAAAAGCATGCGAGATCTATTATTTGCATCTCTTTTTATACAGATTTATTACCATTAAGCACCACAAATTGATAAATCTTGACACGGAAATGAATAAGTTAATACATCAATGGTAAATCTATTGCTTTGACATCAGTTATACTCACAGATTATTAGTCCTATCGATTCTTTGCTAACAACCTTTTATGCTTCCCTAGGAACCATGTGTATTTGTTCTTTTAATGGATTTTTCCATCTCTACTTAGAGTAAAGCGACTTAGTCTCTCAATAATCTCTTGGCGAGACATATTATTGTATTTCTCTAAATCTTGTTTACCATTATGAATAATATCATATCACAATTGTGCATTGATATCCCCAATCAATAGTTGCCAATACTTCAAAATTGGCGTTAATTCTTTTTAATGCTTTCGCTTGGCTGCCCACTCCACTGAACGCCTCAATAATTCTTAGCATGTTTATTTTGGGAAAACTTTCCTCTCTAGCATGTTGTAATGCTTCCCATATTTTAGCGCATTGTTTTTCAGTAGGCCACCTTTTTTCCATTCCTATAGCAACTTTTACAAAATCAATTTCCTTTGGAGTTAGAACTTTATGACTATTATCACTCTAATAAATATTTTCCAGTTTTCAACACCAAAATTAAAAATTTCCATTTCTATATTAATATTTATTATTTAATCTCTGGTCTTTACGCGCATCCTTCTTCTCTTGTTCGATATTTTTCTTTATACGCTAAACTACTAATAAATCCTTCTGTGATCGTCTAATATCCACATCTTTCGCATGCATCCCAACATCTTTGCCGTTTTGCCCATTCAGTTACATTTTTCAACTAGCGATTTTCGCTAATTAAAAATCATACATAATCTTTTGAACTAATTTCTAATTGTTTTATCCATTCATTATTAATTCTTTGTTTCAACCAAATATCATGTAGAGGAATATCATAATCTGGATATTTAGAATTTATTTCATAGATTAATCTCGAAATAGTATATGCAACTATATTAGCTTTATAACTATTATACCAAGGCTGTCTTTTTACAACTTTATCTGCTTCTTTGAAGATTATATTCATAGAAATGATATCTTCAAAAAACGTTGATTAAAAATTGTTTCATCCTTTTCCCACTGATTTGTCACATATAATGCAAATTCAGAAAAGATTTAACTCCAGCACTTTGCAATATCTGGTCTACAATGCTGAATATTCCACAATTTAGCTAAATCAATTTTTCTTAAACATCTGATTAGGTGGGTTCAATAATTCAAATTTCTCTGCTGCTGTACTTTTTATATGTTTCTTGCTTATATTGTCCATTTGCTCTCTCATAATACCAATGGGTTCCATATTGTTTTTCCATCAACAGTGGTGCAAGTACAGATCTCGAAAAATTCTCCATTCTAATATGAAATGGATGGTTAGACCAAAGGTCTGCCTCACTTACTTTATTTTGACTATTTGCATATCTAGAAATATTCGGTATCAATTCTTGAGCTTTATTTAAATCAGATACAACCGAAAGTTTCATTGGAACAAAGATATTTTTTATACTTTTTTCCGATCCATCCTTTTTATCGTTTAATAACGCCATAGCTAATGAAGCAGTTGTCTGTCCACCATTTACAATTTGCAAATCTATTATTTCCGAAATATATGTGCTATCTCCTATATTCTTTTTCTCTATCTTTGATGCAGTTCCGAGCAATCCCATTGTTATATGCGAAGAACTTCGAGGGATCATTTAAAATAATATTTTCTAATACCTTTATTTACTTTGCCCTTTGTCTGTAAGAAAGAACGCACATTACCTTCTAATAGTCTTCCATCATGCTCATTATATATAGTTTGCCAAGACTATTCCGAGGATAATACATAAATATGAATCATAATCTTCTGTTGAACTTGCAGATAATGCGAGAATTCCATTTTCGTATATTCTGTTAGATTAATTACAATATCTTCTTTAGCATTTCCTGAGTGTTACTATTTGATATAATCGTGAAATATCCCATATATTATATTCAACAGAATTCCATTTTATATCTCAGCTTTTTATATTCTTTATTTTCGAGACTCATTATTCTGTCTGTTACTAAATAAATTCTATATCGTTTGACTTTCTTGTAAGTATTCTTTATATCATATGCTAAACCGTGTCCGGTGAACTTTCTTCTGCATTCTCTAAAATATAATCAGACTCTTCGATAAAAGCCTGTGCCTTTGAAAAATACTTATCTGACTCTGTGCTAGTTAGAGTTTCAGAAATCATCCGAAGAAATTGTTGTACAAGTGAAAATTGTTAAATATTCTTCAAGTTCATTATAAGAGTACCCATCAATTTGAATCTTCTTATTACGCTTCCCTAGTCCCTCAAATGGCAAATAATTAAACTCATCAATTTCTTCAGCATCAATCAGCACATCAGTTACGTACTTCAAAAACTCTTCTTGATTATTCGAGGTTTTCTTCGATAGAAACATTTAGTTTTATTTCTTCTAATACCTCATCTCTGAATTCGTTAATATTCATTTTTAATATCCACCTTATAGTTTTATCTCTGATAATAGTAAAGAATAATTTACATTTTTAATTGATGTAGGTACCTCATTCCTTTTTAACGAAGGAAAATTACATGTTACCCGATACTGATCAATCCCATTAAATCTATAGCAGTAATCATCATAATCTTCCGATTTAAAATAACCTTGCTCTACTAGTTTACTGTTAAATAATGCTGAAAGCTTATCATCATAAACCAATAAATTATGTATATCCTCTATCAAAGCATTCAAAGTTATTCTATTTACATCTGTCAAGCTCAGTCTTATCTAAATATAGGGACAACAAGATTTCCATCTTCAACTCTATCCAATTGCTCAATAGACGATATTTTTTACCGATTCACTTCCCACTTGTAGTTGATTTTTATCTCGTACCATGTATTATCAAAAACAAAAATCTTGGTCTCTGCTTTTCTGGACCAATCCGAGTTTAATTGCTTTTCTAAACCATACTTTTTGAATCGTATAATTTTTAGGAAATATGGTTCTCCAATTAAGCCCTTAATCTCAGGTTCACTAAAGCAACTCACCTTTTTCCTTTTTAACATTTCCTGCCATTTTATACCGCTCACAAATAAATAGTGAGCCCTCTTTTTACACCTTATATGGTTCTGAGAGACAGAAATCAAGTCAAAGCAGAATTGGGATATCTAAATATTTACTATTATTTAGCGAAAAAGAAATCGCCCACCGTCTATCCTCTCGTTTTTCCAACAATCACTTCAATCATGAAGAAGAAAACATCAGCTTAGGTTTAAATCCACAGATTAATAGCAGTGTTTCTCTATAATTAATGTCCTTACCCAAAAAGATCTAAGGGATGTTCTCTATATACTCTGGTAAAAGTTTCTGCACTATAATTTTCATTGAGCCTTTTTGAATATCTTTAATCGTTACCATCATCTTCACCAGATTCTTCTATAAAGTCATCGTCGACTCAATAATATCCTCCATTTAACAAGATTTGTGTATATTGTAATGCTATTTTTCTTTTTCCTTCTGGATTAGGTATACCAACAGCCAGACCAATAAGCGGCTTTAGAATACTCTTCTTCATTCTTTCTTTGGCATCTCTTATTTCTTGATCTTCATTTTTTGCTTCAACATTAAGCCCAACCGGATAAATAATTAATAATGGTTTTACGTAAAATATTAGAAAAATAATCATTTTTGACTAAATGCTTTATCTAGTTCTTCTGGACTTTTTCTGCATTCGTAGTTTATCTTCAATTTTTAGCCTCTTTAGCTGTTAAACCACCTTTTGCAAAATTCGCTGAGCCTAATCTAGATTTAGATCCTGACATCTGAAGTGCACCAATTTCACGTTTAATAATTCTAAAAGAACGTTTTACAGGATTAATATTTCTGATATATTTACCAATATCAATCTCATCTTCAATACTACCTGTGCTTAATCACAACATCCCACTTGTCTAATAATTTATCATCAGCACTTTGAATTGTTTTAATAATTTCTTCACTCTGGAAATTAAAATTAAATGGATGACACTCATAGCGTTGAAAGCAAACTAATAATATCATTTTTTTATTTACATTCAAAATTTGTGGACAACCTTTTTAGTGCCATATTTTTCATTCTGAATAACTTCACATCCATTATCAATTATTTCGTCTAACCAAGATGATACAGCATTATAATTAGACTCACATTTATCATTTTGAGCTGAAAAAGATATGGCGTTTCAGTAACTGTTCCACTAAAGCTAATGTTAACAGGAATATTCTGGGTATACCTCATCTTATTAGCTGCAGTAACTATTAATGAATTAATATCTGATCTTACACCCAAGCCAAACTCCTCAGGCGTATTACCTGAATTCATCATCTTTTTCACATCACGTTTTAATTCTTCTGTGGCCATTGAAATATATTCATACCGAGCGCTTGTGAATCGCTACTCATCCAAACTTGGCAAACATCCGCATAATGAGGGTCTATAACCAAAACCATCTACCCATTTGCATTAATGTGTCATGCATCTTGGAATTACGGTAAAGTAACTTACCATTAAACCCTCAAGTGTTAAACCGCGAGATAAGCTAAATCCACCTACAGCGATTAATCGTAATCCATCAATTGATTCATCATAATTTAAATAATTAGATGCGTTGCCCCCATTAATAGAGCGAACAACGATTGGACTAATTGCGTTATCTAGAGCCCTTAATATATCATCCCAACTAAATGTTTCTTCTCCATCAACTTCTTCTTGAGTTAAGGTTGTAAAATATCGATTATAAACATCATAAATAAATTTGATATGTTCATGTTTCAAGGCTAGTTTTTCCCATACGACTGTAGTTGCGTACTTCACGTTGAATTTCTTTAACATATCCGTTTAATGTATCTTTTTATTTTTATTTTTGAACATTTATAAACCGACTAATATTAACTATACATTGTTCTGTGTTTTTGTTTGGCCTCTTAAATCTCTAACAGCATTGCCAATAAAAATGATACTATTGCTTCCTTTAGTGATTTAGGAAGTTCTCCTCAGTTCGTAATCCTTTTTTTATGTTTTTCTGGAAGATAATCCTCACAATCATCATTTGTCTTTAACATAAAATTATATTTACCATCTGAATCAAAGATACTTGTAGCACCAATATAGTTTGACGGTGCTACTAAAGCATAGATAAAATGCTTTGGGAATAAATCTTCATTTATCATTTCTTCGTTACTATCTGGATTAATAAAAAAATATTTTGCATATGGGGTTGCAGTAAACGCAACATAACTAGATTGTTCAAATAATTCTAATAGCTTTCTAATGCATGCATTAATAGCTGAAAGGATCTTCGCCCTCTTTCTTTGTGTTAACAGACGCATTATCCGCTTCATCATCAATTAATAACATCGAGGCTTTACTACACTACCGTTATCAGCACTATTTTTAAGCCATCTTTCTAGATTTTTCTAAAAACACTTTTATTTTCTTTATACAAATAATACAGGGGCATTCATTCCAGATAAACGTGTGATTAGTTTGTTTGCATTTAAATTAAAATCACTTCTAGTTGAGTAAATGCTATACCAAGACACCTCGCATGCCTACCAACTCCAACATCACTATTCTTGTTTTTCTTCACTGAATACTTTTACTATCGATGCCAATAAATCCATAGTCTAACCGTTCTTGAGTTTGTTTTTCGTAACTTTTCTATTGTACCAGTTAGAAAATTATGACTTTTATATCCTGCGTCAAAGCTTATTAATTAACGATATATAAGTTGATGTTTTTCCTGACTGTACGTCACCGATTACCACCTTTTTCTGGAAAAACCATTTTGCGATTTAGGATTACCAATCAAATCCATTATTTCATCTGTTACACCATCCAATTTATCCACACTTGTTTTACAAAAACCATTTTTCTTTCATTAAAAATAGTCTCTATATCGATCGTAAATGTACTTTTAATATTTCTTTTCGCATAGATTATACCATGGAGTATGGTTTTTCATAATAATCTACACAGAATCCATTTTTAATCGCCATTCGAACTTGGGGTTCTTTAATAACTTCCACCTTTTCATTTTTCGAAAGATTATACATCTCCCCTAATTTATTAACATGTTCTACCAATATCTGCTCATCAATCGTCTGTTCTGATAATCCTATTTGAGCCATGGATAACACTTTATTCTGTTCGGCATTCGTTATGATAATTCTCCCTTATAATTAGCTTCTGTATACTGAATACTAAATTCAGTTTGCTCACAGTTTATTTAAAGCTGCCTCTATTCCCATTCCTAATTTAATGTACGCATCAGAATTATCGTCAACATACGATATAGCTTCTTCGAATTCCATTTTTCTCTTTCATTTTGATTTTTCTCCTTTTGCCATCGCGTAATATACTGTTCCATATGGAAATTCTACTTCCAACAGAGTTAAGGAACACTTCAAAATAATCAAATTGCTCATTATTTAAAAAGAATTTTTAAATGATTATATAAAATTGACTCCCGATTAACTAAACATTTAAGACTTCCTCGGTCATCAACTACATTCCATGCATTCTCTAAATTATTACCATTTATTTTTCTTCCTCTATATTTATAAACACGCTCACTAACACCGACTGCATTTTTAACAATTACTAATTAATTCCTTCTTCACAATATCCGGCGGGGATGCCGTAGATTTTTTATATCTATATCCCATAAATCATCTAGACTATTCGGAATATCAACCTTGACTCTTGTTAATTTATTTAGCTCATGAGTATCAATCTAAACCATGTCCCCCAAATAATAAGGCGTTTATTTCTATAAATATAAAACCCTTGATTTTTTGTCTCAAATCACTGACATCACCTATAAGTTTCTTGTCTTTCAATTTTTAGTTTACTGGCAATGAGGTAAAATATATGGTTTCACCTGAATTTTGCTGCCCTCTAAACTGAACTTGCTCTGGTAATGGTTGAGTTGCGGGATTATTAGTGAGGAATGGATCCATAGGGAATTACTGGTGCATTATTAAAATAAATTTTACAGATTTTTCCAAAATCATTATCCAAAAGCGATGAAATATTAGAGATATATGATTCTTTGCAGTTTCAATTTTTGAATCAAATGTTTTTGAAAAATTCATTGTTTCACGATTTAATTTATCAAATTTTTCCCAAATTACTATTGATGCCAGACTTATAATTGTTTTATATAACTCGTATATTTAAATTCATTAATTTCATTCTGTTCAAAAATATCGCAGACCAAGAATAATAACATAGTCCAAATCCCACCTAGCTGCAGCAAGAGTATTATTCTTTTTTGTAATAATAGTTACTCGTCTACATTGAGACAATGAAGCCATTTTTAATCCTAAGCCAAATCTTCCAAGATCATTTTTATCTCTAAGCTCTAGTGAACTCTTGCTACCATAGTTCATAGCAGATTTCAACTCTTCTTCCGTCATTCCTTGTCCATCATCAACAATTGCGACAAAAGGTATATCTACATAATCAAAATAAACATCAATTCTGTAGGGCATCTTTAGCTTAAACTGTTATCAATTATATCTGCTAAAGCAGATTCAAATGAATATCCAACAGCTCTTGTCGACTCCATTAAAATTGGAGCATTTGGTATCATTATTTCTTCTCTCATGGAATTAGCTCCCCAATTATTTTTGAAATTTTACTAAAGATAGTATATACGAAGTGGTTTTTCAATTCAAATTTTCTTTGGTTATTTATTGAAAGTATAGATGATATAGATACTATACACAATGAGAGAGTTTTGAAAAATACGCCGTACTATATAAGATTACTACTGACTTTAAAAATCTATATCTATCCTATACAGATATTTCCGAAGATATAATACCTCGGTTACTACTGTCAACTATATGCCGACACTTTCATTTCAAGTCCCAAGGTTAACTCTACCGACCAATCCCGGAATTGACCATCTTCATTTAAATATGCCCAATTACAATGGTTCATATCTATGTTCTTTTGTAGATAATGATGTCCGTGTTCTCAATGAACTATTACCCGATCATTCAAGACAAACATTATCAACTCATCTTGAGAAGATACCTTTAAAACAAATAAATGTATCATATATATACTATAAATATGTAGGAACCTTATAGGGGATGTGTGTAAAAAGTACCTAAGACATTGCGAAATAGCAGTAGATTCTTTCCATGTTATCAAACACCTTACAGAGTGCTTTACACGCATACGTGTAGAGATTATGAAGCAGTGTATCTACGACAGTCCTAGTTACTATCTGTTGAAGACCTGGCATAAGTTATTAGAAACTGATTCATTCGACCTCGATAACGAGCCAAGATACAACTCAAAAATTTCGTCAGAAGATGAATTATAGAGACCTTTATAACATGTTATTGGAGATAAGTTCTGATTTAAAACTTGCGTATGAATTAAAGGAGCTATGTAGAGACCTCAATAAACGCTGCTCCTTCGAAGAAGCTGGTACACAACTTGATGATCTAATTGAACTATTTGAACACTCTAAGTTAGACTGCTATAAGGAATTTATATCTCTACTGAAACACTGGAAACCAGAAATCATCAATAGTTTCAGAAGACCTTATGATAACAGACGACAATCAGCATTAGCTGAAAACCTCAATCAGAAACTACGATTACTGAGTTGAGGGTATCCATCAGATGATACAAACCTAGAGCGTTTCCGTGCACGTGCACTATACTGCCTAAACGACAAGTTATTCTGTTGCCTGACGACATGTCTGTATTCCAGAAAACGAGAACACAAAAAACGTGGCACATATACTAAACAAATAGTCGATACATTAAGCCAATAAAAATTAAACTATACTTCAATCTTTTCTAAAAAAGGATATCTTAGTCACCAGCTATGATGACATAGATATCCTTATTTTTGCTCTATAATTGACGCATAATTGATTTCGTTGCATATTTTTAGTCAAACCCACGACTGATTTCAGCTTAAGCAATATTTCTACCTTTTTGCCCCATATAATTTTTAAAGCGGATTTTTCTAAAACCCCAAGTTATTTTTACATTACTTTGATGTCTGGTGTTCTCTCAACTAATGGGTGGTCCTTCAAAGTGTTGGGCTGGTCCTGCACCAGTTTTTGGAGATCCGAAAATTACGCATTGAAATTGTCTTTTATCAAATCTATCCACCCTAGGAGTTTTTATAGCACATTTTTGAAAAAAACCACGCTATTTCAAAAATACTAAATTTTTGGAGACCAATATTATAAATCAATTACCGTTTCTACTATGTATATCGATAGTAGAAATACCAATTCTAGATATATTCTTTTGCAACATTAATTTGGATTTCATTGACAGTCTCTTTTGTTAAATAAAATTCCAGCTTAGTTTCACCCATTGTTTCAAAAATATCAACATTGTACATATTTTCCTGATATATCAGATATCTATCATCATTTAAATCGATGTAATGAATAGTTGGAGATTTATTTAAAAAACCTTTGAGTTTTTCGCCTTCTTTTATTATATTCTAGTAATATCACTGGCAAATAAAAATACATCTTTCTTTTTACCACTGAGGCAGAAATCGCAAAAGGTGTTATAAAGCATATTCCAGGTACATTTGGGACTTTGTTCACTATTATACAGAAAGTATCTCAAATATTTCGTAATTAGTACTCTCAAATTTTTCTTTTGATGAATCTTCTATATTTTAAATCTTCCGACTTAATTTCCTCAAAATATTTTTGGTAGATCATCTTTTTCATCTGTTCAAATATATGTCATTGTCTGTCTTGTTTGGAGGAGAACAGAAATTAAATAACTATGCATGCTAATACTATTTCACTACCTAACTCATATTTAGATTTATAGTACTGAAATAAGTCCATCAACTAAATCTTTCTTTTTCTTTTTGGTTATCAATAGTATAAATTAGCCGGGGAGTTTCTTATTTGGTTGTTTTAGTAGTAGAAAATTTGTGTACGATTAATTCAAATTAATATTTTTTTCTTATTTGATCTGTAAGTCGTTTACTATTTCGATCTTCATAATCAATTTGCTCATCTGTTAACTGGTGTTCTAATAGCTTACTATGAATATGTAAAAAGCCTTTCCCCGACTTCTCGAAATTAAATGTCTTATCGAAAACATCAGCCTCTCCTAAAAATTTCATCAAAGTATTCTCTATATTTGACATGACTTTTTCGCTAATATCATAACCTTCTCTCAATATACCCCATAGTAATGAAGCATTTCTCTGATAAATTCTACTTAACCTCAAATATTCATACAAATTTCTGCTATCTTCCTTTATTTGATTAATATATTCTAAAAGACTATCTACAGTCTTTTTTGAGCAATATCTGAGTCAATCACCATTAGTAGTTTTTTCCTTGCAATTGCTGAATATTAAGAGGAAAATTATTTTTGGATTTAATTTATCATTTATTTCATTAACAAAGCTATTAAACTTATCAGTATGCTTTTGTCCACACACTAAACCAATACGGCCCCCTGAATTTTCTCATTTTAAAAACTGAACACTATTAACAGCTTGTTCAATACTATCTTGGCTTTCACCCATATATAAATCTAATACAACGAGCTGAGTATTAGGATCAATTTCTACATTCATCTCTAATATATCCTGACGATAATCAGTGCTAATTGCTTTTTATTTAAAGCAATTATAACATTTTACTTCTTCAAACTTATCATCAACAATTAAACACTTATTAATTATAATTTCATCTATTGATACATTTGTTGTAATTACATTTTCTGGCGTTTCAAAATTTTCTGAATTTATCATTTCTACCTCTATCTAGGAAAAAAATAAGCTTTACCATTGCGCTTCCTTTTTAATGATGATTCGTTACTTATTTTCATATGAACCTCCGGCACTCTTCATAAGTTCACCTACAATAAATAGTCCTAAGCCTAATCCCGTATCATCAATCTTTTTGTTATAAATGGTTCTTTCAGATAGTCTAAATCACCTGTAAATCCACTTCCTGTATCTTCAATTAGAATAATAATAGACTTGTCTGTTTTTGTGTTGATACTTTTATAATATCACTACAACCACTCATCCAATAAATAGAGTTATTAATTGGGATTGTCAAATATTCTAACTAAGCTAGATTTATTTATTTTTAAATTATCTCCCCAAAGTTTGCGAGTAATCCTGTAACAGTTCAATATTATGATTACTAAATTTATATCTCATTCGATAAGTTATTTCATACAATAAGTCATTAATAGGATAATCTTTCTTGCTCTTATCTCTTATTAAATTATTTTGATTAGATACTAGTGAATTTGTCTCAATAACAAGTTTTTCAAAAAGTCGCCATAATCTTGATTATTTACTAGCTCTTTTATTTCCTCAAGATTTTTCTAAATCATGCATTATTGTTAGATAGTCCATAACTTCTATCGAAGTATTTAGCATCACATCTTTAATATAATCCAACTGCTTTTTACAAGAAAAAGCCCATCAATTAATTCTTTTCTGTCTTCATCATTTATGCTATTAATTAACTCAATTTTTGAAGAAAGCAACTCTATCGTATCATTGTAATCAAATGTGGTTTCATTTCACCCAAATATATATCTGATACTTTATGTCTTCAACTTTTGCAGAAAATTCATAGACTATACTTTTGAATTATTTTTTAAAAATACTTATACTCGAATTATCAATAAAACCTTCTCTATTCAGTCTTTTCCTCTAAATCAGAAGTTTGCATTTCGATCCAGATAAATATTACCTATTAAGACATTGTTACTCAAGAACCTTCCCGGCCTATTGACTCTTCGGAATCTAACTCAAGCCAGTCTATTCGAGTTCACCATAATTATATACCTCTGGCCATCTCGATATCTTTTACCCCGCCATTTTTGTTTCACAATCTGCTTCAGAACTGATAATTTTTCAGTACAGGTGAATAATGATTAACTATTGAAGAAAAATCATATGCAAATAATTCCACTACTATTTCTCCTAAAGAAATATCCTTATCAAATAGTTGCACCTTACCTCTTTTTACTAATATCAGTAATGAAAATCATTTCCATATTCTAATTTTTGTGTTAATCCATTTCGTATTCATACCATCATACGGATTGAAAGCTAAACTTATACTCGTATTCCATAGAAGCGGTATTAATATGAGCAATCATTCTAAATAGAGAGTAGTCTATATAATTTTCTATTTGCCTAGATTGCTATAGATTCCTTCTCGGAATATTTATTATTTTCAATTTCTATTTTCAAATTCGTCTTTATGATCCTGTTGTTTTAATTCTCCAATTTTCTTTTTATCAAAAATGAGTTCATTTTGCTCAGTTATTCATATGTCTTATTCACCGCTATCAATTTTGAACATTCTAGTTTAATTTTTCGATTAATTGTTCATCCCAATCTTTCTAATAAATCAAAAGTACAATTATTATCCGTGTTTCCCAAGATTAATCTCTTTTTCATCAAAATCTTCAACATGCTGTAATACCACAGATACATCCTGTAAATTTTTCCCTTCGGAAAAATCATTAGAATTAATCTTCAGATATGATTTTTCCTCATGTGTTTTTAGTATAAATTTCTACAACATTGCCAATACAGTTTTATTGCAAATCTTCCTATTCCCTTTTCAATTTTTCTTCTACCTCTCTCTGTATAAGGACTTTTTAACTTTATTATTTGTTTCAATTCAAGCCAATTATCTTCAAAGATTTATAAGACATGCAAACTCCATCGTCATGGAAGGTAACCTTATTCTTATCAATTATGATTTACAGAATAGAAGCATCTGACATCATAAGAATTTTTATAACCTCCGAAACAGCCAATGTGACACTTTCTATTGATTCTCTTCTATCTGAAAAATTGTTCTTGCATCAATTGTAAAGTTACTCATGGTAGTATCAATTTCTCTTTTCTCCCTATATTTTAACTTGGAATCCCAAGCCAGTTAACTAATCATTTTAATTAACGGTTTTTATGAAAATAGTATATCAAACTTATACTAGTCAAATCGTTTTATATGATTTATCTTTTCTTTACTATTTTATCAAATAAATATTAATACATTAATTATATATAAAGCTTATGTATATCTCGTTAACTATATAGCATAAAAATTATTTTCTACGAAAGTTTTTATTATGATAAGGTATGTCAATCTATTGTCTTCACATATTTTTATTTGAATATATTAATTGATCAACTTTTTAGATTACTACATCAAAATATATATGTTTAACACCATTTTGATAAACTCATTACCTTTATTTGTTATTTTTTTGCGTAAAAATGTAAGTCGCAGCCAGTGTGCAAAGATCATGAAATATGCTCATCTATCCCCCAATGAATTTTCTTAAATAAACACCGCTTAGAAATCAGTCTACATTTACTACGTTCTACCACAAATAGCGTTTCAGAAATAGCACAAAGTTGTGGTTTCTTTGACTAGAGTTATTTCAATAGACTATTCTTAAGAGAATATGGATGTACACCACTTGCGTATAGAAGAGCGGATGGAACACTCCATCAATCTCTTAATAATAAAAACTAAACTAACCTAGATATGATTCTAAGTTAGTTTTTATTCGTTATCACTAAGCCTTCTTGATATGTTTTTGAATAAACAAGAATCTGCACTACAATACATATCACAATAGACACTGCAATATAGCCTAACATCTGGTTCATATCAAAGAAGCCATCAAATAATCTAGCTTTAAATGAGAATAGTTCTTTGATACTTGTCACAAACATTCCTTGATCAACTCCATTCAACGATGTATTCATATGCTCTAGTAATCCATTGATTAAGACATTTCTCAATACGATTGTTATCTGACTTGCAGGAAAGATATTACATACAGTTTGTATAGCTTCAGAAAACTGTGAGATAGGAATATATGCACCAATGATAAATCCTGATACTGCAGATAATAAACCAAAGAACGCTCCACTAGCACTAACAGATTTAAGGAACAGCACTACAATCATGAAGATTGAAGTTGCAGAAATAGACCCTAACGCTGCAACACCGAATGCTTTCAGAATATCAATTGTGCCTAAATAGACATCACCATGCATGCAAATGATAGCTAAGCCAACCGCAAGAATAATACCAGTTAGAATCACTGAAGAAAAAGCAGCGGATACAAAGTAAGATAAAATAATCTGTCCTCTTTTGAGTGGTGTTGCAAGGATATCGTAATCTACCTTGTTTTCTCTATCCTTTACAAGAGTAATCAAACAGTTATAAGGAACCGTTATCATTGCAGAACCCAGTATACCTGTTAACAAAATTAGATTTGCAAACATGTCTTTATCATTTTCATCAATGAGTGAAGATAATCCTGGGAATTGATTGATTGCACTATCCATCGCACTTACAAATGTATCTTTTCAAGAATAATAAATATAATGCCAGTACAATCATTGATGTTAGTAATGAAAAATAGTATTGATTGCTTATCTTTAAAAATAATAATAAGTTTCTTTTGTTTAGTCCTAAAAATCCTCTCATGTTATTCACCAAGCTTTCTACCCTGTTAAATTCAGGAATACATCATCCATACTTCCTTTTACGACTTCATAATCCGTAATTTGATGGCGATTTAGATATAAGAATTCTGTTAGGTTGAATTCCTTTTGTGATTCTAGATTCACGATATAGTGGTCAACCTCATACGTATATTCAAAGTCACTGATGAACTTCTCATTTTCACTATCTTGTTGCGTGTACCAAATCAATTTTGTATTTGTATACTTATTCTTTAAACCAGCTGGAGTATCATTCGCCACAATATGTCCTTTATCTAGAATGACTACTTTATCCGCATCTCTGACTTCTTCCATGTAGTGTGTTGTAAGGAATATTGTCATGTGCTTTTCCTTACGAAGATAGTCAATATACTCCCATACTACTTTTCTAGACATAGGATCAAGCCCAGTTGTTGGTTCATCCAGAAAGAGTATCTTTGGATTATGTAAAAGAGCTCTAATAATATCAACTCTTCTTCTCTGACCTCCAGATAATCTCTCATATTTTTGATTCCAGATACTATCAAGTTCAAATGCTTGCATTAACGGATTCAAACGCTGTAATATTTCATCTTTTCCAATACCATAATAAGATGCCCTTGTTAGAAGATTTTCTTTTACCGTTAACTTTCCATCTAATACAGAGTTTTGGAAAACAATACCGATGTTCTCTCGTATCTTGTCATCATCTTTTCCGAGTTTATAATCAAACACTTCCACATCACCTTCTGTTTTATCAAAGATTGTACATAGCATATTTATCGTTGTAGATTTACCTGCACCATTCTCTCCTAGAAATGCAAAGAACTCTCCTTCTTTTACCTCAAATGAGATATGATCCACTGCAATCTTTTTGTCATATTTCTTTGTTAAGTTTTACTGTAATTGCATTCATCGTAATCGCTCCTTCTAAATTCCTTTGTCTGAAAGCATCTTACCATTGTGTGAAAATAATAGGTGCTACTCTACCAACCTGCATATACAGGCTACTGAGTTGCACTTTTTCTTTAAAAACATCTATTTTTATTATTTAATAATTATTCTAAATCTTGCATGTCTTTGATAGCCGCATTGATTTTAATCTCATCAGACTTGGCAATCCATGCGGTAACAAACCATACAAAAATATAGATAATACTATACATAACTAGAATTGACTGGACATTAAATAACGAGCCATACCAATCAAATAAATAACCGCATAACACTACAATGCCACCAACTGATATAAAATGGATTACTATTCTCATCCACATTATATCCTTCTTCAAACTATCTAAATCTAAGAGAAAGTAAGTTGGAAGTGAACACAAAAATCCAGTTAAACAAATTGAAATAAGAACATTCAGCTTTAAAGTCAATGATTCTGCACCCGAGATATAATGTTGAAGAATCATCTGTATTCCAATTCCAAAAAGAATAGCAGCGGAAATCATAACCGTTTGATGAAAAATAATTTTTACCTTTTGCATGTTAGATTCCTAGCCTTTCTTTTAATTCTTTCACATAACTTCTTGCGATAATAACTTGTTCTCCATTTAAAAGTTCTGCTGTCATCCTACCATTAATTTCAGATTTTACAGACTTTATCTTTCGAATATTAATAATCATCGCCTTGGCAGCTCTGAAGAAATTACGAGTCAATTCAGTTTCAAGTTCATATAGTCTATATGAAACTTCAAGCGTATTATCCTTTGTATAGATATAGGTTCTCTTATCTATAGATTCAATATAATAAATTTTATCAATCTGACACATGACAGTCTGATCATTTAAACGTGCAGCGATAACACGACAGTTATTCTCAAGCGTATCGATTGCACTTTGAATTGTATCCGTCACTTCAACAACGCTTAACTCAACATGTTCATCATCATATGAATTTACTTTTTGATTTCAACCTTCACGATGCCACCACCTACATTAATAACTCTTACACTTCATCAGTTCCTTTATCTTAAAAATAATATTTTATTTATAAAAATCTTAGCCCAATCTTGTTTTGCATTTAAAATACGAGCCACAAACACTTTGTGATTCTCAATGTAATAAAATGCTAAATAGTTTTCTATTGGGATATATCGATAAGATTTGTCATCATTGGTAATCTCACCATATCCCCTACTTGAAACCAAAGGACAGACTTCCGGAAACATCTCCAAAGTTTCAAGAGCACTTAAATTAAATCTACTTTTCCATCAGCAGATTGCTGACTATAAAAATTAATAACAATATAGTTATGAATATCACGTAAGTCTTTCTTTACGCTATCCGCAAGGAAAACAGAATACCGTTTTGAATTAGTCAAAATTGAATTCCTTTCTCACATCAGCTAGAGAAGTAACCTTTCCCTCACTAATTTCTTGATGTCCAGCTAAAATTTCTTTCTTTAAATCCTCAAATGCCACTTGATACTGTGTGTCCATTAAATCACTAGAAACAAATTCCTTTGCATCAACTGTACCGTTTGCTATTTTTCTAAGCGCTGCATTCAGCACATCAGTAACTGTAATTTTCTCATCCGCTAATATTTCTTTTGTCTTCTGATAAGATACTGAATCTGCACGAAAATTTACTACCTGTGTACTAGCCATCCTAACCACTCCTTTGTAAATACATTTTGTATATACATAATAGCATAAAAGGAAGTAATGTAATCAAAAATATATCCTATCCCATTCTCCAAAGGTAGATTCATATCTCTCTATCTATTATAATTGAGATAGAATTATGATATTACATTGATAATCAAAGGAGGTCAATACTATGATTAATATTCGTCCAGTTTCTGACTTAAGAAACAAATTCCCAGAAATTGAAGAAACTGTTATAGATTCCAACACTCCGGTGTTCCTTACTAAAAATGGTTATGGAACAATGGTACTTATGAGCATTGAACAATACTCTGCACTTACAGATGATATTGAAAAGAAAGCTCGATGAAGCAGATGCATTTGCAGCAAACTCTTCTATTCGCCTTTTCTAAATCTGATGTATTTGACAAAATAAGGAGCAGAGTTGATGAAGAAACAAACCTATAAATTAACTTTTCTTCCTTTATTTGAAGAAGATTTACTTAAAGTCACTGATTATATAACCAATACGCTACAAAATCCCAGTGCGGCTCACCCATTTAGTTGATGATATAGAACTAGCAATTGTTAAAAGACTTGAAATGCCTCTTAGCTTTGCTCCCTATCAATCATCAAAGATTAGGAATCATCCTTACTTATCGCGTTCTATTTTTCTCTTTCTTTTTGGTCAAAGCCACCCACCCAACAAATCGTGAATAAGAACTTCTCCAAAGAACAAAAAATGATTCGCCAGTTCCATTGTAAGACGTTTATATGTTTCTTCATCTCCCGGCATATTCTGCCGACCAATCAGCATGGTGATATCATATTTCCCATGGGGTCTGACAATGTTATGAAAGCTGCTCGACGAGAAATGCACAAAGCTGCATACCTTTTGATACAGATCATAGACGGGCAACTGCAAGAATTCTCCCACTGCTTCGCATAAGTGCTTATCGGTCAATTTCTTACCATCTTTATCCACCAGTCTATTGATAGGAGTATCCTTTAGTAAGACTTCTTCGCAAAACTTATCAGCATCAGACACCATTGTTGAAGCATATGTGCGGCACACGCAGTCAATCTGAACTCTTGTCAGGGTAGCAAGCACTGTGATATTTCGTTTTTCCATTGCATAAAGAAATGTATCAATAAGTTTAATGGATTTATCTATTACAGACATAAAATACAAGTCTTCGATATACAGATCCTCAATTTTAAGAAGGTTTTCATTAGCCCATTTATCTAGTTGATTTATCTCTTCTCTTAGTTTTATCTCATCACTGATCAGATTATATTTTTTTCTGCTCAAGTTCCTCACCGCCTTGTTTTTTCATAGTATATCACAACAATGTGTCAAATCTGTTAACTTCACTAAATATGTATGGGGCAGCTTTGCTGCCTGCTCGGATCAGAGCTTCGAATATCGTATTTCGGGACCAGATCCTTTTTGTAGAACTCAACCATTGATTTCAGCTCTCGGTTGCTGATGGTCGTTTTCTCATCCTTCCAGATATTCTTGCCGTCTTCACTCTGGCCGGCCAGATACGGCTTGGTGAGGGTTGTGTGGCCATCGGCAGGAATCTTTGCCCAGAGGCCTTTGCCATACTGGTTCTCATGAACCGCTTTTGCAGGAAGCACGAAGCTTGCCCAGGGGATATGATCGCTGGGGTCCGCATTGGGGATCATAATCTTCAGCATCTCCCGGCCCTCTTACGCTGTGAAGGGTTCCACCGTTCCTTTCCCAAAATGCAGGGTAATCTCTTCGATCTGTTCATAGGTTCTGTTCTACTTGCTCATCTTTTTATTCCTCCTCATCATCGAAGTCTTCAGCTTCATCTTCTTCAGATTCCTCCCGGATATCGTTTCCGTCATCGTCCTCACGATAATCCGCATCCAGATCCGGACATTCTGCAGATTCAGACTGGCTCTTTTTGTTCTTCAGGTAGAAGAACGCTCAACCCGAACCGCATGCACCAATCAGAAGGATCAGCCCAATTGCATAAGGCAGCAAGGTATATACATCGATTACTATAAACAGAATCGACATCAAGATGAATACTGCTTTCCTCATACACTAATCACTTCCATAAATTCTAATTTGTCTTTGTTTAAAAATAAATCCCGTATATAATTCCATAAACTCTTTAGAAAAACTTGTGGTGCAGTAACTAAGGGGCTCTTCTCATTCTACAGAATCCTATGCTCTGGGGAACCTTCTCAACCTTCATTCTCACCTTGTCGCATGGGCGGATCATCTGCTTCTACTTCGCTGATACCTCAGCTCGTGACAAGCAGTGATACCACCTCAACATGGCTCGACACGACAGGTTGTACATCATAGTGCAACGTTCGTATGTGGAAACTTGTCAACGAACCCTTTTAACGATAACTCCGGGGTTATCGTTAAATCATTTGCTTTTTCACTTTTTGGCACCATCAAACAACTCCCACTATTTAAAAATTAAATAGAGTTTAACATCCCATCGAGTTCAGTTTTTAGCTTATCCAGTTCTTTATCAAAAATCAATTTGATGTACTTTCTGCGTTCTAATAGTGTACTTTGAACATATGCCATGAGTTCTTTCTCAGTAAATAAATCTGTTTGCTCTTTTTGTCTTATAGTTGTTGTTCTTCCATTATTTACAAAAATCAAACTGATAGGGTTATCATTAAATAGATTTAACAAACCCGAATCTAACGATAAGAAATACTGCATATGATAGATATTTTCTTCCCATTCATTCTTTAAAACAAATACTTCTTCTAACGCACGAAGTTGACAAATATCAGACGCTGTATTTAATATCTTCTTGTATAAATTTTTCGCATTAAGTTGCAATTTTTTCAAATGTTTTCGAAAACGGTTTGATCGTTACTCAAACATAAAATCAAAAACTCTCATTTCTAAATCCAAAAATATAGATATTTCTTCTAAACAGTATTTTTTGAATAATTCTATCTTCTTTTTGAGATACGCTTTTATCATTTTTCAAAAGAAATGATTTCAAAAGATAACACACAACGCAGTTGAATCTTTTCTGATGATGTTCATCATTGACCCGACTATAAGTGTTCTTATATCTATCAATCTCTCTTTTTCATGGCTGGTTAAATTTTTCAAAACTAAATTCTTTTAAACTATTAAAGTCTAAACAATTAAACGCATAACAACTAGTTATCATTTCACAGATCAATTCATGATCAGTATTATTTTTGAGTAGCTTCTAAAATTGAAGAAGCAATATTAATATAATAGCCATCCTTTTTACTTTCTCCATGAACAAGATGAAGTCGTTAAGATCAGGAATTCTACTGATTTTTATCAGTCTTATTAAATAAAAGGTTATTTAAATATGTCAAAAGTATTTAAATCCAGATTGATTTCCTTAATAATATTAAGATAGTGATTTCTGTAATTAGCAGTTTTTATTTGATACCCAAAATTTCGAATAGTCGGCAGGACTAATCAGCACATACCGCCCATATTGTATCGGCGTATCTATAAAACCAAGTTTAGAACTATCCTCATCAAATAGATAGATTTGACAATCCTGATACTGCTGTTGATTATAAAAAGCTATTTTTGATCAATAGATAGTAATTGAATAAAATAATTTAGAAATTGATTGTCATCCATCTCATCACGTCCTCTCACATTTTCGTTTAGTACTTAAAAGCATTCTTTTTATCTTTTATATATTTACCACTTTTAATTCTCTGATCAATCGGTTTCTCCGCATCTGCAGAATAGCCCAATATGATCCAATCTTTGCAGCACTGGGTATACGTTCCTCTGTGCAGAGGACCTGTATTCTTCTAACCGTAATACCCCATTTTTCTGATGTTTGCTTTATCGATAAATATTCCGTCATAATCTCTCCGTAAATAACTTTTACAGTTACACTTACTAACAATACTATATTCCAAACTACGAATAAAATCAATCTGCAAGTATAACAAAAATAGCAGAACCGAAGTTTGCACCATTTTTATCGACCTTATGACACACATTTTTCACAGTAGATATGTTTCCATATAAGACAACCGAGCCTTTTCAGAAGTTAGACTTCAAATCTCAACTTCCGAAAAAGCCCGGAAACACGTCATTTTCTGACACTTATTTATCTTTTCTTGACATCAACACTACCGTCTCCACATGTACCGTCTGAGGAAATAAATCAACAGGTTGTACTAGTTCTAGTC